>WNGL01002922.1_pt1 | contig 33836 bp, 38 predicted proteins | sample 5400591 | NCBI WGS metagenome assembly WNGL01 (sample SAMN13153377, study PRJNA577476) | soil metagenome | isolation source: 80 cm soil or saprolite under Garry oak tree replicate 1 | place: USA:California | collected 2016-06-15
CTTCCTCCAGACCCCTCCTCGCGGAGACGCCCTTGCCTTCGGCTAGTACTTGTTTTACCCTGTCATCGCGACAGTGACTGGATTCTCGTACAGGGGACTTGCACCCCATAAGTTCACGCCCATGACGGGCGTACACCAGCCCCATGGACGCCGACCGCCCGAAAAACCTGGGCGGGCGGGTCATGGGGGCACCCCGTTATACCAAGAACTAAGAAAGTAGGGCGGACTCCTGGGGTCGGACCAAGTTAACAACATGAAATATCACATCTAATTGGCCGAATTTGGCCCTATTTAAGGCCTTAGAGCCACATTTTTGCCGGTAAAAAAGGGCATCTAAGAATGGCGAGAGCAAACCGACATCATATTCCGGGGCAAGTGTGGCACATTACCCACCGTTGCCACAAAAAAAAGAATTTCTCCTGAAATTCGCCAGGGACAGGCGGCGCTGGCATTCCTGGCTCTTTGAAGCCAAAAAGCGCTTTGGTTTGAGAATTCTCAACTATGTGGTCACCTCCAATCATATCCATCTGCTGGTGGTCGATAGCGGGCCGGATGTCCTCCCAAAAAGCCTTCAACTGATAGCCGGGAGAACGGCCCAGGAATTCAATCAACGCAAGGATCGAAAGGGAGCCTTCTGGGAAGACCGCTATCATGCTACAGCTGTTGAACGAAATGAGCACCTGATCCGCTGCCTTGTTTATATCGATCTCAACATGGTTCGAGCCGGCGTGGTAGCACATCCCTCCGAATGGGAAATGAGCGGCTTTAACGAAATCCAGAATCCGCCCGAACGATATGGCGTGATTGACATGCCTGGTTTACGGAATCTGTGTGGGATTCCAGACCCCGCGCAATTTTCTGAGCAGCACCGGCAGTGGGTTCAAGAGGCCATCAGCAATGGCAATAACCAACGGGAAAGTTGCTGGACGGAGAGCATTGCCGTTGGTGGTAGCGGTTTTGTTGAAGAGACAAAGGCCATGCTTGGTATTAAGGGAATGGGGAAAAGAATCGAAGAGCAAGAAGCTGACCGATGTATTTTGAAAGAGGAGTTTGAACCTTACAATGCCGTTTTTGACCCCAAAATTGAGTGTTTAAGCCCGAATAATAGCTATTTTTGGAATGTTTTGTAAAGAGATTCAATGGGTTAGTTTGGTCCGACCCCAGCCAACTGCCCAGCCAACTGCCCAGTGAAGCGTGCATATGCGAGGGGAAATTGAGACCAGATGGAACGGTGGATTCTGCCGCAAGATTAGTCATTGATCTTGAACACAAGAAACTATCTTGGTGAACAAACCCTATGCAGCCATCAAAAGTGGTTGTACTTGTTGCACCCTCTGTACCATCGCTCTTTGAGCGGTCTTAAGGTCATAGCTAGTTTGCAAGTTCATCCAGTAGGTAGGAGTCTGGCCAAACACTTTGCCGAAAAGAACAGCCAACTCTGCTGTAACAGGCCGCGAGCCTTTGACAACATGAGATATGCGCATGGGTGAAACGCCAATCGCATGAGCAAAAGCGTTTTGTGACACGCCGAGTTCGTCAAGTATTTCTTTCAGGAATACCCCCGGATGTATTGGAGGAAGACCGTTTTTGATAGCCATAAAATTTCTCCTTAATGGTAGTCGGTTATTTCAACATCGGTTGCTTCGCCGTTTGTAAACCGAAAGCATATTCGCCACTGGTCGTTAATCCTGATACTCCACTGCCCTGTCCTCTCACCAGAGAGGGTTTCAAGACGGTTTGACGGGGGAATTAGGAAATCAGTAACCTCGCGTGCGCTATCCAACTGTGTCAAACGCATGATCGAACGGATGATGATTTCAGGAGGAAGTTTTTTGGATTTCCCCGTTGCAAAGAGCTTTTCAGTTTCTTTATTCGCAAACGATGTGATCATGATCCAAGAATAAACATTTTGTTTACATGAGTCAATGCCAAAAGAGCAATCAAAGCAGAATTTCCAACCAGGCAGAAGCAGCGGCCTAAAACAGCCGCTGTTCTCCCAAACCGTTATTCACCCCAAAATTATTCAAGGAAAAACACATGAAATCAGCCTACATCCTCTTGTTGTCTCTAACCTTCTCTGTACCGGCTTACGCTTACGACGACATCTGTGCCGTTGCAAGTCCGTTCATGCGTAGTACCACGACGCAGATTGAAGAGTTTTCCAGCAAACATGTCGCTCAACATACTTTTGAGGGTTCCGGGCGGGTACGCGATGTCAGGCGCGGGGTAATGGGACTCGGGTATACTGTGTATGTTGATTGCGGGAAGAGTGTGCTGGTTGAAGTTCCTACAAGCTCTCCTAGGGCTACAGTCAATCTCAAAAACGGCGAATCAGTAAGCTTTTCCGGTACGGCTAGCGGGATATACCGCAAGCTATCTAACGACAGGCACTCTACATACCTGCTGGTGGTATTGAATGTTAACTCATCGGTATGGTGAAGTTTATTAGTGAAGCTGATGGAATGGATTACTTTCTGTTCATCATCAAAGGCAATGCGCGTATGGTTGCCGAAAAGATAAGAGTGAACCTTTGAGGGTCTACGCATTTGACAAAACCAGATAACCCAACGGCTAAAAAAGCGAAGTCCCAACCAGGCAGTTGAGCAGCAAACAGAGAAACCTGAAATGAGAGACAACCCAAGAGTGAAAAAGGATCCCCCCCCCCCTAGTATTACAAGCGCGACGCGATAAACTTTAGCGCAAAAAAGCGATAAACAGCCGCCAGAAATGTCTTGACCACACCAAGATATTTTTGACGGCTGTTCTTGTCTACCAATTTCTATAGATCAGAAACTGGGAGTTTTCCTAATTTTCCTTATCTTCGCCCGCAGGTTACAAACAGAGGGCGACGCACCTTGGATTGGCGGCCGCCCTCTGCTTTCAATCAAACAGTCAATTCCTTGTTACCAGCTCTTGCTCCCGTGGCACGAATTGGAACATGAGCGTGTTGTTGCGTTCCATCCGGGGGTTGATCCAGCAGCAATGTTTATAACCCCGTTGTTATGGGTCGCCGCATTAAATGATGTGCTGCTGTAGCCGGTGCCGTGACAGGTGCCGCACGCCACACCCGCACTCTTATGCGTGGAATGGTGGCCAGTTCCCGGCGGGATTGCATGACAGCTACCGCAGACCGGAGCCGGCACAGGTGTCGGGGTGACCGTTGCCAGGGCGGAGGCAATCGCGGTAACCTGAGTCGATGAGAGCACCGACAACGATCCCATGGTTCCGGTATTGCTGTTGATGGCGGTCTGGATGCGGCTTGCCGTCGCTCCCGCCTTGCTGGAACTCGCCAGAGCGCCGTGGCACGATGCGCAGTAGCTGCCGTACAGGGTAGGTCCATTGACTACCGGTGTCGGCGTTGGTGTTGGTGTTGGTGTCGGCGTCGGAGCCGGCACAACCGCTGCCAGGGCGGAGGCAATCGCGGCAACCTGAGTCGATGAGAGTACCGATAACGACCCCATGGTTCCGGTGTTGCTGGCGATGGCGGTCTGAATGCGGCTTACCGTTGCTCCCGCCTTGGTGGAACTTGCCAGCGCGCCGTGGCACGAGGCACAGTAGCTGCCGTACAGGGTTGGTCCATCTACCACCGGAGTCGGCGCCGGAGCGGGTGCCGGAGCCGGTACTACCGCTGCCAGGGCGGAGGCAATAGCTGTAACCTGTGCGGATGTCAGCACCGACAACGATCCCATGGTTCCGGTGTTGCTGTTGACGGCGGTCTGGATGCGGCTTGCCGTCGCTCCCGCCTTGCTGGAACTTGCCAGAGCGCCGTGGCACGAGGCGCAGTAGCTGCCGTACAGGGTCGGTCCGTCGACTACCGGAGTCGGCGTCGGAGTCGGCGTCGGGGTAGCAGGAGTAAGGACGGTTACCAGCGCCTGAACATCACTGACCGTGAGAGTCGACAGATATCCCATGCCACCGGTGTTGTTTGCGATTGCCGACTGCAGGCGGGCAATGGTAATTCCCTTTTTGCTGGATGATGCCAGCGCGCCGTGGCAACCGGCACAATTGGCGGAATAGAGCGCAGCGCCGTCAGATACCGGGACCGGTGCCGGTACTGTACTTGGTGCGGGTACGGTTACAGGTGCCGGAGCCGGAGTCGCCGGTGCCAGAACACCGACAAGCGCTTGCTGCTGCCCGCTCGTCAGAACGCTTAAAAAGCTCATATTACCGATGTTGTTGGTTATTGCCGACTGCAGCCGGGCAAGCGTAATGCCTGTTTTGCTGGAGGTTGCCAATGGACCGTGACAACCGGCACAATTGGCGGAATACAGCGTCGAACCGTCGAGTATTGGAGCAGGTGCCGGAGCAGGCGTCGGCATCGGTGTAGAAGAAGGTGCCGCTGCCGGCGCGGGCGTCGGGGTTGCCGGGTTGAGAGCAGTTACGAGAGCCTGGGTATCAGCCGCCGACAGTGTTGAGAGAAATCCCATGCCGCCGATATTGCCGCCAATCGCATTTTGCAGACGGACTACCGTTATCCCGGTTTTGCTGGACGATGCCAGGCTTCCATGGCAACCGGCACATTTGGCAGCATAGAGTGCGGCGCCATCTGCTGGTGCTGCCGGAGTTGCTGCCGGTGCCGGCGTAGAAGCCGGTGCCGATGCAGTGGGTGCCGATGCAGCCGGTGTGGTTGCGGCCAGAGAGTCGATGATGGCCTGAATGTCCGCGGTGGAAAGCCCGTTTAACATCCCCATACCGCCACGGTTGGAGGCGATGGCGCTTTGAGCTGATGTGAGCGTAATTCGTCCTGCAAGATTGGAGTTGGCGCTGTCACCGTGGCAGCCGGCACATTTTGCGGTGTAGAGAGCACTTCCGGATGTCGGCGCAGCCGGAGCCGGAGGAGCCATCGGAGCGGCTGCATTCGTGGCCAGCACCGCGCCGCCAAGCTGAACCGCGGCAACATTTAACAGCTGCATACTGTTATCTTTTTGTGTGACGGTTATCGATCCCGGAACGACGGAAACGGTAATTGCATCCATGAGCGCATCCATGCCGGTATGATTGGCGCTGAAAGCTCCGTTGACAAGGCTCCCCTTGACTTCAAAGGCACTCATCAAAGGAGCAAACATATCCTGCACAGCCTTGTCGGAATCAGGCATCTTCTGGGCGATTGAACTGATGTCAGCCGGCTTGTATGTAGTGTAGAGATTATTCAGATCATCCACTTTAGCGGCATATGCAACTACAATCGTGGTCAGCGGCGTGATGTTGGTCATGCCGAAATCGGTAGCAACTGAATAAAGATTCTGACTGCTACCAACGACCTTCAGAAAGAAAGGGGGCTTAAGACCGGTGGCATCAAAAGCGAACGATCCGTCACTCCTGGTTGACTGCGTGAGTTCAACCGCTTTGTCGGAAGAATCCTTCAGGAACACCACACCTTTCACGACAGGAGCCCCCGTCGCCGCAACTCCGGTTACTTTATTTACCGCCGCGGGTGCCGCACCCGCCCCGGAAGCAGGACCACTGCCGCCGCTACATCCGGCAAAAACCGCTACTACAACGTTCAATGATGCAAATAATAACCATTTTACACATCTATTCATATCGTCTCCTCTTGTTTGTCCCCGATACAGCTCTAAATTTCCGGGGGCTTTGAAGGTTGGCGATAGTTCGGCGACCCGGCTGTCTCCTGGAGACCCTTGGGCTTTCCGTCCCCCCTTCGCAGAGGGTTTAGTATTGTCGCTTATCACTGGTTAGTATAAATTTTTCATCTTCTGCATTCCGTTCATCTCATCATCGCTACCTCCTTTCCCTGTTGATAGCCTAAAAAAAAGCCGGGAGCCGACTTATCGAGTGATCGATCATTCGGCATCCCGGCTGTCTCATTGAGACCCTAGGCTTTCCGCCCCATCCTTGCGGATAGTTTAGCATTATCGTGTATCGTACCTATCGTTTTTCGGCACTATTTACTATCTGATTGGTCAACAATACACGATTTGATGCAATAAATGCAATACTTATATTTTATCCCGCCAATACCGGGCGTTTCAGCCTGGCCCTTTTGCATATAGCGGAATTGCCGGCATACGTCTATTTCAACGGATAATCCGACATCCTGACAAACCTGAACCCGCGCCGCTGCAGCTCCGGCACCGCCGCCATGATACCCGCCCCCGTCCCCGCCTCGGGGTGATTCATATGCAGCAGGGCAATATCGCCGGGCAGCGCTTTCAAGAGCGCCGCCTTGACCTGGGAGGCGCTCCATGTCGCTCCGGCGTCCCCCAGCAGCGAAAAACCGGCGACCTCGTGTCCGAGTCCCTGTGATATCCGAACCGCAATCTCGTCATAATAGGCGGTGCCGGAGCGATACAACTTCGGCCTGGCCCCGCTGATCGCTTCAATCTTGCGGGCGTTCAGCTCGATCTCCTCAACAACCTCTGCGACATTCTGCGTTCCGGAGATGCCGTATACCGACCGGCCGTTGACAGAGGCAGGCTTGTGACGGATTCCGTGGTTGGCGATCTCAAAGAGCGGGTTGGCGGCCAGCTGCCCGAACAGTCCGGGGTTGGCATCAATCCAGCGGCCGTTGATAAAAAGCGTGGCCGGAATCTGCCTTTCGACCAGAAACTCGATCAGCCGGGAATCGACCCCCTTTCCACTGGCGCTGCCGCAGGCATCGAGCGTCAGGGCGATTACCTTCTCGTCGGTATCCAGCTTTGTACGCACTCCCGGCACCCGTTCTCCCCACAGAACCGGCGTCACACCGGCATAGCGTGAGGTGTACTGTTGTTTCAGACTCTCCAGCGGAACAGTCGGCGAAGCGGCAAAAGCGTGGGCGGCAAGCAGAATGATGCTTATTGAAAGTGCGATCCGACATATGTTCATAGGGCAAACCTCTCTGTGTACGTAACCTGTTTTGTGCATTCTTCCGCATCTTCTCTGCCATGGCAACCATAAAAAAAGCATACCTCACGCAACGACGCTACGACGCAACGAAAAACTTTAACCATATTCCGGGTCATGGTTTAAAACGTTGCGTCGTTGCGTCGTTGCGTGAAATAGAGTATTTTGTTTCGGCTGATCCGACTTACGGATTAATTTATATCATCAGGAGTACCACCGTGGCACGACGCCTGCCAAAAATGCTGTATGCCGATCAAAAAGGAAACATCTTCGACCACCCCGAACTCTGCATGGCCGGGATGAACGGCTCCGTGCCGACCCTGCCGGAAGATGTCGAACTGATTCCGCTCCCCGAGGACAGCAGACTCTTCACGATGCCTTCCATGCCGCCGGTCGCCTGGGATCCGCGCAAGAAAGCCTTCATCACGGTCGACACCCTGCGGGAGGGGAAGCGGAGCCAGCGTATCCAGGCCGTTTCCGCCTTCATGGCCCCCGGCTACCTGCGCACCCTGCTGCCGGCCTGCGATTACTCGCACAAGACCGAACTGCTGCCGCTCTGGTCGTATACCGCCGTAGGGTGGGATGAGGAGCGCGACTGTTTCGTCGTCGCCGCCACCAGGGTGGACAACAATAGCAACTGGAATCCGGTCAATTACGACGACCGTACCCTCGACCCGCTGGTCAGGGAGATGCTGAAGCAGATGCCGGACAACCGTCTGCTGGAACAGCTGTCCCGCTGCGCCGTCGATTATCACTGTTTTGCCGCCAAGAACCTGTTCTATCGCCGTTGGGAAGCGCCGCTGCCGACCTCGCCGGTCTGCAATTCGGCCTGTCTGGGATGTATCAGCCTGCAGGAATCGGAATGTTGCCCTTCCAATCATGACCGGATCAGCTTCGTGCCGACGCCGGAGGAGCTGTGTGAGCTCGCTCTCCCCCATCTGGAGCAGGCCGAGCAGGCAATTGTTTCCTACGGTCAGGGGTGTGAGGGCGACCCGATTCTGCAAGCCGACACGATTGCCGAGGCGACCCTGCGCATGAAGAAAGGGAGTTCACGCGGCACGATCAATTTCAACTCGAACGGCTCGATCCCCGAGCGGGTGCGGCTGCTCTGCGACGCAGGTATGGATTCATTCCGTTTTTCGATGAATTCGGTGCGCGAGGACACCTACAACCGTTACTACCGGCCCAGGGGCTACCTGTTCAGCGACGTGCTTTCTTCGGTGAAGATCGCCAAGCAGGCCGGCCGCTTCACCTCGATCAACTACCTGGTTTCGCCCGGCGTATCGGATGCCCCGGAAGAGGTTGAGGCCCTGGTGAAATTTGTCGCCGAGACGAAGATTGATATGATCCAGATGCGCAATCTGTCGATCGACCCCGACTACTACAACCGCGAGATGGGTGTGCAGGGGAAGGGAATCGGCATGTACCGGCTGCTGGAGCGCCTGAAGAAGGAGTTTCCGCGCCTGCAGTTCGGCTACTACAACCGTACCAAAGAGAATTTTTATCCGCCCGGTTTCGAGACCGGCTGGCCGATTAAAGAATAAGACCACAGCACATTCGGCCTTTACCCTGCCCCGCTACAAAATATTTCAGTTACCCCTTGATTTTTGAAGGGGCGCTGTTTATATTCCGTGAGTATTGGCACTCAGCAGTCGTGAGTGCTAATTTCATCTTTATCACCACACCCCACATGGATAGAAAGGAGAAGTTCAGATGAATTTACGACCATTGCAGGACCGCATCATCGTAAAGAGAGTAGAAGAAGAGACCAAAACAGCCGGAGGTCTTTTCATTCCTGAGACCGCCAAGGAAAAACCGCAGCGCGGCGAAATCGTTGCCGCCGGCAACGGCAAGAAAACCGAAGACGGCAAGGTGCTGCCGCTGGATGTCAAGGTCGGCGATATCGTCCTGTTCGGCAAATACGCCGGAACCGAAGTCAAAGTTGATGGCAACGACTATCTTATGATGCGTGAAGACGACATCCTGGCCGTCGTAGAATAGAAACGGCTGTTTTTCCGCGCTGGTCTCACCGGTTTTCTTCGCGCCTTGTGCGGCGTACCAAATGGTACACCTCCGCGGCATGCCTCAACCGGCGAAACCATCATCGAAAAACCAACCGTTTCGCGTTTCCGATAAATTAAAAATACATACTATCTCACACGGAGGAATACACCATGGCAGCAAAGATCATCAAATTCGACCAGGACGGCCGCAACGCGATCCTGAAGGGCGTCAACATCCTCGCCGATACCGTAAAAGTCACCCTCGGACCTAAAGGCCGCAACGTCGTCATCGACAAATCCTACGGTTCACCGCTGATCACCAAGGACGGCGTAACCGTTGCCAAAGAGATCGAACTGGAAGACAAGTTTGAAAACATGGGCGCCCAGCTGGTCAAGGAAGTTGCCTCCAAGACTTCCGACGTCGCCGGCGACGGCACAACAACTGCTACCGTTCTGGCCCAGGCCATATACAAGCAGGGTTCCAAACTGGTTGCAGCAGGCCACAACCCTATGGAAATCAAGCGCGGCATCGACAAGGCTGTCGAGGCTATCGTCAACGAACTGAAGAAAATCTCCAAACCGATCAAGGACCACAAAGAAATCGCCCAGGTCGGCACAATCTCCGCCAACAACGACAAGACCATCGGCGACATCATTGCAGAAGCAATGGAAAAAGTCGGCAAGGAAGGCGTCATCACCGTCGAGGAAGCCAAGGCGATGGAAACCAGCCTTGAGACCGTCGAAGGGATGCAGTTCGACCGCGGCTATCTCTCCCCCTACTTCGTGACCGACCCGGAGCGGATGGAATGCTCCATCGAAAACGCCATGATCCTGATCCATGACAAGAAGATCTCCAACATGAAGGATCTCCTCCCGGTTCTGGAGACAAGCGCCAAATCAGGCCGTCCGCCCAGGCTGAAGAAACTGCCAGCGACTACGACAAGGAAAAACTCCAGGAGCGTCTGGCCAAGCTTGTTGGCGGCGTAGCCGTTATCAAGGTCGGCGCGGCAACTGAAGTTGAAATGAAAGAGAAAAAAGCCCGCGTTGAAGATGCACTGCACGCGACCCGTGCAGCCGTTGACGAGGGGATTGTCCCCGGAGGCGGCGTAGCTTACATCCGCGCACTGACCGCACTGGACGGCCTCAAGCTGGTCACCGAGCAGCAGTTCGGCGTGAACGTGATCAAGGCCTCCCTTGAATCACCAATCCGCCAGATCGCGGAAAACGCAGGGATCGACGCTTCGATCGTAGTTGACAAGGTCAAGAACGGCAAGGATGCCTTTGGATACGACGCCGCCAATGATGAATATGTCGACATGATCAAGGCCGGCATCATCGACCCGACCAAGGTTTCCCGCAGCGCTCTCCAGAACGCGGCTTCCATCGCCGGCCTGATGCTGACGACCGAAGCGCTTATCGCCGAAAAGCCGAAAGATGATTCCGCCGGCGGCGGCATGGGCGGCGGCATGCCTGGTGGTATGGGCGGCATGGGCGGCATGGGCGGCGGAATGTACTAGGGTAGCACTTCCGTAACCCGTAGAACCCAAATAGATGCATCTGTCTCACGCATTGGCGGAAAACTTCGGTTTTCCGCCTTTGTTTTTTTCCGTTGATGCGCTAATATGTCGGGCGAAACACGAATCTGGAACCGGCCAACATTTCTCATGAGCTGAAGGCGGTCAAGTCGTTCAAGATGCTGCTGGTCATGATAAGGACGTGATGTATGCCTGATAAAACCGCCGTGCTGCTGCTCCAGATGGGGGGACCCGATTCGCTGGCCGCCATCGAGCCCTTCCTTTACAACCTGTTTTCCGACCGGGACATCATCCGCATCGGCCCGGCCTTTCTGCAGCCTGCGATCGCCCGTTTCATCGCGCGACGCCGCTCTAGAAAAGTCATGGAGTATTATAAAAAAATCGGCGGCAAGTCGCCGATCCGCGAGTTAACCGAGCAGCAGGCGTCCGGACTGGAAGCGGCCCTCGGCCCGGACTACCGCTGCTTCGTGGCAATGCGCTACTCGAAACCGGACACGGCCGAGGCGCTGGCCGCCATCTCGCGTGAAGGGATCACCAGGGTTATCGCTCTCTCGCTCTATCCGCACTATTCCCGGGCCACGGTCGGTTCCAGCGTCAATGAACTGGAGCGCGAGCTGAAAAAGTCCGCGGTTCCATTCAGTATCTCGTACGTCCGTCAGTTCTACGACCATCCCGCCTACATAGCCGCGCTGGTCGAAAAGGTCGAAAAGGGGCTGACCGGTTTTCCCGAGCGAAGCGCGGTGCAGCTGGTTTTTTCGGCCCACGGGCTGCCGCAATCGTTTATCGATTCCGGCGATCCCTATCTTGGGCATATTCAGGAAACCGTGCGCCTGACGATGGAGCATTTTGGCGGCATTTCCCACCATCTGGCCTTTCAGTCCCGCGCCGGCCCGGTCAAGTGGCTGGAGCCGTCCACCGAGACAAAAATAGCCGAACTGGCCGCAAGCGGCTGCAAACAGCTGCTGATGGTGCCGATCTCGTTCGTATCCGATCACATAGAAACCCTTTATGAAATCGATATCCAGTACCGTGACGAAGCCGCGGCGCTCGGCATCGTTGATTTCCGGCGCACCGAGGCCCTCAACAATTCTCCGGCATTTATCTCCTGCCTTACGGAACTGGTGCGTGACAATTCGGGCTTATATTGAATTTAGAAGAGTCCTGTTGTATAGTTCGAGCCGTTATTTAAGACCCATTATCCGGAGGGAATCATGATTAAAAAAATGTTGAGCGCTGTTGCACTGATCTGTCTCATTGCTGGTATCGCCTCTGCTGAAGGAAAGAAAAATCCGGTTGTCATGATGGAAACAACCCTCGGGAATGTGAAGATTGAACTCTTCGAGAAGGAAGCCCCCATAAGCGTCGGGAACTTTCTCGACTACGCCAAAAGCGGCTATTACAGCGGCACCATCTTTCACCGCGTCATCCCCGGCTTCATGGCCCAGGGGGGGGGATTGACCGCAAACCTGACGCCGAAACCGGGCGACCGCCCCCCGATCAGGAATGAAGCTAACAACGGCTTGAAGAACGATCGCGGTACGATTGCCATGGCCCGCACCGGCGATCCGAACAGCGCTACGTCCCAGTTTTTCATTAATGTCGTCAACAACGACATGCTGAACCGCCCCAATCCCGACGGCTTCGGCTATGCGGTATTCGGCAAGGTAGTCGAAGGAATGGATGTCGTCGACAAAATTATTGCAGCGCCGCAGACCAGGAAAAACTCGGTCTTCCAGAATGTCCCGATTGAACCGGTTGTCATCAAGTCTGTTAAAGCCGTGAAGTAGGCAATCATGGGAATGACGGAAGATCTGGTCACCTGGACCCACGAGCAGAAGTGCCGAAAAGCGGTGGAGTCGCTCGAAAGGAACGGCTTCACCGCCCTTTACTGTGACACCCCGCAGGCCGCCGCAGAGTACATCATCGCCGGGGCGGCCGATTCGGTTACGGTCGGTTTCGGCGGTTCGATGTCGATCGTTTCCCTGGGGGTTGAGCAGTTGCTGCTTGAGCAGGGTAAAAAGATTCTCAATCACGCCTCCCCCTCCCTCTCCCGCGATGAAAAACTGGACATAATGCGTCGACAGCTGACCTGTGACCTGTTTCTCTCCGGTTGTAACGCGCTGACCCTGAACGGCGAACTGGTCAATATCGATGCCACCGGAAACCGTGTCGGCGCGATGCTCTTCGGCCCCCGCAAGGTGATTGTCGTCGCCGGCCGCAACAAACTGGTTGACGGCACGCCTCAGGATGCCATCGGGCGGGTCAAGGCTTGGGCCACACCCCCCAACTCTAAACGCCTCAATTTCAAAACGCCCTGCTCCGCGACAGGCTTCTGCAACGATTGCAGCTCGCCTGACCGCCTCTGCCGGGTGACCACGGTAATCGACCGCAAACCGCGCTTTACGGATCTCCATGTTCTGGTGGTCAACACCGAACTCGGATTTTAGGTGGACCCGGCGGCCTTTTCAGCCGGGCGGCTCCTCCACGCGCTCCTTGACGTCATTCTTCCGCCTATCTGTCACATCTGCCATTCCTACATCCCGGATGCCGGCAGGCTCCATATCTGCCCGACCTGCCGCGATCGCCTGCCGCTCGTTACCTCTCCGCTCTGCCCCCTCTGCGGAATACCTTTTGCCGGGACAGGCGGCGATCACCGCTGCGGCACGTGCCTGACACATCCGCCCCATTTTGACGCGGCCCGGGCACACTTTCTCTATGAAGGGGCGATACGCGACCTGATCCATTCCTTCAAGTACAATCAGCGCACACACCTGCGGAATCCGCTCGCGCTCCTGGCTCTGGAAGGTGTGAGCGGTTTGGTGGATGACCAAGCCCCGCACCTCATCGTTCCGGTTCCTTTGCACCGTTCCCGCCTTCGTCAGAGGCTTTAACCAGGCGGTACTCCTCGGGAGGAAGATCTCACGGCTGCTCTCTCTGCCGATGATACCGGACGCTCTGATCAGAACCAGGCAGACAGCACCGCAGATAGAGCTCTCGGCGGCAGAGCGCCGTTTGAATGTAAAGGGAGCCTTTAAAGTCGGCAGGACAGATACCGTTGCGGGTAAACGGATACTGCTGCTGGATGATGTCATGACAACCGGCAGTACGATGAATGAATGTGCCAAAGAGTTGAAAAAAGCCGGTGCAACGGTGGTAATCGCAGCAGCAATCGCCCGCACCGCTCGATAATCGGATTGAAAGTCATCCTGGAGCCCACCCTGCCTGGCAGCAGTTTATTTTCTTGACAACCTTTGTCTGCTTCCGTAATGATTTCCCGTATTTCATTCCAACCGGAGTAACTGTATGCGCCTCTCTACAAAAAGCAGATACGGTCTGCGAGCAATGTTCGACATCGCCTACAACTGCGGCGCTGCGCCTGCCCAGATACAGGACATCTCCCGTCGCCAGCAGATATCGCCCCGTTATCTTGAACAGATCTTCCAGAACTTGAAGCGCGCCGGCCTGCTGAAAAGCAAGCGGGGACCACAGGGGGGATATGCGCTGTCACGCAAACCGGATGAGATTACGGTTCTTGAAATTCTGAATGCCACCGAGCAGGACGTGTTGCTGGTAGACTGCGCCGGAGTCACGCCAAAGAGACTACGGCGCACGACGGAATGCCCTTTTGAAGGAAAGTGTGTGACCCAGACCGTGTGGTCAGAAGCAAACGCACTGCTGGACTCACTGTTTGGCGGCCTGACGCTGCAAACCCTGTGTCAGCGTGCTCACGACATGGGCATAAAAAATGAGGTTGACCATCGCGTCATGTACTACATCTGATTTCCTGCCGGTAAGCTGGTTCAAGCGGTTCGTTGCGGCATATCCGGAAAAATGAAAGGGCGGCTCTCAGGCCGCCCTTTCTGATTCATAGATCCAGGATCATCGCATTTTCGTCACAATCCGGGAATTTTGCACACTTGATACAGTCACCCCAGACTTTATGCGGTAATTCCGCTTTGTCCACCAGCCGAAAGCCATGTTTGGCAAAAAAATCAGGTTTGTAGGTCAGGCAGAATATCCGTTTCAACCCGATCTCGCGGGCTTCAGAGATGCAGGCCTGCACCAGACGGCTGCCGATTCCCTTGCGACCGGCATCCTCCGAAACGGCAACTGAACGCACCTCGGCCAGATCTTCCCACACGACATGCAGTGCGGCAGCGCCCAGAAGGACGCCCCCCTCTTCAACAACATAAAAATCGCGCAGCGATTCGTACAGCTCCGACAGCGAACGGGAAAGCATATCTCCCCGGTTGGCAAAGGTCATCAACAGCTTCTGGATATCTTTTACATCTGCGATCTGTGCTTTTCTGATCATATAATTCCCCTTTTATCAAATGCCGACTGATACCAGATGCGGCTTCAGCACCCTGACCAGCTCAGCAGGCGCCATCTTGACCAGATAGCCCCGCTTGCCGCCGTTGATGTAAATCATCGCCAGGGTGGCGATGCTGCCCTCCATAAACACCGGCATCCGGTGCCGAACCCCGAATGGCGAAGTGCCGCCGACAGAATAACCGCTCTGCTTCCGGGCGTCCTCCGCCGTACAGGGCGAAACCTGCTTTACGCCGATCGCCCGCGCCAGCTCTTTGGTGGAGACCTGCAGGTCACCGTGCATCAGCACGATCAGCGGCGTACGGTTCTCATCCTCCATTACCAATGTTTTAATGACGGCATGCTCGTCAACGCCTAGCTCCCGGGAGGAGACAGCCGTCCCACCTTTATCCTCATAGGCATAGAGGTGATCGCTGAAGGCGACCTTTTCGGCACGCAGCTGGCGTACAGCCGCGGTTACGGGTGCTTTTTCCTTCGCCATTTCAACAGATCCTCGGCAGCTGTTCCCCGGAGAGCATGTCCACCGAGCGCATGCCGCCAATAACGGTCTCCATCTGTACCCTTCCGGCAGGGGCCGCTTCAACCGTTCCGATAACGGCGGCGGCGGCGCCCAGCGGATGTTTCCTGATGGCGGCCAGAGCCGCATCCGCGGCGTCTGCCGCCACAAACGCCAGCAGTTTGCCCTCGTTGGCGACAAACAGCGGATCAAGTCCCAGAATAGAACAGACCCCCTTTACCGCCGCCTTGACCGGCAGCGCCTCTTCACGCAAGGTGATCGACACCCCCGACTGCTGGGCTATCTCCTTGATGGTCGTTGCCACCCCGCCCCGGGTCGGATCTCGCAGCACATGGAGGCCGGCGCCGACTTCCGCCAGAAGGTCGGCGACCAGACCATTCAGCGCCGCCGAATCGCTTTGTATATCCGTGCCGACCTCAAGCCCTTCGCGTCCGGCCATGACGGCGATGCCATGATCGCCGATCGTACCGTTGATAATGACGACATCCCCAGGCTGCGCGTTGGCGCCATGGATCGGAAGAGCATGTTCGACCGAACCGACACCAGAGGTCGTGATGAAAATTCTGTCGGCCTTGCCGCGCGGCACGACCTTGGTGTCTCCGGTAACGATCCTGACACCGGCCGCATCAGCCGCCGAGCGCATATCCTCCAGAATGGTCTTCAAATCAGCCTTGCTGAATCCCTCTTCGATGATCAGGCCGACACTCAGCCAGAGCGGCCGGGCGCCCATCATTGCCAGGTCGTTGACGGTGCCGTGCACAGCCAGACTGCCGATGGTTCCGCCCGGGAAAAATATCGGGTCAACGACAAAAGAATCCGTTGTATATGCGATTCGTCCGGGCACGCTCTCAAGCAAGGCAGCGTCATTCTGTCCCGAGGAAGGTATCCCGCTGACAATAGGTATGATCAGTTCATCGAGCAGCTGGTGCGAAAGCCGGCCGCCGCTGCCGTGGCCGAGTAGAATCAGGTCGTTATTCACGTGAATGGGTCTCCTTAAATAGTTTATGACTCTAGCACAAAATGGCCATCTGTCACAGCAGCTTTTTATGTTCACATATCTGGGCGATTCATGCTAAAAAGAAGGCTTAATTTATCTAATTCGGGGGATTATATGACGGAATACAGACCGCTGCAGCAGCTGCCTGAAACTGACGGATACAAAGCCGGCGACGTGCTGGTGCTGGCAGGGGAGCTATTTGGGCGCGGCTATGCAAACGGCCTGGTTGATGAGGCCAGGCGGATCGGCATGACCGTGATCGGCACAACAGTCGGACGGAGGGGAAGCGACGGGGAGCTGAGATCGCTAAATGCCGAAGAGCTGTCAGATGCGGAAGCACTCCTGGGGGGATCGATCATCAATATCCCGCTGGAAGCCGGATTTGACATGGAAAGTGTTGACGGCCTCCCTTCCATCGCTGATCAGTTGAAAAAAGCCCGTCCTGATGATTTTGCCACGATCAGCTTTATCGAAGGGAGCGTCGAAAAGGCCCACGCCGCCGGAACCGCCCGGTTTCGCGCTCATCTGGCACAACTGCAATCGGAGCTGATCAAGCGCATACCGGCAAATGCCAACGTCCTCATTGCTCATTCCATGGCGGGGGGCATTCCGCGTGCCCGCGTCTTCATGCCGCTTCTGAACCGGATTTTCAAGGGCACCGGTGACAAATACCTGGCATCGGAGACCTTCTGGAACAGTCCGCTTGGCCGGCTCTGCGACACGAGTTTCAACGAAGTTACGGCAGACACCTTTCGCTATCTGATTGAAGGCACCGCTGCCCTTCGAGAGCGAAGTGCCGCCGCCGGAGCCAGGATCGGTTACTCGGCGTACGGCTACCACGGCACCGGCATACTAGTAAACGGCGAGTACCGTTGGCAGTCCTATACGCCGTATGTACAGGGCTTGGCCAAGATGCGGCTCGAAGAGATCGCCGCCGAGGCTACCGCCAAGGGGATCACAGCGACTGTTTACAACTGTCCGGAAATCCAGACCAATTCCAGCGCGCTTTTCCTGGGAGTCGAGATATCTCTCTACCCCCTGCTGAGCGCTATCCGGCTCGAAGCAGGCGAAGAGATTGCCGCTACTGTTGAGGGCCGCTGCCAGGAGCTGCTCAAGGAAGGAGAGACCCTGACCGCCCTGCTGGAGCGCGCCGACAACTATCTCTCCTCCCCGATTCTGGAAGAGATTGTGGATTTTTCTACCTGGCCGCAGCACAACACCCGCGAGCAGGCCGAGCTTATGCTGGCCTGTTCTGCCGAACTGATGGAGATGCATGCGGATCAGAAGCAGCTGGTCTGTTCCGAATTATCCAGAATTGTGTTCCTTGCCACCGGCAGACTTATGCTGCACAGCTCCTGGAACCCCTCCTCGTCCGTTGTCTGGCTTAATCACGACATAATCGGCAGGCTGCTGGCAGACAAACGCGGTGCGGGAATTGTATGATGATATCGATTCAAAAGGGATGCTTATGAAAACAGCAGCAAAACTGATCGTATCGCTGGTCCTTGCTTCGGCGCTTTTTCAGGGGTGTTCCACTCCCCAGGTGAACAAACCGGCAGACCTGCTCTATAAAGAGGGGGAACAGTTCTACCAGGACGGAAAATACGAAGATGCCATCGCCCAGTGGAAAAAGGTGAAGGAATCGTATCAGTCCCCTGACCTTACTTCAAAGGCCGAACTTAACATCGCGGACGCCTACTTCCTGAACAAGGATTACATCGAAGCGGCAGCCGCTTACGAGGACTTCCGCAAGCTCCATCCCAAACATCCGCAAGCCGCCTTTGCGCTGTATCGTCTGGGCATGAGCTATTTCAACCAGATTCACGACATTGATACCGACCAGACTCCGGTAAAGAACGCGCAAACCACCTTTGAATCATACCTTAAGCTCTATCCTGACGGAGCCCAGCTGGCAGAGGTGCAGGAGAATTATCGTGAGTGCCGTGACAAACAGCTGCAGTACGAACTGTATGTCGGACGCTTTTACATGAAGAGCGGCGCCTATAAAGCCGCAATCGCCCGCTTTGAGGAATCTCTGAAAATGTTTCCCGACGCGGCGCGACGCGATGAAGTTCTGTATTATCTCGGCAGAGCATATCTGGAGGATGGCCAGAAAGCGAAAGGACGTGAAATTTTCGGCCAGCTTGTCCGCGAATTCCCCGGCAGCGCATACATCAACGATGCCAACAAGGCCATGGACACCTTCTTTTAGTGCCTGGCGGGCTGCCCGGCATACTCCTTGCGCTTCTGCTGCTGGTATCGGGCTGCAGCGGGTCAGAGCCGGAACGCAACAGCATCCTCCAGACCCTGACAATCCGCGCCAACGCGCTCAACTCAAGAGACGTATCTCAATACCTGACCGTTGTTTCGACACTCTACAGCGATAACGGCAAGAGTTTTGTCCAGCTCAAGGAGAGCCTGGAAAAGAATTTCAAGGATTTCGAGCAGGTCTCGTACGTACCAGGGACACCATCAATTACCATTCACGGCAAAAGTGCCGAGTCCGTCGGCGGCTATCGCATGAAAGTTCGGATACGGGGCAAAGAGTTGTCGCTGAACGGCACCGAACATCTCAGGCTGTCAAAAGAGCCGGAAGGATGGAAAATCATTGCAGGGATATAAGCCGTGACCGGAGACCAGACATCCATAGTGACGCAGCTTATCGTAGTCGTAACGGCCTATCTGATCGGATCGATTCCCACCGGGCTGCTGCTCGGGAAAGCTTATGGGATCGATGTCCGCAAGGAGGGGAGCGGCAACATCGGCGCAACCAATCTGTACCGGACGGTCGGCCGCAAGGTCGGCATCATTACACTGATCGGTGACTGCCTGAAGGGGCTGCTTCCCGTCGTAATTGTTAAATTCAGCGCACTCCCGCCCGAACTGACCGCCTGGGTCGGACTGGCCGCCTTTTGCGGCCACGTATTTTCCGTTTTTCTCAAATTCAGGGGAGGCAAGGGGGTCGCCACCGCTTTGGGAGTATTTTTGGCGCTGGCTCCCATGGCTGTCGCGCTTGCGCTGATACTGTTTGCCGTCATGATGTACCTCTGGCGCTATGTTTCGCTTGGCTCGATCACTGCGGCGGCCGTCATGCCTCTGGCGGTGTTTTTTACGGGCGGAAGCAGGACCGTCACCATGGTTACGCTTATAATTTCCCTCATCGTCATACTGCGGCACCATGAAAATATCGGTCGACTGTTGTCCGGCAACGAGCGCAAGTTCAAAGCATAATAAAGGCAGCCGGGTCGTCGCAACCGGAGCTAATGACCCGGCACGGCTCCCCGCATTGCCCCTGATGGTCTGATGAACGCCAGGAATCGTTCCAGCAGCAACTCCGCCTCAGCGATGTTCCCCGAGAGACGCAGCACTTCTATGACACATTCAGCCGTACAGAGACCGGCTTCCTTCTGGTTTTTCCTGAGGTTGTACACCGATTTTTTGCCCGTTGCGAGCCCGATCCGACGGATATTCTGCAGGTAGGGGCTCCGCTGGTGGATCTTGCGGGCCTCATGCCAGGTCCCGTCGATGATTATGAACTGTGTTATGCCGCTCAGATCGCCTTCATTCTCGTCTGCGGCGCCGGGATAGACCAGCGCCACACAACCAGCCTCAATTTCCTCGACCAGCCGGGAAGGAGGATTCATTCTGTCCCACCGGACCTGCTCGGCAGAACTCCCCAGAACGTCCACCACCAGGCGCCCGGTATTAGACCGTTTTTCGAACTCCTTGAAATGGGTCAAAAGCGTGATTTTCATATAAGCGGCCATTCTGCCCGTAATGACGGGGCGATAAATACATTGCGGATGCCCGGCCTGCAATGCCAACTGTTTCTGACCGGCATCAGCAGACCGCTACGACTGCAAACGACGCAGCCGTGGCATCGTCACCGAACTTCACCTCATCACCGGTTCGCAATCCAAGCAGAGAGCGTCCCAAGGGGGATGCGGGGGTAATGACCACGACCTCCCCATCGCCATCGGCTATTTTCATACCTCCGGCCTGTGGCCCGAGAAAAAGCCGGCGCATACGCCCTTCCCCGTCTTCAAGCGTAACCAGAGCCGTCAGCCGGATCGGCGTATCGCAGTCAAAGTCATGCAGCGTCAGGGTGCGATAGCATTCCAGAGCTACCCGGATCTCTTGAGCACGATTGGCCTGCCCCTGGGCGATGTAGGACGCCTCCAGCGCGGTGGTGTCATACTTGTTGTCGGGGAGACATTCCGCGTGTGTGGCGGCCGCGTGGGCGGCTCTTGATGCGGTGGAGAGCACCATAAGGTCGGCGGAAAGGGTCGTAATTATTTCCTGAAGTAATTCCTTTTTGGTCATGCGGGTCATAGACTCTTTTTGAAAGGGTGGATTCACACCGGGGCAATCCGGAACGGGGGCAGAAATCTAGCAGAACCGTACCGGATCGTCAATCGCTCTCTGCAGGCAGAGATTACTGATGCACCGTAAGACTGCCGAAAGGTAGAACTGCCGCAAAAAAATGGAACCTTGAGGACCATCATGTGATAGTGTGTCGACACAAATCAGGGCACCGGGTCCGGTGAAACGATTGTGAAGGCGGGTGGCGGAATGCCGGTAAATATCACACCCTGCAGTCTGCTTCAGGCTGCGGGAATGGAGGGAATATGACGGGTGAGGAAATAAGAAAAAAGGCCGTCAAATTGGCTGTACTGCTGATTGTAGCCGTAGCAGTTATTTGTGCCGGTTATGTCATGGTTGTGCTCAACTGGAGCTATTCCAAGGGCGAGAGGGTCGGTTACGTTCAAAAGTTTTCAGAAAAGGGGTGGCTCTGCAAAACCTGGGAAGGGGAGTTGCAGATGCTGCCGGTACCGGGTGCAATACCGGAAAAATTTCTTTTTTCAGTACATGACAAGACGCTGGTCAGCAAGATTAATTCGTCCATGGGCAAAAAGGTTTCCCTCTTCTACGAGCAGCACAAGGGAATCCCCACAACCTGCTTTGGCGAATCGGAATATTTTGCCGTTGATGCCAAGGTACTGGAATAAAGCCGAAACTAAAGGTCCGCTTTTCAATATTAAATGCCCGTTGCATCCGCAACGGGCATTTGTATTATCCCGCAACCGCAATATCGATGCTTGATTCCCAATACCCATGCAGATTGCAGCGTTGAGATGCAACCAGGGTTACCTTGCCCGACGGAGCCGCATCCTGAGGCACGGCTATTGTGAACGTGACCTTGGGTTTCATGAACCCCCTGGCCTGCAGATCGACTCTGCCGGCAGGTTCATTACCTATGGCAAGATCGATGTACTCGATCCAGTGGCTCGGCCCCATCCCGTGGATATTTTCGCCTACCGACACCTCTACCGTGAAAAATTCACCGGCTTTTACCGAAACAGGCGCCGAGATCAGCGGGGCATGCGTTTTTTCAAGTGGCGTTTTCTTGGCCGGGTCCTTGACGCGGTTAATCTCGGTAAAGAGCGCCTGATCAACCTTGGCCGGGAAATATCGCTCGGCGGAAGCCACCGTGGCAGTGATGCCGGTTGCAATAGAACCGATGGCGGCCGTTTTCAAAAAAGTACGTCTGTCCATAATGTGATCTCCTTTTGTTTTGTCATGAACGACTTTCTCCATGATAGCAGGGATCCGTTTCTTTGCAATGGACCGGGTGTAGAGGCGTAACCGCAACCCGATTTCGTCCCCTCAATAAAATCCTGTCACCACACTACCGCGCCAGCCGCTTCAGAACCTGTTCCAGCTTGAGCAACTCCTCACCATAACCGGCCCAGTTACCTTGACGCTGCAGAGTAACCGCCTTCTCAAAGAGACCCACCGCTTCCTTGGCCAGCGAGGCCTGCGACGTCTTAACGTCAGCCGTGACCACTGCGGCGGCAGCGGTGACGGTTTTTCTCCCTCCAAAGAGGCGTTGCAGGGCGAGTTCCAGATTCTCCTCCATGACGACCTGATCACCGAAGGCGACAATCACCCGTTTCAGTTCAGGCAGCGCGGACTTGTCGGCCGCCAGAAACAGCGGCTGGACGTAGAGGAGCGACTTCTCGACCGGAATGACGAGCATGCTGCCGCGGATGACTTCGGAGCCGCGCTGGTTCCAGAGCGTCAACTGCTGGGAGATAAAGGAGTCCTGGTTGATCCGCGCATCGATCTGTTTCGGGCCATAGATCAACCGATCACGCGAGAAGGTATAGGCCCGGATCTTGCCGTAATTAGGCTCATCGCAACGTGCCGTGAGCCAGGCCGCCAGGTTGTCCCGCTTGGAAGGGGTAAACGGCAGGAGCAGGATGTACTCCTCCACCTTTTCACCCGGCAGCTTCATGATGGTGTAGCTCGGCTCCATCGGCTTTTCGCCCAGCGCCGGAACCTGCCAGAGATTCTCCTTGTTGTAGAAGACCTTCGGGTCGGTCATATGGTAGGCGGCGAACATCGCGGCCTGCAACTGCAGGAACTGTTGCGGGTAGCGGACATGCTTGCGCAGATCCGCCGGCATTTCAGCCAGCGGCTTGAAGAGCCCGGGGAACATCCGGGCATAGACCTTGATCAGGATATCCTGGGGGTCGCTGATGTAGAAGCTGACCGTGCCGTCATAGGCATCGACCACCGCCTTGACCGAATTTCTCATGTAATTGATGCCATAATTGACCGGCTTCGAATAGGGGAGCCGGTCAGAATAGGTGTAGGCATCGATGATCCATTTGAGCTTTCCTTTTTCGTCCACCACCATGTAGGGATCGCCGTCGAAACGGAGAAACGGGGCAACGGCCTTGACCCTCTCGTTGATGTTACGGTTATAGATGATCCGGCTTTTCTCCGTAATGTCCGACGAGAGCAGAATTTTTTCGGTCTTGAATTTGGCCGCAAAGAGGGCCTTTTTGAGGAGTGAGTCGATCGGCACCCCGCCTTTGCCCGCGTAGGTCGTATTTATGTTGCCGGTGGCGGTAGGATAGCTGAATTCCGGCACCTTCGTCTTGACGACCACATAGTCGTTGGAAAGCTCGCCGAAATAGATTTCCGGTCTGGTTATCTTGATGTCGGCCAGACTGACGGCCGGAATATCCTTGACGAAAAACTCCGGCAGCCCTTCCTTGCTGATCTTGCTGACCGGACCGAAGGTGATGCCGTTGCCATGGGTGAATATGAGGCGCTCATTGATCCAGTTTCTGCTCGGGAGATCGGCGTAGGAGAGTTCGCGCGGCGAGAGCATGACCTGGGTGTACTGGCCGTTCACCAGGTAGCGGTCGTTGTCCACATCGAAAAACTTGTAATAGGTCCTGATCTGCTGGAGCTGGCTGTAGGTCTTAAGCAGCGGGGCATGGTCCCAGAGGCGGATGTTCTTGATGGTGGCGTCATTGTTGGCGATGTCGGCACCGGACAGTTTCAGGTCAACATCGAAGGGGATAGTCTCGATCTTATCCAGGTCGTAGCCGAAACGGGTAAATTTGATATTGTTTTCGATGTATGGTGTTTCAAGGGCAAGCTCGTTGGGAGCAACCTTGAATTTCTGGAGCAGTCCCGGATAGACCCCCACTCCGACCCCATACAGCGCAATCACGATAACCGGCGGCAGCAGCGCCATCCGCAAGGCGCCTTTCCAGATGCCGATGGCGAACAGTATCCCGGCCGGTGGGGTCAGGAAAGTAAGCAGCCTGAAGGTCAGCAGCCGGACATGCACATCGGTGTACCCGGCGCCAAAAAAAGTGCCGCTGCCGGAAAGGAGCAGCCTGAAACTGTCGAGATAGAACCCGGCGGCGACCGTGAGCGAGAAAATCCCGGCCAAAATCGCCAGATGCCGTCTGACCTTTACATCAACCACTGCCCCGCGTTCCGTCAGCACGATGCCGCCACGCACAAAATAAACCGCTCCGGTCAGCAGCGCAGTCAACGGAAGCATGAAGCCGCAGAACCCCTTGAACAGCTCCAGCAGCGGCAGACAGAAGAGGTAGAAGCCGATATCCTTGCCGATGACCGGATCGACAGTCCCGACGGTCACCCTGTTCGTGAAGAGCAATATCTCTTCCCACTGCATGGCGCCCCAGTTGCCGGCAAAAAGCGCCAGCAGCGCACTGACAAGAACGCCAAGCGGCTTTATCAGCCGATCCGCATCGTCGCTTTTCAGTCTGAAACTGCCCGTTCCGACGATGAATATTCCAGCTTGGGGAAAAGCCGCCCGGTTTACAAAAAACAGATTGATCCAGACAAACGCGAACATAAGCATGCCGAAGAACAGCCCGCTGCCGCTCTTGGCATACAGCGTTGTCGTGAACACCTGCGGGTACCCGGTCTCTATGAAAAAGAGCCATTCCGTGCAAAACGTAACCAGCGACGACAGGAACGGGAGGATCACGGCGGCAGCTATTAAAATGAGAATGATCCTGTTATTCTTCAGCATGACGTAACCCCTTGATTATTTTCCGGCAAGTTTTCCATACCCTGCGGCCAGCCCGGGATCTAGTCGTAGGTTTTCCTGAGCAAGTGCAGCACCAGGGAGATCAGCAGCATGAACGGCACGACAACCGCCCCGGCGATTTTGCGCTTCTTGTGGGAATCATCCAGCTTGGCAAGCACGGCCTCAATCTTATTCAGATCTGCCTGAATCCGGGCTGATTCCTTCTTGACCAGATCGACATTCACATTGTGGAACAGGGAATGGAAACGATTCCGCACGGCAAAAAGATCATTTTCCATCTTTTCCGTATCGGAGCCGATCTTTTTATAGGCGCTGATGCGGCCGTCGATGGCCACGACCTTTGCCTCGGTTTCCCGCATGGCTTCGCGGATTATTCTGGCGCGCTCAAAGCTGTGACAACGGCTGCAGCTCTTTTCGTTGATCAGCCCCAGCGAAGCCTTCACCACCTGGTGGTTGCCGTGGCAGGTGACACAGGTCGGCCCCCCCTTGCCCAGCATGCGGCCATGGGCGCTGACCAGATAATCCTTCAACACACCGACATGGCACCTGCCGCAGAAAGCCGGAATTGCGGGATCTTTGGGCGCTCCCAAAAAACCGCGTGCCGGGCTCATGGCATTGGCGGCGTCCTTCGGGTCCCCCCCATGGCAACCATTGCAGAAGATGCCGTTTTCGGCATGGACGCTGCTCCGCCAGAGTTTGACCGGCTGGCTGTATTTTTCGGGCATTTTGGAGTGGCACCCGATACAGACCGGCTCGGCGGTTTCCTGCGTAAATGCCGCCGCCGGAAGGAGCAAGGTTGCGAGTGAAGTTACCAGTATGACAAACGACTGCACACGAAGATTCATGATTGTATCCCGATAGTTCATGACAAGTGCCCCCAGATGCTGAGTCCGATCCAGAGCAACAGGCCGCCGATGGAACAGACCAGGAACAGCGGTCGTTTCAGGGGATGGCGCTCAGGGCCGCGGTCGATAAAGGGGAGCAGCGCCAGGAAGGTCATCGCGGCTCCCTGCAGCGACAGTCCGATCAGCTCATTGGGGAAGATTTTCAGGGTCTGGTAGTTGGCCAGGAAGTACCACTCCGGTTTGATGTGGGCCGGGGTCACAAAGGGATTGGCCGGGATGAAGGCATCTTTGGGAAAGAACATGTACGGGTCGAAAAAAACCACCGCCAGGAAAAAGGCCATGTAGATTGCAATCGACCTCATATCTTCAAGAGCGAAATTGGGGAAAAATGGAATCCCTCCCGGATGATTCTCATGCCTGTAGCTATCCTCTTGCCAACGGTTGGTGGTCTCATTCTGTCCGAAAGGGGGCGTTGAAACCCCGGTACGCTTGAGAAAGAAGAGATGGGCAGCGATCAGGGCCGCAATACCGGCCGGGATGACCGATACATGCAGGGCGAAGAAATGCCCCAGGGTCGGAGGGCCGACCAGCGGACTGCCGCGCAGGAATTCAACCAGGTATGGTCCTACTACCGGTATGGCGTTGGCACTGTTGGTGGCCACGGTGGTGGCCCAGAAGGAGAGCTGGCTCCAGGGGAGCAGGTAGCCGGTCAGAGAGGTTCCCTGCACCATGGTGAGCAGGATGAAACCGGTTAGCCAGTTCAACTCGCGCGGACTCTTGTAACTCCCCATGAACAGCACCGAGAGCATGTGGAACAGCAGCACCAGCACCATAAGTTTGAAACCTATGGCGTGGCACATGCGAATCAGCCAGCCGAACGGGATATCGTTCATGATGGCGGAGACGCTTTTGAAGGCCTTGTCCGCATCCGGCACGTAGTAGATCAGCAGCAGCATGCCGGTCACAACCTGCAGGGCGAAGATGAACAGCAGGATACTCCCCATCGAGTACCAGACGTTTATGTTGCGCGGCAGGAGATAGCCGGTCAGCTCCTTCTCCACCACCGCGCGGATTCCGATCCGGACATCTATCCAGTCAACAGCCTTTTTTATGAGTGACATGCGGTCTCCTTCAACACTTTCATCCTACGGTAATCTTCCCGTTTGTTACACTAAACGGGAGCTTCTTCAGCGGTTTGGGAGGCGGGCCGGCGATAACATCGCCATCGGCGGAATAGTGCCCTCCATGGCATGGGCAGAGAAAATCCTGCATCTCCTTCTCCCACTGTACGACACATCCCAAGTGTGTGCAGACCGCCGAAAAGGCGACAAGGTCGCCGCCGCGTTTGCGTACCAGAACCGCCGACGATCCGGCGAATTCAAAGAATTTTGCTTCGCCTTCAGCAACTTCCGTTTCAGGCACCACAACCTTTCCGGTCATCTCGCCTCCCGTTCGGGGAGACAAATAGCGGAACAGCGGCCAGGAAACCGCCGCAGCCGCGATTACTCCGAGGCTGCCAAGGCATATTCCGAAAAAAGTCCTCCTGCTGGTATTATCAACCATACTTCCTCCTGAACATGTTGTGATGCCAACTATATCCATGTTGGCGGCTATTGCAAGAGCATTGTCGGGACCGGCAAGTAGAGCGGGGAAACGTGCAGCGGAGAATGAACGGCAAGGGCGGCCTCTCGGACGCCCTTGCCGTTCTGCATCCCGGACGGGATGGACAGGAGGTGCACTTCTTTACTTCGAGAAGATCTCCTTGAGGAATTTTTTCGCTTGCGCCCAGGAGTCGAGGTCCGCCTTCTTGTTGTAGGCCAGCGGCAGCTTGAACTTTGCCGCATAGGCGTCCGCATCCGGATTGGTGAAGCTGTGCATTACCCCCGGATATCCCACATAGCGGAACGAGGCGCCGGCCTTGGCCATCTCATCCTTGAAGGCGGCCACCTGTTCAGGCGGGATCATCTTGTCCTCTTCGCCGTTGAAGACCAGTACCCTGGCCTTCACAGCGCCCGCTCCGGCCGGGGAATCGGTCGCGAGGCTGCCGTGAAAACTGACCACGCCTTTCAGATCGGCCCCCTGCCGTGCCATATGCAGCACCACTCCGCCGCCGAAGCAGTAGCCGATGGCGGCAATACGCTCCGGATCAACCGACGGCTGCTGCTTGACGAAGTCCAGGGCGGCATTGAAGCGGGCCTCGCCGACCGCCTTGTTCTTCATGGCCTCGCCGGCGAATTTGCCCGCATCATCCGGGTGATTGGCGGTCTTACCGTCGCCGAACATATCAACGGCAAGGGCGACATACCCCAATTCAGCCAGCATCCTGGCACGTTTACGGGCATACTCGTTATGCCCCCACCACTCATGCACCACCAGCACGGCCGGGCGTTTACCTTTCAACGCCTTGTTTTCAGCCAGATATCCTTTGAGGATCGTATCACCGGACCGGTATTCCACCTCCCGGCCCGAAACTTTCGCCGATGCGGACGATGCGGCAATCAGTGTGATTGCCAGACAAAGTGACAGCCAGATTCGCACACTCATGATTGTTCTCCTTGCAAAATATGTTTTGCACAAAAGCTTAGCAGGATTCCGGAAATATTCCACTGGCGGCAGGAATATACATGTCTTTTAATCTGATCGACGCTGAAGATGAGATTGACTACCCCGCGCCACGATCCTTACGCATCTTCCGGGCTTTCAGTCCGCAGGCGGGGCATCTCTTCTCGGAAACCGCACAGCCGCACGTCTCGCACCAGTAAAGAGACTCCGTTTCCAGGCATCCCCAGCAATATTCTTCTTTTACGCCACTGCACTTACATTTATCATCAGTCATACAATCCCTTCTTCTCCAGCAAAACCAACGTCAGAGCCCATCCATAGACCCTGTATGTTTAAGTTTACCATACCATGGGTGTCGATGCGAATTCTGTGGCGCCAATCTACCGGCTCACGACAGGAGCAACCTGGAAAAGTGCGGCTTCATTCCATTCGTGCCCGGTCAATTCAACCTTGCAACGTGGGGCATTGATAGTATAATTTTTTTACGGTTCGAACCGCGAATATTACGAAGCGGGCAAAGTGGCCGGGCCGTAATCCAGCAGGAGGTGCTGCTATGAAGGAATTCATGTCAAGATACAATTCTCAGGGTTACGCAGCGATGCGGATCGTTACCGGGTTTCTATTTCTTTGGCACGGCATGCAGAAACTGTTCGATTTTCCGGTCGCAATGCCGGGAGGTGTTCCCGCGTTCATTACCTATATTGCCGGACCGATTGAGCTGATTGGCGGCACGCTGGTCATGATCGGGTTGTTTACGCGCTGGGCGGCCTTTCTTGCAAGCGGCCAGATGGCCGTGGCATACTGGATGGCGCACGGGACGAAGGCGCTGCTGCCGCTACTCAACAAGGGAGAGCTGGCGGCGCTTTACTGCTTCGTCTTTCTGTTCATTTCCACCCAGGGGAGCGGGATCTGGAGCATCGATTCTCTCATAAAGAAAGCCGGCCCGCGGGCCGATTAGGCAACCGGAAAAAACAATGAAAACGGGCCTTATTTCACTGGATGCAGCCTGTCCCGGAGGCCAGGCCTTATCTGCGGCACCACTTAAGGAGCATATCATGGCGGACGGGGAACTGTTCTGGAAGGTTGATGATCAAGCAGCGCGACTGGCGGAACTGACCAGCCTGGATCCTGAGTCGCGGGAGGTTCCGCTCCGGCGTGATGTCCGCTCCCTGGGGCGGCTGCTGGGTACGGTTATCCGGGAGCAGGCCGGCGACCAAGCTTATGCGGCCGAGGAAGAGTTGCGCCATCTGGCGATCAAACACCGCCAGCTGAACGATTGCCAGGGCGAGGCCTGTCTTGATCTGCCTGATGATCTGGAACTTCAGGAACGGGCGGTGCAGATCATCGGCAAGATGACGGTTGCCGACTCCTACCAGATCGTCAAGGCATTCTCCACCTATTTCGAGCTGACCAACCTGGCGGAAACCAACCACCGCAAACGACGCAGACGTGCTGCCAGACTTACATGCAGAGAACCGGACAAACCCGGTTCTCTGCGCGGCACCCTCCTGCGCATGAAGACGGCGGGAATCACCGCCGAACAGGCGCTCCGCTGGCTTCAAAAGGTACAGGTGATCCCGGTCTTCACCGCGCACCCCACCGACGTGGCCAGGCGGGTGGTCCATTTCAAGCAGCGCCGCATTTCACGGGAACTGGACGCACTCGACCGGCTCCCGCTGACAGATGCGGAGACAGAGCAGCGCCAGACCGCCATGCTCGCCGAAATCACCGCCCTGTGGCAGACGGATGAGGTGCGCCGACGCAAGCCCACGGTGCTGGATGAGATCAAGATGGGGCTCGACCACTACCCTGACTCGCTGATAACGCCGATTCATGAGCTTTACGAGGATATGGCGGCGGCGCTCAGTGAAACCTACGGCTACCTCATCCCCCCCGACGCGCTGCCGACGGTGGTCCGGTACGGCTCCTGGATCGGCGGCGACCGGGACGGAAATCCCCATGTCACCGCCGATTCCACGCGCGAGGCGCTGCAGAAGGCCAGAGAAACCATCCTGGCGGACTACGTTGCCTCTCTGGAAGAGTTGCGCCGGCTCCTTACACCTTCGATCGGACGGAGACCGGTCACCCTTCAGCTGGCAAACGCCGTGAAGAGCTATCATGCCGCTCTCTCCTTCAGCGATCTGGAAAGCGAAGCCATACCTGAATACGAACAGTACCGGCGCTTCGCCGGATTCATGCTCCATCGTCTCCGCCGCACCCTGCTTGAGCCGGACCACGTCGATGCCTACCCCGCTGCCGCCGCTTTTGAGACCGACCTGCTGATCATCCGCGAGAGTCTGGCGGCCGAAGGCGGGGAGCGACTGGCCCGCGCACTGATCGACCCGCTCCTGAGACGGGTTAAAACCTTCGGTTTTCACCTGCACAGCCTCGATATCCGCCAGCATGCCCGGATTCACGCCAGGGCGGTCGACGAGCTGGCAGCAGGCGGAACTACCTGTGCAAGTCCGTCTCTGGTACTGCCGGCGCCACCCAGCACAGAGACAACCGAACTGCTCGACACCCTGCGCGCCATCGCCGGACTGAAGCGCTGCTATCCGGCCGAGGCCATCCAGAGCTATGTGATCAGCGGAGCATCAAGCGTCCAGGACACCCTCTCCCTGATCTGGCTCATGGAACTGTGCGGCGTGCGTGTCGCCGCCGACGGCAACGGCGACCCCGGCCTGATGCCGGTCCCGCTGTTCGAATCCATCGACGATCTGCGCCATGCCCCGGACATCTGCCGCACCCTCTGGACCTCGCCGCAATATAAGCCTTTTCTCGACTCCTGGGGACGGAGTCAGGAGGTCATGCTCGGCTATTCCGATTCCAACAAGGATGGCGGCATGCTCTCCAGCTCTTGGGAGATTCACAAAGCGCACCAGGAACTACACCGGGTTGCCGCAGAGTGCGGGGTGAAACTCGTGCTGTTCCACGGCCGGGGAGGCACGGTCGGCCGCGGGGGCGGCCCCACCCACCGGGCTATCGTTGCGCAGCCCGTCGGCGCCTTCAGCGGTTCACTGAAGATTACCGAGCAGGGTGAGGTCATCAACTGGAAGTACTCGGATGCATCCCTGTCGCAGCGCAATCTGGAGCTGATGGTGGCGGCATCCCTGGAGGCCCTGGCGCGCCCCGGCCTCGTAGCGTCTGACCACGACCCCGGATGGGAGCCGGCTCTGGAGGAGATGTCTGCTGATGCCTACGCCTTCTACCGGGAGCGGATCGCGGAAAATCCCGATATCATCCCCTACTTTGAACAGGGAACGCCGGTCCTGGAATTCGAGCTGGCCAAGATCGGTTCTCGCCCGGCGCGGCGCGGTGCAACCCGCGACCTGTCCGACTTGCGAGCCATCCCCTGGGGTTTCGGCTGGATGCAGAGCCGCCATGTGATCCCGGGCTGGTTCGGTGTGGGTTATGCCCTGGAGCGCTTTGCTGAAAAGGGACTGAAGGAAAGGGCATTGCTAGGTGACATGATGCAGCGCTACCCCTTCTTCCACGACATGGTCAGGAACGTTGAACTGGCATTGACCAAGGTTGATCTGCCGCTGGCGCGCCTCTATTCAGATCTGGTTCCGGACAGGGAATTACGTGAACGGGTGTTCGGCATGGTGGTCGAGGAATTCCGGCGCACCCGCCGGGCCGTGCTGGCCGTCACCGGTCAATCGCGCCTGCTGGAGAACAACCTGCCGCTGGCCCGTTCCATCCGCCTGCGGAATCCCTATGTCGATCCGCTCAGCCTGATCCAGATCGAGCTGCTGCGGAGAAAACGAGGGGGGGATGAGAGTGAGGAACTTAATTACGTGCTGGCCGCCACCATCAGCGGCATTTCGGCTGGGTTGAGGAATACGGGTTAGGAGCAGTGATTACTGATGCCGGATTTCCTTATCAGCACCTTAATCCGAAAAAAACAGACATCGGTCACGGCCAAAATATGATAGAATGATCCTTGTAAGAAGAATCGATATATGGATCGATTCCAGAAGGTTTGTAAGGAGGTGCGTTATGAAACTCAGTACAAAATATCTGTCAAAAGGCATATTTCACGTAGTAAGAGGCACAGTCAAGGAGACCGCGGGGAGAATCGGTTCGAACACCGCTCTGGGAGTCAAAGGCAAATTCGAGCGTTTTACCGGTAAGGTACAGTTGAGGATCGGCAAGGCCCAGGGGGTGTTCGGGTTTTAGCAGCAGCACTCCGGTCTGCCTGTTGACTTGATCAAGCATTAACGATGATGCAGGGAAGAAGGTGACTTAGATGACAACCGCTAAAGGAATGAACACGGCTTCGGGGACAGAGAATAAAAACACCAAGATGAAAATCTGTCATCCCAGCGTTTGCGTAGGAGATGCGCAGCCTTCCAGTTGTGTATGCCCGATAACGCCAAAAAAATAAATCCGCAAATGCCGCAAATGGCAGTTTGCCCTGCCGGTCAGGCAAGATCCTGACGGCAGTGAATAAAAAAAGAGGCACTTTCTAGAGCGGGAGTGCCTCTCTTTGATTTCCCGCGTCCTTTCCACCCGTGCCATGACAACTATTTGTCTATGTTGGCCACCGTAAGCCGCGAGATACAGACAAGCTTCTCCTCTTCATTGTAAATTCTGATCTCCCAGATCTGGGTCGTATTACCCACATGGATCGGCTTTGTCACGCCGGTCACCCACCCGCCGGTTACCGGACGAATATGATTTGCGTTTATTTCGAGCCCGACAATGCGCTTTATTTCTCTGTCTACGCACATACTCGCCGCAATGCTTCCCAGGGTTTCGGCCAGCGCGGCCGAGGCGCCGCCATGGAGAATCCCGGCACTCTGCCTCGTCCTCGAATCCACCGGCATCCTCGCCTTCAGAAAATCGTCACCGACCTCCAGGTAATCGATCCCCAAATGTTCCATCAAGGTGTCTTTCGATCCCTTTTTGAGCTGATCCAGCGATATCGGGCTCTTCCACATTGCCATGTCGAATTTCCTCCTCTTATGCGGGAACGCTAACAATCAAAAAGCCCCACGGCGGTAAACCGAAGAGCTCATAAAAAGTAGAAGTAGCAATTGACTTTCTTTCCTTGATAACTTTCTCGCTGCTGTCTCGGCTATTGATATCACCTTTCGGTAGCTATCTTCACCCTTGATAACAACTTTACTTTGTTATCTTCGGATTCCTTGTCCTCTTGCTGCCTCTAGATTCAGTATACTCTTTCCTTATAATTGCACAACCATTATTTACTACCAAACGACTCAACAAACATCCATGAAAGGCGCGCAGAGCCTTTATTATCAGCATTTTTCAACAACATCTCCACATGAGACTCATTTTCGGGTCCGTAAAAAACCGACCAGATTCCAGCGCTCCATGGGAGAGAGCTTGTCCTTGAATGCAGGCATGCGGCCGAAGCCGAAGGTAATCGCCTTGTAGATGTGGGCGTCGCTCCTCTCCCGCACTAGGTCATGGTCAAGGCCTGGTGGCGGCGGCTTCAGCTTCTTGCCGACCGGCCCGCGCTCCGTAGAGGATATGCCGTGGCACATGGCGCAGTTGATGGTGTAGAGCGCCTTGCCCTGGGCAAGCGATGCTGCAGTCGGTGTAAGCGGATTTTTCAGCTCGGAATCCTGCGAGACGATCTCCTTGCCGGACACCGGCACGGAGCCGGCGGGTGAGGTCAACACCGGTGCCTGATAAGGTTTGGGGGACGGTTGCCTGTCCATCCACAAGGCCGCCGTCAACAGGGGTGCGGCGGCCAGAATGACCAGCTTCAATAGGTGTCTCATGGCGTCTCCTCTCCGATGACCCTCATGGCTCCGGCCGCCCGCATGATCTCCTCCGCCCGCTCT
>WNGL01001195.1_pt1 | contig 33823 bp, 27 predicted proteins | sample 5400591 | NCBI WGS metagenome assembly WNGL01 (sample SAMN13153377, study PRJNA577476) | soil metagenome | isolation source: 80 cm soil or saprolite under Garry oak tree replicate 1 | place: USA:California | collected 2016-06-15
GTTATTGAGCTCTGGATTGATGCGAGTAAGGAATGGGGCAAGCCCATAGCTGCCCCAAGAGTATTGTTGGCTAGCTAACCTCTTCATATTTGAAGTTAGAGAAGGTGAAAGGTGAGCGATAAAGATTGTCGATATTCAACGCCTCTTCCCCTTTTTCTTCTCCTGCTTGCCATTTGCGCGTTTGCCGTTGGCATGGTCAAGTGAAGCTTCGTGGTGACGCCCATTGGCAGCACTCAACCCGTAATATTGTGGTTGAAGATCAGGGCGACCGAAGATGATGTTGGTGCCGACAACCGGAATGCCTGTGACAAAGGAGGCTTCCAGGGTGAGGGCGCGCAGATCTTCCGGCTCCAGGTCGTGGACGTTGCTCTTGCCGCAGGCTCGCGCCAGCATCTGAATCTCCATGGTCATAGAGTTGATGAAGTTGGAGACGCGGTCAGCCGCTTCGTCGATGTCGAGGCGTTTCATCAGTTCGGGGTCCTGTGTGGTGATACCCACGGGGCAGCGTCCGGTATGGCAGTGGTGACAGGCGTATGGCTCCGTTCCTAGCGCGTGATAATCTTCGACATAGATGGGGCGGTTGCAGTTGAGCGCGATCAATGCGCCGGTGCCGATGGAGACGGCGTCCGCGCCGAGCGCCAGGGCTTTGGCGGCATCCACACCCCCGCGAATACCGCCGGAGACGACGAGTTGTACCACGCCGTCCATGCCTATTTCACGCAGGGCAGCTTTGGCCTCAACCACGGCTGCCAGTGTTGGGATACCTGTGTGATCCATCAGGATATCGGGTGAGGCGGCGGTACCCCCTTCGGTGCCATCCAACACTATCACATCCACCCCTGCCTTGACTGCTAGTTTTACATCGTCGGCGACACGAGACGCGCCGATCTTGACGTAGACGGGGATTTCCCAGTCGGTAGCTTCGCGCAGTTCCTCGATCTTGGCGACCATATCGTCTGGACCTGTCCAATCGGGGTGGCGTACGGGGCTGCGCTGATCGACGCCCGGCGGCAATTCGCGCATGGCCGCGATCTCTTCAGAGACCTTCTGACCTAGCAGCACACCGCCTGTACCGGGTTTGGCTCCCTGCCCGATGACGATTTCCAGCGCGTTTGACATGCGCATGTGATGGGGATTGAAGCCGTAGCGGCTCGGCAGCACCTGGTAAACAAGCTGCTCGGACGCCTCGCGTTCGGCCATCAGCATACCGCCGTCGCCGGTAGTGGTGGAGGTACCCACACGTGTAGCCGCTCGACCCAGCGCTACTTTGGCGTTGCGTGAGAGTGCGCCGAAGCTCATGCCCGCGATAGTAATGGGGGTCCTCAGCACGATGGGTTTTTTCGCGAAACGTGTTCCCAGCACGGTTTCGGTCGTGCATTGCTCGCGATAGCCTTCCAGCGGGATGCGGCTGAGTGTGCAGGGGACAAAAGTCAGCTCGTCGAAAGACACGAATTTTTTGAGCGTGCTGAAGCCGCGAATGCGGTATCGTCCCAGTTCTGCTTTGACATGTACATCTTCCATCACCTCAGGCGACCAGAGCTGTCCGTACCGTACCAGTGGTTTTTCCATATCGATCCCTCTTCTAGAACTACATGGCCACACGCCATAATTCGAAATCGGCCTTTGAGAAGTTGTGCAGGCGTCCACCCGAGCCGATCTTCTTGAAATCGGAAAGCTTGCGTTTGGAACTCAGTCCATATTTTTCTAGCGTTTCCGCGAGGAAACGCGTATCCTCGCCGGTCATTTCTTTGATCACGGCGTCATTGCCCAACTGGTTGGGCTCGCCGCCCAGGTAAATAGTACCAGCGTACATCGAGTCTCCCAGGCCTTCGGCTGCATCGCCGCAAATAATCATCGTGCCGCGCTGCATCATGAAGCCTGTCATATAGCCCACCGCGAATCGAGGCTCCCGTGCCACTGGCAGCGTTGCGTTCGACCACAATCTCGCCAGAAAGCATGCACTCGCCGACGGACCATCCGGTATTGCCCAGGATGTGAAATGTAGCGCCATCGTTCATGGCGCCGCAGAAGTAACCAGCAGTCCCCTCTACCACAATCTTGATGGGATCGAAGACAGCCACGCCCAGGCTATGGCGCGCTTCAGGATTCACCAGGTGAATTTCGGTTTCTCCCTCTAACGCCAATCGTTTGATGGATGTGTTGATCTCGCGTGTAGTTAGCTTTGCGCAGTCCAGGGTAACTGACATACAAGCATGCTCCTTTTGGGACAGGTGATGAACGCCAACAGATGATGCGTAGGGGCAGATGTATCAACTTAACGAACCAGGCCCCCGTCGTCGTGTGTAGGGACAAGGTGTGGTGCGTGGCGGATGTGGGGGCCTTGTGCTTGTCCTATACGCCTGCTCGCTTCCCCAGGGAGGACAAGCACAAGGCCCCCGCCCTTCCACTACGCCGCCCATTGTCCCTACGGCAGGTCCGGCGGCTCCTCATGTATGATATGTCGGTCCCTACAAATGCTCGTCACCTTGTTAGGGATGGTTCTCGCGTTACTACGCCGCTCTCTCGTTTGAGATGCCAGGTGCGGACTTCACGTGCGCTTGCCTCGCGGATATCGAGTTCAAATGGGAAAGCCTTACGCAGCGCGGCTTCTTCTGAGGCCATGGCAACGAACTCGTCGGTTTCTGTAATGATCAGTGGTTTCATAGCGAACTGGTCACGCGCGAAGCCAATACTATCGGCGGTCGCGACGAGATAGGTGAAGCTACCATCAAGCGTGGTGACGGTGCTGCTTACCGCTTCGTCGAGCGTTGCGCCCTGCTGCATCATATCGGCAATGTAGACGGCGATGACTTCAGAATCGTTTTCGGTATTGAAGTGATGCCCTTTCATCTCCAGGCGGCGGCGCAGCTTGTAATAATTGGTGATATGCCCATTATGTACCACTGCAATATCAGAGAATGGACGCGCCCAGAAGGGATGGGAATGGCTGATATCGACGCGGCTCTCGGTTGCCATACGGGTGTGGGAAATACCATGTGTGCCATACAACGAGGAAATATTGTAGGTCGCATCGACCGCTCTGGCCTTGCCCATCTGCTTGATGATTTCGAGGTGCTGGCCCATGCTGAACACTTCAACGTCCTCACCGATTGCTTCGATGGCGACGGTCAATGCTTCATACGAGCCGTCGTAGTCCATCACCAATCGGACATACTGCCCGGCACGGCTGCTCTCTCTCACTTTGCCATAATCCTGGGCCGTTTCCACAATCATTGCTTCCCAGTCGAGCGTTTCATCCTGCGCATCTTCGTCTACCTTCACACGCATCACAAGATTGCCTTTAGGAAGATTGCTATACAATGCCAGCCCTGTTGAGTCAGGACCGCGACGGTTGAGGTCGGCGAGCATCTTGATCAGAATCTCACCGATTGGGCCTTCTTGTTGTTTGAAAAGGATGCCGGCGATGCCACACATAAATAAGATTCCCTCCCTGGTGGATTGCAAGTCTGAAGTATCGTTGCAGTCGTGTAGGGTACGGACCAGGCTCTGTCCCCCATATTGCTACTATAGTGTAAAAAATGTACATATTCAAGGGGCATACTAACCAAAATGTGCAGAGGTGCATGGATAGTCTGTCTATTAGACTGCATACGGCATTGTAGTACCACAACCAATTCTGTATAATACATGCGAGCAGCATCATAGAGAAAGGAACTACAGTTATGCCAGAAGAACTCCAGCAGGAAGAGGAAAACACATATATCCTGGATGCCGAAAGCGCAACTGAAATGGCCCGTTTGTCGAAACAAGATCGTCTCATTACAAAGGGCATGGGTGGACTTTTCTCTGAGAGAGATGATATCGCAGTCATGCATGATATTCTCGATATTGCTTGTGGCCCCGGTGCCTGGGTACTCGAAGTAGCCTATAGCTATCCCAATATTCATGTAGTGGGAGGAGATATCAGTCGCATGATGATTACCTATGCACGTACGCAGGCGAAGGTGCAAGGTTTGACGAATGCAGACTTTTATGTGATGGATGTCCTGAAGCGGCTCGACTTTCCCGATAACTCCTTTGACCTGGTAAATGCTCGCTTCCTGGTGGGATTTATGCCGCAAAAAGCGTGGCCGACGATACTTCAAGAGTGCCTGCGCATTTTACGACCTGGTGGAGTTCTCCGCCTGACGGAATTTGACGAACCTGGTACCACAAATAGCCCTGCCTTTGAAGAATGGCTGGCCCTCACCTTTAGCACAACACGGAAGGCTGGACTCACTGCTGCCCCTGATGGAAGGAATTTTGGCATTACGCCTCTGCTGAGACGCTTTCTCCTGGAAGCTGGCTTCCAGGACATAAACTCCAGGTCTCATGTCATTGATTTCTCTAATGGAACCCCAGCATATGAACCTATGTATGAAAATTGCGAAATCGCTTTTAAGCTTGTACAACCCTTTATTATCAAACTAGCGGGCATCAGTCAAGAAGAGGTGGATCAGAAATACCAGAAGATGTTAGCAGAAATGAAAATGCAAGATTTTTGTGGACTCTGGTATTATCTGACTGTGTGGGGACAGAAACCACTGATGTAGCCCTGGAAATTCACAGCGATGAAGCGTACATTCTTAGCAAAACTGCAAATTAGCGCTCGCTATAGTCTGATCGGTGCGCTCTTACTCGTGTTGGGCGTACCCCTCTATCAATTGTTCGTCCTCATTCCATCAGGGTACGGGGATGCGCTTACCACGCTCAATTCAACCTTGCGCTGGATCAATACCCATAGCCTGCTCTTTCTTGGCTACCGCGCCCTGTTGATCATTGGTTTTGCCTTGATGCTCGGTTTATCATTTGCCCTTTTCCGTATCATCGTTGCTCAGGAAATCCTGGGGCGTGAAGAAGATGGGGAAGACGAAGGAGAAGAGATTGATGAGGAAGGCGAGGATGGAGAGGATGGAGAGGATGGAGAGGATACGCCAGCACAGGAGAAAGAAGAAGAAGGCGACCAGGCGGATGGTATGCCATCGTTTGCATGGCGAGGCAAAGGTTACGCTGTGATAGCGGCATGGACAGGGTTGCTCGGCCTGATTTTCTTTGCCGGGGGAACGCTGGCAAGCGCTATTTATTTACTCAGCAGCGCATCTTCCATTTCACCCCAGAGCGCTCTCACGGATAATGCGGCACCTCTTACCGGTTTCTTTGCGATTCTCACCTTCACCGTAGGTGGCGGTTTGCTTGCCCTTTCGTGCCTGTTTTTCGGTGCGGTGATTGCGCGTAGTGGGCGTAATCTCTGGCCGACTATGTGGGTCGCGTTCGGCTACGTGGCCCTCGCCATCGCCGCGTTGATGAGCGGCAGCGCGGTTGAAGTGGCCTTTGCCCCCACCACCGGCCAGGCTATACTCAGTACCCCCGCAATTCTGCTGTTTGCGCTGTGGGTATTGTGGTTTGGCGTGATGGTAGTGAGGTTAAAGCCGGAATAAAGAACGAAGTTCATGATCCAGGGGAACCAACCGCTGCTATAATGCGTGCATAGTCTCCGGGCTGAGCGAAAGCGGTAAATGACCCACTCTGTGTATCAATCGCATAAAGCATGCCATCCGCGTAAAAGGTCAGAGTATGGTTGTTGAACCAGGGTCCCAGTTCGACCAGTTGACTTGAGGTAGTCGCTAGCAGTTGAGGCTTCCCTATGCGCAGGTGCGCACCCGAACCGGAAACCTGCACAGTATACAGCGCGCTGTGACGATCATAGGGGTCCTGGTCATCGCTCGAAAATTCTACGTAGGCCAGTGTATGCGCGTCAGGCGAAAAGATGGGCGTTGTTACCCAGTGATACTGCGCATTGTTGGTCAGGTTATTTTGCTCCGGCAAGATAACCTGTGTTTTCCCTAATGCGAGCGGGGAGCCACTCAATGAGGTTATATTGAGGCTGTTGGTATACGAGAGCGCGGCGATATCAGCAGGCACACTATTATCTGTAGGCTCGGGTACTGCGCCCTCGCTCGATGCGTAGAGCAGGGTATTGCCAGACGGCGTAAGCGCGAGTGGCCCTTGTTGCTCCGGGTTTTCGTCTAAAATGGGCTGCAATGTGGCCGGAGTTCCGCTCAGATCGAGCGACCATAATCCATATTGTACCGCCTCATGACTGCCTCGATCATCGGTCAGCAGCAAGGTATGACCCGCCTGTGCTGAGGAGCCATGCATAAACGAGAAGATACGGAAGCAAGGACAGTCCAGGGCGGATTGTTCATAGACAATCGCCGCGTTCGCCAGCAGTCCGGCGTGAATAGCAATCGTCCCAGTGCCACTGGTTGGCTCTGTACTCCACGCAATCATCTTGCCATCATCGCTCAACGCCATCGATGTAATCACCTGTCCGTGGTCCAGGGGAGCAATTTGCGTCGGCGTTCCGCCAGAGATGCTGGTCATCCAGATACCATCGCCGCTATAGAGTATCTGGCCGGATGGCAACAGGATAGGAGGCGTTGCAGTATTGCTGATAAATCCCTCGGTCGGAATGACTTGCGCGTAGTTGCCCACAATGGAAACAAGATACAGCATATCATGCTGCATGTAGATCACATACTGTTCATTCGCTAACTGCAAAGGCGGAGCATCCTGGTGATTGAGAACGGTAATGGAAGAGGTAGCGGTGGCGCTTAACTCCGGGCTGAGCGGAATAGTGGGTGTCAACAACCGGCTGCCCACCGGGGTTACGGACGTTTGCCGCTTTACTCCGACAGGACTATTCTGTGCCGCCTGCACGAGACTGAGGACAAGTTCACCTGAAAACAGCAGTAGCAGTAGACCAATAAGAATAAGCAAGGATACTATCCCTGCGTTCGAAAATAGTTTCATCGTCTCAAGCCGTCTGGTTCATTGATGAAGATTTAGTATGTGGCTTTGTCCTGCCTGCATGGCTCGAAATAAAAGCCAGTGTTTTCGCGAACACTTCCTCGCGGTCGTGATCCCTCATCACGACGTGATAAGAGCGATGGAAGGTGACCAGGTATTTGTCTTGCGAACCAATGCGTCGATAAATTTCCCGGCCATTACGCGCAGGAACTACGTGATCGTGAATGGAGGTCATAATCAGGGCAGGCGCGGTAATACGTGGCAGTTCTTCCCGTAATTGCGGCAAATATTGCAACAGGCTCTCTACTGGCCGCATTGGCGTCCAGCGATAGACATCACGTGAATAGCGCAGGCGCGCCTCCGGGTCGCGTACATCTTCGCGCACTGTCGGCAGTAACGGTGTAATGTACTTGGCGATGCCAACAGCCGCTTTTAACCAGGGATACATGTGCAGGGGAGCGCAAATGCTCACGATACCCGCGATTTCTTCATGCGCTGCGATATGCAGAGAAAGCGCCCCACCCAGTGAATGACCAACCAGGAAGACCACATCACACTGCTGCTTGAGCGCCTGTAATTCCTCACGTACCGCCCTCGCCCAGTCTTCCCATCCCATTGCCAGCAAGTCTCTCACGTGCGCGCCATGCCCTGGTAATAGTGTGTTCACCACCATCATACCGCACGAACGAAGCAGCGTCTCCATTTCAGCAAAATCGTTTCTGCTGCCATTCAACCCATGCACCAGCAGTACACCTATCACAGGTTTTGCCGCGGGAGTAGATGCTTCCTGGTCGTGCGCGAATTGGGATGTTGCCATAGTGTACTTCCTCTGGAGGCTAAATGGACTGTATCTCCTGGCATGTTTCTTTTTTATTATTACGTTTTAACTAGCTCAGGGGTTACGGTTTGGCAATTTTTGGGACGAGGGCGATCATCCCAGACTGACGGCAGAACAGGTTAACTACAGCGCCCCGAAGGGGCAACTGGCCCGGTATTGATTGCATTCGGTGAGGTTGAAGCAATCGACACCGGGCGTGGAAAGTCTGTACGGTGTGCCGCTCGCTCCGATATGACTAATGTTGTAGTACCGACGGTTTGCGCAGGAGCAAAGTTGATGCTCGCGCCAGGAGTGCTAAAACCCTCATTCCACACTAGCGAAACAGTGCCAGCGTTGCTATTGGGAGCAATAGTCACCGTAGCAATGTAGGTAACGTTGATGGTTGTGCCGCAGATTACTCCTGTCACCGATGCCGGATTGGTCGATATAGCGATATTGACGACCTGGAATGGCCCTGGAAGTTTGCATACGCCTGTCGGAGCAACGGTTGTGGAAACAAGTGTCTTCCCTGATATGCCTACGCTGATAGAGCCGCTTACGGCAGACGCGGAATTTATCTGGATTACGAAGTTATTGAGCGTATACTGTACCGTCTGGCTCCTTTGCCCAGGAGTAAAGGTAGCGTTGCCGGCGATAGGCGCGTGATTGATGTTCCAGGAATAGGGAACCTGACCTCCGACGCTTTCAGGTGCCACGTTGATCTGCGCGCTAAATACGATGTTCATTGCCATCCCACACGGGATAGTGGCAAGACTTACTGGATTTATAGAGATGGTGATACCCGTGACCTGCAAAGGCGCCGTAAATGTTGGCGTAGGTGAGAGAGCCAGTGAAACGCTTGCATTAGCCGAGGGAGAAGAAGTAGCTGCTGGAGTAGAAGAACTATTGCCTGTACCGCCGCTTGGACCACCGCAGGTGCTCGCACTCAGCGCAAACAAACATATACAAAGTATAAACATTGTTGAACGTCTAAACATTTGACCCCCCTTTTTAGAAGGATGCCCAGATACTTCCTTGTTATCAGTATAAATACCGATAGGTATATTACCATACATGTAGAGGTTTTCCTGGTGTTATTGGACTTCTGTGCTATAAGATCATTGCTCTTTTTTGGGAAAAGTGCTATAGTCGCATTCGTTCTATACGATAATAAAGGAGTTCATCTATGAAATTCGCTACAAAAGCCATTCATGCCGGGCAAGAGCCTGATCCGACGACAGGCTCAATAATGACGCCCATCTATCAGACAGCCACCTATGCACAGGCAGGGCTGGGAGAGCATAAAGGTTTTGAGTATTCACGCACAGGCAACCCGACACGGGCTGCATTAGAAGCATGTATCGCTGCTCTCGAAGAGGGCGTATACGGATTGGCGTTTGCCTCCGGTATGGCTGCGGAATCTGCTATCCTGAGTTTGCTCAGCGCGGGCGACCATGTCGTTTCATGCGATGACACCTATGGGGGCACCTACCGCATTTTTGAGCGGGTGATGCGCCGCTACAACGTCGAGGTCAGCTATGTGCCAGCGGGCAAGGTAGCGAATTATGAGAAAGCTATTCGTCCAAACACGAAAATGATCTGGCTGGAAACTCCAACGAATCCGCTGCTTCGATTGATCGATATCCAGGCTATCGCGGCGCTGGCCCATAGCAGGAACCTGCTCGTAGTAGTCGATAATACCTTTGCCAGCCCCTACTTTCAACAACCGTTGAAGCTGGGCGCGGATATTGTGGTGCATAGCACCACCAAATATATCAATGGTCATAGCGATACCATCGGCGGCGCGCTCGTTACCAGCAACGAGGAGGCGTACCAGGCCATCAAATTCTATCAGAATGCGGCAGGCGGCGTACCGGGGCCATTTGATGCCTGGCTCACGCTGCTTGGGCTGAAAACCCTGGCGGTGCGTATGCGGCAGCACGAGGCAAATGCGCTGGCGGTGGCAGCTTTTCTACAAGAGCATCCACGTGTTGAGAAAGTCTATTACCCTGGATTACCCTCTCATCCCGATTACGCGCTGGCCAAACGCCAGATGAGCGGCTTTGGAGGCATGGTGTCCTTTCAATTCAAGGGAACCTACCAGGATGTTGCGCAGATGGTCCGCCGCTTCAAGGTGTTCACCCTGGCAGAGAGTCTTGGTGGAGTCGAATCACTGGTGTGCCATCCCGCGTCGATGACACATGGCTCCATCCCGAAGGACATTCGCGAATCGCGTGGCCTCACCGATACACTTTTACGTCTTTCGGTAGGCATCGAGGATATCGAAGATATTCTGGCGGACCTGGAACACGTATTGGCATAAGGATTATGAAATCCAGGGCGACCTTTCCTGCCCTCGCGGTCGCCCTCCCAAATGTGTCATTTTGTTACATTTACAACTACTAACCGATGTAATATATGAAAGATATGGAGTCTTTGGCGTCTATATATATATAAGGATTATGAGACCAGGGGCGATCGCAAGGGTCGCTCTCCCAGACGTATCAATGTTAATGTTATTAGGAGGCCGTGCTATCATGGCACATTTCCCGGTACCCCGGCGGCGTATTGGTAGAGGCGCGCTTGCGCTGGCCAGCATGCTGCTGGTAATGCTACTGCTCAGTGCCTGTAATGGTGATCCACAGGCTCAGCAGCAGGCCAAGCAGAACAAGGACGCTTTTAGTAATGAAGTTGCGCATGCTCAGGGCATAGGCGTGCCAGATACAATGCTTGCACCGATTCTCAATCAGGCCAAAGCGCTCGGTAATACAAGTGCCCCTTTAGGTCTCTTTAACGATCAATCCGTCACGAATTATAACTCGAATCTCTCACAACGCTACCAGATGCTGACTCTCGAGGTGCGAGGTCTGGAGATTCAGGCTACGCAGCAACTGGATTATCAGGCCAGCCAGGACCTGCAGAGCCTGGAGAATGCCCTGGCCCTGCGGCAGAGCCAGAATTTTATCGAAGCAAAGACATTTGCCAATCAACTGACCGATTACCAGGCACAACTGGCGAAGGCCCAATATCCCAAAGACTATATTCAAATCAGCTATGAGGCGAAACAAGCAACGCGGGCGCTCCATTTGATGGGTCCCGCGTACAACAATCTCGTATCCCTGCAACAGATCATCAAGCAGTTGCAGGCATCTCACCTTGATACAACGGCGCTCAGTCAACAGGCGCAGGATGATTTGCAAACATTCCGCAGCGCTAGCGGGCCGGATGATTTCTCGCAGCTTATCGATCAAATTAACACACAATTGCAAGAAACGACGGTCTACTCCATACAGGCTATTCCCTTCGTGGGCGCGGCCAAACTCAAGCAGTTCGGCGAAGACATTAACCTGCTCCAGAAGTATGGAGGAAAGTCGTCCACATTCCAAACCCGGCTCACAGCAGACCAGCAGGCGCTCACCAATGCTAACACCATCAGCGATTTCCTGAAGATTTCAGCACAAATTGATAGCGATACGGCATCTATCCAATTCCCACTCGTGCAGGGCCAGGCCAATTACCTGCTGAAACAGTATCACCAGGAAGTGACGAGCTGGGGTAGGTCGCACCAGTACCATGATCCCTACGATGGAGGCGCCTATAACCTGGACTATGAATACGACCAGCAGGGCATTGGTTCGGATGCGGATGCAGCGATACAGTCAGCGCAAACACAGGATGATTACCTGTCGGCCATCGACTTTATCAACAACGACTTCTTGCACCTGCGTGCTATGGAAGCTGATTTGAATGACAGCACCCTATGGTACCACCAGCATGCTACAGATATCAGCTTGATGCAGCACTACAATGTCTATAGCTCTACTGTCGGCCCGGTACTGGTGGTATCACTCGTTGAACAGACAGTGCGCTACTATAATAATGGGAAGTTAGTTCGAGCATTCCACGTTGTTACAGGGCAGTACGCGAAACCATCGCCGCCGGGATTCTGGAACATCTTTGTGCGTGAGCACCCGACTGAGTTCAAATCGAGCGAGCCACCTGGCTCTGCGTTCTGGTATCCACCCACACCTATTCAGTACGCGATGGAATACCACTCCGGTGGCTACTTCTTCCATGATAGCTGGTGGCGCGGCATCTATGGTCCGGGCATGAACTTCCCGCATAGCGACCCTTCCGGTACCACCACATTTAATGAAAATGGCAGTCACGGCTGTATCAACATGGATCCCAACGACGTGGCCTGGTTGTATACACAGATACCCATCGGAGCACCAGTCATTGTGTACTAGTTGTGAAAGCGGGAACGCCCGCCGTTTGACAGTTCTATCGGACTTCTGCTATAATCCATAGGCACTCGTTCAGACATTGTAAGGGCGACCCTCGCGGTCGCCCTCCCATTGGTTTTTGTAAACTCGCCCATGTGAAGGGGCGGATGTTTCGGGGAGGATCATAACTCACATGCCCAATAATGCCGCTGCTGAAAAGCGCATGCGCCAGGAGCAAAAGCGTCGCTTACATAATCGCAGCATTAAATCTATCGTGAAAACACAGGTAACGAAAGCTCGCGCTGCCATTGCCTCTGGTGAAGACGCAGAAGCCGCTGTACGCGCTGCCGCCAGCGAACTGGACCGCGCCGCCAAAAAAGGTGTTATTCATCGTAACAACGCTGCTCGCCGCAAATCGCGCCTGATGAAGCAGCTCAACGCAACAAAGTAAGAACTTCCTAACATCCTGCCTGAGCATAGCTAGAACGCAGTTCGTTGGCAGGATGGCTATCAAGGTACTTCCTTACGCGCACAGGAGAATGACGAAGGATGGCAGATAAACAAGTATACACCAAGCCTGCCGGAAGGGCGCTGATCGATTCGGTCGAAAATGCCCAGTTACGGAAAGGTATACCGGAGATTATGTCAGGCGACACGGTTCGCCTGCAAGTGAAAGTCGTTGAGGGGAGCCGCGAACGTCTTCAGCCGTTCGAGGGCGTTGTGATGCGTCTACGAGGCGGTGGAGTCAATCGCAACTTCACGGTACGCCGCATTACGCACGGTGTCGGCGTTGAGCGCACGTTTCTCATCAACTCTCCCCGCCTTGAAAAGATTGAAGTGCTGCGCCATGCCCGGGTACGCCGCAAGCAACTCTATTATTTGCGTGGTTTAACGGGTAAGGCTGCTCGTCTGAAGGAACTTCGCCCGACTACTGCCAAAGAAGCCGCGGCGAAAGAGGCCGCCAGGGCCGCTAAGACTGCAAGTGTTGCAAATGCTAAAACCAGCAACGGCGAAAGTGACAACGCATAAACAAATACCGACCTTAGAGGAAGAGATGGCCCTGCTCAGTCAGGGCTATTCCTTTATTGCCGGATTGGACGAGGCCGGGCGTGGCTCCCTGGCCGGCCCTGTGGTTGCTGCTGCCGTCATTTTACCCCTTGATAATCCTGAGTGTCCGGCTCTCCTAAATGGTGTGCGAGACTCGAAGCAGTTATCGTGCCAGGCCCGCGAGAGTCTCTATGATGTCATCATGCAGCGCGCACTCGCCGTAGGCGTCGGCCTCGGTTCCGTTGAACTGATCGATGAACGAAATATTTTACAGGCTACCAAATACGCTATGCGCTTCGCGCTCACTCAACTCTCTACGCCGCCACACGCGCTGCTTCTAGACGCACTACTCCTTTCTGATGTGCCACTTCCGCAACGTTCAATCATCAAGGGTGATGTGCGTTGCCTTTCAATTGCAGCTGCCTCGATCATCGCCAAAGTTACCCGCGACCGCCTCATGGTGCAACTTCATGTATACTATCCCGCATATGGCTTTGCCCAACACAAGGGTTATGGCACCGAGGCACACCTGGCCGCTCTGCGCGAACATGGCGCTACACCTGTTCATCGTCAAAGCTTCGCGCCAGTACGCGAACTGTACGGTTTGTTTGAGTCCACGTCCCAGCCTCTAACAGTTTCTGAGGAGTAGCAGTGTAATGCCTGATTATGTATGGGGGCGCAACCCTGTTTTAGAAACGCTGCGTTCAAATCGGCAGGTCAAGCGTCTATTGCTGGCAGATGGCCAGCGCGATGCCCCAGCCGTAGCGGCCATTCTCCAGGAGGCTGCGCGGCGACACATCCCCATTGAAACGGTGCCGCGCCACCGCCTCGATCAGCTCAGCCAGGGAGCCGTTCACCAGGGCTGCCTGGCGGTCGTCGAAGCGCGCAAGTACGCGACGCTTGAGCAAATCCTTGACTTTGCCAGGCAGAAAAAAGAAGACCCGTTCCTACTCATCCTCGATGCCATCCAGGATGTGAACAATCTCGGTTCGCTCCTGCGCAGCGCGGAAGCGGCAGGGGTGCATGGTGTCATCATTCCCCTGCACGAAGCGGCAGAGGTAAACGCCACCGTGGTCAAAACGTCGGCAGGAGCTACCGAACACCTGCTGATTGCCCAGGAAACCAATCTCACCCGCACTATCGACTTCCTGAAAAAACAGAATATCTGGGTCATCGGACTGGTTGGCGAGGCAAAAACCAGCTATGACAAAGCCGACCTGACAGGTCCCCTCGCACTCGTAGTAGGTAACGAAGGCAAAGGCATCAGCCGATTGGTGCGCGAACACTGTGATCTCCTGATCACTCTCCCGATGCACGGCTCAGTCAATTCGCTCAATGCTGCGGTGGCGGGTAGTATTGCGCTATATGAGGCATTGAGGCAACGTAGTAATAAAAAGTAGCCTGTTAGAGACATGTATGTTAGAATGATGCTGTTCAATTTGAGGATTTGCTGACGAGCAAATTAGTGCTGGATGGGATAGGAATGGATATTACGGGAAACGGGTGAAGAGGAAATGCGTCATCTACATACCTGGCCTCGTTTATTGCTCACATTACCGCTTGCCATACGCCTTGTTCTTGTTGTGGCAACTATAGTTTTTTCCCTGCTTTTCTATATGCTGAGCTTTCCGGTCATTCACAATGGCAACGTTCTCGTCATTCCTGCCGTATTGGTAGCCTGGATATTTAGAAAAAAAGGACTGCTCATCCTCCTGGGTATTGATTTTGTTACGCTGGTTGTCTATCAATGGGTACGACAAGGGCTGTTATGGCATATACCATTTACCCTCTCGTTCATTAGCGGTTTCATTCTCCTTGCCTGTATTGGGTACATCGTTCTCACACTGCGCGCCTTGCTGGATTCGGCGGATGAAGCTCGGATAATAGCGCAGGAGGCCGAGCACCAGACTGCTATTGCCTTTGAACAGCAGCGGCAGTTGAACGAACTGAAAAACCAGTTCATTCTGAATGTGAATCATGAGTTGCGTTCCCCACTCACCGTTATTTCTGGATATCTTTCGCTCCTCCTGGATAAATATGAGCAATTTGACCGCGCCAGCCAGGTGAATTATCTCAAGAACGCGGTGCGGAGCTGTAGGGAACTGGAAACATTGACTAATGACGTCCTGGACACGATGATGCTGAGCAATAATAAAGAGCTACTGCACATCGAGGATATTCCCGTTGCCCCTCTCGCTCGCGAAGCAATGGAACATTTCGAGGAATTTGGGAACCAGAGTGAGCGCACTCGTCTCGATATTCCTGAAGAGGTAACTGTTCGAGGAAATGCCCAATGCCTCCGCCAAATCCTGCGTAACCTGCTCTCAAATGCCTACAAGTATTCGCCAAGAGATACTCGTGTTACTATAAGCGCGACGGTGGATAGAGAATCTAAGCAGGAGGTATGCATCAAAGTAAAAGACGAAGGCCCAGGTATCCCGTCCGACCAGATACCCCTCTTATTTGGTCAATTTGTGCGTCTGCCGCGCGATCTTGCCGGCTCGGTACGCGGCTCTGGATTAGGATTATATGTCAGTAAAAGCCTGGTTGAAGCGATGGGTGGGCGTATCTGGGTTGAAAGCGCAGGGATACCGGGTGAAGGTAGCAAGTTTTGCTTTACGCTTCCTGGGACTGTGAGTGCATCCCACTAGATCGACATCTTCTTAAATACGGGCTCCGGTATGCTCCTGACGATCAACATAATGTAACGCCAGAACCAGGGCAAATACACTACCTCTTTCCCTTTCTTCATAGCATTATAAATCCCTTCACCAACTCTGCGCGGGCTGGCAAACAACAGTCCTTTCTTCAGCGAGGCGGTCATCGGGGTATCTACAAAACCGGGCTTGATCGTCACTACAGCTACTCCCGATTTCGCCAGTCTACTGCGCAGGCCCTGGAGGAAGATCGTGAGCGCGCCCTTGGACGCGCCATATACGTAATTGCTCCTGCGGCCACGATCACCGGCCACTGAGGAGATGACAGCGATACATCCACGTCTGTGCGGTTCAAAGTAATTCGCCAGCAATGTCAGGAGAGAGATCACGCTGGTGCAGTTGGTGGTGAATTCTTCCAGCGTCTTTGCCACGCTCTCCTGTGAGAGGCGTTGATCGCCCAGCGTGCCATGCGCAACCAGCGCCATGTCGAGTCCGTCGAGCGTCTCAATGGCTGCCTGTATCATTTCCTGGTGGCGGTCCAGATCGCTCAGATCGAGTCCAAAGGTTTCCGCGCGTTTCGCGCCGCGCACCTTGAGATCGTTTTGCACTGCCTCCAGCTTTTCGGCTGAACGCCCGACTAAAAAAAGTTCCGCGCCATCCCTGGCAAAACATTTGGCGGTTTCCTGGGCAATAGCCGAGGTTGCGCCTATTATCAAAATCTTCATCTTATGGTGTCACCAATTCTTGTTAATTCAGGGTCGCCATGATTATCAACACTGTCGGGAACCGCGGCGGTCACGCGCCGCCAGAAGCTTGAGGAGAATTTCGGATCGACGTATGCCGAGAACTCTTTCCATCCAGGGAAAAACGCCTGGAAGCTCTTGGCGCTCATGCGCGCATCCTTAGCGGGATAGACGGCTCCTCCGCTTTGCAGCACGATGTGGTCAAGGTCTTCTAACAGTCGCAGCGTCTTCTGACCATCGTAGGCAAAATCCAGTGCCAGCGTTAAACCCGGTCGCGGAAACGAGAGCATGCCGGGTGATGTAATATCGCCAAATGTTTTTAGCACGGTCAGGAATGATCCCTCGCCTGAACGCCGGATGCGGGCAAGTATTTCGCGCATAGCGTGATGCCGTGCTTCGAAGGGTACGACAAATTGATACTGCAAAAAGCCGCGTTTGCCATACATACGATACCAGTCATGGATGGAATCGAGCGGGTAGAAAAACGGGTCATACGAAACGATTTTATGAACCCGTTTTGGTATCTGTTTATGATAGTATAGTTCGTTAAAGGCTTTGACGCTCAGCGAATTAAGTGCGAATGAAGGGAAATCGATAGGCACGGCAAGGGGCAGGCGCTTCTTCATCGGTTTCGATGCGAGTTGCCTTGACAGGTTATGATTGCCGCGCATAAAGATACCCCGGCACAGATTCTTCCCGCCAATCAAAATATCCACCCAGGACATGGTATATTCGTAGTCCGCGTCGGATTCAGCAGAGATCTCGAAGAACTCGTCGAGCGAAGCGAAGCGGATGTGATCCATGTCGATATAGGGATTCACGATGGGCTTCAGACGAAATTCCGCCCATAGGATGAGGCCGGTGAGCCCCAACCCACCGATGGTTGCGCGGAACATCTCGCTATTGTGCTCAGGCGAACACAGCAGACGTTCGCCGTTGGAGCGCAGCAGCTCGAAGCAGGTGACATGGCACCCAAACGTGCCGCTCCGGTGGTGGTTCTTGCCATGAATATCGTTGGCGATAGCGCCGCCAACCGATACGAACTTGGTACCCGGCGAGACCGGCAAAAACCAGCCGCGCGGTACCAACACCTCCAGAATTTCCGCCAGTGAGATCCCTGCTTCACAGCGCAGCAGACCCGTCTCCTCGTCAAATGAGATGAAACGTTGCAAATGGCTGACATCGAGTGAAACACCGCCCTCGTTGAGGCAGCTATCACCGTAGCTACGTCCATACGCGAAGGGCAGCGCAGTTTCCTCTAATTGAGCGATATCAGGCAATTCATTACGCCAATAAATCGATTGCACCTGGCTATGTTTGACTTTAGGATAGCGGCCCCATGAATGGGGCTGTTTTGTGATATTTTGAGAATCCATCGATCTTAGACCATACTCCACTGGATTTTCCCCGGACAGTTACACATACTATAACGTAGGAAAAGAAAGCATTGCTACGTTTTAGCCGAAAGGTTTATAATGTCTCATAAACCTTTCGTTTACCTGTTGTCAGGTCATCATTTCTTTTCTGGTAGATAAATATGCACATCGTCATTTTCGCGGGAGGCACGCTCGAACCAGGAGAAGCTTTCTATAAAGCCATTGCCGGCGCAGATATGATTATCGCCGCGGATAGTGGGGCCGCCACTGCTCTGCGCTATGGTTGTACTCCTGCTATTGTGGTAGGAGATTTCGATTCGCTCGATAAGCAGCTTGTAGAGCAATTGCGGATAGGCGGTAGTCGTATGGTCTCCGTTGCCATCGAGAAAGACGAGACGGATACAGAACTGGCGGTGCAACTCGCAATTGAGCAGGGAGCCACAGAGATTACGCTGCTCGGGGCGCTCGGCGGCGCTCGTTTCGATCATACGTTGGCCAATGTGTTGTTACTGGCGGGGTTTGATAGCGTGCCGATCAAGATTGTTGATGGGCCATCGGTCTGCTGGTTGGTCAAAGGACCGGGTAACACCGCGATTGATGGACAGGTGGGCGACCTGCTTTCGCTCTTGCCCTTAACAGGCGATGCCAGTGGCATACGTACATCGGGATTGTACTATCCTCTACAAGGCGAGACGCTCTATTTCGGGAAGCCACGTGGAGTCAGCAACGTACTCACCCAGGAACACGCGGAAGTATCCCTGGAACGTGGGCTGTTGCTGGTTATTCATAGCTTTTTCTTCACATGACGCCAGGGAAAAGTATTCAGTTTTTGCCCTGAATCATCAGGGCAAAAACTTATTCGTCCACAGCGCATCAAAGTTCATACTGTGAACAGGCTTGCTCGACGCATCTAATATCCCGCCGGTATCCAGGATGAATTGCGGGTAGTTGTGCCAGGGCGCGGCGTCCTGCCAGCCCCACTTACGACCCGAGTCGGCGTAGCGGGGGCTGAGGTAATCCTGGCTGGCGTAGACCAGGCCGGTATCGGTGAAAGTTCCCGGATTATCGGCGTTCGCTTTATTCATCAACATTTTCGCGGCGTCGTGGGCATGGGTGCGCGCGTAATCGTAACCACAGGAAGTGGCCAGCATAAACCGGCGCAGCAGATCAGGTTCACGCTGAATCTCGGTGGGGCTGGTGATAATGTTTGGCGTATAGTAATCAGCGACGCCATAGTTAGTAATCGGGAAGACATTCAGTTGTACGCCGTCGCGCTGCGCCTGAATGACTTCCCAACCCTGGAAGACCCATACGAAATCGATACGGTGCGATTCCAGTGCCTGCATCGCGTCAATGCTCAAGGTCACATTGGTAAACTGGCCTTTGCCCCCGTCCTGCTTGATGATCTCGCCCACGACAGCCGATTCATAGGGCGCCCCGAAACCACCATAGGTCTTGCCGTCCAGGTCGCGCGGGCGCGTCAAGCCAGAACTCTTCAGCGTCACCAGCGCCGAGGTGTTGTGCTGGATGATGGCGGCAATCGAAACCACTGGTTGGCCCACTGCCGCATCCGCCACGATCCCCTCGGTAGCGCTGATCCCAACATCGGCCTTTCCCGAAGCGACGAGTACATCGGGCGAGACATTGGCAGAGTAAGGGAGCAGGTGCAGGTCAATCCCCTCCTCGCGATACCAGTTCTGTACCAGCGCGACATAGATGCCCGTGTGGTTTGTATTGGGCGTCCAGTCGAGCGCAAGGTTCATAGTGGTCAACTGCTGCGGAGCCGCTTTGTTTAACGATGCGCATGGTGAACTGGGCGTAACGGTCACGTGTGATGTTCCCTGCGCGCTGCTGGCGGCGCGTAACTGGAAGAGGTAGGCGCTAACAACCACGATAATTAACACTACCGGTATACAAATGCTCAAAAGCAGACGTGTGCGCTTATGCATAACATGTTTCCTTTCGTCGTATCGGAGGGACGCGATTATGAAGATTCATAATCGCGTCCTCGTATTTTACTGGCGTTGCGCTGCGCCGTGATACCAGGGTAAAGCAAGACGTTCGATTACGGATACAAGGCCGAACAGGAAAAGACTGAGTAGAGCTGTTACCAGGATGGCAGCAAAAACCTGGGTCATTGCAAGTGAATTGGTGGCTCGCTGCATATAGATGCCCAGTCCTTTTTCTCCACCAACATACTCCCCAAAGATAGCTCCGACGACGCTGTAGGTTGCGGCGATACGCAGGCCGGAGAAGAAGGCGGGCATGGCGGCAGGCAAACGCACCATCCAGAGGATTTGCCAGCGTGACGCACGCATGCTGCGCAGCAGGTTGATCAACTCTGGTTCGACCGAAGCCAGGCCATCGGCGCAGGCTACAGCTATTGGAAAGAAACAATAGAGAATGACGACGATCAGTTTCGAGCGAATATCAAAGCCAATCCAGATGAGCAGGAGTGGCGCGAGGGCTATCATCGGGATGGTCTGCGATGTCACCAGCAGGGGGTAGATCGCCCTGCGCATCCAGTTTGACACATCCAGCAGGATAGCCATCAGCAGGCCGAACAGCGTTGCAATGGTGATACCCAGCACCGTTTCGAGCATGGTTTGTACTGTATTGTCATAGATGACAGGCCAGTTATTCACCAGGGCCGTGACGATGGCCGTTGGGGCAGGCAAGAAACGGGGGCTGATCTGGCTGATCTGCACGTATAGTTGCCACACTGCCAGCAGCGCTATAATCAGGACGATAGCAGGCCCATAGTTTGCCAGTTTGCGTAGTTTCATAGCAGCTGCTCCTTTAACAGAAGTGCCATCAACTCCTGTTCCAATTGCACGGCATGCGCCGATGCCAGCTGTTCCGGTTGACGTGGATATGGGAGAGGTACGTCAACCACGCGCAATACCCGCGCCGGTCGCGCACTCAACACATAGATGCGGTTCGACAACAGGATGGCCTCGCGCACATCATGGGTGATAAAGAGGACGCTTGAATGAAATTCCTGCCACACGTCCAACAGCCACACCTGGCACGAAAGGCGTGTGAGCGCATCCAATGCTCCGAATGGTTCGTCGAGCAAAAGGAAGGAGCGGTTGAAGAGCACTGTGCGCAGTAGCGCAACACGCTGGCGCATGCCGCCGGAGAGCGCGGCGGGATAATACTGCGCGAAGTCCATCAATCCGAAGCGTTTGAGCAAGGCATGCGCCTCAAACAGGGCCTTCTTGCGCGGGACCCTGCGCACATCCAGCCCCAGCACCACGTTTTCTTCAACGGTTTTCCAGGGCAACAACAGTGGCTGTTGTGGCATGTAGCCTGTTTTTCCAGCACGCGCGCTATCAGCTTCACCATCAATAGCAATCATACCGGCATCCGGCGTTTCAATACCCGCTACGATATTAAAAAGCGTACTCTTGCCGCAGCCGCTGGGGCCGATGACCGTAACAAATTCACCAACCTCGACAGCCAGGTCAATGGATGCAAGCGTTTCCAGTGACTGCCGCCCTTGATGAAACGTTTTCGTCACACCTTGCACCTGCAATTTCGATGTTTCCATGCTCCTCTCCAATACAACTTACAGAGCATATAAAAAGGCCGCAACCCTGTGGAGGGCTACGGCCTGGATTACTGGTGTAATGACTCGTGCGCCGTGCCGCTTCCCTCCGCTGGTATTATCCAGATCAGGTTCATAGGGTCAGCAGCTCGCCCGGTGCGACTGCCTCTCAGCCAGATGGCTCCCCTAGCAGCGATAGAAGGCTCTTCTAGAGCGAAATAATGTGCAATAATACTGCGCTAAGTATAGCACATTTCCTTGAGAGCAAGTGAGTGCGTTGCTCTATGACTGTGAAAAAATTGCTTTTATTCTCATGAACCCTATGTTATACTAAGGCCGTGTTAGCGGAATTTTCTATTACTATCTCAAGGAGACGAAAGAAATGAGCCAGTATCCTCCCAACCCGAACAATAATCCCTACGGGCAAAATCCACCTGATCCCAATCAGGGAACAGCATATGGCTCACCACCTTCGGGACCGGGGCAGAATCCTTACAATCCCTATCCAAACAATCCAGGGACGAACCCGAATCCCTATGGGCCATATTCACCGAATCCGGCCCAGCCAAATTCACCGTCGACAGGGCCCGGATCAAATCCCGATTACGGGTCTTACAACCCGTACGCGCCAAATCCACCAACGCCGGGGCCTGCGACTAATCCGAACTACAACCCGTATGATCCCTATGGACAGACCGCGCGGGAAACGGCTCCGAGTTATAATCCCTACCAGGCGCCGATGCCTCCCGCTCCTCCCCCCGGAACCTTTCAACCCGCTCCCTCTCAGCCACCGGTAAAACCGCGCGGAGGGCTTTCAACGAGAGTCATCATCCTGGCAGCGGTGGCGCTAATCCTGGTGGTTGGCGGTATTGTCTTCGGCCTGGTTGCGTATAAAAACGGGCAGAATGGCTATGCCAACGCAACGGCTACAGCGCAGGCCGCCAATGCCAATGCTACGGCTACTGCACAGGCGAATGCCACGGCTACAGCGCAAGCAGCTTTGACAGCCACCGCTATCGCCTCGACCTATCCCTTTAGCGCAAACCAGGTGCTGAGCGATCCTTTGAGCGATAACAGTAAAAACAACGGGTGGGAAACCAGTCAATTCTGTAAGTTTCAAGGCAGTGCCTACCACACTGTCGATCCCCAAACTAATACGTTCACCTCTTGCTCTGCTGTGAATACGGATTATACTAACTTTACCTTCGAAGTAGAGGCAAGCCTTGTGAATGGAGATGGCCTTGGTATCACCTTTCGGGGAAATGCCGCCAAAACCCAGTTCTATCGCGCCGCCATCTATAACGATGGGAGTTATGGAGTTTACGTCTATGTGGATCCAACTGCCGGCAATACGCGTACATTAAAAACAGGGAACCTTGCGCAGACACCGACCCTGAGCAACACGAACACCATTGCGGTTGTCGCGCGCGGCACCACCATGACGCTGTACTTCAATCAAACCGAGGTCGTCAGTTTTACGGACAGCACCTATACGCACGGCCAGATTGGGGTGGCAACGACCGATCTCTCGAAATCCGCCGATGCCGTCTTTAGCAACGCGAAGGTGTGGGGGCTGCCGTAAGCATTGTTGGTGGTTGCATTATGACACTCAAAAGGGGGCATCCAAATGATGCCCCCCTTAATTTGTTCTTCTACTGATAACGCGCTGGTAGACCCAGGCATCCAGCATGCCGCGCAGAGCGCCAATCAAAGCCAGCGCGCACAGGCCAACAAAGAAGGCTAATCCTGGCTGGCTGAATGAATTGAAAAGCAGTGTATGGCTGGCAGTCAGCCCACTCCAGAGGGAGGCCAGCACAACCGCGCCCACGAACATGAACATGCCTGCCAGGGCGCTGCTGCGCAAGAGTATGGGGAATGTCATCTTGCGCGAGAGCCAGACGGCCAGTACTGCTCCAGGGGTTGGCGCGCCAATTGCGGCGATGAAGAGAATTCCGAATATGCGCAAGAGCAGCGGATCGGTGCTCGGCAGACTGGTGGGCATCGACAAGGTTAAAACCAGGATCAGGGTGAGTGGAAGCAGCCCCGTCAAGGCTCCGATGATGGCTGATCGCCAGTGCACCGGCGCGACTTCTACCTGCTCACGCGCGGCATCCACTGCTCCGAGCTGGCGAAGAGTATACAGGTTACTCACAAGGAGTACAACGTAGGCCAGAAAGGGCTGGTGTATATCATTCGGGCGCGGAGACGCGCCAAAGCTAATGAAGAATCCACTCACGATGGGAGCGATCAGGGCAACGGCCAGGCTGCGATTAAAATTGGTTGAAATACGTCGATTGCGTGTGATGCCTGTGAAACAAATGGCGGCCAGGGCAAGCAGATTGATACTCGCGCCTGTCAGAATACCCAGGATGGCAGGCGTCGCGGTTGCAGGCACGGTAGGCGCCAAGAGCAGACCCAGCACGAACAATTGCAAGAGGAGCGCAATGACGATCACACCATAAAAATAGAAGCGGCGGCCCTGGCGCTGCGCAATTGGTGTGGGAACGCGATTTATCGCGTCCTCGTCTGTCGTTTTGGGTGTCGCATTCATTGCGCCCTGCCCTGCCTGTTGGGGCAAGGGAGGGTTGGCTGATTGGGAGGGCCAATGCCACTGCCCCGGCTGGCGAGGGAACGGCATTGCGCCGCCAGCAGGAGCGATCGGCACAGCCGGGCTGGTTGGCGGTATTGCGCCTGCTGCCTGCTGGACAGGTATGGCTTGAGGCAAGGGTGGTTGCCAGGAAGAATCGGCTACAGTCAGATCACTATTGCCACCAATTCCACCCAGGCGTAGGCCTCCGGGAGCGGCAAGGGCTGGCGAAATGGCGGCTCGTAAATCCGCCGCCATCTCCGTCGCGCTCTGATAGCGATCTCTGGGATTTTTAGCCAGTGCCTTCCTCACCACAAATTCAATCGCTGGTGAAAGATCAGGACGGGTGCCACGCATGGAAGGCACCGGTTCGTTGATTTGTTTGGAGAGGACTACAAAGGGGTTAGGCCCGGTAAAAGGAACATTGCCTGTCAGCAGTTCATAGAGCATGATACCCAGCGAGTAGATATCAGAACGGGCGTCAAGTTCTTGCGCGCTGGCCTGCTCAGGTGAAGCGTATTCAGCCGTGCCGAGGAAATTTCCGGCGGTGGTGAGCGCGGGCATGGCACTCAAACGCACAATACCAAAATCGCTCAAAAGCAGCCGTCCATCAGGGTGAAAGAGCAGATTGGCGGGTTTGACATCGCGGTGGACAACTCCCAGGCTGTGCGCGTAGCTGAGCGCCTCGGCAATCTGGCCAATATAATTGGAGACGGTGTTAAGATCAAACTTTTTGCCCTCGCGTTTCATCTCATCGATACGTTCGCGCAGCGTCCCTCCGCGAATATAGGGCATAACAAGGTATGCCAGCTGTTGTCCATCAACTACCGCCTCGTCATACTCGTACACAGGCAAAATATTCTTATGTTCCAGCCTGGCGACCGTATCGGCTTCGCGCCGGAAACGCTCTAAGAAGACGCGCTGATCATCAGGATCAGCGCCGGAGTTGGGAACCAGCACCTTTATTGCCACTGTACGTACAGGGCGGGCCTGCTGCGCCAGGAAGACCGCGCCCATGCCGCCGCGTCCAATGGTGCGTTCGAGGGTGCAGTTCCCAAGCGTTACACCGATCAGCTCTTTTATATCCATAAAATATTCATTATCCCCATAAATCCTGCTGGGTCGCGGGCGCAGGGGTCAGATTTATCGGGCCCGCAGGACGCTTTTTATACGCCGCGCGCCGTTCGCGTACTGTTTTCTTCGGTATCGATTCCTGGTATACCCCCTGGTCCTCATCCCCTTCTTCCGAACTCCCTGCCAACTCAACCACCGCTTCAAAAATCGAGTTGCGCCGGATGTGTATTGATGGCCATAGACTCATAAGGCCCTCTACGTTCGCGTCCTCGCCTTCGGCGAGCGCGGGCAAGCGCATCCTGATGTCCCGCAGCGCTTCTGTCAAAGGCAAAGCATGTCCTCCGCTCTCCTCTAACCATTCTACGAACGAAACGCCGAGATGTTCCAACCATAGCTTATCATATAGCCCTACACCCGGTGTAAAGGCAATGGTCTCGCCAGTGACTCGTTCAGCCGCCTGCGCCAGTTCTGAACGTCGATAGCAATGCAAGACTTCAAAGCAGGTACGTTCAGGCAGCCACCCCTCCTGCATGACCCGCCGGCGCACCTCCTCAGAGTCTATGCGCGCCAGGCGATCAGCGAAATCGTCAATATGATTACGCAGCGTCTTTAAGAGTTCCGTGGCGGACAATTGCCCCTCGTATTCAACAATAGGAAAGTTCGAGGCGATGCTGGCGAAAGCAGCCTTCGCCTCGCCTGGAATGGCTAACAGGATATCCGAGCGCGACGCGAGCTGCTGCAACTTTTGGAGCTTGCGTTCACGATAGGAAGGCGTCCAGAAGCCCAGGATTTCCAGGTAGATACGGTGTTGGTCGCGAGTGAGGGCGAAGTCGGGTATGAAGATGCCCTGCGATGACGCCTCTCCTGAGCTCGATGGCAGCAGGATAGGTTCCGGCTCGCGTTCCAATTGCCAGCCATCCGCGCCAGAGCTCTGTGCCAGGGCGCTAAAGGCCTCGGCGAAGGATTGCTCGATGCTGCTGTCGAAAATCGCATTTGTAGGGACGCGATTCATCGCGTCCTGGTCCATAAATTTCGTCCCAGGAAGCAATTTCAGCAGTGCAGCATCCATCACAAAACGATACGAGCGTTGTAGAAAGTGAATGGTCGCCTCGGCCTGCGTAATGGCTGCTAGAGGCAGGTTGCGATTGCCCTGCACCCCATAGCCCAGGAGCATACGGCAGAGTCTTGCCAGGCGCAGCCCGTATTGTTGTGGAGCACCAGTCATTTCCTGCGGCCCGTACAGCGTGAGATGCAAAAGTGTAGGGGAGTTACCGGCGCTTTCATAGGCGAGATCGTAGTACACGCCAAGTTTGCGTGCGAGGTAGCAGAGACGCTTAATCACCGCTCCTACGCCTGCTGTCTGTGCGCTCGGCTGGTCTGGCGTCTGCTGCGACCGGAGAAAGGCATTGCAATCAATGACGAAATGCACCTTCGAGGCATTGAAGAGCGCTGCTTCAAAAACCCCTGAATTGTAGAAAGCCGCAACTTCATCAGGTGTAGGAGGGTTGCCCTCGCGCACGAGCAGCGCCTCTTCGTCACTGTCCAGCGCAAGCAGGTATTCCAGGTCATGCGCTGTGAGGTGATAGAGGGCGGCGAAGCGTTCCAAGACCTCCTGACGCATCCCGGCATCGAGAAAGCCCGCGTGGTGTTCATTGACGTAGTCGTAGAGCGCCAGCCGCAGTTGGACGGGGGAAGTGATGCTTGCCTCGCTCAAGCCGGTATTGCCAATACCCTGCAAGACCTCGTCCCAATCGGAGGCACGCCGGTTGTACCACCTGCTGAGTGTGGCAGCCAGGCAATGCGCCATGCGATAATCGCCAACGAGTGCGCGCGCTTCATCATCAGAGAATAGTCGCTGCGGCTGACCCAACAGTTGTTCGTGATAGTCAATCAAACGAGCAATTTCAGAGCGCATCTCACCGGGGCGCAAAAAATGGAGGGAGACGGTAAGTTCACCTCCACGCTTCTGAACATGCTTCTTGACATCTTGCAGGCTAAAGCGCACGCATTTCTCCTTTTTGTGATCACAACCAGGTTATTATACAGGAAAATTGATATGCCTGTACAGCGACATTCGACCAATATTTGAAGCAAACGTTCAAAAGTTTTCTCAGTCGTTTGCAGCGTGTACAGCTTCTTGATAAGTCCTGTAATTACACCGCTTTTTGTCGTTTAAGTTACAAAGTGATTGTGAAGCAATATGTTGACATTAGTTTCCCTGTATTCGATAATAGTGTTGTCGTTCTAACCCTCTTTTTGCATGTAGTTGCCCGCAACAGTGGCGAAGGGGTAGACTTATGAATACGAATCCGCAACGCATGGGCAAATACGAATTGCAGGAACTTCTGGGACGAGGCGGTATGGCCGAGGTCTGGAAAGCTTTCGATCCGCAATTACTGCGCCATGTCGCTATCAAAATCCTGCACCCTGATTTCCTGAACGATGCAGCCTTCGTCTCACGTTTTGAACGCGAGGCTCAGGTGATTGCCTCGTTGCGCCATCCCAACATTGTACAGATTTATGATTTTCAGGTCTCGCGGCCACCCGAAACGAGCAGCACCATTGCTTATATGGTGATGGACTATATTGAAGGGGCAACGCTCGCGAACTACATTCGCAAAACCTCTCGTATTGGAAAGTTTCCCCCTGAAAGTGATATCTACTACCTTTTTGCAGCTATCGGTCGCGCCGTCGACTACGCCCATCAGAAAGGTATGATCCACCGCGACATCAAACCAGGCAACATCTTACTTGATAAACGCGATACGAACACAACCATGGGCGAACCCATCCTCAGCGACTTCGGTATTGCCAAACTGATGGGAGCAACCGGAGCCACCCTTAGTAGTACAGGGCTTGGAACACCACTATACCTCTCTCCAGAGCAGGCGAGCGGAAAGATCGGCAACGAACGTAGTGACATTTATTCGCTGGGTGTCGTTCTGTATGAGGTTTGTACAGGAGTTCCGCCGTTCCGGGGTGAGAGCATCACAGCTATTATGATGCAGCACATCACCAGCCCGCCCCCTGCACCCAGCTTGATTAATCCCGACATTCTACCGCCACTTTCAGCAGTGATTGTACGCTGCCTTGCTAAAGACCCTACTATGCGCTTTAGCAGCGCCGCCGCCATGGTTGCGGCTCTGGCTGATGCGTTCGACATGTCGATAGCTGAAAATGCGGTATCTCCCGGGTACGCAATCAAGGATATGAGCAAACCAACTTTCTTGCCTCATGCACCAAATCCACCTTCATCACCTGGGATAGCGGCTATCAGCTCACCACCGCAACAGGCCCTGGCGCTCTCTACTCCGCCGTCCGCGCAACTCCCCATCAGTGATCATGGTATCCCGATAGATCCTATGAGCGATCCAGGCAAGACTTCTTTCGTAAATTCTGGACCTTTCGAGGTTGAAGCGGGGCTGCCCACACCAGTGCCATCGCATTCCCAACTTCCAGGCGCAGTAACTCCAGTCCCGGCACCAGCGCCGCCTCGTCCGACTGCCAAAAGATCGCGCAGGAGTTTGTTTATTGGGCTGGTATCTCTGCTAATTCTGGTGCTACTCGGCTCAATTCTAGGCGCTGTCTACTGGTTCACATCTGGCACTACCAATACACCGGCAGCGGCACAGGTTGGCGGGCATGTCTACTTCATCAGCAGTGGACAGATCTCTGAGCGTAGCAGTCAGGGGATCAACGACCAACTGGTAATTGATCTCCACAACCTCTCTACTCCAGCTGCTGGTAAAAGTTACTACGCATGGTTGCTCAGTGACAGCGCTCAAACCGAGGGAACACCGATTTTTATCACAAAACTCGCCGTCGTAAATGGGAACGCGCATTTTTTCTACCAGGGTAACCAGAACCATACAAATCTGTTAGCAGTTACAAGCCGTTTTCTGGTTACGGAAGAGGATGCGAACATCGCACCCAACAGCCCTTCTCTTGACCAGAAGACCTGGCGTTACTATGCTGCACTTCCCCAAAAGCCTGATCCCCTGGATACGGTGGATCATTATAGTGTGCTTAACCACCTGCGGCATTTACTTGCCGAAGATCCAACCCTGCACAAGGTAGGATTACCCGGTGGCCTGGATATCTGGCTTTTTAGGAATACTGAGAAGGTTCTGGAATGGGCGGGTAGTGCAAGGGACTCATGGGAACGGAGTGAGACAATAAGCATACGCAACCAGGTTATTCGTATCCTGGATTACCTGGATGGCCTGGCCTACGTCCAACAGGATGTGCCTCCAGGCACACCTATCCTGGTCAACCCCAAGATTGCACCTGTAGCCCTACTTGAGTTTGATGCACTGAACCAGAATCCTCCTGGGTACCTGTTTCATGTCAGCAAGCATTTAAGAGCGATCACTCAATCTCCTGGTGCCACAGCGAATCAACACAAGCTGGCCGAGACCATCAATAATGCTCTCAATGAAGTGCAAGGCTGGTTAGATCAGGTACGTCAGGATGCCAAAAAGCTGGTAAACATGCCTGTTAACCAGTTAGCCAGCCCTGGCGCTTTATCCATCCTGGATGATATGGAGACGCAGGCCAGGTATGCGTATATTGGACAACTTGATCCAACAACAAACCAGCTACACGACGGCGTCGTACAGATTCATTACGATATCCAGTTCCTGGCAGCTTTTGATGTGGCACCTTTCACATCAACCTCCTAGCGTCCTGCCTGACACACAGTGTAAAGACGCAGTCTCATGCTTCTCAGACTGCCTGACGGCGCAGCCGTCTTCCTTTCAGCTTGCCTGAGCCGTAGGCTAGAGACCACCCTCTCCGGGGGAGAGGTAATCGTCTCGTTGGCAAGTTGGATAAGGAACCTGCACGAAGACTACCTTTCCGAGTGGATGAGTGCGAGGCACTAGCACGAAGTGCGTTTCCACTCGGAAGAAGAGAAGCAGCGTTGGCAGTCGGAATAAGGACCCAGTTGGCAGGACGGATAGTGCCGAGTAAATGTGTAAAGAAACGGGGGTTGAAAGTAAGCGATATGCTTTATGTATGTCGCTTACTTCCTGCGTTTAGCCATCTCTTCCTCGGTCGTCCCGCTGGTAACGAGTTCATATAACAGCGCCTGTCCTGTTTTAGGGCGGAGCACCCGGCCCAGGCGTTGAATGTATTCGCGTTTGGTGCTGTTGCCGCTGACGATGATGGCGACGCGGCAATCGGGTACATCGACGCCCTCATTTAGGACGCGACCTGTGACCAGTTTGCTGTACTGGCCTGAACGGAAGCGTTCGAGAATGGCGCGGCGTTCCTCGGAGGGCGTCTTATAGGTGATGCTGGGCAGGCGAAAACGGCGGCTGATCTCGTCTACCACCGGGTTATACTCTGAAAACAGGAGCACCTGGTCGCTGGCATGGAGGCGCAGCAGGCGTTCGATCTCGGCATATTTAGGCGGCGCATTCATGGCGATATTGCGCGCCTCACGCCACGCCAGCATAGCCTCCCGCGCCTGGGGGTCGCGCGCGCTCATGAAGATGACCTTCTGCTGAAATTCTTCGGGTGAGTGTATGATGATGTGCCGGCGCTGCAAGAACGAGCGATAGATGCGCCGCTGTTCAGCGTAACGGGCCTCATCCTCAGCAGACAGGGAGATATCGATGCGCACTTCTGAATACTGCGCCAGGTATTGGCCCTCGGTCAGTTCCGCGGGCGAACGCCGGTAGACCTCCGGCCCGATCAGTTGGTCCAGGTCGAGGTGCGCCATATCGCCGCGTTCTGGTGTTGCGCTTAACCCCAGGCGCAGGGGCGTGAACGCGCTTTCAGCGATCAGGCGATAGGTCGGCGCTGGCAGGTGATGGCATTCGTCAAAGATGAGCAATCCAAAGCGTTTTAGTTCGCGTGGATAGAGGGCCGCGGAGTCATAGGTGATGATGGTGATCGGCTTCATCTCTTTCTCGCCGCCGCCGAATACGCCAATGTCATCGGCGCTCAAAGAGAGCGCGTTAGCCAGGGCGGTGCGCCATTGCCCCAGGAGATCGAGCGTCGGTACGACTGCCAGCGTCCACAGGCGCGTTTCATGTACAGCCATAGCCGCGACGAGCGTTTTCCCCGCGCCGGTTGGCAAGACGACTACACCAGCGCTGCCTTCTGCCAGCCAGTTCGTAAGCGCTTCGTTTTGATATGGACGCGGCTCTACATTCAACGCGGTCTCAAAAGGCAAGGCGGGCCGTTCCTCGAAGGCAACGGTAAATGGGGTTTGCTGAGTCTGTAGAGCTTTCTTCACCGCCGGGAAATGGATGGGTTGAGTACGTAGAAAGTGGTGCCGTTTATCGCGTCCTATTGCTGCGCGAATGTCGATGGGGAGGTGTGATCCAAAGAGGGTACGCAGCAGTTCCGGCGTCGGAAGTTGCAATAGTTCTTCGCTGGGGATGATGACGAGGTCGCGGCCCCGATGATCGATGGTGGTCATAGGCAATTTCACGCTTCATTTGAGACAGCAAACAGTGAAAGCTGATCTGGACGAGGCGACGCCTCCTGCTTTTGCTGCTGCAACACTGCACTTTCCTCTAGCAAAGGAGCCAGAACCTCCGCCACATTTTCTACAGGCCACGCTAATGGCTGTCCTCCCAGCTCTATCAACGCTTTATTGCCGGGCAGGGTAGTAGTTCCATCCGACTGGCGCACATACAATGGGCGAGGCTGCTTTAGCGCGCCGTTTGCGCCTTCCCATGTTCCGCCCTGGATATCTGATTCGGCGACAATCACAATTTGTGCCAGGCCCGTCACCACCTTGTTGCGTTCCATTGCGCGACTGACAACCCACTGGGCATCCGGGTGAAACTGGCTCATTAAGAGGACGTTGCCTGCTTCGATTTTCGGGAGCAAGGCTCGCATCTGCACTCCACTGAGTTTGCGTATACCATGCGGCAAGACGACTGTCGTGCATCCCTCGGTGCTGGTTGCGCCTTCGTAAGCAGTACGATCCACACCGCGCGCATTGCCGCTAATGACGTTTGCTCCCCGTTCAGCCAGGTAGCTCGATACAGCACGGGTAAAGGCAAGGCTCTCTTCCCCGGCGTTGCGCGAACCAATGATGGCGATGGTTTTACGTTCAAGAATGCGCAAATCTCCAGCGTAGAAAAGTACCGGTGGTGTCTGTTCGCGCTTGAGCGATGTTCTGAGCAGCTTCGGATAGTCGGCATCGAGTACCGTCAAGATGTGAATATGGTTATGAGCTAGCTGCTCTACTAGAAAAGCCTGCCCAACCAGTTTCTCCCTGGCCTGTTCAAGTTTCTGGATGCTATCAGCTTTGAGCTGGCAGGCATCGCTCCATTCTTGAGGGCTGGTGGCGAAGAACTCCTGCAAGGGTCGCTGATTTTGATGGCACCATGCCACAAGTATGTTATTGACCACGCGGGTAGATAGTCCGCTCTCGAATACCAGCAGTAGCCAGCATGCCTGTTCTTGTAAGTCTCTTTCCATATTTATTTCCTTTACTGTTCCTCTATTGATCATCAGAATGAGCTGTGCGTGTAATAGTAAACGGATAAACAGCCTGCGCGCCAGCCTGCATCAATGTTTGCCCTACCTCGCGCAGCATATAGCCAGAATCATAAATATCGTCGATCAGCAGGAAGGTGTGTCCAGCAACCTGTTCAGGAGAACTCACAACAAAGGCTGCTTTGACGTTTTCTTTCTTCTGTATCCAGTTTGATAAACTTTTCTGCTCATATGTTTTACGTACTTTGGCAATCACCGGTATATACTTCACTGCCAGTTGTTCAGCGACCTGGCGCGCGAACATCTCCACCAGCGTGCCGCTCTTCGTCGGCGGCACACTCACTATAGCGTTGATTTCGGCAACGGGATAGCGGCTGCGTATGACCTCGACAGCCCGCGAGACCAGGCCAGGCGGAAATGGACCTGCATCCTCATACTTGCTGGCACGCACCAGCTTACCGACACGGGTACTACCATGATACGACAATGACCAGCCAGCTTCATGCTCTGGACGCCTCTCCGTACCACGCTTTTCGATACGAGGCAGGTATTCCTCCTCCAGAAAACGCGCTGCTGCCGCATATATTCTTTCTGGATATTTGATAGTCGGAAAGTTGGATGAGCGGCAGTTACCACAGGTTCTACAGGCATAACCAGTCGCATCTCCCAGATAGGTGGTCAGATACTCCATGTAGCAGGCCCGGAACCGCGCATATTCCTGCATATCCTTGAGCTCGCGTTGTTTTTGCTCACGCACCGTGTCATAGGCGCTAAAGTCTACTTTCCCCAGGCTCGGAACTGTTGCGTATGTATGATCTTTTGTATTGCGCTCAATCAGTTGTTGCTCTTGCAAATCGAACAGGATGTGCTCAATTACAGATTGTGTATATCCTGTAAGCCGCATGAGATCATGTAACCCCTGCGGAAGTACTTGCAGGAGAGACATGACAAAATCATAGCACTTCGCCTCGGGTTTGGCGGAACGAATAAAATACTCCTGAATGGTAAGATCGGCAGCAGCATAAAGCAGCACACTCTGCTCGATATGTTGCCGGGACTGTTCTTCGCGTCCAGCATGATAATATTCAGCCTGGACACCCTGCTGTTGCAAAAACATCGCTACCATTTCTGCATTATGTTTCGTCGCGGTATAAATGATGCCGGTTCCGGGCAAATATGGGAGAAATTCTGCCAGGTAGGCAAGTTTATCTCGATCGCCATGCAGCTCTACCACATTCAAATACAGATTTGGTCGCCACATCGTCCCGCGAATCACCTGGGTCCCCACTCCAATTTGACCGAGCACGTCCTGTTCGACGCGCTGGTTGGCTGTGGCGGTCAGGGCCAGCACGGGGATATTCTTGGGAAGCGCGGTCAGTAAGCGCACGATGCGTTGATAGTGTGGGCGGAAGTCGTGACCCCAGGTCGATATGCAATGGGCCTCGTCAATCACGATCATGCTGATACGCATGCGC
>WNGL01001030.1_pt1 | contig 33807 bp, 22 predicted proteins | sample 5400591 | NCBI WGS metagenome assembly WNGL01 (sample SAMN13153377, study PRJNA577476) | soil metagenome | isolation source: 80 cm soil or saprolite under Garry oak tree replicate 1 | place: USA:California | collected 2016-06-15
CGAGCTCGCTCCACGCGCCCGCGGCCGCCGCGAGCCGCTCCAGGTCGGCGCGCACGTTCGGCGCGTCCTCGCCGCGCGACGCCGCGTCCTCGAGCTCCCGGCGCTTCGCCCGGAACGCCGCGGCCTTGTCGCCGAGCCGCTCCTGAAGCGCCGAGACCTCGGCGAGGAGCCCCACGCGCTCTGCGGCGTCCGCGGTCTCGAGCCGGACCTCGAGCAGCGCGGCGAGCTTGCGGGTGTCGCCGGCGGCGCGGTGGACGTCCTCGAGCACCCGAGCCGCGTCGGCCGAGGTCTCGGGGCGCGCGAGCAGCCGCTCGAGCCCGGCGACCGCGTCCGGCTCCCGCGGGCTCTCCGCGAGCACGTCGGCGTAGGCCTCGATCGCGCTCCGTGGCTCCGTCCCGGCCTCGACGAGCGCCGCGCGCCGGAGCCGCAGCTCGAGCCGGCGCTGCGGGTCCACCGAGGCCGCCGCGGCGAGCGCCCCGAGCACCTCGACGAGCTCCGCGCCCGGCTCCGCCCGCGAGAGGAGGCGCTCGAGCCCGAGGAGCGGCTCCTCCGCGGCGGGATCCGCCTCCCGCGCCGCGCGGAACGCCTCGAGGGCCGCAGAGGGATCCCCGGCCTCCTCCGTGAGGCGGGCGGCGTCGAGCAGGATCGCGAGCCGTTCCTCCGGCGTCCCGAGCGCCGCGCGCCGGCGCGCGACCTCCAGGATCTCTGCGGCGGAGCGGGCCGCGGTGTAGAGCCGCTCGAGCGTCTCGAGCGCCTCGGCGTCGTCGGGCGCGAGCGAGAGGACCCGCCGCCAGGCTTCGATCGCCTCCGGCCCGCCCTTCCCCGCGCGCACCTGGGCGGCACGGCGCAGGTGCGGGAGCGCCTCGGCGGGCAGGGCGCCGGCGGCGGCCTGCTCGACCACGGTCGCGAGCTCGTCCTCGTTCCCCGTCTCGCGCGCGAGCCGGCCGAGGTCCTCCTCGACGGCCGCGCGCGCCGGCCCGCCCTCGGCGAACGCGCGGCAGGCGGCGATGAACGCCAGGTCGGCCGTCCCGAGGTCGCGCTCGAGGAGCGTGCGGATCTCGGAGAGCAGCCGCGCGCGCTCGGCGGGCTCCTCCACCGCCGCGAGCCGCGCCTCGCGCATCGCCACGCGCTTCGCGTGCTCCCGGGCCGCCCGGAGCGCGGCGTCGGCTGCCTCGAGGGCCTCGCGGCCCACGGCCCCCGGCGTCGCCGCGAGCGCGGTGAGCGCGTCCCGCGAGGCCACCCGCCGCGGGTCGCGCCGGAGGAGATCGGCGTGCAGGGCGAGCGCGCCGGCGGGGTCGCCGAGCCGCTCCCGGCGGAGCTCCGCGAGGCGGGCCGCGACCTCCGGGTCGAACGCGCCCGCGAGGCGGGTCTCGAGCACGGCGGCGAGGTCGGCCGGCCGGTCGAGCCGCTCCAAGAGCCGCTCGAGCGCGGCGCGCGCGTCGGCGTCCCCCGGCGAGAGGCGGGCCACCTCCGCCCACGCGGCGGCGGAGCGCGCCGCGTCGGAGAGCCGCTCCTCGGCGATCGCCGCCTCCTCGCGGAGCGCGTCCACGCGGGCGGCGGGCTCGGAGGCGCGCCGCGCGAGCTCGGCGCAGACCTCGGCGAGCTCGCCCCAGCGCTCCCGCGCACGGTGGAGCCGGCGCAGCGCCGCGAGCGCCTCCCGATCGCCGGGGGCGGCCTCGAGCACGCGCGCCCACGCCTCCGCGGCGCGATCGCGGTCGAGGCGGCGCTCGACGAAGTCGGCGCGCTCGCGCAGGAGCGCCGTCCGGAGCTCCGGGCCCGCCGCCGCGCAGAGCTCGTCCTGCACGCGGGTGCACGCCTCGAGCTCCTGGCTCTCCACGCCCAGCCGGCGCAGCTCGCGCCGGAGCTCCGCGTCGGCAGGGCACAGCCGGACGGCCTCGGCGACGGCGGTGAAGGCGAGCGAGAGCTGCCGGAGCTCCCGCTCCGCGATCTTCGCGGAGGCGAGGAGCGCCGCGGCCCGGCCCGCCGCGTCGGGCCGCGCGCGGCCCTCCGCCTCGAGCGCGCGCATGCGGCGGCGTGGATCGGGGTGCGTCGCGAGGGCCTTCGCCGCGGCGAGCACGGCCTCCGGGTCGGGCGCGTCGAGGTTCGCCTCGACGGCCGAGAGCGCGCCCGCGTCGGCCGGGTTCGCGGCGAGCGCCGCGGCCGCCCGCTCCGAGGCGCCCCGGGCGTCGCCCATCCCGGCGGCGATGCGCGAGGCCTCGAGCGCGGCGCGCGCCGCCTCGGCCGGGTCCTGGGTCGCCTGGGCGAGCTCGCCGAGCGCGTCGGCGCGGCCCGCGTCGTCCCCCGCGTTCCCGAGCGCGTCCGCGAGCCGTGCGAGGAGGCGCGCGCGCTGCTCGGGAGCGGCGACCGCGAGCGCCTCGCGGAGCGCGGCGGCGGCGGCGGCGGGGTCCTTCACCCGCTCGCCGAGCACCTCCGCGCGCTGCGCGAGGAGCGCGACCTTCTCCGGGCCCTGCGCCGCTGCGGCGCGGACGCCGAGCAGCTCGCCCGCCTCGACCCACTGCTCGGAGGCGAGCGCGGCGCGGGTGAGGGCCGCGAGCACCGTCGGATCGCCGGGGCGGAGCGCGAGCGCACGCCGGAGCTGGACCGCGGCCTCGTCGAACGCCCCGAGGTCCTCCTCCGCGACGGCGGCGGCGCGCACGCGCATCGCCGCCTCGTCGTCGGGGCGGGCCTCGAGCCGCCGCGCGGCCTCGGTGAGGAGCCCGAGCAGCTCGCGGTGCGCGCCGACCTCGCGCGCGAGGTCCTCGCAGGCCTTCCGGGCGTCGGCGTGCTCGGGGCAGGAGCGGAGCGCGGCGGCCGCGGCGGAGAGCGCGCCGCGGGCGTCCGCGAGCTTCTCGCGCCGGAGGGCGGAGGCGTCGAGGTTGTGGCGCGCGCGCTCGCGGGGATCGGCGCTGGGCGGCAGGTTCCGCGCGATCGTCTCGAGCATCGCCGCCTGGCGCGCGGTCTCGCCCGCCGACGCGTAGAGGGGCGCGAGCGCCTGCGCGATCCGGAGCGGCTCGACGCCGCGCTCGAGCAGCTTCTCGAGCAGCCGGGCCGCGTCGGTCCGTTGCGTGGGCACGTGCCCCACGCCCGCCAGGACCGCGAGCACGGCCGCGGCGGCCTCGGCGGGGCGCCCGAGCGGGTCGAGGAGCGCCTCGGCCCGCGCGAGCTCGAGCGCGGCGCGCTCCGCCGGGCTCTTCGCCCGGGCGGCGAGCGTCGCGAGGACCTGGACGCGCTCCTCGGCCGCGCGCGCGCCCTCGGTCGCCTCGAGGGCGGCGTGGAGCCCCCAGAGCGCCTCCTCGTCGTCCGGCGCGGCGCGGAGCGAATCGCGCCAGACCTCGGCTGCGGGGCCGAAGCGGGCCGCGTCGTGCCAGAGCCGGGCGAGCTTCGCGGTGAGCGCGCGCCGCTCCTCGCCGCTCGCGCGGGCCCGGCGGGCCTGGAGCTCGCGCGCGAGCTCCTCCTGCTGGCCCGCGCGCGCCATGCACGCCTCGAGCGCGGCGGCGGCGCCCCGGTCCTCGGGATCGAGCTCGGCGAGCGCGCGCCACGCGCGAACCGCCTCCTCGGGCTTGCCGAGATCGCGGTCGAGGATCTCGGCCTCGCGCCGCAGGAGCGTCTTCCGGGTCTTGAGGTCGGCCCCCGCCGCATCGGCCGCGGAGTGGTAGGCGCGGGCGAGGTCGAGGAAGGCGTCGGCGCGCGCGGCGGCCCCCTCCATCGCCTTGCGGGTCGCGGCGCGCGCCGGGTCGAGCGCGAGCGCGCGCGACAACGTCCGGAGCGCCTCGCGGGGCTTCCCGAGCCGCTCCTGCTGCACCTCGGCGAGCCGCTCGAGGTGACGCACCCGCTCCTGCGGGTCGAGGGCGAGCGCGGCGGAGTGCTCGAGCACGGCGGCGAGCGGCGCCCACTCGCCGGCCTCCGCGAGCAGCGGCGCGAGCGCGACGGCGGCGGCGCCGTCGGCGGGGTCCTCGCGCAACGCCGCCTCGAGGTGACGCCGGGCGCGAGCGGGGTCGCCGAGCCTGTCCTTCGCGAGCTGCGCCGCGCGCACGCGGAGCGGCACGTGGGCGGGCTTCTCGGGCGCGGCGGCGAGGTGGCGCTCCAGCACCGAGAGCGCCTCGGCGAAGCGCCCCGCGTCCACGTGGTGCTCGAACGCCTGCAGGGCGGCGCTCTCGCAGGCGGGATCGAGCTCGAGCGCCTTCTCGAGGGCGGCGAGCGCGCTCGGCTCGTCGCCGAAGCGGATCAGGTCGACCGCCGCGAGCTCGACCCAGAGGGCGACGAGCGCGGCGCGGTCGCGCGTCGACGCCGCGAGGCGGGCGAGCGCGTCCGCGTGGGCGCGGTGGTCGCCCCGCTCCGCGTGGATGCGCGCGAGGAGCTCGAGCGCGAACGGCTCGCCCGGCGCGAGCGCCCAGGCGCGGTCGATCCGCTCGAGGCCGCGGGCCGAACCCTCGGGATCGTAGGCGAGGTGGAGCTGCGCGAGCCGGAGGTGCAAGCGGGCCGCCTCGCGCCGATCCTCGGTCCGGGCCGCCGCCTCCTCGAGCGCGCGAGCCTCCTCGCGCCAGGTCCGCGGGAAGGCCCGGAGCCGCTCCCGCGCGGCCGCTACGCCCGGCGCCGACCGGTCGAGCGCGGTCGCCTCGATGAGGGCGTCGGTCGCCACGTCGTGCTCGAGCGGCTCCTCGACCAGGGCCGCCCCGAGCCGGGCGTACTCCGCCGCGAGCCCGCGCGGCTCCGCGCCCGCGTCGCGAGCCGCGTCGAGCATCCGCTTCGCCTGCCGGTAGCGGCGGAGCGCCGAGAAGCACGCGAGCCCCCGGGTCCGCGCCTCCTCGAGGGTGGGGTCGAGCCGGCACGCCCGAGCGTAGAGCAGCGCGGCCCGGTCGCGACGCCCGAGCCGCTCCTCCTGGAGCTTCGCGAGCCGGACCGTCGCCTTCGCCGACTCCTTCGGGTCGTCCGCCGCGGCGGCCTCCCGCCCGATGGCGGCGGCGAGCGCGGGCCAGTCGCCGCGCTCCTCGAGGAGGTCGACTACCGAGCGGAGCGCCTCGGGGTGCCCCGGGTCGGTCCGCAGGAGCCGCCGGTAGAGCTCCTCGGCGCGGGCGACGTTGCCGAGCTTGGCGCGCGCGAGGTTCGCGGCGCGCGCGAGGAGCGGCGCACCCGGCTCGTGGACCAGCCGGGCCCGCCCCTCGTACAGGGCGACGAGGTCCTCCCAGCGGGACGCGCCCTCGTAGAGGGCCTCGAGCGCCCGGAACGCGCGCAGATCCCCCGGCGCGGCCTCGAGGGTCTCGAGGTGCGATCGGATCTGTTCGTCGAGGCTGGGTGCGCTCAAGGTTGGGTGGCTCTGAGGGGCTGCCCCCGGGAGAAGCGCCGTTGACGAAGTATAGGGCTGGCTGCGCCGGGGGGTCAACGTTGCGACCGACGGAATCCCAAGCCCTTACGGGAGGTTGCGAACGGCGAAGGCGAAACGGATCCGCGTGCCGATCACGCCACGCTGCGGCTGCCCGCCCCGTTCGCCCAGGCCTCGAGCTGCGCGGCCGGGAGAGGCCTCGCGAGCAGGAATCCCTGGCCGTACCGGCAGCGCAGGTCCTCGAGCTTCTGCACCTGCTGCGAGGACTCGACGCCCTCGGCGATGACGTCGAAATCGAGGCTCTCGGCGATGGAGACGATCGCCTTGATGACCTCCTCGCTCTCGACGTGACCCGGCACGCCGGAGACGAACGAGCGGTCGATCTTCACCGCGGTGATCGGGAAGCGGTGCAGGTACGAGAGCGACGAGTAGCCGGTGCCGAAGTCGTCGACGTGGATCTGGATCCCCATGTCGCGCAGCCGCGAGAGCTTCGCGGCGGACTCCTCGACGTGGTCCATGATGACCGCCTCGGTCACCTCGATCGCGACGAAGCGCGGATCGACGCCCGCCTCGCGGACGCTCTTCCGGAGGTCCTCGACGAAGGACGGCCGCTTGAACTGCTGGCCGGAGACATTGATCGAGAGGGTCACGCCGGCGAGGGCCGGCACGCGCTCGTGCCAGGTGCGGAGCTGGGCGCAGGCGGTCTTGAACACCCACTCGCCCATCGGGACCACGATCCCGCTCTCCTCGGCGAGCGAGACGAACTCGGCGGCGTCGAGGACCCCGCGCCCGGGCTTGTTCCAGCGGATGAGCGCCTCGATGCCGATGAGCTTGCCGGTTCGGAGCGCCACCACCGGCTGGTAGTGGAGCTGGAACTCGTCGCCGTGCTCGAGGGCGCGCCGCAGGTCGGCCTCGAGCTGGAGCCGGTCCACCACGCTGCCGTGCATCTCGGCGTCGAACACCTCGGCGCACGCCTTCCCCTTGGTCTTCGCCTGGTACATCGCGATGTCGGCGTCGCGGAGCACCTGCTCCGGCCGCCGGTAGCGGTCGGACCGCAGGGCGATGCCGATCGACGCGGAGGCGAACAGCTCGTGGCCGTCCACCTCGACCGCCTTGGCGAGGTCCCGCTGGATCCGCTCGGCGACCATGGTCGCGTCGGAGGGATCCCCGATCCGCTCGAGCAGGATCCCGAACTCGTCGCCGCCGAGCCGCGCGATCGTGTCCCCTGGGCGCAGGCAGTCCGCGAGCCGCTCGCCCACCGCGACGAGGAGGTGGTCGCCGACGAGGTGGCCGAGCGTGTCGTTGATGACCTTGAAGCGATCGAGATCGAGGAAGAGGACGGCGTAGAGCTGCACCTCGTGCCGGCGCCCGGAGTCGATCACGTGCTGCAGCCGGTCCTGGAAGAGCGAGCGGTTCGGCAGCCCCGTGAGCGCGTCGTGGAAGGCGTCGTAGAGGAGGCGCGCCTCGACGCGCTTGCGCTCCTCGATCTCGCCCTGGAGGGCGGCGTAGCCGTCGCGGAGCGCGGCGCTCATCGCGTTGAAGTGGCGCGCGAGCTCGCCGAGCTCGGTCCGATCCTTCGACTCGATCGAGACCCCGAGCTCCCCCGCTTGCAGGGCGCGGGTGGCGCGCACGAGCGCGTCGACCGGCCGCGTGATGGAACGCGAGAGGTTGAACGCGACGAGCACCGCGACGACGAACGTGAAGCCGAGCGCGAGGGTGAGCAGCCGCTGCGCCTGATCGAACCGCCCCATCGCCGAGATGGAGCGCTCCTCCGCGCGCTTCGACGCCTGCAGCGCCATGTCCTCCGTGCTCCGGAGGAGCTCGGACGCGGTCGTGGCGGCCTCGACCTTGAGCCGCGTGATCCGCTCGAGGTTGGCCGAGGCGGTCAGGTAGTAGCTGAGCGACGCCTCGTAGTCCTCGATCCGCCTCCGCACCTCCACCAGGCGCTGGGAGACGTCGGGCGTGTGGTGGCAGCGCGTGCAGGCGTCCGCCGCCGCCTCGAGCGCGGTGATGTTCTGCGCGATCGCGTCCACCGCCGGCCCGACCTGCGTGTTCACCGTGAAGAGGTCGGCCTGCGTCCCCTGGACCGCGAGGATGAGGTTCTGCCGGATCTCCTCGATCCGGTGCGTCTCCGCCACGCGACGAAGCTCCTCCGACGTCGACCGGATGTAGACGAGGGCCAGGATCGGCCCCGCCGCCGAGAAGGCGAACAGGAGCAGCATCGCGATGAGGATCTTCCGCTTCATCCGGTGGCGCCGCGCCCTCCCTTACTGGTTCCGGTACCGGTACGTCCTGAGCTCGATGCCCGCCTGCCTCGCCATCGCCGAGACGGGGGCGTAGTCGGCGGCGGACGTCTCGATGAACCGGAGCGCGCCGAGCTGCTGGAGGACCTTCGCCCCCTCCGGCTCGGTCTGGACGTCCAGGAGGGCGCGCCGGAGCGCCTCGCGCAGGTCCGGCTCGAGGTCGCCGCGCACACAGAGCCCGTTCGACGGGACCGGCGGGGAGGAGGCGAGGATGAGGAGCTCGCGATCGACCCGCGGGTCGTCCTTGCGCACCCGGTCGTAGACGCTGTGCTTCGCCGCGCCCACGTCGGCCTTCTTCTCGAGGACCGCGGTGATCGAGGCGTCGTGACTCCCGGTGAACCAGGCCTCGGAGAAGTAGCCTTCGGTGGAGTGGATGCCCCGCTCCCGCAGCCAGGCGAGCGGGAACACGTACCCGGCGGTGGTCGCCCGATCCACGAACGCCATCCGCTTGCCTTTCATCCCGGCCGCGTCGTGGATCCCCGAGTCCTTCCGGACGAAGAGGTACCCGTGGTAGGTGGAGGTGCCGTCGAGGTTCACTGGACGTGCGAGCGGGACGACGCCCAGCCGCTGGATCGCGAGGGCGCCGGTGAACGACCCGAAGAAGGCGCCGTCCATGCCTTCGCTCTCGAAGCTCTCGAGGATGTTGCCGTAGCGAGAGAGGATCTTGAACCTCACCGGCACGCCGATCCGGCGCGACAGGTACTCGCCGAGCAGCTGGAAGCGCGTCCTCTGCTTGAAGAGGTTGAGCTCGGGGATGAGCCCGATCACGAGCTGCGTCCGGGCTGCCTTCGCCCCGGGCGCGGCTCCCTTCGCGGGCGCCCCGGCGCGGACCGGCGCGGCCGCGAGGACCCCGGCGGCGGCGAGCGTCGCGAGCGCGGTGCGGAGCAGGTGCATCGGCGGGCCTCTTCGTCGCGCGATCATGGCAGCGCGCGGTGCGGCGAGACCTAGAACGTGTAGCGAAGGGTCGGGTAGACCGCGATGCCGAACGACTTCGCCTGCGTCGCGTAGACGCCGTCGGCGGCCGCGCCGATCGAGAAGTGGCGCAGCTTCGTGTAGTAGTCGATCCCGATCCCGCCCGCGAGGAGGACGTCCTTCGTCCCGAAGAGTCCCTCGGGATACGTCCGCGCCCAGCTCCCGCGCCCGTGGACGTACGCGAAGAGCCGCTCCCAGTCGTTCCGGTCGCGCCAGGACGCGAACGCGAGGCGCGCGTCGAGCCCGGCCGAGAGCAGGCTGAACGCGCCGTAGTTCGGGCCGGCGGTGAGGTTCCCGCCCTGCGCGAAGAGCGCGAGCGACACGCGCGAGCCGAGATCCACGCCCGCGTTCACGCCGAGGACGAGCCCGCCCGCGCGGCCGCCGCCCGCGCCCGCGAGCGAGTTCTTCGCCTGGTCCGCGGTCGGCGTGCTGCCGAGCGTGAGGTACCCGACGTCGACGCCGATGAACACCCCGCGCTCGACGTCCCGGAACCTCGCGGCGCGCGGGTCCTCCTGCAGCTGCGGCGCGGCCTGCTCCTGGGCCGCCGCCAGGGCGGGCAGGAGCAGCAGGACGGCGACGAGGTTCTTCACGCGGCCTCCTACTGCGCGCTCGCGCTCGCGCCCGACGAGCGAAGGATCCAGGGGTAGGTGATGACGGCGATGCCGCCACCCTTCGGCTTCGGGAATGCCCAGCTGGTGATGCGCGCCATCATGCACTCGTGGACCTTCCCGTCCTCGAGCGTGGTGTTCCCGCCGTCGATCTGGGGGTTGGTGGCGCTCCCGTCGGCGTTGATGACCCACTTGATCGAGACCTTGCCCTGCAGGCGCGGGTTCACCGCGAGCTGGGTCTCGTAGCAGTACCGGATCTGCGCCGCATGGTCCTGGATGACCTTGCGGATGAGCTCCTTGTCGATCGAGCCCATCACCACGGCGTTCCCGGTCGAGATGTTCACGTCGCGGTCGCCCTTCTTGCCGAGGCCGCCGACGCCGGTGCCGTAGCTGCCGAGCCCGCCGCCGCGCCCCTTCGTGCCGACCGCCCCGATGCCGATGGTGTCGCCCGAGCCGCCACCGCCCGAGCCGCTCCCGCGGATGCCGAGGCCGCCGAGGCCCTGGCTGTCGCCCACCACGGGGCCGAACATGTTGCCGACCGCGCCGCGCAGGTCGCCGCCGAGGCCGCCCGAGCCGAACACGGTGGAGAGACCGCCGCCGCCGCGGCCGAGCGCGGCGAGGAGGCCGGTCCGCTTCACGATCTCCTTCGCGTTCGGGTCGATCGCCTTCGGCGCGGAGCGGGCGTTCGTCTTCGGGGCGTCCTTCTTGCCCATCTGCCCCTCGTCGCCCTTGTGCTTCTCCGCCGCCTCGCCCGGATCCTGCTTGTCCCCGATGTCCCCTTTGGGCCCGGGCGGCTTCGGCTGCACCTCGGGCGGCTTGATGATGAACTTCGCCATCCGGGACGGGTTCTTGAAGAGGTCGTCGGCGAGGACGTCGGTGTCGTAGGCCCAGTTGCTCGCCGCGACGATGAAGCCCGCCTGCAGGAAGAAGAGGACGAGGAACAGGTTCAGCAGCTGGTAGTTGATCTTCTCCCAGAACGGCGCGGTCTTGAGCTTCGTGGGCCGCTTGGCCCGCGCCTCGATGGCGAGCTTGCCGCCCACCTCCGCGCGCACCGCGCCCGCCTTCGGGACCGCGACCCACCAGGCGCCCTGGAGCGCGTCGTCGGGGCTCGCCTTCCGCGCCTTCACGAGCTCGGAGAAGGTCGTGCGGCTCCCCTTCTCCTCGAGGACGCCGGTCATCCCGCGGCCGAAGGCGAACCGGTACTCGCCGTCCGCCCAGCGCAGGAACGGGAACTCCGGGGAGGGGAGCCCCTCGAGCCGCATCGCGCACTTCGGCGTCTCGCCGACGAGCACCGGCTTCGCGGGCTTCACCCAGGTCGCGGCGTCGAGGAGCACCTCGCCCCAGAGGAGGCGGAGCTCGACCCCGAAGTCCGACTCGCCGGAGAGGTCCTCCACCTCGCGCGACGCGGGGCGGAGCTTCGTCGGCGCGCGCGGGCCCGCCGAGGCGCGCCGGAACCCACGGGCCGGCTGTGCCGGAGCGGGGGCGGTCGCGGGGACGGGCACCGGCGTCGCGATGTGGACCTCGAAGTCGGCGTCGGGCGCCGGCGCCGGCGCGGCGGCGATCGCGGCGGCGGACGCGGCGACCGCCGTCGTCGTGGTCCTCGGGGCGGCCGGAGCGGCGGCAACGGGCGCGCTCGGCGCGGCCGTGGCGCCGGCTCCGGCGCCGTTCGTCTTCTTCGCCGGAGCGGCGGGGGCGGCGGGGGCAGCGGCCGGCGCGGGCACCGACACGGCCACGTTCTGCGCCTCGTTCACCGGCGCGGCGGCGACCGGTGAACGCGCCGCCTCGCCGCTCTCCAGCACGATCCGCAGCCCGCCGAGGGTGATCTGGTCGCCCGCCCTGAGCGCGCCGCGGGAGACCTTCTTCCCGTTGACGAAGGTCCCCTCCGCGCTCCCCATGTCGATGATCGAGATCGCGCCGTCGGGCGAGACCTCGATGACCGAGTGGATGCGGGAGATCTTCTCGTCGTCGAGGCAGAGGTGCGCGGTGGCGAGCCGCCCGATCTTGATGATCTCGCGGCTGTACTGCTCGGTCCGTACGAGCTCGTTCCCGCGGAAGACCTTGAGCGTGATGGGCGTGGGCATGGTCGAGCGGCCGGCCGTTCCCTACTGGAGGTCTCCGGAGGACTGCATCACCTTCTCGCGCCAGTCCTCGCGGATCTTGATGAGGTTCGAGTGATCGACCTTCTGCCGCGCCTCGACGTACTCGCCGTCGGGCCGCTTCAGGTCGCCCTCGATCGTGTCGTCCTCGAAGTTGATGACCGTCTTCTTCTCGTACTCCACCTTCGGCGCGGGCTGCGACTTCTCCTGCGCCGCCGCGAGGAGCGGCAGCGAGGCGACGAGGGCGAGGAGGAGCTTGCGCGACATGTCGGTCCCCTTCTTCGATCTCATAGCTTAGCACCCCGCCGATCCACCCGCGACCGGCCTCACCTCGAGGGGCTCTTCCCGGGAGCCGAGTCCTTGACGGGAGCCGCGTCCTTCGCGGGCTCCGCCTTCTTCTTTGCCGCCTCCTGCTGCATCTGCTTCGCCGCCTCCGCCGCCTTGCGGGACTCCTCGAGCTGCGTCTCGCAATCGCGCTGCAGCTTCGAGACCTGCGATCCCTCCGGCAGCACCGGGCCGGCCCGCGACGTGTAGACCTTCAGCTCCTCCAGCGCGGGCGCGCACTCCGACTTCACGCGCGCGAGGAGGACGCCGCGCGCGAGGTGGACCTCGGCGAGCCGGTCACCCGCCGCCTTCTCGGCGCGGTCGTAGGCCTGCAGCGCCTCGTCCGGCTTGCCGGTGTAGCGGAGGGCGAGGCCGTGGGCGAGCTGCACCTGCGCATTCTGCGGCTCGACCTTCAGGATCGCTGCCGCGTGCTCCGCGACCGCGCCCCAGGCGCGCTTCTTCAGGGCGCCGTCGAGGAGGGCGTAGCGCGCCGGCAGGAAGCCGTCGCGCAGCGCGAGCGCCTTGCGGAGCTGGGCCTGCGACCCCGCGTCGTCGCCCTGCCGCGCGAGCACCTGGCCCACGACCCAGGGGAGCTCCGGGTCCTTCGCGTCGAGCTTCTGCGCGCGGAGCGCGACGAGCTTCGCGAGGTCGAGCTCGTTCCGCTGCAGCGCGACGCGCGCGAGGACCCGGTACGCGCCGACGGTGCGCGGCTCGCGCACGAGCGCCTCGCGGGCGAGGCGCCACGCGTCGTCGAGCTGGCCCGCCTGGCGGTAGAGCGCGGCGAGCCGCGCCCGGGAGACCGCGTCCTCGGGGAAGTCGCGGACCGCCTGCGCGTACGCCTCGGACGCGCCCGCGACGTCGCCCTGCCGCTCGAGCAGGACCCCCAGGTTCACCGCCGCCTGGCGGAGCCCGGGCTTCACCTCGCGGGCGCGGACGTACTCCGCCCGGGCGTCGTCGAGCCGCCCCTGCCCATCGAGCGCGACGCCGAGGTTGAAGCGCGCCTCCGCGACCTCGGCGGCGTCGAGCACCGCCCGCCACTTCCGATCGAGGTAGGGCCAGTCCGGCGGGACCTTGAGCTTCTTCTGCTCGTCCTCGGCGCGGACCGCCTCCTCGAAGAGCCGCTGCGCCTTCGGCGGGATCCCCTGCTCGTCCGCGGCGGACGGGGGGGGCGCCGACGTCGCGCCGGACGCCGCGGCGCCCTTCGCGCCCCCGTTCTTCGCGGGAGCCGGCGCCTTCGCGGCCCGCTCGGATTGCGGCTTCCTCGACGCGGCCGAGCCCGGGCCGGTCGGCGCGCCCGCACAGCCGAGCGCGGAGGCGAGGAGCGCCAGGGCGAGCTTGCGTCGCGTCATGGCAGGAGGTCCTCGTCGTCGTCGGCCGACTTCTTCTTCTTGCCCTTGTGCTTCACCGGGATCGGCTCGTCCCTGATCTTCCGGCGCTGCGGGTCGCCGCTCGCGTCCTCGGCGGACGGGCCCTCCTCGACGGCAGGCGTGGCGCCGCCTGCGCCCCGGACGCGGAGCGGCGGCAGGACCGGGTCGGCGTGACGCGCCGCCGGACGCACCTGGACGCCCTCGACCTCGGCGAGCAGCCCGTAGCCGCGGGGCGAGTCCTGCGGCTCCGGCGCGGCGATGGCGGGGACCGCCTCGGGCGACGGCCCGTACTCCTCCGGCTTCGCCTTCACGAGGAGCGCGGACGCCTGGCGTGCGCACTCGTTGGAGACGCCGTAGTCGCGGGCCGCGTTCACCGCGAGCGCGAGGCCGTCCACCGCCTTCGCCTCGAGCGGCTCCGCCTGCTGCGAGAGGAGCGACTTGTACTCCTCGACGAGCGCCTGCTGCTTCCGGATCTCCTTCGGGATCGGCGCGTCGTAGAGCGCCTGGGCGAACCGCTTGTAGGAGAGGCCGATCTTGTAGAGGGCGCAGACGGCGGGCTCCGCCTGCTTGAGGAGCACGACCTGCCCGTAGGCCTCCTCGACCTTCTTCAGCTTCTTCGCCTTCACCTGCAGCTGGCTCTTGATGAACTTGGGCGCGACGTTGAGCGTGATCCGGTCGTAGTCGACGAAGATCGGCTCCACGTCGTCGTAGAGCGCCTTCGCGACGAGCGCGAGGCCGCGCTCCTTCACCTTGTCCTTGTTTCTGCGCCAGTACTCGAGCCCCTGGCCCTGCGCGCGACGCGCGAGCGGCGCGTTCCCCTGCTTCTCGTAGAGCGGGGCGAGCTGGGCCTGGATCCCGAGCCACTCCTCCGGGTCCTTCGCGTACTTCCGCTGGTAGTCCTCGAGCTGCTTCACCTGCTTCGAGGTCTGCCCCTGCTTCGCCTGGAGGTCGGCGATGGAGAGGAAGATGCGCGGCGCGTCGGCGCCGTCGGGGAACGCTTCGAGGTAGGCGCGGCTCGCCGCCTCCGCCTTGGCCCACTGCCGGAGCCCGGCGCGGAAGACCGCGGCGTTGATGATGCCGTCCGTCGCCTTCTTCTCGTCCCACGCCCCGGCCGACTTGGCGGGCGCGGCCGCCGGCGCGGCGGCGACCTTCCCCTTCTTGCCCTTCTTCGCCCTCGGCGCCGGCGCGTGCGCGACCGGCCGCTTCGAGGCACGCCAGGACGCGAAGTAGCGCTCGTACAGCTCGGCCGCCTTCTCGAACTCGGCGATCGCCTCGTACGCCTCGGCGTTGTCGTAGAGCGCGGACGGCGCGAGCTCGTGATCGGGGTAGCGCTGCAGGACGAGGTTGCGGACCTCGACCGCCTTGTCGATGCGCCGCGCCTTCACGTAGTCCACCGAGGCATTGAAGAGCGCGGTCGCGGCGAGGCGCGACTGCGGCCAGTCGCGGGCGAACGAGAGGTACTCCTCCGCGGCGCCCTCGTGGTCCTTCGCGCGCTCCTTCTCCTCGATCACCTTGAACGCGCTCTCCTCGATGATCTTCGCGAGGTCGGCCTTGAGCGCGGGGTGCGACTCCATGAGCTTCGCGTTCGCGTAGAACCGCTTCGCCCAGCCGTTCACGTTCCGCCAGTCGCCGAGCAGGTTGTACGCGTCGAGGACGAGGTTCGTGGAGTAGCCGGCGAGCTCGTGCGAGGGGTGGTCGAGGGCGATCCGGGTGAAGAGGTCGGTCGCCTCGGCGAAGGCGTTGTGCTGGTACTCGAGGCGCGCGGCCTTGTAGGCGATCTCGACCCACTTGTCGCCGGCAGGTTGCCACTTGAGGTACCGCAGGCAGGCGTCGAGGAGCCGCTGCCGCTGGGGCGCGATCGCGAGGCGCTTGCGGGGATCCGCCGCGCCGACCGGCGCCTTCTTGTCGTCGTCGAGCTTCTTCGCGACGAGGTCCCAGGCGAAGACCGCGTTCTCGAGCGCGTCCTTGAAGAACTTGCCGTGCTTGGGCGCCGGCTCGCCGGCCTTCCGCGGCCCCTCGAGCACGGAGACGTCCCGCTGGATCACGCGCTCGTACTCCTCGGCGGCTCCCTCGAAGTCGGCGAGCGCGTAGCGGAGCTCGGCGTGGAAGAAGCGCATCTCGTACGACGACACCTCGTCGGGGAAGACGTCGAGATAGTCGCGGTAGACCGCGGCGGCGAACCCGGCGACCGGCTCGTCGCGCGTCTTCTTCCACTCGTTGTGGTACTGCACCGCGAGGATGCGCAGGGTCTGCTCGGCGTCCTTGCGCGCGTCGGCGAGCGCCTTCCTCGCCTTCTCGTCGGCGGCGCCCTTCGCCTCGACCTCGCGGAGCATCTTCACGAAGAGGTGGGCCTGCCCGACCGTCGCGTCCTTGCGCCCCATCCGGCCCGCGCAGGTGACGATGCGCGACTGGAACCAGACCGCCTCGGAGGTCGCGAGGCGCTCCTGGATGAGCCGCCGGTAGACGACGATCGCGTCGCGGTCCTTCCCGTCGTCGAAGTAGATCCCGGCGAGCGACTTCAGCATCTCCACCCACCCGGCCACACCGCCGACGCGCTTGAACTCTTCGGCCGCGCCCTCCGCGGACCCGACGTGGCTGTAGGTGCGGACGTAGTCCTTCCGCGCCTCCTTCACGAGGGCGAGCTTGCGATCCTGCGGGACGGTCGCGGTCGGGAGCTCGCCGAAGAAGATGACGGCGCGGAACAGGTCGAGCGCCTCGCTCCACTCGGCGAGGTTGTAGTGGACCCACGCCTGCTTGTAGAGGGCGTAGCCGTAGACCGAGGACTCCTGGTGCTCGGCCGCCTTCTGGTACGCGCCGAGCGCCTTCTTGAGGTTGTTGTTCCGGTTCTCGCCGCTCGCCTTCTCGAACCAGTACTCGCCCACCGCCATCCAGGCGTCGGGGACGAAGCGCGACTTCGGGAACCGCTCGATGAGCGCGCCGTACGCCTTGATCGCGTCCGGATCGTTCCGGTTCCGCTTGGAGAGGTTCTCGGCGAGGAAGTAGAGGACCTCGTCGAGGCGCGGGTACTTCGGGTACCGCTTGATGATCGCGCCGTAGAGGGCGACCGACTGGTCCCGCAGCTTCTTCTGCTGGACCTCGAGGCCGCGCTTCTGCGCCATCAGCCGGTCGATCTCCTTCGGCTCGCCGCGGGTGCCGAGCGCGATGAGCCGGTCGTCGATCCGGTTCGCCTCGAAGAAGAAGTACTGCGACTCCTCCCAGAGGAGCTCGGCGAGGCGGAAGTACCACTGGGGCGTCTCGACGTCGCTGCCGCCCCCGAGCTCGATGAGGCGGCGCAGCGAGACGATCTCCTCGCGCCGCTTGTCGGAGACCTGGATCTCGACGGCCTTGCGGAACGTCTCGAACTGGAGGGCCGGTCCGCCCGGCTCCTTGCCCGCGGGCTTCTTCGCCTGGAGCGTGCCGCCGAGGGCCGCGTCCGGCGCGATCGACCGCTTCTCGCCGAGATCCGCCTCCTTGCCTCCACGGTCGGCGGCGGCCCCGGGTGAGGTCGCGCCGAGCCCGAGGGCGAGGGCGAGGACGCCGGCGGCGGGTCGGAGGTTCATCCGCGGGGCTCCTCTCCGGCTAGCGCTGCGACCGGGGCTTCGGGAGCCGGTCCTTGCAGCCCTTCGTGAGCGTGTACGAGTAGGTGCCGAGCTCGTCGCGCCAGAACTCGCCCTCGTACGGCCAGAAGATGTGCTCGTCGGACACCGCGTAGGAGAACTTGAGGTCCTTCACGACCTCGACCTGGCTGCCCTTCGCGAGCGAGCCCTCGAGGGCCTCGCGCTCCTTGCGCGAGACCTCGATCTGGATCCGCAGCGCCTGCGCGAGCAGCTGGCGCAGCTGGTCGCGCTCGTACTCGAGCTTCGCCCGCATCCGCTGCCCGGCCTCCTCGACCAGCGCGATCCGGTCGGTGGCGAGGCGGTCGCGGAGCTCCTTGCCGAGGGCGGCGTCGCGGAACTCCGGGCGGCGGCCGGCGATGCCGGAGTCGATCTCCTTCTCCACTCCGCCGATCGAGTCGACGACCTTCGCAACCGTCTGGTCGGTCTCGGCGAGCTTCAGGATGCGCCGGGCGATCCCGCCCGAGGCGGCGCCCGAGCGGACGGCCTCGTAGTAGGCGTCGGGGGTGCGCGGCCGGGTGGTGAGCTGCGTGAGCTCGCCGTAGACCGGGTCGAACATCGAGGAGAACTGCTCGAGCACCTGGCGCGCCTCGGGGTAGCGGCAGTTCTCGTAGTAGATGATCGCCTTGAGGACGTACGACTCCGGGAAGTACTCCTCGCGGAAGTACGGCGACTGCAGCGTGAGGAGGTTCCCGAGCGCCCGCTCGTAGTCGCCGATCCGGTAGTGGGCGTAGGAGGCCTCCCACAGCCCCTCGAGCCAGCGCTCCCCGCCCCACGGCATCTTCCCGTAGTAGAAGATCGCGTAGCGGTTCTGCCGGTTCTGGTAGTGGATGCGCGCGAGCTGCAGGAAGGCGAGCTCGCGCAGGTCGGAGTCGGGCTGGCGCATCTTCTTCGGGTTCGTGAGCCGGATGACGTCCTTGAAGAGGTCGGTCGCCGCGACGTCGTTCCCCTCCGCGTATGCGATGAGCCCCTCGAGGAACCGCGCCCGCCCGTGCAGGTCGCCGGTCTCCGCGACGGGCGCGTCCTTCACCTGCGCGTCCTTCCCCTTCGCGGCCGTCGTCGCCGGGAGGAGGGCGAGCTCGCCCGAGCTCTCCTTCACGCGGCTCGCGAGGCGCCGCGCCTCGGTAAAGGCGGCCTTCGCCTCGCCGGCGCGCCCCGCGTCGGAGAGCGCGCGGCCGCGCTCGAACTCGTACTTCGACAGGTAGTAGTTGACCCGGTCCTCGAACGCGGGCGGTACGCCCTTCGCGGCGTGGCGTGCAACGCGCGCGAGGACGGGCTGCTCGTTGGGCAGCCGGCGCCCGAGCCAGAAGAGCCACTCGAGCGAGCTCTGGAAGAAGCGTCCGTTCGGCCCGCGATCGAGCACGTCGTCGAACGAGGCGAGGGCGGAGAAGTGCAGGCCGAGCCGCGCGAGCGCCTTGGCGCGCTGGAACCGCGCCTCGTCGTGCACCGCAGAGAGCCGCTTGTCGCGGAGGATCTGATCGAAGGCGAGCGCGGCGGTCTCGGTCGCCTTCTCGTCGAGGAGCTTCTTCGCGGCCTCGAGCCGCTCCTTCCCCTCGGCCGCGGCCTTCGGGTCGGCCGGCGCGAGGGAGAGCCCGGGCTGCACGCCGTTCTCGCGGCGGGTCGCCTTCTGCGGTGGCGCGACGGGCAGGGGCGGCGGCGCGGCCGGCTCGCCCGGCTCGGCGGCGGGGAGCGGCACGACCGGCGGGGGCGCGCTCGAGGGTGGCGCGGCGGGCGTCGGTGCGGGAGGCGGCAGGGCCTCGACGGCCCTCTTCGGCTGCGCGGGGGCGGCCTTCTTCCTCTTCGCGTCCTTCTTCGAATCCTTCTTCGCGCCCTTCTTGTCGGCCTTCTTCCTCGACTGCTCCTTCGGGGCGTCGCCGCCGAGGTCGAGGCCGAGCTGCGCGCGCGCGGGGGGCGCGGCGAGGATCGCGGCAGCGGCGAGGAGGGGCAGGAGCGCGCGCGTCATCGGCTCACCGGGGAAGGCGGTTGCTGCCGGGCAGGAACATCGAGAGCCCGACCTCCATGAAGAGCTGGTGCTGGAGCTTGGTGCCGATCCCGCCGTTCGGGACCACGACCGTGTACATGTAGTCCTTGAGCTCGAGCCGGACGGCCCACATCTCGCTCACGAAGAGCCGCGAGCCGACGCCGAGGTGGCCGCCGAAGGTGGTCTTGGTCTTGGGCGGGCCGAGCAGCGCGTCGGTGGCGGAGAGCACCTCGTCGTAGGCGACGAGATCGAGGCCACCGAGGACCGAGAGGTCGAAGTGGCCCACCTGCTCGGAGAGGACGTCGAGCTTGCCGTAGATCGGCGCCCACGCCGCCTGCGCGCCCGCGATCCAGCGGATCCGCCCGGGCACCTGGCTCATCTGGGCGGCGGTCGGCGCGCCGCAGCCCGCGGACGGCGTGCAGACCACGGCGGAGTCGGTCTTCACCGCGGTCCCGCCGGTCGCCTCGAGATCGGCGGAGAGCGACTCGGTGAAGTGGTACCCGAGCTTCAGGCCGCCGAAGTACTTCGTGTAGAAGGCGTCGTCGAGCGAGAGGTTGCCGCTCGCGGTGAGCTCCACCCGCCCCGCCTTCCGGAAGAGCTGCCCGGAGACCGGAGGGATCTTCCCCTCGAACGCGTCCGCCTTCGACTGCGCGGCCGCGCCGGACGGGGCCGCGGCGAGGAGGAGGGCGAGGAGCCCGGCGGCGACGGGTGCGCGCGCGCCCCCCGAGGAGGCCCCCGGCTCGGAGCGCGTCTTCGCCGCGCGTGGATCGGAGCTCGTCACGGGTACACGTAGTCGTACGAGAAGGGGAAGAAGAACGCCACGCCGAGGTTCACCGCGAACACCCGCTGGATCGTGGCCGGCAGCGAGGCGACGGGCTGGTCGGGGTAGAGGGTCGCCATGAGGCCGGCGTCGAGCGCGAGCCATTCCTTCGGGTAGAAGCGCACGCCGCCGCCGAGGTCGACGCCGATCTTCGAGCGCCCGACGAGGAAGGTGCCCGGCGCCGGGCCGAGGCCGACGTTGTCGCGCGGCGCGTAGCTCGTCGCGGTCCAGACGAGGCCGAAGCCGCCGGTGAGGTAGACGTCGAAGTGGACGATGGAGCGGCCGAGGACCGAGATCTTCCCGTAGATGGGCGACCAGATCCCGTCGAGCATGAGCTGGTCGTAGATCTGCGAGGCGAGGAGCTGGCCGCCGAACGCGATCTTCCCCTCCTTCGCGTAGTCGGTGCGGATGGGCGCGGGCTGCCAGCCGGACGGGTTCGAGAACTCGGGCTTGCGGTAGGTGACGCCGCGAACCGCGAGCGCGAAGGTCTCGCCGAAGTTGTAGGCGAGCCGCAGGCCGCCGCCGAACTTCTGGTAGAAGGCGTCGTTCAGCGTGGCGGCGAAGATCGGCTCCGCCTCGAAGCGGCCCTTCTTGATGAAGCCCTTCCGCTGGACCGACTTCACCTTGTCGCCGAGCGCGACGTCCTTCTCGCCGAAGGGCGCGGTCGGCGCGGGCGCGGCCGCCTCCGGCGTCGCGGCGGGCTTCGCCTCCTTCGAGAGATCGATGGGCTGCATCTCCGTCGTCTCGTCGGTCGTCTTCGACGGAGGCGGCTTCGAGAGATCGATCCCGGTCGCGTTGTCCTGCGCGAGCGCCGGGAAGGCCGCGACGAACAACGAGATGAGGAGGATCGTTCTCATGGAGGATCGCGCCAGTTGGGGCATCCTAGCCAAAGGCCGGAAGACGGGCAACGCGGGACAGACGAAATCCCGAGTCTCTGCGTCACTGTGGGCGTTGCACCCCGAACCCGTACCGTCGCTTGTCGATACCTGGCGTGCGTGCTAACGATTCAACGCCGATGCGTGCGCGCGCCCCGATCCTGGCACTCTTCGTCGTCGCCCTGACCACGCTCGGGGCGTGTCAGAGCCCCGACGTGGGGCAGCCGTGCACGATCACGTGGGGCACGAGCACGACCGAGCCGCCGCCCGATCCGGTGACCCTCTACAAGGAGGGCGGCTCCGATTGGTTCGAGAGCGGCAACACGCAGTGCGAGAACCTCGTCTGCATCGTCTCTCCCGCCGCGCCCGGCTCCCAGTACTCCGGCGGCGGCTACTGCTCGAAGCCGTGCGTCTCCAACCAGGACTGCTTCCAGTCCGAGACCGGCCTCGTGTGCCGGCAGCTCGTGCTCGACCCGGCGTTCCTGAAGGCGCTCGACACGCTCGATCCGGCGCTCCGGCAGAAGTACCTCGGCGACATCCAGTTCTCGAGCTACTGCGTGGTCGCCCGCTGACGTGCGGCGCGCGGCGCTGCTCGCGCTGCTCGCGCTCCACTGCGCATCGCGTACGTCCGACGCGCCGCGGCCGCCCGCGCGGGTGGTGATCGAGACGCGCGCCGGCGCCCGCCAGGTCGTGGCGGTCGAGGTCGTGCGCAACGACGCCGACCGCGCCCGAGGCCTCATGGACCGGCGCGAGCTCGCGCCCGACTCCGGCATGCTCTTCCTGTTCGAGGAGACGGCGGAGCACCCGTTCTGGATGAAGAACACGCTCATCCCGCTCGACATGATCTTCCTGGCGGAGGACGGGCGGATCCTCGGGATCGTGGCGCGCGCGGTGCCGGGCGATCTCACGCCGCGCTCCGCGGGCGGACCGAGCCGGTTCGTGCTCGAGGTCGCGGGCGGCTGGTCCGAGGCGCACGGCGTCGCGGCCGGCGACCGCGTCCGGTTCGAGAACGTCGGGCTGTTCTAGATCACCTGCGGAGCAGCTTGCCCGCGAGGACCGGGCCGAGGCTGTCGGACATGAGCCCCTCGACCAGCCCCTCGAACTCGCGGCGGTCGGCGTCCTTCCCCCAGACGAAGCGGATGCCCATGCCGGGTTCGTCGCCCGTCGAGGTCGCGTGCACCACCTCGCCGTTCAGCTCGAACGGCTTCGCCCGGCCGGGCACGGTGAGGCGGAAGAGGAAGCGCGTCCCGAGCGGGAGCGTCTTCTTCGTCTTGATGAACGTCCCGCCCTTCGAGATGTTCTTCGTGTAGTCGGCGAAGAAGCTGTTCAGCTTCTTGTAGTCGACCTTGAGCTCGATCGGCGCGCGCCCGTGTGTTCGGTGGTCCGACATCGCGGCGCATGTTATCCCGGTGGCGGCGCGGGGAGGTAGCCCGCGCACCGCGATATCGCGCCCGTGCCGGACTCCCTCGAGATCGCGCGCGCCCTCCTGCGCTCCCGCACCGCCCTCGCCGCGGCGGCGCTCGCGTTCGCGGCGGGCGCGTGGGCGGGCGGGCTGCCGCTCCTCGAGACGCCGGGGTACGAGCTCGGCGAGGCCCTCGCGCTCCTCGCCGCGCTCCTCGGTCCCGTCGCCGGGATCGCCGCCGCGCGCCGCGCGCTCACCCGCCAGGTGCGATCTCCCCTCGCCGCCTGGGTCGGCGCGGCCCTCGCGCTCGCCGTCCCGCTGTCGCTCGCCGCCGCGGGCGCCCTCGCCCGGGCCGCGCTCGGCCCCTGCGCCGCGCTCACGCCCGCGACGTGGTTCGTGCCGCTCCTCGCGGGCCCGAGCGTCCTCCTCTCCGCCGCGCTCGCGGTCGCCGCGACCTTCGTCGCGCGAGGGCGGCGCAGCCTCGCCGCGGCGCTCTACCTCGCCGCCGCGCTCGCCTCGCTCGCCGCGACGCTCCACGGGGCGTACGTCGGTCCGGCGGCGTTCGCGTTCGACCCGCTCCTCGGCGGCTGGCCCGGGCCGCTCTACGACGAGGCGCTCGCCCCGGACCTGCGCGCCGTCCTCTTCCGCGCCGCCGCCGCGGCGGCCGCGGTCGCGCTCGTCGCCGCCGTCGAGGGGACGCTCCGCCTGCTCCGCGCGGGGGCTCGCGCCGCGGCCGCGCCGCTCGCGGTGGCGCTCGTCGCGGCACTGGCGGTCGGCGCCGCGCACGCCGCGCTCGAGGCGCGCGCCCTCTCCGGCTCGCGCGCGGCGGTGACGCGGGCGCTCGGCGGGCGCCGCGACGGGCCGCGCTGCACGGTGGTCCTGCCGGCGGAGAAGCCGGCCGCGGCGGCGGACGCGCTCCTCGCCGACTGCGAGTTCCAGGTGGCGGACGTCGCCCGAGCGCTCGGGGTGCCGCCGCCCGCGCGCGTCACGGTGTACGCGTACCGGAGCGCCGCGGAGAAGCGGCAGCTCGTCGGCGCGGCCGCGACCGAGTTCGCGAAGCCATGGCTGCGCGAGGTCCACGTGGTGGACGCGCCCCTCCCGCACCCGGTCCTGCGCCACGAGCTCGTGCACGCCGTCGGCGCGGAGATCGCGGACGGGCTCCTCGGCGTGCCGACGCGCCGCCTCGTCCTCTTCTCCGCGGGGCTCGTCGAGGGGCTCGCCGCGGCGCTCGAGACGCCGCGCGGCGCGTGGACGGTTCACGAGTGGTCGCGCGCGGGGCGGGACCTGGGCCTCCTCCCCGACGTCGCCGCGATGGTCGGCCCGGCCGGGTTCTACGGCGAGCCGCCGGCGAGGTCCTACACGGCGGTCGGCTCGTTCCTCGCGTTCCTGCTCGAGCGCCATGGCGCGGTGAAGGTGCGCGAGGCCTACCGGACGGGCGACCTCCCCGGCGCGTTCGGCGTGCCGCTCACGGCGCTCGCGGCCGAGTGGCACGCCTTCCTCGACGGGATCGAGCCCACCCCGGGGCTCCTCGCCGCCGCGCGGGACCGGCTCGGGCGCGGGAGCCTGTTCGCGCGACGCTGCGCGCGGGAGGTGGCGCTCCTCGAGACGCGCGCCGCGCAGGACGCCGCCGCGGGTCGCGCCGCCGCGGCGTGCACGCTCTACGAAGCCGCGGCCCACCGATCCGGGAACGGGCGCGATCTCCTGGCGGCGGGGCAGGTGCGCGCGCGCGCCGGGGACCTCGACGGCGCGGAGCGCGCCTACGGAGCGGCGGCGCTCGGGGCGCACCGGGGCGAGGCGAACCTCGACTTCGCCCTGGGTTGGTCCCTCGCCGCGGCCCGGGGAGATCTCGCGTGGCGGCGCGGCCAGCCCGCCGAGGCGATCGCGCTCTGGTCGGCCGCGCTCGGCGTGCCTCCCGACCGCGCCGAGGAGCGGCTGCTCGAGGCGAAGATCGTCGCGGCCGGGGACCCCGCCCTCACGGAGGCCGCGCGCCCGCTCCTCCTCGGGGACGCCGATCCCGCCGCGGTCCTCCCCCGCCTCGCTCCCCTCCCCCACCCGCTCGCGGCCTACCTCGTGGGCCGCGCCCTCGCCGGGCGCGGGGAAGCGGCGGCCGCGGTCGGGCCGCTCGCGCGCGCCGCGGAGGGCGGGCTGCCGGGCGCGCTCCGCCGCGAGGCGACGCTCCTCCTCGGGGAGGCGCGCTGCGCCGCTGGCGCGCGCGAGGGAGGAGCGGCGTCGCTCGGCGCGCTCGCCGCGAGCGGGAGCGCAGCGGACCGGGCGCGCGCGGACGAGGCGCTGCGACGGTGCGCGGCGCCGAGGTGAGCTACTTGCCGCGGAGCCGGTCGATCGCGGCCTTCGGGTTCCGGACGCCGTTCTTCAGGAGCCACCAGCCGACCTTCGCGCCCCCCAGGGCGAGCACGCCGAGGTAGCCGTTCCCGAGGAGCCGCATGGTCGGCGCGTCGAGGCGGATGCGCGCCTTCACCGCCGGGTCCCGCTCGAGGACGAGCTTGAAGAACTCGACGCCGAACTCGCCGACGTCGTCGGAGCCGAGCCCGGTGATGCGGTTCACCGCCTGCTCCGGCAGGGTGATGGTGAAGTCGGCCTCCTCCGCCGCGCCCGCCCGCACCTCGGGGGCGCCGGTCTCCATCGTGAAGTGCGCGGCGTCGCCGTCGAGCGCCAGGTTCACGCGCGCGCCCCGCGCGAGGGGGCGGGTGGCCTCGCGGGCGGCGGGCGCGCTCTCGAAGAACGTCTTCAGCGACTCGTAGCTCGTCGTCCCGGACATGTCGCGGAATGTAACCAGCGGCGAGCGCAGGGGCAGCCGGATGAGGCTGCCCCGTAGCGAGCGGGGGGATCGGGGGGGCGCGAGCTCCGCGAAGGCGGAGCGAGTGTCCCCCCGCTACAACGGCGAGCGCAGGGGCAGCCGGATGAGGCTGCCCCGTAGCGAGCGGGGGGATCGGGGGGGCGCGAGCTCCGCGAAGGCGGAGCGAGTGTCCCCCCGCTGAGATTGACCCCGGCCCGGACCCGGGTGAGAGTTTCTCCCCATGAACGTCCGCACCGCCGTCCTCGCCCTCCTCGCGCTCGCCGCCGGCTGCAAGCCGAGCCTCCTCCCCGGGACGGACGTCCCCGAGAGCCGGGACACCCGCGCGGTGTACGACGTCATGCAGGCGTACCGGGCGGCGCTCGAGAAGCGCGACCCGAAGGCGGTGCTCGCGCTCGTCGCCCCGACCTACTTCGACACCGCGGGAACGCCCGAGCCGGGGGACGACCTCGACCGCGCCGGGCTCGAGGCGAGCCTCGAGAAGGACCTCCCCCGGACCGAGGGGCAGCGCGTGGAGCTCACCATCCGGAAGATCGAGGTGAACGGCGACGACGCCGTCGTCGAGATCTTCTACGACTCGTTCTACCGGGTGAAGGCGGGCACCGCCCTCGTGCCCCGGCGCGACTCCGACCTGGAGCGCGTGCGCCTGAAGCGGATCGAAGGCGCCTGGAAGTTCATGTCGGGGCTCTAGCTAAGGTACGCTCGAGCCGCCGAGCGCGAGGGCGATGAAGAGGGTGCGGCGCGACATCCGTTCGCGCAGTAGACTCCCCCGCGTGAGCCGCGACAAGAAGGACCACATCTCCCTCTCCGACGCGCACAACTCGAGAGGGATCGAGCTCGCGGATCGCGGCTGGCTCGACGAGGCCGCGAAGGAGTTCCAGAAGGCGATCGAGCTCGATCCCGGCTCGGCCCACGCGCACGACAACCTCGCCACCGTCTGGGCCGAGAAGAAGCTGTGGCGCGAGGCGCTGCAGGAGTACCTCACCGCGCTCCGGCTCGAGCCGGACAGCGCGACCGCCCACTACAACCTCGCCTGCTTCCTCGCCGCCCACGGCGGCGACATGGCGATCGCCGAGTACGAGGAGGCGATCCACCACGACCCCGAGTACCCGGACTCGCACCTGAACCTCGCGCTCACCTACGCGGACCACGATCGGCTCGACGACGCGAAGAAGGAGCTCCGGCGCGCGATCGACCTCGCGCCGAAGGATCCCTTTCCCCGCCACGAGCTCGCCGCGATCTGGATGGACGAGGGCGACTACCGCGCCGCCATCGGGCAGCTGAAGGAGGTCGTCCGCCTCGAGCCGACCAACTTCGACGCGTGGATCGACCTCGGCGTCTGCTTCGCGCAGAAGGGGTTCTACGCCGAGGCGGAGCGCGCCTACGTCGAGGCCCGCAAGCTCAAGGCAGACGACCTCCTCCTCGACTACGACACCGCCGCGCTCTACGCCCAGTGGAAGCGGCCCGAGGAGGCGCTCGCGGCGCTCCGCCGCGCGGTCGCGACCGACCCCGCGAAGGTCCGCGGCTGGCTCGAGGCCGACCCGATGTTCCGCTCGCTCGAGGGGACGCCCGAGTTCGAGGCTTTGCGCTGACGCCTCGCGCCGTCGGGCGCGAGGCGGAACGGGAGACGCTCATCGTCGCAGCGACGCTCGATGATCGGCGTCGCGTGCCCCGCCCGCCGTCTCGGGCGTTTGCTTCTGCTTCTGCTTTTCGCTTTCACGCCACCCGGACCCTCCGCTAGGCTGCGCCATGCCCGAGCTCGCCTTCTTCCGCCACGGCGAGGAGCTCCTCCGCGTGGCGCTCGACGCCCGCATCCAGGTCGGCCGCGATCCCGCCTGCGACGTCGCCCTCCCGGATCCCGCGCTCTCGCGCGTGCAGGCGGTGGTCGAGCCGCGCGGCGACGCGTGGCACCTCGTCGACCGCTCGGGCCGCGGCACCAACGTCTGCGGCGCGGACGTCGCCGAGACGGTGCTCACGGACGGCGCGGAGATCGCGCTCGGGGGCTGGCGCGCGCTCTTCCGGACGTCGGCGGCGGGCGCGGCGGAGCCGACCCGAGCGGACGGCGCCACCCGCGCCCGGGACGCCGCGGAGGTCGCGCCCTCCCCCACCCCGGCGCGGCTGCGGATCCGGGCGGGCGGCCGCGAGCGGACCGTCCCGGTGACCTCGGCGGGCGTCGTCGTCGGCAAGGACCCGACCTGCGACGCGCCGATCGACGACCCCTTCGTCTCCGCCCGTCACCTCCGGATCGAGCCGAGCGGCGCCGGCTTTGCGCTCGTGGACCTCGGCTCGACGAACGGCACGTTCATCTCCGGCGCGCGCGTGGACCGCGCTCAGCTGCCGCTCGGGATCCCGGTGCAGCTCGGCGACGCCGAGCTCGTGCTCGAGCCGCGCGACCTCCCCGAGCCGCGCCCGGCGGGCACGTTCGAGGGGATGGTCTCCGGCGACGCGGCGATGCGGCAGCTCTTCGAGCTCGTCGAGCGCGTGGCCGCGTCCGACGCGGCGGCGACGATCCTCGGCGACACCGGCACCGGCAAGGAGCTCGTCGCCCGCGCCCTCCACGCCTGCTCGCCGCGCAAGGACGGCCCCTTCGTGCCGGTGAACTGCTCGGCGATCGCGGAGTCGCTCATCGAGTCCGAGCTCTTCGGCCACGAGAAGGGGGCCTTCTCCGGCGCGGAGCGGATGCGCAAGGGCGCGTTCGAGGAGGCCGACCGCGGCACGATCTTCCTCGACGAGATCGGCGAGCTGCCCCTCGATCTCCAGCCAAAGCTCCTGCGCGTGCTCGAGCTCGGCGAGGTGAAGCGGGTCGGCGCGTCCCGCCCGATCACCGTGAACGTGCGGATCGTGGCGGCGACCCACCGGGACCTCCGCGCGCAGGTGCGCGCCGGGAAGTTCCGCGAGGACCTCTTCTACCGGCTCTGCGTCGTGCCGATCACCGTCCCCCCGCTGCGGCAGCGGAAGGGCGACGTGCGCGCGCTCGCCGAGGCGTTCCTCGAGCGCGCCTCGCCGCGCGGGCTCCTCCTGCGCTGGTCGCCCGAGGCGATGGCGCGGCTCGAGGGGTACGACTGGCCGGGCAACGTGCGGCAGCTCCGGAACGTCGTCCAGCGCGCGCTCCTCTTCCGCGGCGAGGGGGCGGTGATCCCACCCGGCGCGGTGACCTTCGAGGACACCCGCGCCACCCCAGCCGACACCGGCGACGACGACACGATGTACGTGCGCGGGCTCACCCTCGAGGAGATCGAGCGGGAGGCGATCCGGCTCTCGCTCCGGCGCAACCGCGCGAAGCGCGCCGCGGTCGTGAAGGAGCTCCAGATCGCGAAGAGCACCGTGATGAAGCGGATCGGCCAGTGGGGGCTGCAGGACGAGGGACGCGCCGTGGGGGCCGCGCCCGAGCCGGACGAGGACGACTGAGCCCGGGCCGGGCCCTCGCTTACTTCGCCCCGGCCTTCTTCTTGTCGGCCTTCGACTTCTCCGCGGACTTCTTCGCGGGCGGCGGAGGGGGCGGCGCGAGCTCCTTCAGCATCACCTTCGCCTTCGCGGCGGCGTCGGTCTTCGGGTAGCGCGCGACGAGCTGCCCGAGCACCGAGAGCGCGTCGTCCTTCATCTCGAGGCGGAGCATCGAGTGCCCGGCGCCGAGCATCGCGGGGGCGGCGCGATCGGACCGGGGGAAGCTCTCGGCGACCCGTCCGTAGGAGAGGAGCGCGTCGCGGAAGCGCCCCTGGGCGAAGAGGATCTCGCCCGCCCGGAAGCCGGCCTCGGCCGCCTTCGGGTCGGATGGCCACTTCCGCACGTACTCCTCGAAGATCTCGCGCGCGGTCCCCTTGTCGCCCTTCTCCTCCTGCTGCTGGGCGAGGGCGAAGACCGAGGCCTTGTCGTCGGGCCTCTTGAGCGCGGCGATCTTCTGGCGGGCCTCGTAGGCGTCCATCGCGCCCTGGCCCTTCAGCGCGGTGAAGCGCGCGTCGGTGTCGGAGCGCAGCGCCGTCGCCGCCTTGTCGAGCTCGCCGAGCCGGTGCTGCGCGACCTCGAGCTCGCCCTTCACCTTCGCGAACTCGTCCTGCAGCCGGGAGAGGGTCACCCCCAGGTCCGCGCCCGACCGCTTCGCCGCCTGGTTCAGCTCGTCGATCTTGGCCTGGACCTCCTTCAGCTTCAGGTCCACCCGCTCCATCCGGTCGCGGTAGCTCTGCCGCTGCTCCTCGAGCGCGCGCTCGTTCTCGACGTTCTGCACCTCGAGGTGCTGGAGGCGCGCCTCCATCTGCCGGCCCTTCTCGAGGGGCACGAAGCAGGCGGCGAGCGGCAGGGCCAGGAGGGCCGCGACGAGCGGAGCCCTCGCGGCGAAGGCGCGCTCCGCGCTGGGGGCTCCCCGGGAGGCCGCGACGCGGAAGGTCGGCGTCGTCCTCACCGCTCCACCTGGAACTCGGCCCGGCGGTTCCGTGACCAGCACTCCTCGCTCGACTCGGTGCAGACCGGCTTCTCCTTGCCGAAGCTCACCGTCTCCAGCTTCGCGCCGACGCCGAGGTCGGCGAGGTACTTGCGGGCGGCCTCGGCGCGCCGCGCGCCGAGCGCGATGTTGTACTGCGTCGTGCCGCGCTCGTCGCAGTTCCCCTGGACGACGACCCGCTTCGGGGCGCCGCGCTTCAGGCAGTCGGCGAGCTTTTGGAGCGTTCCCTGCGCGTCGCCGGTCAGGCTCGACTGGTCGAAGCCGAAGCGGACCGTGAACGCGGCCGGGTCGGCGCACTCCTTCGGGACGCTCCGCGCCCCCTCCTCCTCGCCGGCCTTGCGGCGCTTCTCCGCCTCGGCCGCCTCGTCACGGGGCGTGACGCAGCGCTCGTTCTCGCACTTCTTCCCCTCGCCGCAGTCGGCGTCCTTCGCGCACTCCGGCTTCGGGACGCACTTGTTCGTGCGGCAGACGAACCCGTCCTTGCAGTCCGCGTCCTTCTCGCACTCCTGGCAGCGCCCTTCGACGCAGACCTTGCCGAAGCCTTCCTGGCCCTCGCAGTCCTTGCTCGACTTGCACTCCCCGTTCTTGGGCTTCGCGGGACAGCCGGCGAGGGTGGCGAGGGACGCGAGGGCGGCGAACGTGACGAGGGCGCGGCGCATGGTGGGGCTCCCGTGTGGGGTCGAGTCGGACCGCGGGGGCGCGGCGGTTCCTTACTTGCTCCCTTCGGAGCGGGTGTCAAAGGTTTTCGGGCACACGGGCCCGCCGGGGTCACCCCGGGAGTGAACAAGGGGTAACATCACCCTATGCCCGCGACGGTCCTCGTCGTCGACGACGAGAAGAACATCCAGGTCACCCTGTCCCGCGCCCTCTCCATGGAGGGGTACGCGGTGGAGGTCGCCGGAGGCGGGAAGGAGGCGCTCGAGAAGATCGCCGCCCTCCCGGTGGACGTCGTGGTGATGGACGTCCGCATGCCCGACCTCGACGGGCTCGCGGTCCTCGAGCGCGCGAGAGAGACCCGGCCCGGGCTCCCGGTCGTGATCATGTCCGGACACGGTTCGCTCGAGACCGTCCGCAGCGCCTTCAAGCTCGGCGCGTTCGACTACCTCGAGAAGCCGATCACCGAGAAGGACCGGCTCCTCGTCGCGGTCCGGAACGCGCTCGCGCTCCGGTCGCTCGCCGAGGAGAACGCCGCGCTCCGTCTCGAGGCGGGGGCGGCGGGGGCCGAAGGAGCCGCCGGGATGTTCGGCGGCGGCGCCGCGATGCGCCACCTCCTGGACGTGATCCGTCGCGCGGCCCCGTCGGAGGGTCGGGTGCTCGTCACCGGCGAGAACGGGACCGGAAAAGAGCTCGTCGCGCGCGCGATCCACGAGGGCTCGCGCCGAAAGGGTGGCCCGTTCGTGAAGATGAACTGCGCTGCGGTCCCGGCGGAGCTCATCGAGAGCGAGCTGTTCGGTCACGAGCGGGGGGCCTTCACCGGCGCCGTCGCGGCGCGGCGCGGGCGCTTCGAGCAGGCCGACGGCGGGACGCTCTTCCTCGACGAGGTGGGCGACATGCCCGGCTCGATGCAGGCGAAGGTGCTCCGGGTGCTGCAGGAGGGGGAGCTCGAGCGCGTCGGCGGCACCCAGACCTTGACGTGCGACGTGCGGGTCGTCGCCGCGACCAACAAGGACCTCGCCGCCGAGGTGAAGGCGGGGCGCTTCCGGGAGGACCTCTTCTACCGGCTCGCGGTGGTGCCGATCCACGTTCCGCCCCTGCGCGAGCGGCGCGAGGACGTCCCGGAGCTCGCGGAGCGGTTCCTCGTGGAGGCCTGCGAGCGGAACGGCCGGCGCCCGATGCGGCTCTCGCGGGAAGCCCTCCTCGCCCTGCAGGCTCACGAGTGGCCCGGGAACGTCCGCGAGCTCCGGAACCTGGTGGAGCGGCTCGCCATCCTCTCCGACGGGCCGGAGATCGGCGCGACCGAGGTTGCGGCGGTGCTCCCCGGTGCGCGGCGGCCCCGGGCGGACCGGTTCCGGTCGGGGGCCTCGTTCCACGAGCTGGTCGAGGAGGCCGAGCGCGAGATCGTGCTCGGCGCGCTCGACGCGAGCGGGGACAACGTCGCCGAGACGGCCCGGGCGCTCGGGCTCGAGCGGAGCCACCTCTACAAGAAGATGCGGGCGCTCGGGATCAAGCGAGGGGGGGACGAGACGACGTGAGACGTGGACGTGGACGTGGACGTGGTCGTGGACGTGGACGTGGACCTCGACCTTGACCTCGACTTCGACTTCGACCTCGACCTTGACCTCGACTTCGACCTCGACCTCGACCGGTCCAGGTCCAGGTCCAGGTCCAGGTCCAGGTCCAGGTCCAAGACCAAGACCAAGACCAAGTCCAAGTCCAAGTGGACCGGGCTTGCGTGTCTCCCCGGACACGCGCCCGGGAATCTCCTGACGTCCCGCGCGTTTCCCGTCTGGCACGCCGCCTGCTCCGCTGCTTCCCACGGATGAACACTCCAGCTCCCAGCGCTTTGCCCGGCGGCGCCCCCGGCGCTATCGTTCGCCCCCTCGTGCGCCGCCTCGACCCGAAGACCGTGAAGATCCTCCGTCGCCTGGCGCTCGCCGCCCTGGCCGCCCTGCTGATCGCCGTCGGGCTGTTCGCCGCCTGGACGCGCGAGCTGCCCGCGTTCGACGGCCTCAAGGACTACGCCCCGCTCGTCTCGACGCGGGTGTACGGCGCCGACGGCACGGAGGTCTTCACCTTCGCGCGCGAGCGCCGGACCGTGGTCCCGATCGAGCAGATCCCGCCGGTGCTGAAGAAGGCGGTCCTCGCCGCGGAGGACGCGCACTTCTACGAGCACGAGGGCGTGAACTACCTCGCCATCGCGAAGTGCGCGGTGAAGGGGCTGCTCCTCGGCGGCGTTCGCTGCGGCGGCTCGACCATCACCCAGCAGGTGGTGAAGACGTTCCTCCTCCAGAGCGACTGGCGCGTGAAGCGGAAGGTGAAGGAGCTCGTCCTCGCGCCGCGCCTCGAGCAGAACCTCTCGAAGGACGAGATCCTCTACCTGTACCTGAACCAGATCTACCTCGGTCACCTCCGCTACGGCGTCGAGGAGGCGAGCCGCTTCTACTTCCGCAAGGGCGTGAAGGACCTCACCCTCGGTGAGGCCGCGACGCTCGCCGGCGTCATCCAGTCGCCGATGCGCCTCTCCCCGGTGAACCACCCCGCCTCCGCGAAGCGGCGGCAGGAGTACGTGCTGCGGCGCATGCGGGACGAGGGCTGGATCACCGAGGCGCAGTTCGACGCCGAGCGGGCGCGCCCCATCGCGGTGCGGCCGCCGGAGGAGAGCCCGCCCGGCACCTGGTACGCCGACGTGGTCCGCAAGCACCTCGACGAGCGCTACGGGGCGGAGACGGTCGAGACCGAGGGGCTCCAGGTGGACGTCGCGATGGATCCCGTCCTGCAGCGGTACGCCGAGGCGGCGCTCGAGGCGGGGCTGCGCGCGGTGGACAAGCGGCAGGGCTGGCGCGGTCCGCTCCTCCACCTCGAGCCCGGGCAGCTCGACGCGGCGCTCCCGATCTGGCGCGCCAAGCTCGCGGCGGCGGAGGCGCGGCCGGGGCAGCTGCTCGCCTGGGATCTCGGGCGCGCCAGCGCGAAGGACATCGATCCCGACGACGCGCAGGAGAAGGGCGTCGCGCGGATGGCGCGGATGCGCCCGCTCGACGCGGGCGAGGTGTACGCCGCCCTCGTGGTCGGCGCGGACGACCGCCAGGCGACGGTCGACCTCGGGAGCGCGACCGGCACGCTCGCCCTCGCCGACCTCGCCTGGGCCCGGAAGTGGAACCCGGCGCAGGCTACCGCCGCGCCGAAGAAGGCCTCGCAGGTGGTGGGCCGCGGCGACGTGGTGCTGGTGCGGGTGATGCCGGGGAAGGTCCCGCTCGACCGCGCGGTGCGCGAGAAGCGGCCGCTCCCGCTCGCGCTCGAGCAGACGCCGGTGGTGCAGGGCGCCCTCGTCGCGATCGACCCCGTCACGCGCGGCGTGCGCGCGCTCGTCGGCGGCTACGACTTCCAGGCGTCGCAGTTCAACCGGGCCACGCAGGCGCGGCGGCAGCCGGGCTCGGCGTTCAAGCCGTTCGTGTGGGGCGCCGCGATCGAGTCGCGGCGGTTCACCCCCGCCACGGTCGTCTACGACACCCCCGACCTCTACCGCGACCCGTGGACCGGGAAGGAGTGGAAGCCGAGGAACTTCGAGAAGGACTCCTTCGACGGCCCCATGCTCCTCGGCGCGGCCCTCGCGCACTCGAAGAACACGGTCTCGGTGAAGCTCGTCGACGCGATCGGCCCGGACGCCGTCGCCGGGTTCGCGCGGCGGCTCGGGATCTCGAGCGACCTCCCCCGCAACCTCACGCTCGCCCTCGGCACGGGCGAGGTGACGCCGCTCGAGCTCGTGAACGCCTACGCGACCATCGCCGCGCGCGGGTTCGAGGCGGAGCCGGTCGTCGTCCTCCGCGTGCGAGACCGGACGGGGAAGGTGCTCGAGGAGCTCGCGCCGGCGCAGCCGTGGGCGGTCGCGCCCGACGGGAGCCCCCTCCCCAGCCCCGCTTCGCGGGGCGAAGGAGGTCCGGGGACAAGCCCGGTCGCGGACCCGACCGCGACCCCGACCCCGACCCCGACCGCGACCGCGATCCCTTCCGACGGCAGCATGCAGGCGGGGCCCGCGGCGGCGGCGGCGCCGTTCGCCCTGCCCGCCACCGGCACCCGCCCCGACGTCGCGTTCGTCCTCTCCTCGATGATGCGGCAGGTGATCGAGAACGGGACGGGCGCCGCGGCGAAGGCGCTCGGGCGGCCCGCAGCCGCGAAGACGGGCACCGCGCAGGAGCACCGCGACGCGTGGTTCGTCGGCTT
>WNGL01002883.1_pt1 | contig 33794 bp, 37 predicted proteins | sample 5400591 | NCBI WGS metagenome assembly WNGL01 (sample SAMN13153377, study PRJNA577476) | soil metagenome | isolation source: 80 cm soil or saprolite under Garry oak tree replicate 1 | place: USA:California | collected 2016-06-15
ACCCCGGCGATCAGCGCGATCGGGGCGCCGACCTTGACGTCGGTACCCGGTTCGACCAGCGTGCGCACCAGCACACCGGCCCGGCCGGCCTCGACGTCGACCACCGCCTTGGCGGTCTCCACCACCGCGATGACGTCCGACTCGGTGAACTCGGCGGCCACCTCGATCGGCCAGCTCACCAGCGTCGCCTCGTCCGTCCCGGTGGCGATCTCGGGCATCCGCAGCAGCTCAGCCATGGTCGTCCCCGGTCAGCTCGGTCAGCTTGGCCACGACTTCCTCGGTGCGGGCGATCGCCGCGCGTTCCAGCACCTTGCTAATGCTGGGTGAGGCGATCCCGCCGTGGATCCGCTCGATCGGCGCGTCCAGCCAGTCGAAGCAGCGGCGTTGCAGCTCGTCGGCGAGCCATCCGCCGTACGAGGTGCCGATCGCGCCCTGCTCGGCGATCACCACGCGGTTGGTCTTGCGGATGCTGGCCTCGACCGTCTGCCAGTCCAGGCTGGCCCGGTCCAGCCAGCGCAGGTCGATCACCTCGGCGTCGACGCCGGGCAGCTGCTCCAGGGCCTCCAGCACGTAGTTCGTCATCGCCAGGTAGGTGAGCACGGTGATCGCCGAGCCGGTCCGGCGCACGGCCGCCCGGCCGACTGGCAGGCAGTAGTCGCGGTCCTCGGCCGGCACCTGGCCGCGGGTGGTGTAGAGGTCGACGTGCTCGAGCACCACGACCGGGTCGTTGCAGCGCAGCGCGCTGTTTAGCAGGCCGATGTAGTCGAACGGCGTGGACGGCGCGACGATCCGCCAGCCGGCCGCGGTGGCGAAGACGCCGGCCGGGTCCATCGAGTGCTGCGAGCCGTAGCCGGTGCCCATCGCGCTCTTGCTGCGCAGCACGAACGGTACGTCGTCGTCGCCACCGAACATGTGCCGCGCCTTGCCGATCTGGTTGAACACCTGGTCGGCGGCGACCCAGAGGAAGTCGGCGTACATGAACTCGACGATCGGCCGGTGGCGGCCGTCCATCGCCATGCCGCCGCCCAGGCCGGTGAACGCGTTCTCGCTGATCGGCGTGCCCAGCACGCGGTCGGGGTGGGCCTCGGCGAGCCCGCGGGTGGCGCCGTTGGTGCCGCCGTTGAGCCGGTGCACGTCTTCGCCGAGCACGACGACCGACGGGTCGGTGTCCATCCGCCGGCCCAGCACGTCGGCCACCGCGGCGATGAACGTGGTCTCGGTCATCTCGCCGGGGGTGAAGTCGGCCGGTTCGGCGTATCGGGCGCCCGCGAACTCGGACAGGTCGCCACGGACGCCGACGTCGGCGAACGCCGGGTCAGGCCACTCCGCCGGGATGATCTCGCGCTGGCCGGGCTTGCCGCCGGACACCGGCCGCAGCAGCTGGGCTCCGGTCTCGTCCATCAGGGCCTTGGCCCGCTTGACCGCGCCTTCGAGGGCCGCATCGTCGGCCAGCCCGAGCCGTTTCAGCTGGGTGGCGACGTGGTCGATCGGGTCGCGTTCGCGCCAAGCCTGCTCCTCGGCCTTGGTCCGATATTTGAACGCGCTGCCGGGGTAGGCGCCGTTCTGGTGGAAGTAGCGGTAGACCTCGGCCTCGATCAGCGTCGCGCCGTGGCCGGCCCGCATGTACGCCAGCGCGTCCTGCATGGTCAGGTGGACCGCGAGCGGGTTCATCCCGTCGACCCGGTAGCTGCGCAGGCCGAAACCCGGGCCGCGGGCGGACAGCCGGGGCTCGCCGGTCGCCTCGTCCACGCTGGTCGACACCGCGTACAGGTTGTTCTCGACGAACAGGCAGAGCGGCAGCCGCCAGGCCGCGGCCAGGTTGAACGTCTCCAGCGTCGAGCCGATGTTGGCCGCGCCGTCGCCGAAGTAGGTGACCGCCACCGCGTCCGTGCCGGCGTGCTTGTGTGCCCAGGCCGACCCGGCCGCGAGCGGAACGCCGCCGCCGACGATCGCGTTGGTGCCGATCGCGCCGGCTTCCTTCCACTGCAGGTGCATCGAGCCGCCCCGGCCGTGCGAGAAGCCGCGGTCCAGGCCGCAGATCTCGGCGAGCGTGCGCAGCACGACCTCGCGCACCGGCTCGGCGTGGTCGGTGAACGGGTCGAGCCCGCCCGGAGACACGTGGCCGAGCACCTTCGCCAGGAACTGGTGGTGCCCGCGGTGCGAGCCGTTGACGGTGTCCCGGCTGGTCAGGCCGAGCACGGAGCCGACCGCGCCGCCCTCCTGGCCGATGCTGGAGTGGGCCGGCCCGTGGACCAGGCCCTCGGTGGACAGCTGGAGCACGTACTCCTCGAAGGCCCGGATGAGCACAAGCTGCGCGTACATGGTGCGGAGCAGCTGCGGATCGGCGGCGTCCCAGTCCTCGTCGGTGACGACAAATTCGGTCCACGCGGCCTCCGGATGCAGCTCCCTCGGAGTAGCCATGGGCCGATCGTCGCACAATCTTGGATCCAAAATCAATGCTCCACTTTGGCTTTTCTCCGGGTATACGCTCGCTCCGAGACTGGATTGGATCACATTTGAGGTGACGATCATGGCACTGCCCGGCCTGAGCGGCCTCGACCACATCGGCTTCACGGTTCCCGACCTCGAGCAGGCGCGGATCTTCCTGGTCGAGGTGCTCGGCTGCGAGTACATGTATTCGCTCGGCCCGTTCGTGCACGACGACGACTGGATGCGCGAGCACCTCAACGTCCACCCGCGCGCGGTGATGCGGCAGCTGCACTTCTTCCGCTGCGGCGGCCAGGCGATCTTCGAGGTCTTCCACTACGAGGCGCCTGAGCGCGCCACCGAGCAGCCGGCCAACAGCGACGTCGGCGGCCACCACGTCGCGCTGTACGTCGACGACCTGGACGCCGCGGTCGCGTACCTGCGCGAGCGGGGCGTCACCGTGCTCGGCGAGCCGACCGCGAGCAGCGGCCCGAGCGAGGGCCAGCGCTGGGTCTATTTCCTGGCACCCTGGGGGATGCAGTTCGAGTTGGTGTCCTACCCGGAGGGCAAGGCCTTCGATCGGGCATCCTCTTGAGTCATGGGTGACGAACTGGCTGGCTTCGGTGGGGCGGCGCACCGGGTGGCCGCCGAACTGCGCCGCTCGATCCTCGACGGCGAGCTGCCGCCCGGCGCCCGGGTGCGCCAGGAGGAGGTGGCCGCGCGGATCGGGGCCAGCCGGCTGCCGGTGCGCGAGGCGCTGCGCATGCTGACCGCCGAGGGCCTGCTGCAGTCGGAGCCGAACAAGGGCGCGCGGGTGAGCGTGCTGACCGCCGCCGACGTCGACCTGATATACCAGATGCGCGAGCGGCTGGAACCGCTGGCGCTGATCGAGACGCTTCCGCACCTCACCGACGCCGACCTGGCCCGGCTCGCCGACCTGCAGGAGCAGATCGCCGCGCACGAGGACGTCGCCGAATTCCTGCAGGTGGACCGGGAGTTCCACCTGCTCACGTACTCGTACTGCGCGCTCGAGTCGCTGTCCGAGACAGTGCTGCGGATGTGGAACTCGACCCAGCACTACCGGCGCGCGTTCATGCACGTGGTCGGGTCGGGGCAGCGCTGGGTGATCAACGCGGAGCACGGCCTGCTGCTGGACGCGCTGCGCCGGCGCGACCCGGTGGACGCCGAGCGGTACCTGGCCGGACACATCCGGCGCACCCGGGTGGAACTCTCCCGGCATCCGGAAATCTTCGGAGCGTGACGGCCGCAGTATCGTTCCGTTCCATGGCAGCCGCAACCCTTCAGGACGTCGCCGACAAGGCCGGTGTCCACGTGGCCACTGCGTCGCGGGCGCTGAACCCGGCCACCCGCGACAAGGTCAGTCCGCGGACCCTGCGCCGGGTGCTGGCCGCTGCCGAGAAGCTGAACTACCGCAGCAACACGGCCGCCCGGATGCTGCGGACCCGGCGGTCGCAGGTGATCGGCATCCTGGTGCCGGACATCCTCAACCCGCTGTACGCGGCGGTGGTGCGCGGCGCCGAGCAGGTGCTCACCGCGCATGGCTATACGTCGCTGATCCTCAACACCGACAACGACCCGGAGATCGCCGCCCGGCACTTCCGGGTGTTGCAGGACTGGCAGGCCGACGGGTTCATCTTCGGCAACGCGTACGTCGAGGACCCGCTGATCACCGCCGCCGCCGAGGCCGGGGTCCCGATGGTGCTGATGCTGCGCTCGGTCGCCGGGCTCTCGGTGCCGTTCGTCAACGTCGACGAGCGGCTCGGCATCCGGCTGGCGGTCGACCACCTTGTCGGTCTCGGCCACACCCGGATCGGGCACGTGCCGGGACCGCCGACGATCTCCACAGCGGTCGCCCGGCTCGAGGCGTTCCAGGAAACGATGGCCGCGCACGGGATCGAGGTGCCGCCGGGCGCGGTGGTGGCGGCCCGCGACTACACGGCCGAGGCCGGCGAGGAGGCCGCCGAGCGTCTCGTCGCCACCGATCCGGCGCTCACCGCGGTGGTCGCCGGCAACGACCTGCTCGCGCTCGGACTGATCTCCGGGCTCGCCCGGCACGGGCGGCAATGCCCGCGGGACGTGTCGGTGGTCGGGTTCAACGACATGCCGCTCGCCGACCGGTTCGCCCCGCCGCTCACCACGATCCGCACCCCCCAGCGCGAGGTCGGCGCCGAGGCGGCGCGCACGCTGCTGCGCGGCCTCGCCGACGACGACGCGGTGGCCCGGTCCATCGAGCTCACGCCGCAGATCGTGGTCCGCGGTTCGACCACCGCACCGCGCGCCGACGGCTGACGTGCCGGGCCGCCCCGCCGATACAATCCGGCGGTGGCCAAGCGTCCGACGATCAACGACGTGGCGGCGCGGGCGGGCGTTCACCGGGCCACTGCCGCCCGCGCGCTGAGCGCGGCCGGTCGCGGCCTGCTGGCCGCCGCCACCGTACGCCGGGTGGAGGCCGCCGCCCGCGAGCTGGGCTACACGCCCAACCGGCTCGCCACCGCCCTGCGGACCGATCGGTCGATGACCGTCGGCGTGCTGCTGCCCGACCTGACCAACCCGATGTTCCCGCCGGTGGTCCGCGGCCTCGAGGACGCGCTGCGGCGCGACGGCTACACCGCGCTGCTGGCCAGCACCGACAACGACGCCGAGCGGGAGATGCTGCACTTCGACACGCTACGCGGGCGCCGGGTGGACGGCTTCGTGATCGCCACCGCGCGCCGGGCCGACCCGGTGCTCGACCTGGCTGCGGCCGACGGCGTGCCGGTGGTGCTGCTCCGACGACGCGGACGGCCTCGCCCAGGCCGTCCGCCACCTCACCGGGCTCGGGCATACGCGGATCGCGTACCTCGCCGGGCCGGCCGGCGTGACCACCGCCGACACCCGCGTGCGGGCGTTCCGCCGGGAGACCGCCCGCGCCGGGCTGGACGAGGCCGCGACGCCGCTGCTGCGCTGCCCCAACTTCAGCGAAGCGGACGGCATCGCGGGCGCCCGCCGGGTCCTCGACAAGCACCCGGAGGCCACCGCGATCATGGCCGGGAACGACCTGATCGCGCTCGGCGTACTTCGCGCGCTGGCCGAGCGCGGCCTGGATTGCCCCAGGGACGTCTCGGTCGTCGGCTACAACGACATGCGCTTCGCGGACGCGTTCCACCCGCCGCTCACCACCGTCCGCACCCCGCACCAGGAGCTGGGCGCGGAGGCGGCGGGCCTGCTGCTCGCGCTGCTCGCCGAGCCCGGCGCCACGCGGCGCGTCGTGCGCCTGCCGGTACGGCTCATGGTCCGGGGCTCGACCGCGCCGCCACGCTGATCCCGACACGCCCAGCCATTGTCGTGCCGGCGCAGCCTTCGTCCCAGCGGGTTCGGTCAGCATGGCTCAAGCGGCCCCAAGTTTCGGTTATCGGACGCCGCCTCGGGTGCGCACTAGTTTCTATATGACAAGGCCAAGAGAGGCGCGGCTGGCCTCGGTTGGAGGCGCCCTGCCGCGCCCTTGATCGGTGGCCGGTTCGACAAACACAGCGGGCGGCACGCGACGCTGTCCGCCGCGTGCGGGCCGAGATCGACACGCTGTCGCCGCCACCGGCGCTCCCCTGCCGGCCTCGTCGACTACCCGCCCGAGGAGCGGGCACGGGCTGCTGCTGCGGGTCGTTTTGCGCACGGCGGCGTCATTCGCGTACCGGGTTAGGTTAGTCGGCTGGAGAGTGCCTAGCGCAGGCGCGTCGAGTTGATCGCGACCTCGGCCAAGCTCACGGCTTGCCTGAGGCGGTTCGGCGTCAACGCGGTGATGTTTCCATGAGGTCCACCCGGCGCACGGTGTGGAGACGCTGGCGTGTCCCAGGTAACGCTCGGCAGCGACTGCCCGTTCCCCACTGGGCGAGCTTCCAGCTGACGCGGTGATCGCAGGCTTGGATTTCCCACGATGAGCCCGGTCGGCTATCGGCAGTGCCACGCCGTCCGGTTTCTTCGGCCTCGATGAACCGGCTTGCGACACGGCAGCTAGCCTGGCGGAATGGGAGCGCCGACGAAGCGGGACAAGCCAGATCCTGATCTGGGCATGCTTGGCCAGCGCCTGTTGTTTGCTGTGCAGCGCGAGCTGTTCGCGCGCATCGCGGAGCGCGGCTTCGACGACATCCATCCGCGGCACGGCGCGGTCCTCGCCTACCTCCAGCCTGGCGGCAGCCGCGCCACCGACCTCTCTCAGCTGTCCGGCCAGCACAAGCAGGTCGTCGGCACGATGATCGACGAGCTGGAACGCCTGGGGTATGTCGAGCGCCAGCCCGATCCGGAGGACCGCCGGGCCAAGCTCGTCTGCCCGACTGAGCGTGGTTTGCGACAGATGGCGGCCGCCGACGAGATCATCCGCTCGATCGAGGAGCGGCATGCCCGCCGACTGGGCGCGGAAAACTATGTCCGCTTCAAGTCGGCGCTTATTGACGTCGCGGAGCATTAGCGCGCGGCGCCGGATCCTTCCTCGGCGTTGGGTGCGGCCAGGAGCAAGGCGTGGGTCGGCGCGTCGGGCACGTGAGCGGGCTTGCGGGCGGCGAACTCCTTGCGAAGGACCGGCACGACATCGCCGCCGAGCAGGTCGAGCTGCTCGAGCACGGTCTTCAGCGGCAGGCCGGCGTGGTCCACCAGGAACAGCTGACGCTGGTAGTCGCCGACGTAGTCGCGGAAGCCGAGCGTGCGGTCGATGACCTGCTGCGGGCTGCCCACGGTCAGCGGGGTCTCGGCGGTGAACTCCTCGAGCGACGGGCCGTGGCCGTAGACCGGCGCGTTGTCGAAGTACGGCCGGAACTCGTCGACCGCGTCCTGGCTGTTCTTGCGCATGAAGACCTGGGCGCCGAGGCCGACGATGGCCTCGTCGGCGTCGGCGTGGCCGTAGTGGGCGAACCGCTCGCGATACAGCGCGACCATCCGCTGGGTGTGCGAGGCCGGCCAGAAGATGTGGTTGGCGAAGAAGCCGTCGCCGTAGAACGCGGCCTGCTCGGCGATCCCCGGGCTGCGGATCGAGCCGTGCCAGACAAACGGCGGCACGCCGTCGAGCGGGCGCGGGGTCGGGGTGAAGCTCTGCAGCGGGGTACGGAACTTGCCCTGCCAGTCGACCACGTGCTCGCGCCAGAGGGCAGCAGCGCGTAGTTCTCGACCGCCAGTGGGATACCGGCCCGGATGTCCTTGCCGAACCACGGGTAGACCGGCCCGGTGTTGCCGCGGCCCATCATCAGGTCGACCCGGCCGTCGGACAGGTGCTGCAGCATCGTCGGACAGGTGCTGCAGCGTCGCATAGTCCTCGGCGATCTTCACCGGGTGGTTGGTGGTGATCAGCGTCGTGGACGTGCTCAGCAGCAACTTCTCCGTCTGCGCGGCGATGTACGCGAGGGTCGTGGTGGGCGACGAGGAGAGGAACGGCTCGTTGTGGTGCTCGCCGAGCGCGAAGACGTCGAGACCGACCTCCTCGGCGTGCTTGGCGATCGTGACGACATTCTTGATCCGCTCCGCCTCGGTCGGCGCCGCCCGGTCGTCGGGTCCGTGGTGATGTCACTGACGGAGAAAATCCCGAACTGCATGACCAGGTCCCTTTCTCGAGGAGCGGAATGACACGGGTGATCGCCCCGAGAGCAGGGACGATCACCCACGGACGTGATTCAGGCGCTCTTCGCGTACGCGGCGGAGATCTGACCGACGAGCACCGCAAACGGCATGTCGAGGGCGCCGTAGACGTCTCCGGCGACCGGCGACGCGTTGTCCCCGAGCACCTCGACCATCAGCGTGGCGTAGTCGCTGACGATCACTCCGGCCTGCTGGAGCCGGAGCAGGCCGGCCTCCCGCTTGGTCTGCGAGAAGGCGCCCGAGGCGTCCACCGCGACGTACGTGTCATACCCCTCCGCGGCCGCCGCGATCGCCGGGAAGGCCGCGCACACCTCGAGCGAGATGCCCGTGAAGATCAACTTCTTGCGACCGGTCGCCTCGATCTGCGCCTTGACCCGCGGGTCGTGCCAGGCGTTGACCGTGCTGCGGTCGATCACGTCGAGATCGGCCGGAAGCACCTCGGCCAGCTCCGGGACCATCGGACCCCACATGCTGTTGGCCGCGGTCGTGGTGGCGATGACCGGCAGCGAGAGCGCCTGCGCCGCCTTCGCCAGCGCACGCACGTTGTGCTTGAGCTCGAGCAGGCCGGTGTCGCGGACCCCGCTGTAGAGGCCGACCTGGTGGTCGACCAAGACGACGGCCGCGTTGTCGGCGGTCAGCTGCTCGTGGAACTTCGAGGTGGCCATGTTCGTCTCCCTAGGCTCAAGCGATTGGTCACTGATAATGACAGTCAAGGTTACTGACTAGATCACCATAGCGCCGGGATTCCTCGTCCCGCAAGGGGTGCGACCGCAAAACTCGGGTCAAGGGGCGGCCGGCCACCGGCCTTCGACCCCGAGAGCCACAAACAGCGACACACCGGTACGCCCGTCAGGCAGGGTGAACAGCGCCAGTGGGTACCGGTACACGTCGGCGTGGTAGTAGGGCGGTTCACCTCGCGGATCAGGTCCCCGCCTGGGTCGAGCAGCAGCCCCTTGGTGCCGGTACCGCACACCAGGGCCACGACGTCGGCGGTCGGCGAGGCCAGGGCGGCGTCGAACCCTGGCCCGTAGTCGAGGTACCGGCGTCGCGACTGCGACCCGTCCAGCGGATGGTGCATCCACCCCACGGCCACGTCGTACAACTCGCCGTCGGCCCGACCTCGGTCTGCACCGTCTTGGGCGTGGAACCCTTGCGGGAGTTGCCGCTACCCCGCCCCACCGCCTCGTGCCTGCCGTAGCCCAGGTGCTCGCTCAGCTCGGCCTGCAGGCCCCGCTCGAGCACGGCCTTGACCAACTCGGACAGGAACCCGCCCGGCCCGGTCAGCCGCAGCCCGTCGCCCTTGATCTGGGCCAGCACCGCGTCCATCGCCTGCTCGTCGACCAGGTCCGCGACCGCCTTGCGGGCCGCCTCACGGGCCGCCGCCTCGTCCAGCACCGGCTCGGCCAGCGGCAGCCGCGGCCCGTCGGCGGTGACGTCGAGTCAGTCCGCTTCGCGGACGTCGTACTCCCGCCGGGCGGCCAGCACGGCCGGCATCTGCGACTCGATCTGCGTGAACAGGTCCGCAAGCCGGTCGGCGATCGACTGGCCCAGCGGCGTCAGTGAGTACTCCACCCGCAGCGGGAACGTGCTGATCAGGTTGCGCGTGACGAACCCGTCGCGCTCCAGTGCCTGCAGCGTCTGGGCCAGGATCTTCTGGCTGATGCCCTCGACCCGGCGCCGCAGCTCGTTGAAGCGCAGCGGGCCGCGGCCGAGCGCGCCCAGCACCAGGCTGCCCCACCGGCCGGTGATGTGCTCGAGCGTGGGCCGCGACGGGCACGCCTGCGAGAACACGTCGTACACGTCGCCATCCCGCGGCTCGGTCGTCGCCATGTCGCCAAGAGTACTCCCCATGACACTCCGCTAACTGCGGGATTGCGGTTTCTTAGAGGAACTGGGACAGTGGTTGCGGAGTCAAAAATCCACCGATCGAGGAGCACAGCCATGAAGATCGCTGTCATCGGGGCGGGCAACTTCGGCGGGGCGTTCGCGGCCGCCGCCGTCCGTGCCGGGCACGAGGTGACGGTCACGGCCCCGCACGAGGACCGCGCGGCCAAGGTCGCCGCCGAAATCGGCGCCACGGCCGTCGCAAACGACGAGGCCGTCGCCCGCGCCGACGTCGTCATCCTGGCCATTCCCGGTACTGCGGTGGCCGGCTGGGCCGGCGAGCACGCCGCCCGGCTCGGCGCGGCGGTGATCGTCGACGCCACCAACCCCATCGCCGGGGACTTCTCCGACCTGCTCACCCAGGGGACCTCGGCAGCCGAGACGCTGCAGGAGCGACTGCCGGACGCCGCGGTGGTGAAGGCGTTCAACACCGTCTTCGCGTCCCGGCTGGGCAACCCGGTCCAGGACGGCACGCCGCTGGACGTGTTTCTGGCCGGCGACCGCGAGCCGGCCAAGGCAACCGTGTCGCAGCTGGCCCGAAGCCTCGGGTTCACCCCGCGCGACGCCGGGCGCCTGCGCATGGCGCGCGGCCTCGAGGAGATGGCGTTCCTGCACATCACTCTCAACGCGACCAACGGCTGGGTCTGGCAAAGCGCCTGGCAGCTCGTCGGCCCGACCGCCGCCTGAACCCCGACCATCGAGGAGATGACAATGATCGACCGTCGTACCATCTTGCGCGGCAGCGGCGCCGTCGCGCTCGGCGCGCTCGCGCTCGGCGCGCTCGCGCTCGGCGCAGTCGCCGGCGGCACGCCCGCCCTCGCCCAGGACGCCGACCAGCCCACACTCCTGCCCGACCCGGCGACCACGCCCGTGCCGAACCCGCCGTTCCCGCACGGCCTGAGCCACGCCGAACGCGAGCACCTCGAGACAGTCGACACGCTCGACTTCGACGTCTTCACGCACCAGGAGTGGAGCCGGCTGGGCGAGAGCCACGCCCCGAACATCCGCGTGCACTGGCCGGACGGGCACTACACCGACGGACTCGACCGGCACATCGCCGACCTGCAGGCGTTGTTCGTCTGGGCGCCCGACACACGGATCCACGAGCACCCGATCCGGCTCGCGATGAATGAGCTCACCGCGGTCGTGGGCGTCATGCGGGGCACGTTCACGCGGCCCATGCCGGACGGCCGGGGCGGTCTCATCCAGCCCACCGGCAAGGCCTACGCCATCAGCATGGCCACCGTCGGCATCTGGAACCCTCGCCGCGGGTACATGGACGAGGAGTTCCTGTTCTGGGACAACCAATCCTTCTTCGCGCAGATCGGGCTCGGCTGAGCACCCGCCCAACCCGCCACCCGCGGACTGCGGGTGGTGGGTGGTGGGTGCGGCCGGCCGCACTCCCCCGCCGTCCGCGGTCGGGATCGACCACCGACCCGCCGCTCCCGACCCGCTCCAGCATGCCGATGAACGCAAGCGACGGGCTGTCGTAGCGAGCCCGTCGCTTCCCGGCCACCGTCAACGCACCTCGAACTCGTGGAGGGAACCGCTTCCACGTTAGGGCTACATGTACTACCTTCTGAGATCTTGAACCGGTTGAGTTGATCGACCGTTCTGTCTGGCATGGTCGAGATCATGACGGTCGAGGACATCGCCGGCTGGGACGAGGATTTGCAGGCACTGACCGACGGGTTGGGGTGGTTGTTCAACCGTCCGGAGCCGAGGGTGACATTCGGGCTGATGGTGCGGGCAGCGGGTGCGGTTTCCTGAAGGACAAGACCATCAAGGGACGGGTCGATCTGGTCCGGCGGCTGATGAAGTTCTCGAACCTGTACCCGTGGCAGTTGACAGCGGGCGAGGTGGAGGCGTTCTTCGATGACCTGCGCCGCGGGCGACGGCCCGTCATGGTGTCGACCGCGGCGAGCTGCTCGAATGCCGCCGGGGCCGCTGCGGCGTTCATGGCGGTGACGTCGCCGTGCAACGCCCGGCCCTTGGCGGGATCGCGACCTGTCCGGCACCGCCGGACAGCGATACGACGTTCCTATAATCGGTCCGTGACCAGGCCTTCCGAACTTCTCGACGCGTTCCGGCTGGAGAACAGCCCGTCGCATCTGCTCCGCCGGGCACACGCGCGGGCGGAGAGCATCTTCGCCGCCCGGCTCTCCCCATACGGCCTGACGCCGCGGCAGAAGGCGGTGCTCATCACCGCCTATCAGCACCCCGGCGCCGCGTTGAACGAAATTGCCGAGCACGTCGTCCTGGATAGGCAGACAACTGCCGAAATCACCTCCCGCCTGGTCGTCCGCGGACTGCTCGAGCAACGCCGCAGCGAGTCCGACCGCCGGGCGTACGCGATGTGGGCCACCGCCGCCGGCGAGGCGCTGCTCCAAGAGGTCATGCCCCAGGACTCGCTGGTCGAGGCCGAGGTTCTGGCGGTGCTGCCGGAGGAGTACCGCCCGCTGTTCCTCAAGTGCCTGCGGCTGATGACCGAGGGCGACCCGGATCCCAGCAATCAGCAGTTGACAGAGCTTCAATAGGTAGTAGCCTGCCTATTGTGAACCTGCCCAGCATCGCCAACTTCGTGGCCGGCGACTTCGTCGGCACCGATCGCACCTGGGACAAGATCAGCCCGGTCGACGGGTCGGTCAACGGCCGGGTGCACGAGGCCGATCGGGCGCTGGTCGATCGGGCGGTGCGCGCCGCCCACGAGGCGCTCGACGGCGCCTGGGGCCGCACCTCGGTCACCGAGCGGGTCCGCCTGCTACGGGCCGTCGCGGACGGCATCGAGGCCCGCTTCGAGGACTTCGTGGCCGCCGAGAGCGCCGACACCGGCAAGCCCGAGGCCCAGTCCCGCAGCCTGGACGTCGCCCGCACGGTGGCCAACTTCCGGTCGTTCGCCGACATGATCGCCGCCGCCGGGCAGGAGTCGTTCCTGACCGACCTGCCGGACGGGCGGCAGGCGCTCAACTACTCCTACCGCCGCCCGCTCGGCGTGGTCGCCGTGATCGTCCCGTGGAACCTGCCGCTGTTGCTGTTGACCTGGAAGGTCGCGCCCGCGCTGGCGTGCGGCAACGCGGTCGTGGTCAAGCCGAGCGAGCAGACCCCGGCCACCGCCACCCTGCTGGCCGAGGTGATCGCCGCGGCCGGCGCGCCGCCCGGCGTCTACAACGTGGTGCACGGCTTCGGGCCCGGTTCGGCCGGCCAGTTCCTGGTCGAGCACCCGGGCATCGACGGCGTCACGTTCACCGGCTCGTCGGCCACCGGCGCGCACATCATGGCGGCGGTCGCGCCGCGGGTGCGCCCGGTGTCGTTCGAGCTGGGCGGCAAGAACGCCGCCGTGGTCTTCGACGACGCCGACCTCGGCGCCACGCTGGACGGGCTGACCCGCTCGGTGTTCGCCAACACCGGCCAGGTCTGCCTGTGCACCGAGCGCGTCTACGTGCAGCGCGGCATCTTCGACGACATCGCGAGCGGCCTGACCGAGCGGGCCCGCGCGCTGCGGTTCGGCCGGCCGGACGACCCGGCCAGCACGCACGGCCCGCTGATCTCCCAGGAGCACCGGGCCAAGGTGCTCAGCTACCTGCGGCTGGCCGAGGAGTCCGGGGCCAAGACGCTGGTCGGCGGCGGCGTTCCCGACCTCGGCGCCGACCTGGCCGGCGGGGCGTGGATCCAGCCCACGCTGTGGACCGGACTGACCAACGCCGACCGGGTGCTGCGCGAGGAGATCTTCGGCCCGGTGGCCGCGCTGGTCCCCTTCGACACCGAGGAGGAGGCGGTCGCGCTGGCCAACGACACCGATTACGGCCTGGCCGCCTCGGTGTGGACCACCGATCTGTCCCGCGGGCACCGGGTCGCCCAGCACATGCGGGTCGGCCTGTCCTGGGTGAACACGTGGTTCCTGCGCGACCTGCGCTCGCCGTTCGGCGGGATCGGGCTCTCCGGCATCGGCCGCGAGGGCGGGCAGCACTCGCTCCATTTCTACACCGAGCCGACCAACGTGTGCGTGCAGCTGTGAGCGCGGTGCAGGCGGCAGCCGACCGGCTGGAGCAGTCCCGGCAGAGCCGGGTGGCCTGCCCGCCGGTGCGGGACCTGCTCGGCATCGAGGACGTCGACGCGGCGTACGCAGTCCAGAGTGAACTGACCCGGCGCCGGATCGCGGCCGGCGCCCGCGTGGTCGGCCGCAAGATCGGGCTGACCTCGCCGACGGTCCAGCGCCAGCTGGGCGTCTTCCGGCCGGATTTCGGCACGCTGTTCACCGGCATGAGCTTCGGCACCGGCGAGCCGATCGAGGTGGGCACGTTGCTGCAGCCGCGGGTCGAGGCCGAGGTCGCGTACGTGCTGGCCGGCGACCTGGACGCGCCGGACGCCTCGATCGCCGACGTCATCCGGGCCACCGATTTCGTGCTGGCCGCCATCGAGGTGGTCGACTCGCGGGTGGCCGGCTGGGACATCCGGATCACCGACACGGTGGCCGACAACGCGTCCAGCGGCGCCTTCGTGCTCGGCGCGACGCCCTACTCGCTGACCGGGCTGGATCTGGCCGCGGTCGGAATGGTGCTGGAGCGGGCCGGTGAGCCGGTCTCCACCGGCGCCGGCTCGGCCTGTCTCGGATCGCCCACGGTCGCGGTCGCCTGGCTGGCCCGCGAGCTGGCCCGGCGCGGGGATCCGCTGCGGGCCGGCGACATCGTGCTGTCCGGTGCGCTCGGGCCGATGGTGCCGGTCACCGGGCCGGGCCGGTTCCGCGCCCGGCTGGACGGGCTTTCCGAGGTGGAGGCGGTCTTCGTATGACGGTCGGAGCGGTGATCATCGGGTCGGGCAACATCGGCACCGACCTGATGATCAAGATCAAGCGGTTGTCGCCGGCGCTGCACGTGGCGGCCATGGTGGGCATCGACCCGGCGTCGGACGGACTGGCGCGGGCCGGGCGGATGAAAGTGGCGACCACCGCGCGCGGCGTCGAAGGGCTGCTGGAGATGCCCGGGTTCGCCGACGCGCGGGTGGTCTTCGACGCCACCTCGGCCGGCGCCCACCAGCACCACGCCAAGGTGCTCAGCGGGTACGACAAGCTGGTGGTCGACCTGACCCCGGCCGCGCTCGGGCCGTACGTGGTGCCCTCGGTCAACCTGGACGAGCACGTGGCGGCCGCCAACGTGAACATGGTGACCTGCGGCGGGCAGGCGACCATCCCGATCGTGGCGGCGGTGTCCCGGGTGGCCCCGGTGGCGTACGGCGAGATCGTCGCGTCCATCGCCTCCCGTTCGGCCGGCCCCGGCACCCGGGCCAACATCGACGAGTTCACCGAGACCACCGCGCACGCCGTCCGCGACGTCGGCGGGGCCGGCGCCGGCAAGGCGGTCATCGTCCTCAACCCGGCCGACCCGCCGCTGGTCATGCGGGACACCGTGTACTGCCTGATCGACGGTTCGCAGGCGCTGAGCGAGCGCGCGGTGGCCGCATCGGTCGAGGCGATGGCGGCCGAGGTCCAGCGGTACGTCCCCGGTTACCGCCTCAAACAGGCGGTGCAGTTCGACGAGCTCAGCACCGATTACCTGCCGGCCCTGGACCGCCCGTTCCACGGCGTCAAGGTCTCGGTGTTCCTCGAGGTCACCGGCGCGGCCCACTATCTGCCGGCCTACGCCGGGAACCTGGACATCATGACCTCGGCGGCGCTGCGGACCGCGGAACGCATGACCGGACAGCGAGGCTGGGAATGAGCGACACCACGCAGGTCTACATCCAGGACGTGACGTTGCGCGACGGCATGCACGCGGTCGCCCATCAGTACTCGGACGGCGCCGTCCGCGAGGTAGTGGCCGCGCTGGACCAGGCCGGGGTGGCCGCCATCGAGGTGGCCCACGGCGACGGCCTGGGCGGGTCGAGCGTGAACTACGGCTTCGGCCGGCACAGCGACCAGCGGTGGCTGGAGGTGGCCGCGGCGACCGTGCAGCGGGCCCGGCTGACCACGTTGCTGCTGCCCGGCATCGGCACCATCGAGGACCTGCACCGGGCCCGCGACCTCGGGGTCAGCAGCGTACGGGTGGCCACCCACTGCACCGAGGCGGACGTGGCCCGGCAGCACATCGAGTGGGCCCGCAGCAACGGGATGGACGTCTCCGGGTTCCTCATGATGAACCATATGAGCACCGCGGAGGACCTGGCGAAACAGGCCAAGCTGATGGAGTCGTACGGTGCGCACTGCGTTTATGTCACCGACTCCGGCGGCCGGCTGACCATGCGCGACATGCGCGCGGGTGCAGGCCTACCGCGCGGTGCTCGAACCGGGCACGCAGATCGGCGTGCACGCGCACGAGAACCTCTCGCTGGCGGTGGCCAACAGCGTGACCGCGGTCGAGGAGGGCGCCTACCGGGTCGACGTCGCGCTGGCCGGACAGGGCGCCGGCGCCGGCAACTGCCCGGCCGAGGCGTTCGTGGCGGTGGCCGACCTGCTCGGCTGGGAGCACGGCTGCAACCTCTTCGCGCTGATGGACGCGGCCGAGGAGCTGATCCGGCCACTACAGCGACGCCCGGTCCGGGTGGACCGGGAAACCCTGACCCTGGGGTACGCCGGCGTCTACTCCAGTTTCCTTCTGCACGCCGAGCGGGCCGCCGAACGCTACGGTCTGGACGTCCGGGACATCCTGGTCGAGCTGGGCAACCGCCGGATGGTCGGCGGGCAGGAGGACATGATCGTGGACGTGGCTCTCGACCTCGTCGCGGCCCGGAAATGAACGCAGCCACCCGCCTTGACGACGCGCAACAGCACCGGGAAGCGATCCCCCAGCTCGACGAGGCGGTGAGCCTGGCCGACGCCTACCGGATCCAGCATGAGGTGCTCGCCCGCCGGCACGCCCGCGGCGAGCGCCCGGTCGGCGCCAAGCTCGGCTTCACCAGCCGGGCCAAGATGGTCCAGATGGGCGTCTCCGAGATCATCGTGGGGCAACTGACCGACGCGATGTTGGTCCCGGACGGCGGGTCGGCCCGCCTGGGCGACTACATCCATCCGCGGATCGAGCCGGAGGTGGCGTTCCGGCTCGGCGCCGACGTCGACCCGGACGACCCGCGGGCCGATGTGGTCAGCGCGATCGTCGCGGTCGCGCCGGCCATGGAGATCATCGACTCGCGGTACAAGGATTTCTCGTTCAACCTGGCCGACGTGGTCGCCGACAACACCTCGGCGGCCGGCTTCGTGATCGGCGCGTGGCAGTCGTTCGAGACGGCCGGCGACCTCGGCAACCGGGCGGTCCGGATGGCCGTGGACGGCGCCGAGCGGCTGGCCGGCTCGACCGCGGCGATCCTCGGTCACCCGCTCACGGCGATGGCCGCGCTGCTCGGCCTGGCCCGCCGGTACGCGATCCCGTTGCGCGCTGGCGACATCGTGCTGGCCGGCGCTGCGACCGAGGCGATCCCGTTCGCACCCGGCCACTACGAGACCCGGGTGAACGCGCTGGGCTCGGTATCCGTACGGGGCCTCGATGGCTGAGCGGGTCACGCCCCGGGGCCGGTTCCCGCACACCAAGCGGGCCGGTGACTTCGTGTTCGTCTCCGGCACGTCGGCGCGGCGGCCGGACAACACCATCGCCGGCGCATCGGCCGACGCACTTGGGACGACCACAACCGACATTCACGTGCAGACACGGGCGGTCCTCGAGAACATCCGGTCCCTGCTCTCCGACGAGGGCGGGACGCTGGCCGATCTGGTGCAGGTGACCACGTACCTGGTCTCGATGAACGACTTCGCCGGCTACAACGAGGTGTGGCAGGAGTATTTCGACGAGTCGGGACCGACCCGGACCACGGTGGCCGTCCACCAGCTGCCGCATCCGTTGCTGCTGCTGGAGATCCAGGCGGTCGCCCACCTGCCGGCCGGCTGACCGCACCGGCACGGGCCCGGTCTGCGATCGCGGACCGGGCCCGCACCATCGGGTCAGGCGGCCGGGCGGTAGCCCGCCGGGCGGGTGGAGAAGGTGCCGCGCCCGTGCGTCCGGCTGCGCAGCTGGGTCGCATAGCCGAACAGCTCGGCCAGCGGCACGACCGCGGTGACCGTGTGCTCGGTTGACGCGGTGATGCGGTCAGGAACGTCCAGCCCCGGCGGCGCAGCCGAAGCTGGGCACACCAGACACGAGGATCAGCTCGAAACGCGGCGCGGAGGCGACCACGACGGTGCGATGACGCACGGCGGTGTCCTCTCCGGTTGCGGTGATGACCATGACCGTACGAATCCCGGCCCGGCCAGTTGAACGCTTTACCGTCGGACGAGGCTATTGCCGCCAAGGCATAGCTCTTTCAAGGATTGGCATTAGTCGGCTATACCGCCGCGATCTACCGTTGCCTTGCAGGCCGGGACACCTGGGAGGAACGAGACCGTGAGTGAACTCGATGCTTTGTATCCACCGCTGATCGACGGCCGCCTCGAGCCGCTCGGGGACGCCACCTTCGACGCGGTCAACCCAACCACCGGGGAGGTGCTCGCCCGGATCAGCCGGGGCGGGCAGCGGGAGATCGACGCGGCCGTCGCCGCGGCCAAGACGGCGCTGCCCGGCTGGGCGGCCACCCGCCCGGAGGAGCGCTCCCGCCTGCTGCTGCAGGTCGCCGACTGGATGGAGGCGAACCTCGACCGCCTCACCATGGTCGACGCCCTGGACATCGGCCGGACCGTGTTCGAGATTCCGCAGGACTACCGGCAGGCCATCGGCCAGTACCGGTTCTTCGCCGGCGCGATCCTCACCCACGACGGCTGGAACAGCTTCGTGCCGGGCAGCTGGCGGATCGCCAAGCGCGAGCCGATCGGCGTGGTCGGGCAGATCATCCCGTGGAACGTGCCGGCCATCATGGTGGCGTTCAAGCTGGCGCCCGCGCTCGCGGCCGGGAACACGGTCGTGCTCAAGCCGGACGAGAACGCGTCACTGTCCACCATGGAGACCGCGAAGAAGCTCGCCGAGATCTTCCCGCCCGGCGTGGTGAACGTGGTGCCCGGCCTGGGCGAGGAGGCCGGCGCGGCGCTGACCGCGCATCCGGACGTGGCGAAGCTGGCGTTCACCGGCTCGTCCGAGGTGGGCCGGCTGATCGCGCACGCGGGGGCCAGCCGGCTCGTTCCGGTGTCGCTGGAACTGGGCGGCAAGAGCCCGAACATCGTGTTCCCGGACATCGACGACATGGACGCGGTGGTCGACAACACCACGTTCGCGGCGACCTTCTGCAACGGTCAGTCCTGCCTGGCCGGCACGCGGCTGTTCGTGCACGACGACATCTACGACGAGTTCAGAGCGCGGCTGGTGGCGGCGTTCGAGCGGATCACCGTCGGGCTCCCGTTCGACCCCGCGACCCGGCTCGGCTGCCTGGTGTCCGAGACGCAGGGCCGCCGGGTCCTCGACTACATCGATTCCGGGCTGGCGCAGGCGAAGGTGCTCACCGGCGGCGGCCGGGCGACGGTGCCGGGCGGCGGCCACGGCTGGTTCATCGAGCCGACGGTGTTCGAGACGACGAACGACACCCGCATCGCCCAGGAGGAGATCTTCGGCCCGGTGCTGTCGCTGCTGCGCTGGCGCGACTTCGACACGATGATCGCCGAGGCCAACGGAGTCCGGTACGGCCTCGCCGCGGGCATCTACACCAGCAACCTGGCGAACGCGATGTGCACCGCGGACCGGCTCCAGGCCGGCAACGTCTGGATCAACCAGTACGTGAATCTGCAGGACGGGTCGCCGTTCGGCGGCTACAAGGAGAGCGGCATCGGGCGCGAGGTGTGCAAGGAGACGCTCGACATGTACACCACGCTGAAGAGCATCATGATCGCCGAGCAGGTACCGCCGCCGTTCTACGCGCCGGCATGATCGGTGCCGAGCGTCTGCCGGAGGCTCGCGGCGGCCGCCCGGACGTGCCGCAGCATGGCCGCGGCCGGCGGCGACGGCACCGTCTCGGCGACCCGGGTGACGCCGACCGCGCGCCGGATGGTCGGCAGCGGCGTGCTGATGAACTGGAGGCCCTCCTCGGTGTCCACGATGAGCATCGGCAACGCCGCGATCACGTCGCTGTCGAGCAGCAGCGACCGCAGCGTCGGCATCGAGGTGCACTCGATGCGGTTGGCCGGCAACGGCACGCCCTCCTGCACGAACAACTGCTCAAGCTCCAGGCGCAGTTCGGTCTGGTCGACCGGCAGGATCCACGCGTATCCGGTCAGCTCGGCCAGGGTCGGCGCGGTCCGTTCGTGCACCGGGTGGCCGCGCCGGGCGATCAGCCGGACCGGTTCCTGGTACAGCGGCTCCTGCTGCAGCCGGGCGGCCACCGTCGCCCGCAACCGGCCCACCACCAGGTCGATCTCGCCGTCCAGCAGACCGGCCTGCAGAGCGTCCGGGGTGCTCTCCCGCACCACCACGGTCAGATCGGGGAGTTCGGCCTTGAGGGTGATGATGGTCCGCGGCAACAGGCGGCTCGCGCCGGCCAGATGGGTGCCGACGGTCACCGCGCCGACCTGCGCGGAGACCAGCAGGTCGAGCTGGCGGCCGGCCTGGCGAACCTGGGCCAGCACCGCTCGGGCGTGGTCGGCGAAGACGTCACCGAAGACCGTGGGCCGCACGCCGCGGCTGTGCCGTTCGAACAACGGGACGCCGAGGATCGCCTCCACCTCGTGGATGCCGCGGGTCACCACCGGCTGGGTCACGTGCAGCGACTCGGCCGCTCGCACGATGCTGCCGTGGTCGGCCACGATCGCGACGAGGCGCAGATGGCGCAGTTTGAGCCGGCCGTCCAGCAGCTTCTCGACGTCCACGCGGTCACGGTATGCCCGTCCGGCTCTACCTGTCGAACGAATCGGTCCGCCATGGGTATAACAACAAAAGGACAGCGCATGACTATCATCCCGCCCGTCATCGACTTCCGCCGGTGGGTCGACGAGAACGCGGAACTGCTCCGGCCGCCGGTCAACAACAAGCAGGTGTGGGCGCCGATGGGCGACTTCATCGTGCAGGTCGTCGGCGGCCCCAACCAGCGGACCGACTTCCACATCGATCCGTACGAGGAGTGGTTCTACCAGGTCAAGGGCAACATGCACGTCAACCTGATGACCGATGAGGGGCCGCGCCGGGTGGACATCCGCGAGGGCGAGATGTGGATGCTGCCGCGGGACACCCCGCACTCCCCGCAGCGTCCCGAGGCCGGGTCGATCGGCATCGTCATCGAACGGATCCGCGAGGCCGGCACGCTGGAACGGTTCGCCTGGTTCTGCCCGTCCTGCGACGCGCTCGTGCACGAGACCGAGTTGCAGGTCACCGACATCGTCACCGACCTGCCGCCGGTGTTCGAGGCGTTCTACGCCAGCGAGCCGGCCCGCACCTGCGGCAAGTGCGGCACCGTGCACCCGGGAAAGGGCTGAGCGTGCCGGTCGTCGACGTCCACACCCATTACGTCCCGCACGGCTGGCCGGACCTGTCCGGCGGCGCCGGCGGCGACTGGCCGCACCTGCGGCTGGACTCCGAACGCGAGGCCACCATCATGCTGGGCTCGCGCGAGTTCCGACGGGTAACGGAGAACAGCTGGTCGGCCGATGCCCGACTGGCGGACATGGCCGCGGACGGCGTGGACATCCAGGTGGTCTCGCCGACGCCGGTCTTCTTTTCGTACGGCCGGGACGCCGCCGCCGGCGTACGCATCGCCCGGATCTTCAACGACCTCGCGCTGGAGATCTGCGCCCCGGCGCCGGACCGGCTGCTGCCCTTCGCCCAGGTGCCTTTGCAGGACACCGACGCGGCCTGCCGGGAGGCGGAACGCTGCCACGCGGCCGGGCACGCCGGCGTGGAGATCGGGAACCATCTCGGCGACCGCGACCTCGACGACGTCGGCGTGGTCACCTTCCTGCAGCACTGCACGGACCTGGACCTGCCGGTGTTCGTGCACCCGTGGGACATGCCCGGTTCGCCGCGGCTGAACCGGTGGATGGCGCAGTGGCTGACCGGGATGCCGGCCGAAACCCATCTGTCCATCATGGCGATGGTCCTCGGCGGGGTGTTCGACAAGGTGTCCGAGTCGCTGCGGATCTGCTTCGCCCACGGCGGCGGGTCATACCCGTTCTGGCTGGGCCGCCTCGAGAGCGCGTGGCACCGCCGCGGCGACGTGGTCGGCGGGTCCGTGCAGCCGCCGTCGGCCTACCGGCACCGGTTCAGCGTCGACTCGGTGGTGTTCGCCCCGGCCGCGTTGCGCCTGCTGGTGGACACGCTCGGGCCGGACCGGGTGATGGTGGGCAGAGCGACTACCCGTACCCGCTGGGCGAACGACCGGCCGGTGCGGTGGTGCGGGACGCGGCGTTCCTCGATGACGCCGCCCGCGAAGCGATCCTCTTCAGAAACGCTGTTCGATTTCTGAGCGCTGCCCGGGTGCGTCAACACGTAGAGCTCGGATAACCCACGGCGGCGGCCCGGCCCCGTCGATCCGTTCCGTGCCCTTGAAGCTGCAGTTAAGTCTGTGTCGCTTCGCGGCGCACAGGGTCAGCGCGGTGAACCAGGCGAGCATGTCCCGAGTTCCGTGGAACCTCGGTGGCGGCCTGGTTCCTGGGCGACAACGACGCAGGCACCCCGATGTGGGACCCCGCCACCGGTGGTGGCTACGACGGGCTAACCCGCCAGGGACCCAACCTCAACCAGGGCGCCGAGTCGACACTGGCCCTCATCGCCACCCTCCAGCACCTGCGGAACCTAATAAGAGCTCACCGGAGCTGGCTACTCGGCTGGACCTGACCATGACCCCCGACCCGTGCCGCGTCATCATCAAACTGTTCGTGCCCGGCCAGGACGCCGCGCTCGTCCACACCCGCGCCGCGGCCGTCATCGAACGCATCGCGCACCTGGACGAGGACGAGAGCAGCCGTCTGCTCAACCAGACGATGGAACGCTTCGGCACCCGCCACCACGACCTCGAAGCGACCTTCCGGCACCACTACGACCTCGTGCGCCACCGCGTCGCCGCAAGCAGCGACCTGTCCCCGACGGCACGAACGCTCGTCGGCGCCTACTTCAGCCACGAATACGCGGTCGAAGCCGCTGCCTTGTGTAACCCTTCGATGGTCGCCCACCCCGACCAGTCCGCCCTCAGACCCGCCCAACTGCGAGTGGCGATCAGCCTGCGCCAAATCGGCGAGGGACACATCTCATCGATCGGCTTTGCCACGGGGGTACTCGGGCCAGACACCCGCCTCGCCGTCGCTGACCGGTCTGGACCGCTACAAACCGGCCACCGCAGCAGTGCCCGGCACCGTCGCGACCTACTCGCCGCCGCAGTCGCCGACGAGGGCTGCGACAACGAAGTCTCCGCCACGGTGCTCGGATACCTACCCGAACACTTCGACGACGACGACTTCGAGCGGGCACTGGGTCGCATCCCCGCCGACCTGCTCACCCGCAACACCACGCACAGCACCCTGGAGCAGCTGCGGCGGATGACCGCAGCCAGCTACGCCGTGACTTTCCCGGCCGAGGTCCCCCTCGACCGGCGGATACTCTGGCCCACCGCCCCGCCGGAAAGCAACGGGATGGAAGACGCCCGCTTCGTACATTCATCAGCGACAAGGGCGAATCGGCCTACCACGCCACCTACACCGCCTTCGACGGCCGCCACATCGGCGCCCGCAGGCTCAGCACCGGCGACCTCGTGAACTTCGAGGTGGCTGCACTGCGCGGGCCGGCAACCCGAAGCAAAGGCATGGCACTGTTCCCGCGAACCGTCGGCGGCCCTCACCTGGCCCTGTGCCGCTGTGACGGCGAAACCATCAGCCTGAGCACCCTCGACGACCAGAACCGATGGCAGCACCCTGTACCGCTGCACGCAGCCCACCGCAGTTGGGAACTGATCCCGGTCGGCAACTGCGGCTCTCCCATAGAGACCGAGAGCGGCTGGCTCGTACTCACCCACGGCGTCGGCCCGATGCGCGAGTACGCGATCGGCGCTCTACTCCTCGACCTGCACCATCCAGAGCGCGTCATCGCCGAACTGCCGGGCGTGCTACTCGCCCCCAGCGACACCGAACGCAACGGCTACGTACCGAATGTCGTGTACTCCTGCGGCGGCCTACTTCACGCCGGGACCCTGTGGATACCCTACGGAGCCAGCGACACCCAGGTCGGATTCGCCAGCATCGCCCTCACCCAGCTGATCGACGCCATGGACCGGTCACGATGAGCCCAACCAAGAGGCCCTCCGCTCGCCGAGAAGACCTCAACCACCGAACCCCGCAATCCGACCACGACAGCCGTCTGCGAGGTTGCCGAGCAGTTCGACTATCCCAGCGCGATCAGTTGATCGTGGCCGTCGAGTGGCAGATCTCCCGATGCCACCGCGCCGATCTGCAATCCGGACAGCTCGGCCCGACCTGAGATGACCGTCGAGAACGCCACGTCCGCGGCATCGCGGCCGGTACCGATGCGTATCAGGGTGGAGCGCGGTGCCGATCTGGTCGCATCCCAGGCGTACCAGTGTCCATCGATGGCTGTTTCCACGACCGCGTGGAAGTCCATCGGCGACAGCCCCGGCGCGTAGACCGCCGCCACCCGAGTCGGTATGTCAACGGCGCGGCACAGGGCGGCGACGAGATGGGCGAAGTCGCGGCAGACACCGCGCCCGCTCAGCAGCGTCTCCACCGCGTCGGTACTCGGCCCGCTCGTGGTGACTTCGTACCCGATATGCCGCCAGACGTAGGCGCAGATCGCTCGTACCCGGTCCAGTCCGGCTGGTACCTCATCGAAGTGGCCGCGGGCGAAGCCGGCCATCCGATCGGAGGGACAGTACCGGCTCGGCCGCAGCGCGGCCAACTGTTGTGCGTCGGTCGCCCGTTCCGGTGCGGCGGCTCGCGTCCGGCTCACCGTCGCCTCGTACGTGGCCGTGAGCGTGCCGGGCTGCGCCCGGATCAGGTGTTCACGGCTGCCGTCGGACCCGACAATCTCCTGCGCGGTCACGGGTACCGCGTTGTTGACGACCTCCAGCCGCTCACTGACGTCGAGACCGGCGCGGCGGGCCGCAGCGACCTGTACGGCGAGACTGGCCGGCTCGCTCACGTCGAAGGTGAGCAGACAGCTAACGGCACTGGCGGACAACGGACACCCTCACCTTCTGTACCGCCAGCCAGCTTCGCCAGCGTCCGACCCCCGACTCGCGGAGCGAGCCCAGGCCTGCCATCAAAGCTTCACGGTGCCCGGCGTACGAGCAACGGACCGCCGCGGGGTGCCCGGTGACGGTCCGGCCCGGCCGGCTGCCCTGGCTAACTTGGGTGTGCCCGGTGGCGTGCTTCCTCGAGTTGCCGCCGGGCGGCGATGGCAGCCTGCCGGGCGGCCGGGTCGTCCGGGTCGGCGGCCGCAATCTGCTCGAGTAGCGTGGCCTTGCGCTCGTAGAAGGCGAACCGCTCGGCAAGAGAGGCACCGCGGATGGTGAGCTCGCGGCCTTCGTCGAGGAGATCGTTGGCGGCCTCCAGCAGGCTCTGGGGCAGTTGTTGGCCGGACACCGGATGCTCGCCGGTGTCGATGTCGGTGCGCTCCCGGTGCCGGATCACCCACGTGTCGAGTTGCCTGCTCCACCGCTCGGGGTCCTCCGCGCCTTTCGGAAGCCGCGACGCTTGCCGGCCGCCGGGGTCGGCCTCCGCCGAAGGCCGGCGCAGCGCGTCTCTCCACCGCTGCTCGACCTCGGCGAACCGTTCCTGGGCGGTCTGCCGGCTGATGCCGAGCGCGGCGCCGATGTCCTGCCACGACGCGCCCTCCTCCCGCTCGTAGACCACGGCGCGCTCGAGCACGTCACGCGTGCGGTCGACCAGTTGCACCGCCCGTTCCACGATCTCGCCGACGCCGCTGCCCCGGTCGTCGGCGGGGACGAGGCCGCGGGCCTCGTCGCTGACCTCCCGGGCGGCAACGGACAGCGCGATCCGCGCCTGCGACTTCCGGCTGTACCGACCACCCATAATGTCAGGCTAGACCTGAATTCTTCGAAGGCGCGGGCCACGGGACGCCGCGCGAAGGCGCGGGCCACGGGACGCCGCGCGAAGGCGCGGGCCAGGCGCGCGACGCCTGCTGGCCGGGTCGACTTCACCCGACGGGTGAACCAGGTCGCTCCCCGTTCAGCCGCAGGCGGGCTCGGGTTGGGCCCGGCCCGCTCGCCTGTGCAGCGCGGCTGACGTGACGACGGTGTGATGGTCATCCGACCGGTCCGGTGCGCGCGTGGTGGTGGCCGGGTTTGGCCGCGCGGTCATCGCCTTCCTGGACCCCACGGCCGCCGTCTCGGGCGCCGTGTGCTCAGGCTGCCACGGAAAGCGGCCGGTCGTCCGGTGCGGCCGCTGGTGGCTTCTGCCCGGGCAGCGCGAGCCGGAAGACGCGACTCCAGACACTTGCGGTCTGGCGCATCAGCGACCCGGTGTTGTACCGGAGCCCGAAGCGCTCGCAGAGCGCGCGTACCCGCGGGGCGATTTCGGCGTACCGGTTGCTCGGCAGGTCGGGGAACAGATGGTGTTCGATCTGGTGGCTCAGGTTGCCGGTCATGATGTGAAACAGCGAGCCGCCGTCGATGTTGCACGAGCCGAGCAACTGCCGCAGGTACCACTCGCCGCTGGTCTCACCGTCGAGCTGCTCCTCGGTGAACACCTCGGCGCCTTGCGGAAAGTGACCGCAGAAGATGATCGTGTGCGCCCACACGTTGCGGGCCACGTTCGCGGCGAGGTTGCCAAGCAGCGCGGGTAGGAACGACGGGCCGGCGAGCAGCGGGAACGCCACGTAGTCCTTGACCACCTGACGGCCCGCCTTGCGCACGACGCGGCGCAGTGCCGACAGCGCCTCACCCCAGCTCTTCTCGCCGCGCCACGCGCGCTCGAGCTCCACGTCATAGATCGCGATGCCCCACTCGAAGAACGTCGCCAGTACCGCGTTGTACAGCGGTTGCGTCAGGTAGACGGGGTGCCACGGCTGCTCCGGGCTGATCCGCAGTGCGCTGTAGCCGATATCCCGGTCCTTGCCCAGCACGTTGGTGTACGTGTGGTGCACGAAGTTGTGCGAGTGCTTCCACATGTCCGCCGGTGAGGCCGAGTCCCACTCCCAGGTGGTGGAGTGGATCTCGGGGTCGCGCATCCAGTCCCACTGCCCGTGCAGCACGTTGTGGCCGATCTCCATGTTTTCCAGGATCTTGGAGACGGCCAGCGCCGCGGTACCGGCGAGCCAGGCGGGCGGCAGGACGGACACGAACAGCAGCGTCCGGCCGCCCACCTCCAGACCCCGCTGGACGGCGATGACCCGGCGGATGTACCGCGCGTCGTCCTCGCCGCGGCTCGCGATCACCTCGTCGCGGATCTGGTCCAGCTCGCGGCCGAACTCCTTGATGTCGACCTTGGTCAGATGTGCGGTTGCGGTCATCGATTTGCTCCTACAGTTCGATCTCGACGTCGCCGGCCGCGGCCGACACGCAGGTCTGGATGAGTTCTCCCTCCTCGCCGTGCTCCTGGCCGGTCCGCAGGTCGCGCACCCGACCCGAGGTGAGCCGGGCCACGCAGCTGTAGCAGATCCCCATCCGGCATCCGCTCGGCATGAGGACGCCCGCGTCCTCACCGACGACGAGTAGCGGGGTGCTCGCGTGGGCTTTGGCCCGCCGTCCGCTGGTGACGAAGTGGACCCGACCTCCGACGCCGCCGCCCGATGCCACCGCCGGGCGGAAGCGCTCGACGTGCAGCCGGTCCGCGATCCCGGCGCTCCGCCAGTGCCGCTCGGCCTCATCGAGCATCGGGGTCGGCCCGCATGCCCAGGCGTGGCGCTCGTACCAGTCCGGGCAGATGTCGGGTAGCTGCGCCACGGTGAGCCGGCCACGGTCGTCCCCGCGGGTGTGCCGCTCGTACAGCCGCAGGCTCAGGAACCTGGCGGCCATCGCCCGCAGCTCGGCGCCGAGGATGGCGTCTTCACGCGTCGGCGCGGAGTGGATCAGGACCACGTCCGGCATCTCGCCGCGCGCCGCCAGGCTGCGCAGCATCCCCGCCACCGGCGTGATCCCACTGCCCGCGGTGAAGAACAGCAGCCGCGACGGCAACGGATCGGGCAGCACGAACCGGCCCTCAGCCGGCTCAAGGCGTACGATCGCCCCGGGCGCCACCCGGCGCACCAGGTACCCGGAGACGTACCCATCCGGGACCGCTTTGACGGTGATCGTGACGCACCCGTCTCCCCGCTCGGGCGGGGAGGACAGCGAGTAGGTGCGCCAGTGGCGCACTCCGTCGATGTCGACCCCGACCCGCACGTACTGGCCGGCACGATGCCCCACCCAGCCGCGCCCGGGACGAATCACCAGGCTAGCGGCGTCCGCGGTCTCCGGCTGCACGGCTTCAACCCGGCCACGCAGCTCACGCGACGACCAGAGCGGGTTGACCAGGCCGAGGTAGTCGTCGGGCAGCAGCGGAGTTGTCAGCCACGTCGCGAGGTCCAGAAGGCGCCGGCGAACGCCCGGTCCGCTGCTGGGTTCGATCACGTCGATGTCGGCGCTGCTGATCGCCTTCGGGGCAGTGGTCACCCGATCGATCCTTTGCTTCAGCGTACTCTTACCTTACGTAACCGTAGCTTATGGGCCGTAGGTTTCGGCACGGTGAACTGCAGGTAAGTTCGGAGATTGGCCTTCGCTTCTGACCTTGGTGCCAGCAGCAGGGGCGTGCCGCCGGCCGAGTCCGGGACGACGTCGGCGTAGGGTTGGGGTGTCGCCTCGGTCCCCGGCGCCGTGAAAGTCGGTTTTGACAAGCCGGATGGTGGAGGGGCATCACGGTTGAGCAGATCGGGCCGAAGCCGCTGATTTCGTCGCACGTATCCCTTCCATGCCGCCATCAAGGCGCCGAAGGAGAGCGAACGTCGCATGTACATCGACAAAGCTGAGATCGTCGCAACGCTGCGGTCCCGTGGGCTGCAGGACAGGGCCGACTGGGTCGACCGGGAGCTTCCCCGGATCGTCGATACGCACAAGAACGGCGCACTGCTGCGGATGCTCAACATCGACCCGGCCGCCATGTCACCTGTCGACGCTGCCTCGCAACAGGGCTGAGGCGCACAGGAGCTACCCAGGGCGCATCGGCGGCAGCGTCGCTGTCGAGGCCGCGCTGCACCCGGGTCGGTTGTCCATTGTGGACAGTGGCTATGATCCTTTTTCCGTGAGGAAAGGCGAGCAGCCGCGGGCCTACGCCTACCACACCTACCGCCGCCAGCTGCGCGAACATGATCACTTTGTGAGGAGCTCCAAAACGCGGCCCCGCCGGCCAGCGGCGACGGGTTGTCCCGGTACCGAGCCGACGTCACCACGGCTCGGGTGCTCGGCACGCGTGTTGCTCAGCTGCTCAGGCGCTGCTCGGATGCCGCAGCGGAGCTCCGGCGGCGTGCAGGTGGCGCAGCGCCTGCCGGTAGGAGTCCACCAGGGCGGCCTCGGTATACGCCACGCCGAGCTGCGCACAGTAGTCCCGGACGATCGGCCGGGCGCGGCGCAGGTTCGCGCTGGGCATGCTCGGGAACAGATGATGCTCGATCTGATAGTTCAGCCCCCCGAGCAGTACGTTGATCAGGTGCCCGCCACGCACGTTACGTGAGGTGAGCACCTGGCGACGCAGGAAGTCCGGCTGCTCCCCGTCGTCGGTGAACATCTCCATGCCCTTGTGGTTGGGCGCGAACGTGAGGCCGAGGTACACCCCGAAAAGCGCGTTGTTGATGGCCAGGAAGGCGATGGCCTTGGCCGGCGAGAGCACCAGCAGCACGGCGGCCAGGTAGGCGGCGAAGTGCAGGAACAGCAGCACGGCCTCCATCGACCGGTTCCGCAACGACGGCCGGGCCAGCGCCCGCACGCTGTTCACGTGCAGACTGACCCCCTGCAGAGTGAGCAGCGGGACGAACAGGTACGCCTGCCAGCCGCCGATCACCCGGGCCGCGCCACGGCTGACCCTCGCCTGCCGCGTCGACCAGACCAGCACGTTCGGCGCCACGTCCGGGTCGCGGCACTCATGGTTGGGGTTCGCGTGGTGGCGGGTGTGCTTGTCCATCCACCAGCCGTAGCTCATGCCGATGCCGAGGTTGCCGGCGACCAGGCCGGCGATCTCGCTGGCCCGCCGGGTGCGGAACACCTGCCGATGCGCGATGTCGTGCGCGAAAAGCGCGAGCTGCGCGGTGGCGACCGCCAGGTACACCGCGATGATCAGCTGGTACCACGAGTCACCGACCGCGACGAACGCCACCCAACCCGCGACGTACAGGGTGGCGACCACCCCGATCCGCGCCAGGTAGTAGCCCGGGCGGCGCTTCATCAGGCCGGCCCCGACGATCAGTTGGGACAGCCCCGCGAAGTCGCTGCCGCGGGCGGCCGGCCGGGTCAGCGTGGCAGCAGACATGCTCGACAAGCTGTTCTCCTTGGCTGGATGTCGCGCTAGCGGGCCAGCTCACGCGATCGTCGTGGGTACGGTCGCGCAACGGCACGACGGCCGCGTCGATCCGGGCGAAGACGGGACGGAGTTGCGTCTTCACGCCGACACCGTATGAAAACGACAGCCGACCGGGCGACCCGCTCCGGCGCTGACTTGTGGCCAGTACTCAGGTATCACCCGACCCCCGCAACCGGAACCTGCGGCGTACCGGAGGCCCGGGCGCGCCCGGTGTCAGCCGGCGAGTCCGCTTTCGTAGGCGAAAACGACGGCCTGGGTACGGTCGCGTAGCCCCAGCTTGGTCAGCATGTTGCCGACGTGCGTCTTGACGGTCTGCTCGGCCAGCGTCAACTCGCCGGCGATCTCCGAGTTCGACAGCCCGCGGGCGACCAGCCGCAGCACGTCCAGTTCCCGCGGGGTCAGCGCGGCGACCACCCGGGGGCTGGGGCGCTCGTGCCGGCGCCGACGCGCGAAGTCGCCGATCAACCGGCGGGTGACCGACGGCGCCAGTAGCGCGTCGCCACGTGCCACCACACGTACGGCGGTGATCAGGTCGGCGCCGGACGCGTCCTTGAGCAGGAAACCGCTGGCGCCGGCGCTGAGCGCCTCGTACACGTACTCGTCCAGGTCGAAGGTGGTCAGAATCAGCACCTTGGGCCCGGGCGGTACGCGCCCACCGTCCGCTTCGGACTCCACGCGCGCGGCCGGTTCAGCGGCGCAGGGCCCGAGGCTGGCCCGCGGCTGCCCGCCGACAATCTCAGCGGTGGCCGCGAGGCCGTCCAGCACCGGCATTCGTACGTCCATCACGACCACGTCCGGAGACAGCTGGGCGCACAGCTCGACGGCGGCCCGGCCGTCGCCGGCCAGGCCGACCACCTCGATGTCGGGCGCGGCCGACAGCAGCGTGGCCAGGCCGTCGCGGATCATCACCTGGTCGTCGACGACCAGCACTCGGATGGTCACCTCAGTACCCTAGACGGCGGCGCAGGACGGTACCGGCATGACGGGTGGCGGCTGGGCGGAGGGCCGGCGCTACGGCGTAGCGCCTCAGGCGCAGCGGGGCGCGTCGCCATAGGGCAGGTCGGCGACGACCGCGAAGCCACCGTCGTGCGGTCCGGTCGACAGCGTGCCGCCGAGCATCGCTACCCGCTCCCGCATCCCGACCAGCCCGTGCCCGCCGCCGGCCTGGGCCACCAGCGGCGGGTCGCAACCGTCGTCGGTCACCGACACGCGCAACCGCTGCCCGCCGTAGTGGACCGCGACGCGCACCCGCGCGCCCGGTGCGTACCGCGCCGCATTGCTCAACGCTTCCTGCACGATGCGGTAAGCGGACAGGTCCACGCCAACGGCCAGCGGCCGGGGCACCCCGACGACGATCGGTTCGACCGTCAGGCCGGAGTGCCGCCCCGCCTCGACGAGTTCGTCGAGCCGGTCCAGCCCCGGCTGCGGTACCCGCTCAGGCCGGTCGTCGCTGCTACGCAGCAGGCCGACCACACGGCGGGTCTCGGCGAGGGCCTCCCGCGCGGCGCCCCGGATCGCGGCGAGTGTCTCCTGCGCCTCCGGCGGCAGGTTGGCGATCTTCAGCGGCGCCGCCTCCGCCTGGATCGCGATCATCGACATGTGGTGGGCCACCACGTCGTGCAACTCGCGCGCGATCCGGCTGCGCTCTTCGAGTACGGCCTGCCGGGCAAGATCCTGGCGGCGCAGCTCAGCCTGCTCAACCAGCCGCGCCTCGGCGGTACGCCGCCCGAGGATCGCGTCGCCGAGCACCAGCACCAGCACCACCACGCCACACAGGATCAGCACCAGCCACGGTGGCGTCTGGCCCAGCGGTACCGCCGGCAACAGCATCAGCAGCCCGGTGAGCAGGCCCACGCCACTCACGGTGCGCCGCGGGAAGGATGCCGACACCTGGAACAGCACCACGATCATCGCCAGGCACCCGCCAACCGGCCACGGCCAGACCGGAGCATGCCGGTACGACACGAGGACGCCGGCCAACTGCCCGAACACCATGATCCGCCAGGCGCCCAGCGGCCGGCGCAGAGCGAGCAGCAACGGTACGCACTGCGCGACCCCGATCAGCGTCCCGAGGAAGGATGACACCATCCTGACGACGATCAGCTCGGCGATGGCGCTGCCCGTCCAGCCCACGGCCAGCACAGCCCAGATGACACTGACCACCACCCGCAGCCGGGTCGGACGAGCCGGCCAAGGCCACGCAGGCCCCAGGGTCACCGGCGTGCGTACGGCCGCGTCGAGCACCGCGTTGAACGCCTGTACCGCCAGGCGAACACCCGGAACCTCGACGGAACTCACAGAAAGAATGTACCCACGTCGTTACCGCGCTCCTCCGATCTCCCAGCCGGCACGGCGAGGCGGGATATCCGCAGATCCGGCCGCGGGCTGCCCTGAGCCGCGGGCCCGCGAAACCGACTGCTTCACCAGCATGGGCGTGAACTCGCTCGCGCTTATCACGCCACCCGCTCCGCTGTATACGCGCGGTGGAGACGGCGGAAGGTCCGCTTCGCGCATGGTCCGCAGCGCCATGGCAAGCCGCCGCTCACGCGGTAGGGGCGGCGATCGGACGGCACCGGCGGAAGGAGGTAGGACCCAGACGGCCCAAAGCCATCCGGCCCGCTGCTACGCCGCCGGCGCTCTGAACGACACGGTCAACGGTTGGACGCGCATCAGGTACGCACGATGGCTACGCCCCGTCGGTCCGGTCCTCAGAAATTAGTGATCAACAGGATGGCGCTCAGTGGCCGGTCGGTGGAATCAGCGAGGGTTTGTCCGCGTGCTTGGCCTTCTTCGCCGCTCGTTCTCCTTCAGGCTCTTGCCCAGCTTCTCGACGTTGCTCTTCTGCGGAGACCTGTCGTGCACGACGGTCCTTCCTCACAACATCAGGATGATGGGGTCGGGTACTGGCGGCGGCTGCACTGGGCAGCGCGGAGACCAGATGACGCCCGCCGGCCACCCGGAGCAGAAATGGGTCAGACGACCAGGCAGCCTAGTACCAGCTGGCACCAGGGACTAGCCGCGATATCGGACTAGGCTGAAGGGGCTGCCCGGGTCCCCGGTGGCTGGACAGTCCGCCGTCGGTGGACGCGCCCGACGGGTCGAGGTTGTGATAACCGGGCAGCAGCCAGATCAGGTTCCGATGACCCAGCCGTTCTTCTTAGTCCAGGATCGCGCGACACCTCCCGACTCGACTGCGCCGCCCGACCCGTCACCGTCCATATCGGCGGCTCCGCGGCGCAGGCGGGTTGCTGGTACTCGCGCCACTCTTGATGCCCATCGTCGAGCTGGCCAACCTGGCGACCGCGCTGGATGCCCGGCGCACCCGGTCAACCACCTCATGCTCAACCCCGGCGCGTGGGAAAGCCACCCGCACCGCTCCACGTCGACGGGCGCACTATCCGGCTGGGCTGGTTCAGCAGCCTGGACGCTAACCTGCTTATCGCGACCACCAGCAACCACC
>WNGL01001031.1_pt1 | contig 33790 bp, 29 predicted proteins | sample 5400591 | NCBI WGS metagenome assembly WNGL01 (sample SAMN13153377, study PRJNA577476) | soil metagenome | isolation source: 80 cm soil or saprolite under Garry oak tree replicate 1 | place: USA:California | collected 2016-06-15
CGCTGCGTCTCAAGCAGAAAGCTGCCGCCCTTGGTGAGCGTCCCGGTTGCCGTGATTGTCGCCATACTTCCTCCTCGTCAATTCACTCGAAATCGTTTTTGCGATCCTCAGGCGGCTCCCGCCGCTTCCTTGATCGCCACCACGTACTCGGCGGGCAACTGATGCTCGCCGGCGCCCTCCAGTATGGTCTGCAAATAGTGCGGGGAGGGCTTCAAACCTTTTTCGACTTTTGTCGCGATATACGCCTGGGCGCCCATTTTCTTGCCGGCCCCGTCGGTCACCGTCACTTCAATCCTCCTGTAATGTTGCGGCGCGCCCTCGTGTTTGTCCATAGTACGGTAGGCGGACTCGGGGATTTTGTACAGCACGCCGTAGACAACCTTGCCGGCCGCGGGACGGACGTTGGCCTTGGCCGAACCGCCGTGAGACTTCTTGTTGAAGACAATCTCGTAGTTTTCGAGCCGCGCCGTCTGCGCCTCGAGGATGCTTCCCGCGCGGGATTGCATTTGCGCGCGGCTCATGTTGCTTGCGTACGCGAAATACCACGAAGTCGCTGCCATTTGCCGTGCCGACTTTCCTATGGGCGTCCCTGATTTTGTGCTGGTGCCGTGTGCGACGGGCCATGCGGTTCGTGAAGGGTGCGCCGTCCACTGCGGAAAGGCCATTGTACGCGCAACGGTTTCTGCAGGCAATCGGGGGAAGAGCCGTGACTCGTGATTCGCGGCCGACGGAAGGTGACCTGTTTCGACGGGTTGGGGCTTGGAGAGAAGAGTCGCGTTCGCATGGCATGTGCCCTTCGCTGCTGTCAGAGTAACGGGACCCCCCCACTTTTTTGCAAGTGTGTGAAACGAAAGGGTTTTAAGTCCTTTGTTTTGAAAGTGTGTGATTCTAAAGGGTTTGCAGACGTGTTTTCGGGAAAGTGTGTGAAACGAAAGGCTTTAGGCGGCATTTTGGCCTCGTTTGAGGTTCTAATCCTTTCCGACAGGTCGGAATCTTTGATCGGCAGTCTCTCTGGCGGCCTTTCTCAGCAAGCAGGGCGAGTTAGGGAGAACTTAACCTAGGGGGCGCCTGGCGATTAAGACTAAGGTAATTATATCAAAGTTACCGCCGGTTGTCAAGGGCTGGTTTCGTTAAAAAGTCTCGAAAAAGGTCCAGGCCTAAAGACCTGAGCTACAGGGATTTGCGTGCGGGGCGTGCGGGCTTGCGCTTTGCGGAGGTGGGTTTGCGTTTCCGAAGCGGCGAGGCAGACTGGGGCGGGCAAAACCCCCCAGCGGCTCCGCAGAACGGCCAAAACTAGCCGCACTACCACCCCAAAGAGGCCGGGGCGACTTGCGGTTGACACGACGTGGCAGGAGGGCTAGATTTCGGGCGAGGGCAAAGTTCAAGACGGAAATTCTCGTTAAATAGTCTGCTCACGAAGGCGGAGCGGTGTAGTCTTCCCTCTGAGGAGAAACTTATGAGAGGCATCCAGGGATTCTTGTTCGCGGCACTGTTGCTCATCGGATTTCTGACCGGCGGGCGCACATATGGGCAAGGCGGGGCGACCGGCGCCATCAATGGAGTCGTCGCGGATACGAGCGGCGGTTCGGTCGCGGGTGCGGAAGTTCAGATCATCGATACGCGCACGGGAGCGCTGGTACGCAAGCTGCCGACCGGGTCAGACGGATCATTTGTGGCGACGCTGCTGCCGCCCGGCACCTATTCCGTGGTGGTGAACAAATCAGGCTTCTCCGAAGCCAAGGCTGTGGGCATCGAAATCCGCGTCACAGAAACGACGAAGGTGACGATCACGCTGAAGCCAGGCTCCGTTTCCGAAAAAGTGGAGATTTCAGCGCGGGTAACAACGGTTGAGACGACCAACGCCACGACCGGCCAGTCGCTCGGCACGGAGACCGTCCGGGAGCTGCCGCTGGCCACGCAGAACTATCAGCAGCTGCTGACGCTTTCGACCGGGGCGCAGAGCGAGCTGAACGCGGCCGCACAACTAGGCCGGGGCAGCGTGAAATTGTTTGTGAATGGGCAACGCGAAGACAACAACAACTTCCTGATCGAAGGAATCAGCGCAACCGACTACAACGTGGCCCAAGCCACGTATGTTCCGCTCCCCAATCCTGACGTGATTCAGGAGTTCAAGGTCCAGACCTCACTCTACGATGCCAGCCAGGGAAGAAACGGCGGGGGTAACGTCAACGCCATCTTGAAGTCGGGCACGAAAGATTTTCACGGCGACGTCTACGAGTTTTTTCGCAATGACGTCCTCAATGCGAACGAATTCTTCCTGAACCGTCAGGGCCAGCCACGACCAGCCATCAAACAAAACATCTTCGGGGGAAGTGTTGGCGGACCCGTGGGAACAGAGAAGTTCGGGTTTTTGTTTGTGAATTACCAGGGGACGCGGCAGCGCAGCGGGCTCTCCCCGGGAACATTTATCAGCACGAACATCCCGGCGCTTCCGGCCGACCGCTCAGATGCCTCCATTTCGCAGGCATTCTTCGGAAATCCGACGACGGCTATAGACCCGGTAGTCAGCAAGCTGCTGCAGTTCAAGAGTACTCAGTTCGGCGGCACCTCGAATGGGTTTCTGATTCCGAGCGGCCCTGTGTTTGTCTTCAGCCGTCCGGGGAGATATAACGACGATCAGTTCACCACAAATTGGGACCGGGAATTTCGAGGCGGCCAAGACAAAGCCTCCGCGCGATTTTTCTTTTCCGATTCGGAAAGCTTCTTGCCTTTCGGCGGGGGCGACCTGCAGGAGTCGCTGGGCAGCACACTAGCCAGCAGCGTCAGCTCCGCGTCGCTGAACTTCCCTTTCGACACTCCGGTGCACGCGCGGTTCTTCAACGCAACGGAAACGCATCTTTTTTCGCCGACGGTGGTGAATGAATTTCGTTTTGGCTTCGTGCATATCAACGACGACCTGATCAATGTCCCTCCGGTGACGGCCCAAGACCTGGGGATCGACCGGCCGACGAATAAAGTCACCACGTCCATCTACAAGTTTGTCTTCGCCAGTTCCGGATTTGAGATCGGCCCGGCTCCTTTCGCGGACCAGTTTCAAACGCAGAACAACTACAACTTTGTGGACACGCTGAGCTGGGTTAGAGGCAAGCACGTATTCCGCTTTGGCGGTGAATATACGCGCGTGAACCTGGACAAGCTTTTTCCGCAAGTCTTCAACGGGGAGATCTTCTTCACGAACACTCCTGATGGGAACAGCGATTTTCAGAATTTTCTTCTGGGTTCGCCGCAGTTCAGTTTCGGCGGCGGCGGGGTGTTCAACCACCAATACCGCACCAACAACTCCGCTTTTTTTGCGCAGGATGACTGGAAGATTCGAAGCGATCTCACGCTGAACCTGGGCCTGCGGACAGAAGTTTTCGGGGCCTTCTACGATAACTTGTGCCACATCGGCAATCTCGATCCAAGCCTTTCCAACCAAGGCAAGTTTCCGTTCCTCTACCCCAACTGTGTTAAGAGCCTGAACGTGGCGGGCCTGACGGGCAACGCGAACAACACCACTCTGGACAACAACTATTCCACGAGACTAGGGCCGCGCATAGGCTTGGCCTATGACTTGTTCGGACACCACACGACCACGATTCGCTCCGGTTACGGAATTTACTATGTGCGTGAAGATGTGGGCAACGCCGACCAGCTCTCGTTCCAAACCCCCTTTCTGCCGGTGGCGTTTGGCGGAGGCTCTCCAGGCTGCTTAGGCAGTTTTTTCTCCAAAACACCGCTTCCGGGGTCGGTGTGCCCGAGTCCGAATCCGAACGGACTGCCGCAGGCGGGCACGATTGACACGACTTTCGTTGGCTGCTTGTCGGTGTTCCAGGACTTCCCTGGTGGCGACACCACCCAGGCGCCCAACTACGTGAACGCGCCGGGCTGCGCTGGCATCGGGGCATTCAATATTTTCGGGCTTCAGGTGCCCCGGCACTTTGTCGTGCCCAGTACCCAGCAGTGGAACTTGACCGTGCAGCGCTCGCTGGGCAAGCAGTGGGTGCTGGAGGCCGGATATGTCGGCACGCACGCCGTGCATCTGCGGGAGACGCGCGACAACCTGCAAGCTCAGCGCGTGAGCCCTTCCAATCCGCTGACGCTGACCGGGACGGGCCCGGGCTGCACGTCCTGCGTGATCACAACGAATACGTTTTCGAATGCTTCAGGGCGGTCAAGAGCGCTGGGAATCAACGGCTACGCCGGATTCCAGCTCTTTGCCGACGACGCCTATTCGCACTATCATTCGCTGCAGACCACGTTGTCGCGGCGGTGGTCTGCCGGCTACTTCCAGGCGGCGTACACATTTTCGCGCTCCACAGACGCTACGTCATCGGGGAATACCGCATTCAATACGGCGTTCAATGACGAATCCACACTTAAAGCGTCGCGCGGACTTTCGGACTTCGACCGCACGCACCGCTTCGTGGTCAGCTACCGTTACGACCTGCCCTTCTTCAAGAATGAAGGGGGAGCAAAGGGGATGCTGCTGCAAGGCTGGGCCCTGAGCGGCATCACCATTTTACAGTCCGGGACTCCTTTCTCCGTGACCGATTCCGGGGCGGGCAGCGCCTTTTTGGTGCTTGGATTTACGCCGCTTACTCTGGGCGGTCAGCTTGCTCCCGGCGCCACGATTGCGAGCGGCCTGACGAGCGGCGACATCCACAAGCGCCTTGACGGCTATTTGAATCCCAGCGCTTTCACACTGGCACCGCAGCTCTATCCAACGCAGTGCTTGACGGACAGCAACTTCTGCACGACCGACTTTGGCAATCTTGGGCGCAACATCTTCCGCGGCCCATCACAGCAGAACTGGGACTTTTCGTTGATCAAGAATTTCAAGATCAGCGAGCACCAGAGTCTGCGCTTCACCACGGACTTCTTCAACATTTGGAACCACGCCAACTTTGGCAATCCAACGGTCACAGATGTCGAAACGATTGGCGCGACGAACAGTCCCTTCGGCAAGATCACCAGCATAGTGGGAACGCCGCGGTTGATTCAGTTCTCGCTGCGGTACGCGTTCTAGTTCGCACACGACCAACCTTTGGCCGCAGGGTCAGAAGAAATCGTGCCCTTATGAGCTGACGAACCTTTATCAAGTCGTGTTCTTTCCGAATGACACTTGGTTGATGCGCGGGTCAGGCGCGGGGGTGGGCCTTGTCGTAGACTTCCATCAACTGGCGGATGGTGGCGTGGGTGTACTTCTGCGTGGTGGAAAGCGAGCGGTGGCCAAGGAGCTCCTGGATGGCGCGCAGGTCGGCGCCGTCGGCCAGGAGATGCGTGGCAAAAGCGTGGCGGAAGGAATGCGGATGCAAGTCCCAATTGACGTTGGCCAGGCGGGAGTATTTCTTGACGATGCGTCCCACGGAACGCGGGCCGAGGCGGCGTCCGTTATGACTGAGGAAAACAGCTTCGGGTTCGGGCGGAAGAGCGGCGGGGCGCGTGCGCTGGCGCTTGGCGGCCAAGCGTATCAACTCGGCGCGCACGGGCCAGTACGCTTCCAGGGCCGCCTGCGCCTTCGAGCCGAACGGGACGACGCGCTCGCGCCTGCCTTTTCCGCGGACGCGCAGCATTTGTTCGTGGCGATCCAGGTCGGCCAGGTTAAGCCCGGTGAGTTCGCCGGCGCGAAGCCCGGAACCGTAGAGGAACTCGAGCAGAGCGCGGTCGCGGCGAGGCAGCAGGCGGGCGTCTTCGCCGGAGCGTCCTGCGGGGCTCGAGGCAGGGGGCGATTTTTCGTTGGATTGCGGCGAACCTTTGCGTCCCTTTTTCGCAGGAGGGCGCGCTGCCGCTGCGATGGCCGGGAAGTGATCGAGAAACGTGTTGATCTCCTCGGCGGAAAGGACCGAGGGCAGACGCTTGGGGAGCTTGGGTGTCGCCACGAGGCGCGCCGGATTGTCTTTCATCAACCCGGTGCGCACGCAATAACGGAAAAACGAGCGGATGGCCGCCAGCTTCCTAGCCACCGATGATTTCTGCAGGCCCAGATCGTGCAAGTGGCCGATGAATTCGCGGATGACGCGATGGTCCACGGACTCGACCGCAAGGGATTGTTTTACTCCCGGCGGCGTGAGGAACGCGGCGAATTGCTGCAGGTCGCTTTCGTAATTGACAATCGTGTACGGCGAGGCATCGCGCACCGAGCGAAGATAGGCGAGATATTTTGCAATCGTGGACTTCATGATGAATGGTTAGCCGCTGCGGACGATTATAAGCCTGGGGACGGCTTGGTTGCTTGGATGAAACTAAGGAGCGGCGTGCTTCGAAGCTCAGGACAAGTGGACGCCTCTCCCGCTAAAGCTTCGCTGACACCGTATCTTCGATGGGCAGCGCGGGTGCGGATTCAGGAAGTTCTGCCTCCCAGCCGCAGCCTTCCTTGAGGCAGGCGCGCACGGGGCCCTGCATCCCGAGTTTCTGGGCGCGTTTCTGGCCGCGCTTTTCGACGATGAATGGCGCGCCGCATTTGGGGCAAGGTTCGGCGATAGGCTTGTGGGGAGTGGTGAAGTCGCACTCGGGATAACGGTTGCAGCCATAGAAGATGCGGCGGCGGCCCTTCTTGGTCATGCGCTCGACCAGTTCCCCGGCGGCGCACTTGGGGCAGGCGATGCCCAGCGTCTTCGAGCGAATGTATCTGCACTTGGGATAGCCGGAGCAGCCGATGAATTCTCCGTAGCGCCCGTGCTTTTTGACAAGCTGCGAGCCACAGTCCGGGCACTTCTCATCGAGCGGCTCGTCGGGCTGGCGGGCCTTGCGCGTTCCGTGGACCAGCCGGCGCGTGGTCTTGCATTCCGGGTAACCGGTGCACGCCAGGAACGGCCCGAAGCGGCCGCGCTTGATGGTCATTTCTTTTCCGCAGTTGTCGCAATACTCGATGGCGCTTTCGCTCTCCACTTCCTCCCCGCCGAGCTCGGGAGAAAGGTCCTTGATGTAATCGCATTCCGGATAACGGGAGCAGCCCAGAAAGAAGCCGTGGCGGCTGATGCGTTCGAGCAACTCGCCCTGGCCGCATTTTTCGCATTTCTGTCCCGTGGGGATGCCGGCCTTGTACGACTGCATCTCGCCCTGGGCCTTGTCGAGGTCTTCCTCGAAGCGGTCCCAGAAATCCTTGACCGAGCGCCGCCAGGGCAGCTTGCCCTCTTCGATTTCGTCGAGTTCTTCTTCGAGGCGCGCGGTGAAACCCACATCGAAAATGTCTTCAAAACTTTTTACCAGCAGATCGCTGACTTTTTCGCCGAGCATCGTGGGGGTGAAGCGGCCCTGGTCTTTGCTGACGTACTCGCGTTCGACGATGGTGGAAATAATCGTCGCGTAGGTGGACGGCCGGCCGATGCCCTTTTCCTCGAGCTCTTTCACCAGCGTGGCTTCGGTGTAGCGCGGCGGAGGCTCGGTGAAGTGCTGCTCCGGGCGCATGCGCTCGAGCCGCAGCGCCTGGCCCTCGGCGACCCGCGGGAGGGCGCGGCCTTCGGCCTCGGCATCCTCGTCTTTCTCTTTTTCCTCGTCCTCGCGGCCCGCCGAGTCAACCACCTCCGTCTGGACGTTATACACGGCGAGGTAGCCGTTGAACTTGAGCACCGAGCCGGTGGCGCGGAAAGTGTAGTCGCCGGCGGCGACATCAATCGTGGTCTGGTCGAAGACCGCCGGGAGCATTTGCGAAGCAACAAACCGCTGCCAGATGAGCTGGTAGAGCTTGAACATGTCCGGTTCGAGATACTTGCGGACGTCTTCCGGGGAGCGCGCGACATCGCTCGGGCGGATGGCCTCGTGCGCTTCCTGCGCGTCCTTTTTCGATTTGAAGAAATTGGGCTTCTCGGGAAGGTAGTTCGCGCCGAAGCGCTCGCCAATCAGGCCGCGCACCTGGTCCAGGGCATCGCTCGAAACGCGCACCGAGTCGGTGCGCATGTAGGTGATCAGGCCGACGGAGCCTTCCTCGCCCAGCTCCACGCCTTCGTACAGGCGCTGCGCGAGCATCATGGTGCGCTTGGCGGTGTAATGCAGGCGGTTGTAGGCCGCCTGCTGCAGCTTGGAGGTGGTGAAAGGCGGCGGCGCATGGCGGCGCTTTTCCTTTTGCGCCACCGAAGCCACCTGCCATGCGCCGCGCTCGACTACGGCGACTACGTTGTCGGCTTCTTCCTTGCTGTGGATCTCAATATCTTCGCCCTTGCACTTTACGAGCTTGGCTTCGAAGAACGGCGGCGCGCCGGCGTCCAGCAGCGCGTGGATGGTCCAGTATTCCTGGGGCACAAACGCGCGGATTTCCTGCTCGCGCTCGACGATCAGACGCAACGCGACCGTCTGCACGCGCCCGGCGGAAAGCCCCCGGCGCACCTTGTCCCACAGCAGCGGAGAAATTTTGTAGCCCACCAGTCGGTCCAGCACCCGCCGCGCCTGCTGCGCGTCCACAAGGTTGACGTTGATTTGGCCGGGCTTTTCGAAAGCGGCGCGAATGGCTTTCGGAGTGATTTCGTTAAACGACACGCGGAAGATTTTCTTCGGGTCCACCGCGCGGACCACCGTGGGTCTGGCCTTCTTCGGAGGCTCTTTCTTGTTCGGATCTTCCGCTTCGGCGGCCTTGGCCTTCTCCTCCTCGTCTTCCGGGACGGCGAACCGGCTGGGCTTCGAAAGCACTTGCGCCAGATGGGAGCAGATGGCCTCGCCCTCGCGATCCGGGTCGCCGGCCAGGTACACCGCCGGAGCGGAACTCGCCGCCGCGCGCAGGTCCTGGATAATCTTTTTCTTTCCGGGGATGATTTCGAGTTTGGGTTCGAAGATTTTCTCGTCGTTCACCGAGACCCGTTTGGCCCTCTTGCGAGTTTTTGCCTTGCTCTTGCCGTTCCCGCCGACCGGTTCCCCCGGCAGGCGAATGCCCAGCGTCTTTTTCGGCAGGTCCATCACGTGGCCGTAGGACGATTTGACGGAGTAGTCGCGTCCCAAATATTTGTTGATGGTCTTCGCCTTGGCGGGCGATTCGACGATAACGAGCGAGCGTGCCATAGACCTTTCAGTTTTAACCCGGACTTCTGCGCGGGAAGGGCTGGCGGAGGGCTGTGTGTCCTTTTCGCTACCTCAGACGAGTACCCTGACGAATTGCTTTCCCGGCATCTGCCGGATGATCCCTTTCATTTCCAGCATAAACAGCGTAGCCAGAACTTCCGAAGAGTTCAAGCCGGAGCGTTCGACCAGTTCGTCCACGTGACGCGGCTCGTCGGTGTTGAGCATGGCGTAGAGCGTGCTTTCCGCTCCGACCAGCGAGGATTGGAACAGCGCGGCGCGCTCTTCGGCTCCCGGCGATTCCACGGGAAACAGTTCGGCGCGAATCTCGGTGGGCAGCTCCTCGACCACGTCCTCCCAGCTCGTCACCAGCTTCGCCCCCTGCTTGATTAATTGATTCGGCGCGAAGCTTACGGGTTGCGTGACGTTTCCCGGCACGGCGAAGACCTCGCGCCCGGACTCCATCGCCAGCCGCGCGGTGATCAGCGACCCGGAATACTGCGCCCCTTCCACGATCACCACGCCGAGCGAGATCCCCGCCACAATGCGGTTGCGGATGGGAAAATTCTCCGGCGCGGGATGCGAGCCCAGCGGCAATTCCGTGATGAGCGCTCCTTCCTTCTCGACCTGCGCGAACAGTTTGCGGTTCTCTTTCGGATAGACGACGTCGATGCCGGTGCCCAGCACGCCGATGGTTTTCCCGTTGGGCGCCGCCAGCGCGCCTTTGTGCGACGACGAGTCAATCCCCCGCGCCATCCCGCTGACGATGACCACGCCGCGCGACGCCAGGTCGCGCGCCAGCCGCTCGGCTATTTGATTCCCGTACAGGGTCGGACGTCGCGTCCCGACCATGGAGATGCAGTGGCGGCTCAGCAGCGCCAAGTCGCCGCGGAAATAGAGCAGCGGCGGAGGATCATAAATCTCAAGGAGCCTTCTGGGATATTGCGGCTCCTCCCAGGTGAGCAAACTGCTGCCGTTGCGCCGCAGCGCCGCCAGTTCTTTTTCGGCGAGCCGCAGCGCGGTCTGCTTGGCAATCGCCTGAGCGGCCGGCGCGGGAAGGTGGCAGGCCTCCAGTTCGGTCAGGGAAGCGCGGAAGACGCCTTCCGGGGATCCGAATTGGTGCAGCAATCTCCCGGAAAGGCGCGCGGCAATCCCCGGCGTCAGAGACAACGCCAGCCAGTAGAGGGAAGCGTCCAGCTCCATTGCCCGCCGAGCCTATGCGTAGGTTAACAGAGCTGTCAAGTCCCGCGAGGAGAATGAGAGGTTTCTGCCCGAGGCGATCACGCGCGTCGATGGATTTCACGCGCCGCGCGCAGGCCGGATTCCAGCGCGCCCTGCATCCACCCGGGAAACGAAGAGGTATGTTCGCCGGCGAAGTGCATGCGCGCCTCCGGCTCCCGAATCGCGGTGCTCCAGCGTGTGATTTGTCCCGGTGCAAAGGACACATACGCGCCGCGGGCAAAGGGCTGGTCAGCCCAGCAGAACGAATGGACCCGCTCGGTGTTTTCCTTCATCCCCGGAAAGACTTTCTCGAGGATTTGGGTGGAATGGCGGATGCGCTCCGCCTCGGGCATCACCGCGACCTTTGCGGTCAGGCCGTCCTCCAGGTAAGTGTGAACGATGCCACGCTCCCCGGGCTGCGAAAATGTCGGCTGCCAGATTTCCGCCGGGTCGTCGGTGTCGGCGAAACCGTTCAGGTCTTCGGCCTGCCAGAATCGTTTGCGCGTCTGGAGGTACACGCGCACGACCGGATCGTAATAAATCTTCTCTAAGATTTCCTGTTTGGCGGGAGAAAGTTTGGGCGCGATTTCGACGTCGCGCAAGACCGAGAAGGGTATCGTGCAAATGATCTGGTCCGCGGAATGCGTCTGCGTGCCGCCCGCTTCCTTGCAAATGGCGCGCGCGCCCTTTTCATCCTGCTCGATGCGCACGACCTCGCTGCCATACCGGATTTTGTTTTCCAGACGTTCCGCGAAGGCTTTCGGCAGCAGGTCCATGCCACCGCGGATCTTGAACCATTTCTTTGTGCCGCGATGCCCGAGGTCGTCGCGGAAGTAGTCGAGCGCGGAGTCCCACTCCCATCCCGTGAGCGCTGCGAGAAGTTCCACCGCGCCGCGCGAGGCGCCTTTGCGGCGGAGGTATTCGACCCAGGTCATCTGGTCGAGGGGCTTCAATTCGTCGGTTAGCCAGTTGGGCGCGGCTGGGTCGCCCATCGTTTTCAGAATCGGATCGATGTATTTTGCTTCCAGACCATCGAGACTCAATTTTCTTTCAGCTGGTGAGAAAGCAAAAGGCAGACTTGAGAGTTCGAGGTCCTCGCGCGGTTTCAGCTTGATGCGCCGGCCGCGCAAGTGAAGAATCGAGGCGCCCTCGGCCGGACGAAAAGGCTCGAGTTCCAGGCCGAACAATTTCACGTAAAGCAGAGTGAGATCGTGCCATTGGGGAATGCGCCCGGCGCCGGCTTCGGCATATTGCCCTTCGGCAAACGGCGCGCGCAGCGTGTAGACGCGCCCGCCGGGCCGCTGGCTGGCCTCCAGGATGGTGACGTCGTAGCCGAGAGAGTTGAGTTCGTGGGCGGCAACCAGTCCGGCGAGTCCCGCGCCAAGAATGAGCACCTTTTTTCGCGGGGCGGAGTTCCGCTGGGCGAGCGTTCCGAGCGATGGCAGGGAAAGCGCCGCGAGCCCCAGGGCGCTGCGCTTCAGAAATTCCCGGCGATTGTGCAGCAAACCTCTCCTCCGACGCTTCCTTCAGCAAGTTTCGCTGACGCTAAATATGAATCGCCGTCGAGACTACGCAGTCGGAAGAGAGATTGTCAACATCCTCCTACTTCCGTGACCAGGTGCCACTTCCTGATTAGGAAGTGAAGGCAGGCAGCGGTCACTTCCAATGAGCCGACCATTCAGCCGAATGAAGTGCAAATTCAGACTTGGCCAGAAGCGGACTTATGGCGCGTTTCACGGAAGGCATTTCTACGAATGCTCGTTGTCGCGACTTTGCCGGCAAAGGTCTCAGGTCTGGTCCCTAGTGCCAGAGCTAGACCGCTATCCCAAGCAAGCACGCCAACGGACAGCGATCGAGACCCCACGCGGCTCGCCTCCTTCTTGCTTGACGGGAACAAGTTAGGTATCCTCGCGCGTAATGCTGGGTTTTCTTATCAGTTTGGGCCTTACTCTCTTTCAAATGCAGGCCCCGGCGAGTTCCACGGGGTCGAGAGCGAATGTTCGCGCATCCGAGAGCCAAGCCCAATTGAGTGCCGACGACGTTTCGCAGTTGCGGGCTCAGGCTGAGCTTGGCAGTCCTATCGCCCAGTTGAAGTTAGCACGAGCTTATGGGAATGGGGATGGAGTTCCTCAGGATGACCAAATAGCGGCCGAGTGGTATAGAAAAGCAGCAGAGCAAGGCAATGCCGAGGCTCAGAACAGCTTGGGCGTGATGTATCTCACGGGTCAAGGCGTGGAGCAGAACAAGCCACAGGCCGTGATCTGGTACCACAAATCTGCTCGTCAGGGCAACGCGAATGCGATGTACAACCTAGGAGCAGCCTATTACAACGGCGACGGGGTTGCCCTTAACGATAGTTTTTCTTACGCCTGGTTCACATTGGCAAAAGAAGCTGGCAGCCAGAGGGCCGTGGAGGCCGTACAAAGAGCCGAGTCAGAGCTGCGACCCCTGGCCATCACCGATGGATTCAAGAAAATTGCCGAAATGTACGAAAAGGGAGAATACCTGCCAGAAAATCAAGCAGAAGCGGCACGTTGGTGGTTGAAGGCTGCCACAAGAGGAGATCAAGATGCCCAGGCCGCCATCGCCATCAAACTAATTAACGGACGAGGAGTCCCACAAGACCTTGCTCAGGGGCGATATTGGTGCAGTGAAGCTGCGAAACAGGACAACGCTCCCGCAGAATACTGCATGGGCTATATGTACCAGCGTGGACTCGGCGTTACTCGGGACGCGAAGCAAGCTAGGAAGTGGTATGAACGTGCAGCCACACGGGGCAATATTTCGGCAATAAAAACACTGGCCCTCATGGAGGCAACCGGCGAAGGGGGAAAAACGGATCGGTTAACTGCATGTCTGCTTTACGCGAGACTCGCTGCAACAGGGGATAACGAGGCTCTGCGTAGTCTGGCCAAGCTCAAGAAGGAAATTAGCGCAAAGGAGTGGAAAAAGGTGCAAGAGCAGCTGCCCAGAATGCGTATCAGCCCAGAGAAGCTCGACACCGCGCTGCAGCAGGTCGACCCTCAATAAATTACGCGGATTTTCTCCTTGGAAGTGCTTGGTGCGCGGGGCACTCTCTCCGACCGCCTTGCACGGTCGCAATTATGGCCGAAAGAATCGCGCGTTCATCAGGCACTACCTTTCCGGTCCACAAACGGGCTTCTGGGAAATCAGACCAACGGACCCGCGTCGCTCGGACGTGTAACAGGCTTCTCGCAGACTGACCCCGTCGAAGGTGTGCCTCGCTTGACGTTTCCTCAGGCTGCCCTCAAACTTCTCGTTTCCCCTGGGCTATCTATTCTTCGCAGAGGCGCCTAAATCGCAATGCCGGAAGAGAATGGTCATAACAGGATCGTGCTATGATGTGCACGATCCAGTCAGTGCGCAGGCCTTTTTTTGCTCAAAAAACAACCCATAGGAGGTGTCCAATGGAGAGCCATAGGAAATATCTCGTAGGCGTCGGGGTTTTGCTCATCTTGGCGCTCGTCCTTACTCAGCCGACACACCACGCTGCAGCCAAGGGTGACGACGTTCAACTGATCGCGGCAAGTTCGCTGCTCGCGGGCTTAGCACCGGGCGCCGCCTTTCCGTTCATCGATACCACGCCACACACCATTACCCGCGCGCACGTTGCCGTTACTGACGCCACCCCAAGTTGTGGTGGTGCCAGCCCTACTGCTCCTTCCAACGTGCAAGTTCTGGTCGGTCAAGCAGGGGTAGCTCTGGTGCCAGTGATGACCGCGGCTACGAATACCGGAATTTCTACCACAACCGGGCAGTGCGTTTTTCACGTGACCATAAACGCCGGGCAGGCAGGTGTTCCGCCGGCAGTAACCGATATCGTGGTTCTGAATGGTGGCTCGGCAGCGCTCACTGGCATCAATACAGTCACGGCCTCGGCGACCGTGCGTGTGCACGAGAGCGAATAGGCTATTTGCTTCGTTCTGAGTGAAAAAAGTGAGTAAGACGGCCGGGCTGGCCGCCAACGCCACTTGGTCGTGTAGTCGGTATCTCGGACGTGTGCCTGTCGTGGTCCGTAAACGGGGTTCTGGGAAATCAGAGCAACGGACCGGCGTCACCCGGACGTATAACGGGCTTCTCTCGAAGACTGACCCCCCTCCGAAAGGGGCCGTCTCGCTTGACGTTTCCTCAGGCTGCCCTCAAACTTCACGTTTCCCTGCGCGGCTGGATTCCTCGCAGGGCGCGTGACACCAATGCCGGAAGAGAAGGGACTGCTCATCGTTTATACCGGGCCGGGCAAGGGAAAGACCACCTGCGCTCTGGGGACGGCCTTTCGCGCCGTGGGCCAGGGACTGCGGGTGCTGATGGTGCAGTTCATCAAAGGCTCCTGGCACTATGGCGAGCTGGACGCCGCCAAGATGCTGGGCGACGACAAATTCGAGATTCGGCCGATGGGCCGCGGGTTCGTCAAAGTGGGCGGCGCGGAAACCAATCCCGAAGACATTCGCCTCTGCGAGCAGTGCTGGGAGGCGGGCCGGGAGGCCATTTACAGCGGGAAGTACGACCTGGTGGTCCTGGACGAAATCAACTACGTCATCAGCTACGGAATGCTCGACGCCGAGAAAGTCGTCAAGGCGCTGCGCGGCCGCCCCGAGCGCGTGCACGTCATCTGCACGGGACGCAGCGCTCATCCCAAGCTGGTGGAGCTGGCCGACCTCGTGACCGAGATGCGCGAGGTGAAACACCCCTATACCAAGGGTATACTGGCCCAGCGGGGCATTGATTACTGATCTGCAGTGCGGATTCGGTGTCATCCCGAACCCGCGTTCTTTGCGGGTGAGGGATCGCGGCGGAAGGATGAACCGAGGTTGCAGTCAGCGCTGCGATCCCTCACTGCGGGCCGATAAGACTCGACCCTCCGTTCGGGATGACAAACCGTACCCGGCGCGCTCTTACTGTCAACTGTGAACTGACGACTGTGAACTTCTCTTATGGCCTGGTTTAAACGAGAAAAAAAACCGGTTGAGCAGCTGACGCCGCCGGACGAGCGCCGCGTCAAGACCGAAGGGCTGTGGATCAAGTGCGAGGCTTGCCGGGCCATTGTCTGGAAGAAGGACCTGGAAGCCAACTGGAACGTCTGCCCGAAATGCCAGTTCCATTTCAAGTTGAACTCCACGAAGCGCCTGGAGCTGCTGCTCGACGGCCAGTGGACCGAGCACGATGCTTCCATGATCTCCACCGACCCGCTCGATTTCACGGACACGCGTCCTTACAAGGAGCGCATCAAGGAAGCCAAGAAAAAGCTCGGCATGAACGACGCCATCTTCTGCGTCGAAGGAAAGATGAACGGCCGGGGAGTAGTGTGCTGCTCGATGGAGTTCGGATTCATCGGCGGCTCGATGGGCGCGGTGGTCGGCGAAAAGGTGACGCGCGCGATCGAGCTGGCGCTTGCTTCGCGCCAGCCGCTGGTGATTGTCTCCTGCTCGGGCGGCGCGCGCATGATGGAAGGCACCATCAGCCTGATGCAGCTCGCAAAAGTTGCTGCGGCGCTGGCGCGCCTGGATGAAGCGAAGCTGCCGTATATTTCCGTCCTCACCGATCCCACCACGGGAGGCGTAACGGCGAGCTATGCCATGCTGGGCGACCTGAACATCGCCGAGCCGGGCGCGCTCATCGGCTTCGCCGGGCCGCGCGTCATCGAGCAAACCATCCGCCAGAAGCTCCCGGAAGGTTTCCAGCGCGCTGAATTCCTTCTCCAGCACGGGTTCCTCGACGCGGTGGTGCCTCGGAAAGAATTGAAGGGCTACATCTGCTCCGCATTCGATATGTTCCTGGGCTGAGATGAACTACTCCGAAGCAGTCCGGTATCTGTTGTCGCTCGGCCGGGAACTCGCCGCGCCGACGCAGGCTGCGGCGGCGAAATTCGACCTCGAAAATATCCGCACTCTCGCCCAACGGCTGGGCCACCCGCAGCAGGCCTATCCGAGCGTGCATATCGCCGGCACGAATGGCAAAGGTTCGACGGCGGCGATGCTGGAAAGCATCTTCCGCGCGGCGGGCCTGCGCGCCGGGCTGTACACCTCGCCGCATCTCGAGCGCATCAACGAGCGCATCCGCATCGCGGGCGAGCCTATCTCCGACGAGGCCTTCGCCGCCCGGTTCACGCGCCTGCTCCGGTTGATTGAAGAGCTGCTGGCCTCGGGCGGACTGCGCGCTCACCCCACTTATTTTGAATGCCTCACCGCCATGGCGTTTGAACATTTCGCGCGCGAGCGTGTGGATTTTGCCGTCTTCGAAGTCGGCCTGGGCGGACGGCTGGATGCCACGAACATCATCACCCCCGAAGCCGCCGTCATTACCCAAATTGATTTTGACCATGAGGCATTCCTCGGCCATTCCATCGCCGAGATTGCCGCGGAAAAAGCAGGCATCCTCAAGCCCGGCATTCCCGTGGTCAGCGCCGCCGAGCGTCCCGAAGCGCGCGCGGTGCTTGCGCGGCGCGCCGCCGAGCTGGGCTGCGCCCTGGTGGAAGTGGACGCCGCATACCGCGTCGAAAACGAATCGTCGGCAGGCGGCTGTTTTCGTGCGACCATCCGCGAGGCCGCTTCCGGCTGGAAACTCGGCGTCGCTGTGCCGCTCCCGGGACGATTTCAACTGCGCAACGCGCTTGCCGCCGCCGCCGTGGCGCGAATCCTCGCCGCGCGCGGCTTCGCCATCGAAGACGCAGCCATTTCGCGCGGCCTCTCTTCGGTGCAGTGGCCGGGCCGCCTGGAAAAGCTGCAGGACCGGCCCGCCGTTTATCTCGACGGGGCGCACAACCCCGCCGGGGCGCGCGAACTGGCCGCATTTTGGCAAGAGCACTTGAACGGCCGGCGCATTCATCTGGTCTACGGCGCGCTGCGAGACAAAGCCGTGGACGAGGTCGCCGGAATCCTTTTTCCTCGCGCCGCCACCGTGATTCTCACCGAGCCGCCCACCACGCGCGCGATTTCCGCGCAGCTCATCGCGCAGATGACCGATCATCTGGCGCCGCGCGTCGAAGTTGCCGCTGATCCGGAAGAAGCGCTCGACCGCGCTCTGGCTCTGGCCGCGCCTCAGGACGCCGTCTTCGTGGCCGGCTCGCTGTATCTGGTCGGCGCGCTGCGCCGCTACTGGTTCCTGCGCGCTCAGGTCGGCAAAAACTAGGAGTTGTCGAGTCTGAATAAGGGGTTCATGGAATGACCGCTCCTGCAAAACCGCTGGTGGGAATTCTGATGGGCTCGAAATCCGATTGGGAGACCATGGAGCACGCCGCCAACACCCTCGACGAACTCGGCGTGCCCCACGAGGTGCGCGTCCTCTCGGCGCATCGCACCCCCGACCAGTTGCAGGAATACGCCGCCGCTGCCGAAGAGCGCGGCCTTGCAGTCCTGATTGCCGCCGCCGGCGGCGCGGCGCATCTGGCCGGCGTTGCCGCGGCCAAGACGATTCTTCCCGTCCTCGGTGTGCCTATGGAGTCCGCGTCCCTGAAAGGACTCGACTCGCTCCTTTCCACCGTACAGATGCCCGGAGGCATCCCCGTGGGAACGCTGGCGATCGGCAAGCCCGGAGCCATCAATGCTGCATTGCTGGCGGCGGCGATTCTCGGCCTCCAGTATCCTCAATACCGCGATGCCGTCCGGAGGTTCCGCGCGGCGCAGGCCGCCAAGATTCTCGCCGAATCGGATCCCCGCAAGGCCTCGAAGCCCGCGCCGAAGAGGCAGAAGTAAACCCTGTGGCCGCTCCGGTTGCCGCTCCAACACCGCGATGCTAGGATGAATGGTTGGGCGATGAGCGAGAGTCACACCAAACCGCGGGTGGGCGTGCCCTGGCGGACCGTCCGGGAGGAAAAGCAGGCCAACTGGCCCAAGCTGGAGGATTATCTGGACGCGGTCAAAGCTGCCGGCGGCCAGCCTGTGGCCGTTTCGCTCGAATTGTCTCCCGCCGATCTGAATGCGCTTGCACAAACCCTCGACGCGTTCGTCCTGCCCGGGAGTCCTGCCGACGTTGACCCCGCGCGCTATGGCGCGCCGCGGCATCCTCAGAGCGCCGAGGCAGACCCCAGCCGCGAGCGCACCGACTGGGCGCTGCTGGACAACGCTTTTGCGGAAAAGAAGCCGGTCCTGGCCATTTGTTACGGAGTGCAACTTCTGAACGTTTATCTCGGCGGGAGCCTCATCCAGGACATTCGCAGCCAGGTGAACACAAACATCAGGCATCGGAAAAAGGATCCGCCGGAGACCGCAGATGACCCCATTCACAATGCCCGGCTGGAATCAGGGAGCCGCGTCGAACAGCTTGCGGGCGGCGCCGACGCGCTGGTCAATAGCTCGCACCACCAGGCCATCGAGGGTCCCGGGCGCAGCCTGCGCGTCACGGCGCATGCGCCGGACGGCATCATCGAAGCTGTCGAATGGACGGGCGGCTCGAACTGGGTTGTGGGCGTGCAATGGCATCCTGAGCGCATGTTCGCGAATCGCGGCGAGCGGCAACTCGATGGATTTTCAATGAAGCTGTTTGCGGATTTAGCCGCCGCCGCGCGCAAGGTACCTGCAGCCGCGCGGTAAGACAGGACACCTTTCGGTTTCGATCGTCAATGCGGGCTGGGGGACGCATGATTTCACTCGCAGGTAAGGCCGCACTCATTACCGGAGGCTCGCGCGGCATCGGCGCGGCGGCTGTGAAACTCTTCGCGCAGGCGGGCGCCGACGTGGTCTTCAATTACCATCGAAACAAAGACGCTGCGTTGCAGGTCGAGCAGGAAGCACGCAAGCATGGCACGCGCGTGGAGGCCTTCAAGGCCGATCTGGGACGCATGCTGGACAACAAGAACCTCGTCAAGCAATGCCTTGCCCGCCTCGGCCGGATTGACGTTCTTGTGGCCAACGCCGGCGTGTGGAACACTGACGACCTTCCCATTCACAAGATGAGCGAAAACGAATGGGACGAAATGATGCGCGTGAACCTCAAAAGCGTCTATGCCATTATTCATTTTGCTTCCGAGCACATGATCAAGCAAAAATCCGGCCGCATCATCGCCATCAGCTCCACCGCCGGCCAGCGCGGAGAGGCATTTCACACGCACTACGGGGCGAGCAAGGGCGCCGTCATCAGCTTCGTCAAAGGGCTCGCGGCGGAGTTGGCGCCGCACAACATCCTGGTGAACTGCGTTGCGCCGGGCTGGGTGGCCACGGACATGTCCAACCCGGTGCTCGACACCAGGGAGGGGAAGAAAATCGTTCAGTCCGCGATTCCGCTGCGGCGTCCGGGCACGGCGGAAGAAATCGCGGGCCCCATCCTGTTTCTTGCGTCGGACCTTGCAACCTTTATGACCGGAGAAGTCGTCAATGTAAACGGAGGAGCGGTCCTGTGCGGATAGCGCGGAAAGTTCGATGGGTGGTTTTGCTCGCCGGAGTCTTCCTGGCCGTGGTCGCGCCGTGCGCATCGGCGCAGAACCCCGATACGCTCATGCCGGAGGAGAGCGCCAAAAAGGCGCATGAACTCCTCGACGAGATGATCGCCAAGCTCGGCGGCCCGGCCTATCTCAGCGTGCGCGACAGCGTCTGCAATGCCCGCCTTTCACAGTTCGGGAACAACGGCGACCTGAGCGGTTATGAAGTGATTACCGACTTTTGGAAGCTGCCGGACAAGAACCGCACCGAGTACTTTAAGAAGAAAAACATCATTGAGTTGTTCAATGGGAACCAGGGCTGGACCATGGACCGCGGCGGCGTTCAGGAACAGCCGGAATCGGCGGTGGAGGATTTCCAGGAGCAGATAAAAGGCGATCTGGACAATTTGCTCCGCTTTCGTCTCCAGGAGGAAGGCATGACCTTCCGTTTTGGCGGCAGCGATGTGGTGGACCTGCGCCAGGTGGATTGGGTCGAGATCGTGGACCGCGACCGCCGCACCTTCCGGATTGCCATCGACCGTTTGCTGCACCTCCCCGTTCGATGCATTGTCATCACGCGCAATCCCGCCACGCGCGAGCGCACCCAAGAGGTTACCTTCTATTCGAGCTTCCATCCGCAGGACGGCGTCGAAACTCCCTTCCAGCTTGCTCGCGAGCGCGACGGCCGCAAAATCTTCCAGGCGTTTTTCAGCGATTGCAAGTACAACTCCGGGCTCACCGACGATATGTTTACGCGCGCTTCTCTGGAGAAGCGCTTCTCCGAGATCGGCAAGAAAGACAAAAAGAAAAAAGACAAATCGTGAACGGGAGGCGCACGCATTCTCCGCTGTTTCCGCTAAACCCAGCCATGGCGCATCGCTGCGCTTCAGCCTATGCCGTGCGGCGGTAATTCCTCCCGCAAAACTGTTATCGAGTTGGCGAACGGGCGCTCCCGAAGGCGTTCCCGCCGGGAACAACGGCGCGTAAATTAGAGGCAAGGGATTCTCCCGGCTCAAATGGAGACGCAAATGAAAGGGCGACTTGTTACGGCGCTGTTCCTTCTCGTTCCGGCGCTCGCGGCCGGCGTCCCGGCGCAAAATGCCGGTCCAAACACATTCACGGTCTGGCTGCCTGGCAAGCCCTGGGTCATGGAGATGGACGCCCCCGGTTTCACCATCCGCGCGAATGAAATCCAGAAAGATGGGCGGCGCTACTTCGTGGCGGAAAACCCGGAGACCAATGTCATCCTTTCCGTCTATTTGGAAGAGGGAAAGGCACCGGCAACGGCCGAAGGGTGCAAGCGCGGTCTGCACGGGCGAGCCACTTCGAATCTTCCTTTCAAGCGGTCGGGGATTACTTTCCGCGAGTCGGGAGCGGCGCAAATCCTCGAGTACTCCATCCTCGAAGTGGACGGCGTGCCGCAGAATCAGCGCAATCTCTTCGCCTGTCTGACCAAAGACAACGTGTTTGCGGACCTGCATCTCTCGAAAGTGTTTTTCAAGGCCTGGGACCAGCCGCTGTTTGACGCCCTTCTCCAATCGGTCCGCTTCCCTTCCCGGGAACCGGTCGCAAACTCCGTTCCCATCGGCAACAGCCTGGAATACTTCCAGCAAGGCAGCCGCTTCTTCCTGGCGCGCCAGTATAAGGAAGCCATCGAGCCTTACAGCAAGGCGCTCGAAATCGAGAAGGTCACGCCCACGCTCGACCACAATCTCTGGCGTGTGCTGGTTGACAATCTTGGGATGTCTTACGGCATCCTGCTCGACTCCGATCACGCGCAGGAAGTCTTTGCCTACGGCGTCTCGAAAGACCCGGCGTATCCCCTGTTTTATTACAACCTCGCCTGCGTCGCCGCGGACAAGAGCGACGTGGCAGAGGCCGAACGAAATCTGAAGCTGGCCTACCAGTACCGCAAGAACATGATTCCCGGCGAGCCGTTCCCGGATGCCCGCGGAGACGATTCGTTCCAGGTCCTCCTGCGCAACAAAGAGTTCCGCGCGTTCGTAGAAGCGCTTTACGCACCGTCTCCGTAATCGTTCTTTCCCTGCGAGGTCCGGAAATTCCAGCCTGAGGCAGCCGCAGGGCTCCGTTTCTGCTAGACTTCGCAGCATTCCCCCTGCGGAGGTTTTCATGCCGCTCCATCGCCGTGAATTCCTGCAGCGCGCCGCTGCCGCTTCCGTATTGCTGGGTCTGCCGCTGGCCCGCGCCGAAAAACTTCTCGCGCAGGATGCCCCGGCGCTGCCGCCCGCCGGACTCTACAGCGCGGATCCCGAGCACTACTGGGCGCTGCTGCGGCGCCAGTGGCTGCTGGCGGCGGACCGCATCAACCTGAACTGCGGCTCGCTGGGCTGCACTCCGCTGCCGGTGCTGCGCGCGATGGTGGACCACATTTTGTCGGCCGAAGAGTTCCGCGAAGCGCCCTATCCCTGGTTCGGCTACGAGGAAAACACGCGCGTCCGCGAATTGCGCGACGCCCTGGCCGCGTTTCTCCACTGCCAGCGCGACGAGCTCGCCATCGTGCGCAACGCCACCGAGGCCAACAACGTGGTTTGCAACGGCCTGGATTTTCAGGCCGGCGACGAAGTGCTTCTGACCGACCAGGAGCATCCCGGCGGGCGCTGTTGCTGGGAGCAGCGGGCGGCGCGGCATGGCCTCAAGCTCAACTACGTCACGCTGCCGAAACCTCCGGCGTCCACTGCCCAAATCGTCGAGTTGTTTGCGCGCGCGCTCACTCCGCGGACCAAGCTCATTTTCTTCAGCCACATCACCACGGTCACCGGCGTGATTCTTCCGGCAAAGCAAATCTGCGCGATGGCCCGCGCCAGGGGCGTGCTGACCCAGGTGGACGGCGCGCACGCCATCGGGCAAATTCCGCTCGACCTGCGCGACCTGGGCTGCGATTTCTACGGCACCAGCCCGCATAAATGGGTCATGGCGCCGAAGGGTACGGGAACGCTCTACGTTCGCGAAGAATTCCTCGAGCGGCTCTGGGTGAACATCGCCACGACCAACTGGCGCGACTTCACGCTCAAGGCCTATCGCTTCTCGACCTTCGGCACTTCCAACCTCTCCGTGATGGTTGGGCTTAAGGCCGCGCTCGATTTCTTCGAGCAAATCGGCGCGGAGCGGATTTATGCGCGGCAACACCAGCTTGCCACTCTGGTGCGCGATCGCATGGCCGCGCATTCGCAGGTGAAGGTGGTCAACGCCAGCGCCGATCCCAAAAATCACGAATTCTTCGGCGCGCTGGTAAGCTTTGAACCGGTTCCCGCGGTCCCCGCCGGCGCGACGACAGGAGGGCTGAAAAAGATCGCCGATGAGTGCGCCGCCAGGAATATTCGCATCGCCGGCGGCGCGGAGCGCATCCGCATCGCCACCAATATCTTTACTCTCCCGACGGAGCTGAACGCGTTTTTCGACGCCGCTGAGGCGGGGCTGAGGGGTTAGGCACTGTCCCAACATGCGAGATCGAAATCGTCGGAGACACATTCAAGACACGCTAAGCAAGGGCCGGGGGACGCCGGAGTCTGAAAAAGTGCAAAAGTAGCTTGGCGCCCAAGAACGAGCGCCAACATTCCGCTCGCTGCCTTATAATAGCTGGATGCCGACGAGCCGGAGGAGCACGCCGTTACATGGGACAACCGTGCTGTGCGTGCGGCGCGACAATAGGGTCGTGATGGTTGCCGACGGCCAGGTGACCATGGGCGACCACGTGATGAAGCACACGGCGAAAAAAATCCGGCGCCTGTTCGACGACAAGGTGCTGGCGGGATTTGCCGGTTCCACCGCCGACGCCATGTCCCTCTTCGAGCGCTTCGAGAGCAAGCTGCAGGAGCATCACGGAAACCTTCAGCGCGCCGCCGTGGAACTGGCCAAGGATTGGCGCAAGGACCGCGCGCTACGGCATCTCGAAGCCCTGCTGGTGGTCGCCGACAACAAGGGCACGTTTGTGCTTTCCGGGAATGGCGACGTGATCGAGCCCGACGACGGGCTCTGCGCCATTGGTTCCGGCGGGTCCTTTGCGCTTTCGGCGGCGCGCGCTCTCGCCAAGCACACCAAGCTCCCGGCCAAAGAAATCGCGCAGGAAGCCATGCGCATCGCCAGCGAGATTTGCATTTTCACGAACGCGAATTTTACGATGGAAGAATTGTAGGGACGCAACAGCAGCGCCGCGGCGCACAGCGAACCGTTTGACGGCGCGGACGCCCGGAAGGGGCGCTCAAATCATGGCCAGCAAATCCGAAAAAGAGATCCTTCTCATCAACGGCGGCAACGCCGCGCCTGCGCCGGGCGAGCCGGAGCCGCTGCCTTCGTTTGACGAGCTGACCCCCCGGCAAATCGTCGCGGAGCTCGACAAATACATCGTGGGGCAGGCGGCCGCCAAGCGCGCCGTGGCGGTCGCACTGCGCAACCGCGTTCGCCGCCAAAAGCTTTCCCCGGAGCTTGCCGAAGACGTTTTGCCGAAAAACATTTTGATGATTGGGCCCACGGGCGTCGGAAAAACGGAAATTGCGCGGCGCTTGGCGCGTCTGGCCGGCTGCCCGTTCGTCAAGGTGGAAGCCTCGAAATACACGGAGGTCGGGTACGTCGGCCGCGACGTCGAGTCCATGGTGCGCGACCTCATCGAGACGGCCATTGACATGGTGCGCGAAGAGAAGCTCGACGAGGTGGCCGAGCGCGCCGAGCAGTCCGCCGAAGAGCGCGTGCTGGACCTGTTGCTGCCGCCCGCCCCCGCGGCGCCGCGCGATCCGGCGAATCCCGCTGCGGAGTCCGCCAACCGCGAACACGAAAACCGCACCCGCGAAAAACTCCGCGCGCAGCTTCGCGAAGGCAAGCTCGACCAGCGCATGGTGGAAGTGGAAGTCCGCGAGCGCGCCATGCCTTCGTTCGAAATCATCTCCAACCAGGGCGTCGAGGAGATGGACGTCAATATCAAGGACATGCTCTCGGGGTTTTTCGGCCAGCAGAAGAAGAAGCGCAAGATGACCGTGGCGGAGGCCCTCGATTACCTGATCCAGGAAGAAGAAAACCGGCTGATTGATATGGACCAGGTGACGCGCATCGCCGTCGAGCGCGCCGAGCAGATGGGAATTATTTTTATCGACGAGATCGACAAGATCGCCGGGCGCGAATCGGGCCACGGCCCGGACGTTTCCCGCGAAGGAGTGCAGCGCGACATCCTGCCGATCGTTGAGGGAACAACGGTGAACACGCGCTACGGCATGATCCGCACCGACCACATTCTGTTCATCGCCGCCGGCGCGTTTCACATCACCAAGCCGTCGGATCTGATCCCCGAGCTGCAGGGCCGCCTGCCCATCCGCGTCGAGCTGCAATCCCTCGGCGAAGCGGATTTCATCCGCATTCTCACCGAGCCCAAGAACGCCCTCATCAAGCAATACACCGCTCTGCTGGAGACCGAGGGCGTCAAGCTCAGCTTCGCGGAGGACGCCATCGCCGCGCTGGCGCGGTTTGCCACCACGGTGAACGAGCACACCGAAAATATCGGCGCGCGGCGGCTGCACACCATCCTCGAAAAAGTGCTGGACGAAATTTCCTTTGAGGCGCCGGAGCTGAAGAAAAAGACGGTGAAGATTGATGCCGCCTACGTCGGCAAACAGCTCGCCGACATTGTCAAGAACCAGGACCTGAGCCGCTACATCCTCTGAGGTCATCCGAAACTCGAAAATGGAAACTCGAAAAGCGGATTTCCGTTTTGCGCCGCGCCCTGCGGATTCGCGATGGCTGAAGTTCGGTTTCGGAGTCTCCCTGCTGGGGTTTGCGCTGGCCGCCGGCTGCGCGGCGCCGGGGGAGCCGCAAGCCCGCAGGCCCCCCGTGCCGACAGCCGTCACCGACCTGGCTGCGCGGCAGGCTGGCAGTGGCGTCGCGCTGACATTCACTCTTCCCCGGAACACCATCGAAGGGGAACCGCTCTCGGAGCCGCCCGCCATCGAAATCTATCGCGGGTTTGCGGCGGCTGGAGCGCCGGGGAAGGCAGCAGATTCGCGGCTGGTCTTCACCATCCCCTCCGGCGTTGTGGACAACTATCTCACCGATGGCCACATCGAGTTTGTGGACCCGATTCCTGCGGAGGAGCTGGCCGGCCATGCGGGCCAGCAAGCGGTCTATCTGGTGCGGACGCGCGCGGCCAGGAAGCGGGCTTCCGCCGATTCGAATGCCGCCGCGCTGCGCGTGTATCCCGCGCCTGCGGCGGTCACGGACGCGCACGCCGGCGTCACGGAAACCGCCATCGAGCTGTCGTGGTCGGTGCCGGCGCAAACGCCGCAGTCCGCATCCATTGTGGGCTACCGCGTATATCGCGCGGAAGTGGACCCGGCCTCGCTGCCCGATGCCGCGAAGGATGCTTCCCAGGCAAAGCTCAAGACGCCGCTGACGCTGCTTGCGCCCGCCTCCGCCGCTTCTTACCGGGATACGCAATTTGAATTTGGCAAGGCCTATCTTTACTCGATTCGCAGCGTTACGTCTGCGGAGCCGGCCACGGTCGAGTCCGCAGATTCAAACCCTGTGCTGGTCGAGGCGCGCGACGTTTTTCCCCCGGCGCCGCCGCAAGGCTTGGTCGCCGTGCTCGTGCCCGCCACTCCGGAAACCCCCGCGTACATCGAGCTTTCCTGGGATATCAGCCTGGAGACCGACTGGGCCGGTTACAACGTCTATCGCAGCGATACACAGGGTACCCGGGGCGAACGTCTGACGCCGCAGTTGTTGCTGGCCCCCACATTCCGTGATATCTCCGTTATATCGGGGCGGCGTTACTTCTACCAGGTGACCGCTGTGGACAAAGCCGGCAATGAGAGCCCCCCGAGCGCCGCGGTCGCAGCCGGCCTGCCGCAACCGTCGCCGTAGCGGCGGGTTTGCAAATTCGAGGCGATCTCGAACCGGACACGAAGATGATTCGCCCCTCCCATCTTCCGGGATATGAGTCGCTGCACTTCTTGCGCACGGATTGGCTGCGCACGGGAGTTTATACCGGCATCTGCTGCTCATTCGTTTTGATTGCCTGGCTGGTGGTTGCCAATCGCATGCCGGGGCTCCAGCAGTTTGCCATGGAACGCAACATTGCCGCCGCCGCCGCGGTTACACTGCTGATGATCATCCCGGCGCTGCGTTTCGCGCGGAAGCCTTTGCGTATGCTCTTCGCGGGAATCACCGGTTGGGGACTGTTCAGCGTGGTATATGGGCTCATGGAGATTTTTTTCCACCGCCTGGCGACGCGCATGGGCGCCTTCCACGTATTCATGCTGGGCGCGGTGGTGTATGCCATCGTCGCGGCGCTTACCTGGATCGCTTCGCTGCTCCTCACCACGCGGGAACACCCGTTGCAGGCTTCGCGCCGCCGGACAAACTAAGTCTCATCCAGGTTTCTATGAAGATTTGCCGCTTCCAGCCGTTGCACATTCCTATCGAACAGGTCCGCCGAAGGGGAGAAGAGTTGCCATCCGATTCCGTCGAGCCCTCCTGGGGAGTCGTCGCCGGCGAAAACATCCGCGAAGTTTCCGGGAGCCTCACCGGCGAATGGAAACTTTCCGGCCGCACCTGGCCGCTGGCCGAGGTGCAGTTGGTCGCGCCCATCGAGCCGGGCAAGATTGTCTGCGTCGGACGCAATTATCGGGAGCACGCCGCCGAGCTCGGCAATCCCGTTCCCACTGAGCCGCTGATTTTTCTGAAGCCGCCTTCGTCGGTCATCGGCCCGGGCGAACCCATTGTCCTCCCCGCCATCTCCGAGCGGGTGGACCACGAAGGAGAACTCGCCGTGGTGATCGGACGGCAGTGCGCGCACTTGGGTGAGGCTGACGACGTGCGGCCGTTCATTTTCGGCTACACCTGCCTGAACGATGTCACCGCGCGCGACCTCCAGCGTAAGGACGGGCAGTTTGCGCGCGCGAAGGGCTTCGACACCTTCTGCCCGATGGGGCCCGTGATTGAGACCGAACTCGATCTCGCCGGCGTCTCCGTGGAGACCTTTGTCAACGGCCAGCGCCGCCAGGCCGGACGCACGTCGCAAATGATATTTCCCGTGGACCATCTGATCCGCTGGGTCTCCCGGATGATGACGCTGGTTCCCGGCGACGTCATTGCCACGGGATCGCCCGCGGGTGTCGGCCCGCTCCGGGCCGGCGATGTTGTGGAGGTCGCTGTCGGCGGCGTCGGGACTCTGCGTAACCCCGTGATGGCGGCATCTCTCTGAGTTCCCTGCCGGCGCGCTCTTTCCGGTAGAATAGGTCTGGCAGAAGAGGGGGTACTTCCATGAAAATCTTCCTCGATACCGCGAATCTGGACGAAATCCGCCAGGCCGCTTTGCTCGGCGTGCTGGACGGCGTCACCACCAACCCCACGCTCGTCGCCAAAGAGAAGAAGTCCTTTCACGAGCACATCCTCGACATCTGCGAAATTTTCGAAAACGCCGGCGTCAAGGATGCCGTTGTCAACGCCGAGGTGGTGTCCACCAATACGGAAGGGATGCTGCGCGAAGGCCGCGAACTGGCCACCTGGCATCGTTATATTCATGTGAAAGCTCCCACCACTCCCGATGGCATCCGCACCTGCAGCATTCTTTCGCGCGAAGGCATCCGCATGAACATGACGCTGGTGTTTTCGGCGACGCAGGCGCTGCTGGTCGCCAAGGCGGGCGCCACGTTCGTCAGCCCGTTCCTCGGACGCCTGGACGACATTTCGCAGGACGGCATGACGGTGCTGCGCGAAATCCTCGAAATCTACCGCGCCTACAACTTCAAGACACAGGTGCTCGCCGCCAGCCTCCGCGGCCCCATGCACGTGCTCGAGGCGGCGCGCCTCGGCGCGCACATCGGCACCATGCCTTACAAGGTGTTTGAGCAGCTCTTCAAGCACCCCCTTACCGACAAGGGTCTCGAAGGATTCCTGAAAGACTGGGCAACGGCGCGCGAATCGCTGGGGGACATCCTCGGGACGCCCGTGGTGCAGAAGGCTGGCCGTTGACCCTCGCAGCAGCCGATTGGCGGACCGTCCTGCCGGCGGGCGCGGTAGTCCTGGCGGCGCTCGCCGCGATTGTTTACTGGATTGCGCGGCGGCCCGCCGATCCCGACGAGATCGAACGCAAGCGCCGCGCCTATCTGAATCAAGTGGGGCGCATCTGCGAGGGCCAGGTTGTGGAGATCGTCGAGCGCAACGACTCCCCGGCCGAGACCTCTGCCGCGCGCGCCAGGTCGCGCAAACAGATTTCTCCGAAAAGCGGGCGCAGCCGCAAGCTGGTCTGTTATACCTACCTGATTTCCGGCGTCACTTACGAAACCGCGCAGGACATCACCGGACTCGAACAGCACATTCATCTCCAGCGCGTCGCTGCCGGCCAGCCCGCCAGCATCAAGTACGACCCATCCAATCCCACCAACTCGATCCTCATCGCCGACGATTGGTCCGGCTTGCGCTAAACGGCGTCCGGGTGTCATCCTCGAAAGAAGCAAGCGCCGCGCCCATTCCGAATTTTCCCGGCATGCGCTATCCTTGCCCCGGCGTTGTACCGGGGGGGAGCGCGCGAATCACGCGGGGGATTCATCTGGCCTCTCGTCGCGAGTTAGAGCCATGCACATCAAGAAAATCGGCGCCGGAATTCTGACGGCCTTGCTGAGCATCGCGATGACCCTCGCGGCCATGTATGTGCTTGTGCGCGCGACGCTGTTGGTCACGCAAATCCCCGGCACGCTGGCGCGGGCGATTGCCGTCGCCGCCGAGCTCGTGCTGGGCGTGATATTCCTTGTCGGAACCACGTGGCTCACCACGCATCTCGCGGTGCGGATTTTTGGCGGCGGCGCGGGCCGCGCGCTCCCCCCGCGTTAGCGGAATGGTAGGACAGGCCGGGAAGCCCGTCCTCGTGCAACATCTTAGAAAGGCAACGGAATGGCCGCTGACCCCAAGAAGGCTGAAGCGAAGCATCCCGGCGCGCTCGATGAGCTGCGCCGCCGCTCTGCCGAGGCCGAAGCCGGCGGCGGTCCGGAGCGCCGCGAGCGCGAGCACAAAGCCGGAAAGCTCACCGCGCGCGAGCGCATCCACCTGCTCCTCGACGAAGGCAGCTTCGAAGAGCTCGACGAGTTCGTCACCCACCGCTGCGTGGACTTCGGCATGGAGGCCCAGCGGCCTTCCGGCGACGGTTTCGTCACCGGGTTCGGCCGCATCGAGGGCCGGCTCGTGTACGTCTTTGCCCAGGACTTCACCGTCTTCGGCGGCTCGCTTTCCGAATCCAACGCCTTGAAAATTTGCAAAATCATGGACCTGGCGATGCGCAATGGAGCGCCGGTGATCGGCCTGAATGATTCCGGCGGCGCGCGCATTCAGGAAGGCGTGATGTCGCTCGCGGGCTATGCGGACATCTTCTTGCGGAACACCCTGGCGAGCGGCGTCATCCCGCAAATCAGCGCCGTCATGGGGGCTTGCGCCGGCGGCGCGGTCTATTCCCCGGCCATCACCGACTTCATCTTCATGACCCGCGAGACCTCCTACATGTTTGTCACCGGCCCGGACGTCATCAAGACCGTCACGCACGAGGAAGTCTCCAAGCAGGAGCTCGGCGGCGCCATGACCCACAACGCTACCAGCGGCGTCGCTCATTTTGTGACCCGCGACGACGCCGATTGCCTCGCCATGATCCGCGAGCTGATGAGCTTTCTTCCCTCCAACAATCTCGACGATCCCCCGCGCCGTCCGTCAAACGACCCGCCCGACCGCGCCGACGCCGCGCTCGATTCGCTTGTCCCCGAAGACCCCATGAAGCCCTACGACATCAAGGACGCCATTCACGCCGTGGCGGACGACAACTATTTCTTCGAAGTCCACGAACACTTCGCCAAAAACATTGTCGTGGGATTTGCGCGCCTCGACGGCCGCCCCGTGGGCATCGTGGCCAACCAGCCCGCCGTGCTCGCCGGATGTCTGGACATCAACGCTTCGGTGAAGGGCGCGCGCTTCGTCCGCTTCTGCGATGCGTTCAATATTCCGCTCGTCACCTTTGAAGATGTGCCCGGGTTTCTTCCCGGCACGCAGCAGGAGTTCGGCGGGATCATCAAGCACGGCGCCAAGCTGCTCTTCGCCTTCGCCGAAGCCACCGTGCCGAAAATTACGGTCATCACCCGCAAGGCCTACGGCGGCGCGTACTGCGTCATGGCCAGCAAACACATCCGCACCGACGCCAACTTTGCCTGGCCCACCGCGGAAATCGCCGTGATGGGCCCGGAAGGCGCCGTCAACATCGTCTACAAGCGCGAACTCGACAAGGCGCCCGAGAGCGAGCGCGAAAAACTCCGCCAGGAAAAAATTGCCGAGTTCCGCGAGCGTTTCGCCAATCCTTATGTCGCTGCCGAACGCGGCTACATTGACGCCGTCATCGCCCCTTCGCAGACCCGCGCGAAAATCATCGCCTCCCTGCGCGCCCTTGAAAACAAAAGCGACACCAACCCCCGCAAAAAACACGGTAACATCCCGCTGTAACAGCCGATCTTACTTTTGCCTGCTTCGGGAAATCAGGTGGTCGAGCGAGAACGGGCCCGCACCCGTGGTGGCCAGCAGCAGCGAGGCCAACCCCAGCACCAGCGGCAACTCGTATTCCCGCACGGCATAAATCCCTTCGTTGAAGTTGTATTTCCACATCGCCGCGCACATGTCTAGCACCAGAAGCAGCGCCGCCACAGGCGTAATCGCCCCCAGCGCCAGAAGCACGCCTCCGAGCAACTCGATGCCGCCGGCGATATAGACGAAGTACGACGGCAGCCCGAGGTTTTGGAAGGCCGCGACAAACTTCGCCGTGCCCCCGAAAAGTTTCGGGTAGCCGTGATAAATAAAAACCAGTGCCAGGCCGCAGCGCAACAACAGCAGCGCCAGCGGCCGCAGCTTTTCCAGAAATCTCATGTGCCTCCCCGCTCCCGGAAGCGTCTGCGCCACCCCAGCGCACCGCGTGATTCTAGCAGACCCCAACCTTCCGGTTCGTGTGTCATTTCGAGCTTTTGCCCTGAGCTAAGCGAGGGGGAGCGACGTGATACCTTTTGCTTTTCGCGCCCACATGCTTCTTCCCACCCAGAGATTCTTTCGTCGCTTCAGGGTAAGAGCTAGCCATCCGGTGCTTTCCCTACTCTGCTTTCGAGAATTGTACTCCTGCCCATTGCAGTATTCCCGGGATTGTAGGGTCGTTCCACGTGTACTAAATCTGCGCATCAGGTGAGCGCCAGATGGGTCTGCCGACCGGTCGAATGGAAAAACGGAGTGCAAGGGCAGTGGCCGTAGAGCTCTCCCGCCCAGACCTGTCGTACGCTCCGGAAACAACCTTCACCGAAAACGTCAGTCTGTATGGCGTCCGCGTCGTGAGCAAGCAGCGCTGGCGGGCAGGAGACCGCCTGCTGGTCAAATCTCTTGAGGGTGACTTCCGGTCGCAGGCGCAGGTAATGTACTGTCAACGCTTGCCAAACAATGCCCTTGCTGTTGGGCTGGAACTGTTCACGCACGCGGAGGAGTGGGGAAGCCCCTCTAATTCCATGGCAGCACGGGAGCAAAAGCATGGGGGCAAAAAGCCCCGGGCAAGAGCATGGGGGCAAAAACCCGTTTGGAGTTGGCGCTCGAAGTTGCCAGCCTGAATCGCCCGCTTCCCATGGGCGCGGGACCCATTGACCCAGCGAAGCGTTATGACATTACGATGCCAGCAGGCTTGCCTCATTCGTGAGACTTGCCTGACACCCGAATTGCGGGCATCTCCACAAGCGAAAGCTTCTCTTCTGCGGCTTAACCTCAGCCAGGTACATGGGCAATCCATGATGAGGACAAGCGACTTCAAGCGTCGAATCTCGCTCGATCTCTCTTCCATCCTGAGTGACGAAGTATCCGATCGGGCTGGTATAGCCGATGAGGCAACCGGGCTCCGGGCAGGCGTAGGCAAGCGTCTGCGCCGGGTAAATATCACTCCTTAAGACCCTCAGGAGAATTTGAACGAGGCTCATCTCCACGTGGTGCTCATAGCAAAGCGGCTGAAGATCCGTGCTGGTCTTCACGACAGCCACACCCGACGCCATAATCCACCCCCTTTGCCGGGCCGCCACGCAGACACGCCTACCCTTTTCCTGTCGTGCCCTGAAACGAATTAGATCCCCTCTGAGTGACTCCCCAAATCGATAGCCTTTCATACTAGTATGTAAGTCGTCTGTCAAGAAGCATTTACGCTTCGGCGCTATCTTATGAAAAGTACTTTTAGATGTAAAGCGAATAATCACGCTCCCTCCCCAGTCGGTTCTAAAGAGATTCGGTCGTTCCGAAAAAGACCCCGCAGTTCACACTTCTCCCGCCAGTCCGCAACCTTTTGCTTCGACATTCATCAAAGTACTGAACCCTTCGCGATGCGCTTTCGTGCGCTGTCCATAAGTGCCGGAAGGGACAAGGAGAATCAGATGAACAGATTGGAAGGCAAAGTGGCAGTGGTGACGGGCGGAAACAGCGGAATCGGCCTGGCGGCCGCAAAGAGGCTTCACGAAGAAGGCGCGCGCGTGGCCATCGCGGGGCGGGAATCCAAAACGCTGGAACAGGCAGTGAAGTCCATCGGAAATGGCGTGGTTGCTGTCCAGGCTGACGTTGCCCAACTGGCCGATATTGACAGGCTTTATACAACCGTAGTGCAGAAGCTCGGCCGTATCGACGTGCTGTTTGTGAATGCCGGCGTGGCCAAGTTCGCTCCGCTGATGGAAACGTCGGAGAAAACTTACGACGAGATCTTCGATATTGACGCCAAAGGCGCGTACTTCACGATTCAGAAGGCCATTCCCCACCTCAACGACGGAGCTTCCATCATTCTGAACACTTCCGTGGCGGACAAGAAAGGCAGGCCGGGGACAAGCGCCTACAGTGCGGCCAAGGCTGCGCTGCGATCCCTGGCGCGCACCGCGGCCGCCGAGCTTGCGGACCGCGGAATTCGTGTGAACGCGGTTAGCCCCGGCCCCATCCTGACACCCATCTTCGAACGTATGGGACTGCCGAAGGAGGCCGTAGAGGAACGCCTGGGTGAAATTGTCGCTGCCGTGCCCCTGAAAAGAGCGGGCCGGCCGGAAGAAGTGGCGAGCGTAGTTGCCTTCCTGGCGTCCTCCGACGCCTCGTACATTACCGGTGAAGAGATCAACGTGGATGGAGGAATGGGGCAGATCTGAGTCTCTCCGCGCCCTCGAAAACAAGCGCGACTCCACCCCCCGC
>WNGL01003166.1_pt1 | contig 33770 bp, 23 predicted proteins | sample 5400591 | NCBI WGS metagenome assembly WNGL01 (sample SAMN13153377, study PRJNA577476) | soil metagenome | isolation source: 80 cm soil or saprolite under Garry oak tree replicate 1 | place: USA:California | collected 2016-06-15
TTGTGCTTCGAGCTTTCATCCAGGATCGTCTTAAGCTTCCATGCAAGCACTTGAACAAACGGATCGAGGAACATGCCTCCAGGATCCACCGGCAGTTCCACGATCTCCAATCCTCCGGTGGCTAAGTCCCCCCAGCCCATTTGCGCGTCGCTGAGAACGCTGTAATTCCGGTGCGGCTTGAATAAGATTACCCTCCCCGGGTAAGGCATTGGCGTGTAAGCGTAGCCGGCTTGTTCGTTTACATCTTCTAAGAAAGGCTTGACCTTCGTCTCCGCCTTGCGCGAATACATTTTCCTGCAAAGATTTGATAGCTTGAGCAAAAGTCTTGCAGTTTCCCGGTGTCGCGCCACTCTCAGCTTTTCCGAAATATAAGCCGTCCGGGCCGGCAGATTGAGCTGCGCCAGATTTTTCCAGTGAAAGTAGGTTTTTTGCCTGATATACGCAACCTTTTCACGAGCCGACCGTGGTTGTATAATGCCATTATGATTGTACGTATCGAACAGTATCAGCGCGCCAATTGTCTGGCCCTCTTGGACCAATCGCTGTGCCATTTCATAAGCAACTGCCCCGCCCATACAATAACCGCCAAGGTAGTAAGGCCCCGCGGGTTGCAGGCCGCGCATTTCGCTGAGATAGTAAGCTGCCATGTCCTCCACGCGGGTCAAGTAACTCCCCTTTCCATCCAGGCCGCGAGATTGCAACCCGTACAACGGATAATCCGTCCCAAGCTGACGCGCCAGATCGCGGTAAAACAGAACATTGCCCGGTCCACCATGAACACAGAACAGTGGTGCCCGGGAGCCATCGGGTTGGATCGGTACCAGGGAGAATCTGCGGGCGGGAGCCTCGGATTTTTGCTGGATCGCCGCTGCCAGTGCCTCAATCGTAGGGGCCTGGAATAGTGTCGAAAGAGCTAACCGCTTGCCAAAGCGTTTCTCTATCTCGGAAAATAATTTGACCGCCAGCAGCGAGTGGCCGCCCAACTCGAAGAAATTGTCATTTACCCCCACCTTCTCCACAGCGAGCAATTCGGCCCAGATTTTTGCCAGCGCCTCTTCCACCGGGGTGCGCGGCCCAATGTAAGCAAGCGGTGCTTCGGCGGGCACTTCGTTTGGCGCGGGCAACGCGCCGCGATCGATCTTGGCGTTGGGCGTTTTCGGCAACGACTCCAAAAACACAAACGCCGCGGGAATCATGTAGTCCGGTAATTGGTCCTTTAGGAAATCGCGGATCACCCTGGAGTCGGGCGCCACGCCTGGCTGGAGTACGACATAGGCAATCACCCGTTGGTCGCCGGGGCTGAACTCACGCGCAACCACGGCGGACTCGCGCACGCTCGGCTGTTGTCCGAGCACCGCCTCAATTTCCGTCAATTCGATTCGATAACCGCGAATCTTGACCTGGTGATCGATCCGGCCCAGAAAAACAATGCTCCCGTCGGGTCTGTATCGCGCAAGGTCACCCGTGCGATAAATACGATCCCGTGAAGTCTTCCGGAATGGATCCGGAATAAACCTTTCCGCTGTCAGTTCGGGCCGGTTGAGGTAACCCCTGACCACGCCGCTTCCGCCAATCCAGATTTCGCCCGGCAACCCAATCGGCGCGGGTTGCAAATCCGGTTCGAGTATATAAATCCGCGTGTTCGCTATCGGACGTCCGATGGAGACCTCACCCTCGGCATCGTCCTGCGAGTGCGTCGCTGACCAAACAGTCGTCTCCGTCGGTCCATACATGTTGTGGATGGATCCGTGGACCACCTCCCGCATCTGCACGGCGAGGTTGGCGGGCAAAGCCTCTCCGCCAATCATCCACGCTTGAAGCATGCCCAGCGCGGCCCGGTTCTCCGGCCGATCCAGCAACATTCCCGCCATCGAAGGCGTGCATTGAAAGTGACTAACCTTGTGGCGCTGAATCAAGGCCGCCAGGCTGTAATTGGCGCCCGCTTCACCGCCTGCCTCATGGCTCCGCTCCCGAACGTCGTTCAGAAGTCGCAAGCTCTCGAGCACCACCTGTGAGTCCACGCCAAAATCAATCAGGCAAGCAATCTCATCAACACCCGCCTCCTTTAGCTGGCCCACCATCCGCAAGCAAACTTCGGGCGTGCCGAAGAGACTGCTGTTCTCGAAATACCGTTCGAACGCATGTTCGAGCAATCCGGAAAGTTCGTCCTCGGTCAAACTGACGGGCGCTGTCGCGGTCTGTCTCGCCTGGGCATTGGCTGGCAGCCGCGCCGGTGCGAAACCCCAGGGACAGTTTTTCAGAAGATCAGCCGAACTCTTGAGATATCCGCAAAAGGGATCATGAACGGCCGCGCGAACCTGATCCAGGTCCTCTCCCACGAAAGTGTGCATCATCAAAGTGACATGGCCATGCCCGGAATGACCCCGTTCATCCCAAGCCTTCCGATAGATCATTATCTTGTTGGCCAGGTCCTCAAGCTTTTGGCCGATCAAATGCGTAAGCACGCCCGCGCCCAACTCGCCGGCCCTTCTGAACGTCTCGGGATTGCCGGTCGCGGTGATCCAGATGGGCAACTCGCGCTGGACGGGCCGTGGCAGTATCTTGACCGCGACCTCTTTCCCATCGACCCCAGGCAACGCCACCGTTTCCCCTCTCCAAAGCCTGCGGACGATCTCTACGTCCCGGAATGTGATCTCCCTGCGCTGCGGATAATTCTGTGGCGCAAGCACGAAATCGTTGGCTTGCCAACCGGTGGCAAATGAAATACCGACGCGCCCTTTCGACAAGTTGTCCACCACTGACCATTCTTCAGCCACACGAACCGGGTTGTGGAGCGGCAGCACCACGCTGCCAGCCATAATCCTGATCCGGCTCGTGATGGCGGCAATCGCCGCGCTGGTAACCGATGGGTTGGGATAAAGTCCGCCGAAGGCGTGGAAATGACGTTCCGGAGTCCACACCGCCGCGAACCCATGCTGATCTGCGAATCTCGCGCCTTCCAGGAGCAAGCGGTAGCGATCCGCGGCCTGCTGTCCTTCATCGCTCGCGAAGTAGAATAGGCTGAAGTCCATCCTCGTTCGCTCTCTTCTCCGTTTTTCGGTTGGATGAGCCGGTCCACGATCCTCGTTATAGATCACCACCTTGAATCCGCGTGTCAAAGTCCAGAACAGTTCCAATACGGAAATATCGAACGAGATACTGGTGACCGCCAGCCACACACCCGGAACCTCACCGCCAATTCGCTGATCCATCCCGGCGAAAAAGTTGACGATGTTTCGGTGCTCCACCATGACACCTTTCGGTTTCCCAGTCGAACCAGAAGTGTAAATGACATAAGCCAGATTGCCTGGATCAATTTGCACGGCGGGATTACTCAACGATTCTCCTTCAAATTCCTCCTCCCGATCAAGATAAAGGACAGGCGCGTCGCTTTCTGGAACCTGACTCATCAAATGCCGCTGCGTTAGCAAGACTCGAACCCCCGCGTCTTTCGCCATGAACGCCAGTCGCTCTCGCGGGTAATTGGGATCCAGCGGCACATAGGCCCCGCCGGCCTTGAGAATTCCAAGGAGGCCGATAATCATCTCCAAACAACGCTCGACACAGATTCCCACCAACACGTCTGGCTCGACCCCTAGCTTGGCAAGGCGGTGGGCAACCTGGTTCGACCGCGCGTTCAGTTGCCTATAGGTCAATTGTTCCTCGTTGAATGCCACCGCAACACCGTCTGGCGTCCGCTCGGACTGGGCCTCGAACAAGTGGTGAATGCAAGTATTCCGGGGAAGTTCTGTTTCCGTATCGTTCCACTCGATCAGCAATTTCTGAAGTTCATCGCTCTTCAACAGAGGCAGCCGCGACAAAGTCAAACTGGTATCCGATACCATCCCCGCCAACAGGATTTGAAAATGCTCCAACAATCGCTGGATCGTCGAGATTTCGAACAATTCCTCGTCAAATTCACAATCAAGAACCTTGCCGTCCCCCTGCTCCCGTACGCGCAAAACCAAGTCACATTGGACAAGATATTCCGCAAAACGCGAGTCAGCCGGGTTTGAAATCCGGGCTTCGCCATTTCCCGGAGCGTGACTCGAATAAAGGAACGCCGTGCTAAATAACTGCGCCCTGGCACCAGCCTGACTGGCAATCTCGGTTACGGCGGCGAAAGGGCATTCGCTATTCGCCGCCGCCGCCGCAAGCGCGGTGGACACTTGGCGCAAAAGCTTCTCACCCGTATCCTCACCGGAGAAACGACTTCGGAACGCGACCAGGTTGCTCACGTCAGGGTTGCCGGGATCAACCAACAAGGTTCCGACAACGAGGTCAGTCTGCCGCGCATACCGAAAAAGAAATGCCTGATAAGCCGCAAGTAAAATGGCGTGCACCCCAATGCCTTCCTTCCGCGATAGTGCTGCGATTTGTAAGCAGACGTCCTGACCGATGATCGCCGACGCAGTTTCCCGAATGAACGAGCTGGCCGGTGGTCGTTCTTTATCCAATGGGAGTGCCAATGCCGGCGCCCGATCCGACAACTGCGTCAGCCAATAGGCCTTCTGCTCATCGATCGTTTTCACAGTCAACCAACTTGCGTATTGGTTTTCAAATCTCCGTTATCAGGCGACGAGGTCGGATGGGGTTGCTGCCTTGCTGAACGTCACTTGTTCTAACGACCTCGCGCTCTTCGCCTCGACGATGTAATCGCCCAACACGAGGGCGTCAAGTTTCGCGAAATGGAATGTGTCCAACGCCTCTTCCGCCGTGCGCACGATCGGTTGTCCCTTCACGTTGAATGAAGTGTTCAACAGCACGGGTAGCCGGCTCAGCTTTTCAAACTCGTTCAACAATCGCCATAACCGCGGATTTTGTTCCCTGGAAACTGTTTGCGCTCTTGCCGACCCATCAACGTGGGTAACTGCCGGGAGCGCTTTTCGATAAGGCCGTGCAACCTGGGTCACGAAAAGCATGTGCGCATAGGTGTCTTCCTCCCCCGGCGTAATGTCAAAGAATCGTGAAGCAGCTTCCTTTGTCACCACCGGCGCAAAGGGCCGGAACGCCTCCCGCTTTTTAACCAGGGCGTTGATGCGATCACGCATCGTCGAGTCTCGTGGGTCCGCCAGGATGCTGCGACTCCCCAGGGCGCGGGGCCCGAATTCCATCCGTCCCTGGTGCCAGGCTATGATTTGACCTTTGTCGATGCGGGCGGCAGTCTCCCGACACAGCGTCTCTACGGACTCGGCTTTGACCCATCTGCAATCAGTGCGCCCGGCCAAAGCTTCTTGGATTTCCTCGTCGCCATACTCTGGACCCCATAATGGCACACTCATGCGGTGAGTCGTGAAATCCGGATCTTGCTGCCTTTGAGCGTACAAAGCCGCGCCCAGCGCCGTGCCGTCGTCGCCGGCCGCAGGCTGAATGAACATGTTTTGGAACAATCGACTCCGCTTAATGACACCATTGGCTGAGCAATTCAGGGCCACGCCGCCAGCGAGACATAGATTGTTTTGCCCGGTCTCGCGCTTGAAATGTCGCAGGACGTGCAATTGGCAGGTCTGCAGCACGGTTTGTAACGCCGCGGCGATGTCCTTATGATCCTGATTAATCTCTGATTCCGGCTCCCGCGCTGGGCCGAACTGATCGGCAAGGAATCTCAGGACGCCCGCGTGTGTCTCCCGCTCTTCCAACGACTGGTCATGGGCAAATATTGGAATCGCATACGTGCCATCGTTTTTGAGTCTGATACATTCCAGGATTTTGTCGTAGTAACGGCGCGGATTGCCATAGGGCGCCAGCCCCATTACCTTATACTCGTCCAATCCCATGTAAAAGCCAAGGTATAGCGTAAAGACTCCGTAGAGCGTTCCCAAGGAATGCAGCGCGGGAATTTGCTGGATGATTCGAACGTCGTGTCGGTTTCCAATCGCCACGCTCATACTATGAATTTCCCCCATCCCATCGCTGACCAGTATCAGCGCCTCTTCAAAACCGCTTGGATAAAACGCGCTCGCCGCATGGGCCAGATGATGAGGGACAGGAACGAATTTCTCCCTCCAGTTCGGCGCGGCGAAATGCTCGGCGAGGTGCCGTTGTTGAACTTCGGGAGAATAGACCTCGGCATACTGCCTTTGAGTATATTCATCCTGATCGAAGAATGACTTGACGGGCTCATAAGAGAAGCCGTGGGCCACGTAATCGACCTCGCGGTGACTTAACTTTGAAGCCTCCAGACAATATTGCATCGCATGAATCGGAAAGACTCCCGTCGCCTTCTCTCCGGTAAATCGTTCTTCCGCCGCCGCCGCCACTATCCCGCTTGAATTCACCAACGCCGCCGCCGAGTCAAATCCTTGCGCGATGCGATATTCACGCCGAGTAAGCTTTGGAAACTCCTTTCGCTTGAATGCCACACTATCGTGAAGGCCGCTGATACCGATCACATTCATAATAAACAGTCCGTTAACGTCGCCTGAGCTTTTGCAGAGTTCGCCGGGCGCACCGGCGAAGAGCGACTTGCCATCGGCTGCGACTTCGACACCGGATTCCATTGTCGAGCAACGCGATTTGTTCATTCGACAGCCGCCAATCCGAGCTCCCGCAGTTCTCGTCGAGGTGTCTTATCGATTCCGTCTTTGGGATGACGACCACGCCGGCCTTGGAAATGCACCAGTTCAATGCTACTTGGCCTTTGGTCCGATTTGTCATCTGGGCCACTTTGCCCAAAACATCTTCCGGATCCGAGTCCAGAATCCTTTGAAAGCTGCCCCCCAACGGACTGTACGCGATTACAGTCACTTGGTTCCACTGGCAGTAACGCAGCAGCTCCCTTTCAATGGTCCGGTCCACCAAACTATAGCGCATTTGGTTCGAAACGATCTTCTGCCTGCCGAGGGCACGTTGCGCTTCCTGCATTTCCCAGACCGTAAAGTTGCTGACTCCGATGAACCGTACTTTTCCGGCCGCCACCAGCGCCTCCATAGCAGCCATGGTTTCGGCAATCGGAACCGCGGCATTAGGCCAATGCAGTTGATAAAGGTCAATCGAATCGCACTGCAACCGCTTCAAACTGGCTTCGGCGCACTTTAGGACTTCATCGTATCTCCAATGGTTAGTCTTAGTCGCAACGAAAGCTCGATCCCGCAAGTTCTTCATCGCCTCTCCGATCACTTCCTCGCTCCCGTACAACTCCGCAGTATCAATCAGTGAAACACCACGCTCTATGGCATTTCTAAGCAGAGCAGCGCCACCTCGATATCGATACGTTCCAAAGCCGATTTCGGGGAGCATCACTCCGGTTTGAGCCAATTGCTTGCGTTGCATGCCGACTCCAGAAGGCAAGACCGCGGCCTTCTTTCAACCGGGACCGAATCCGGCGAGCTTCCGGCAACTCAAGGCCGGCGCCTTCTCCCCGATCAGAAGCCTCGTAAAGCAACCAACGTCAGACTCTCTAAGATTGATTTACCCATTAGGCACATCGAAATGACACCTCCTTCTTGCATCGCGGGAACAACCGCTGCCGTCCATATCGAGCCCTCCGTCAACCAGGGCCACCGCTAAAAGCCCACCCTCTGTCGCCTCTCAGTTTCCTTGTTAAGAAGGCTGTCCTTCCCTCATGCCGTGCTCAGACCTCCGCAACCAAAGCAAAAGCAGGAAGAACGGCACCAGTGAGAGGACTAGAAACAGCGGCCCGCCATGGTGGTGCACCGGCGAATCTATCATCCCCGGATCGACATAGACACAAAGCATGGAGATCGTCACAATTCGCACGCCGTTCCTTAAGATTCCAATCACGACCATCGCCAGCGCCAACATTACCCTGTTCCTTGTGTTCTTTAGCAACAAGTGACCCGCCACAAGACTCATGATAAAAAGCACAAGAGTCGAGTGAATGCCACTACATTGCGGTGCCACTTCGATAGTCATCCCAGGCAGCTGAAATACAGGCCCCTCCCTCAGGACAGGCATTCCCAAAAGCCGGAGCAGCAAGTAGGCCGTCGCCGCGGAAGCGTGCTGTAAATAGTCGCGGGCAAAGTCCGTCACGAAAGTAGGAAGCGGCGCCATCAAAAACAAGAACGCAATCGGAAAAGCCACGACCGCGGCGCCCTTCCTTCCCAGGAACATAAAGCACCCACTGGCGACGAACGCCACAAAGGCATAAATTGTAAATGAAAGGTAATCGTTCTGATTGACCGTTGCACCGAACCTGACAATTGAATAATATCCATTTATCAGTAGTATGCCAATCAACAATGGAATGAGCGCCAGTTTCGGAGAAGATCCTAAGTTGGATGCTAGTTCTCGCACCCTGGGCCACGCCAGATATAAACTGACAAACGGCACAAGAAGAATGAACGAGTATAACTTGCTTGTCGCAGCATAAATCACAAGGTCCAGCAAGGGACTCAGAAAAAGGAGCACCAGGGCCAACAAGAAAAGCCCCAACCCAGCCGCTCGGCTGAAATGTCCCGCATGGATAAGTCTATCAAGAACCGCTAAGCGTTTCACGTTCTTCTTACGATGGAAAATCATTGTGAGCATCAGGCGCCGCCAGGTCCGTGGCCGCCGACTCGCTCGCAGTGCTCAATCAGCATTCATACTCCATAATTTATCGACACGCTATCTCACTCCGGGGATATCAAGGAGAGCTTCGCAGGCATCGCTTGGCCAGCATCCGCGCGAGCAACGGGACTTCGAGCAGGCCGGGCATTGGGTCATCGCGAGCGAAGATCGCCTGTTCGATAGGGCCACGCATCGAACGCAGGTAGTCGCGCAACGTGAGGCGGCCGCGGAGAATCTCGAGGAACGCTGTCGGGAAATCACTGCTCATCCTGACCCACCTGACTCCGGCTCGCCCGCGCAACTCCGGAATTGCGTCACCTAAGGTCAAACGCCAGAGGAGGTACGAGAAATCAACGCCTGCCCTTTCCCCGAGACTATGCCACCCCCAAACTCGTGGATTAACATCAAGCAGCTTGAATCCTCCATCGCGACGGTCACGCTTGAACTCAATTTCGATCAAGCCTGTAAAACGAAGTGCGTTGATCAAGCGGACAGCCGGCCCGACAATCCCAGAATCCTCTACGGTTTCGACGTAGGTGCTGAAGCGGCCGAAGTCCATGGGAAACTGCCGGGCCCGCCTTGCGACGACAGAGGCGACAGGCCTTCCATCCGAACAGAGGGCGGCGTACGAGAACTGCGCCTCACCCCAACCCGGCACCACCTGTTGAATCATAACCAACTCTGGACAGATCAACGAACAGGCCCGGTCATAGTGTTTCAACAGGGACTCGCGATCCTCCGCCAACCAAGCCTTCCTGGCGGTAACCTTGTTAAGGCCTTCGCGAAGAGCCGGTTTCACAATGACCGGGAAAGGACATTCCAATGCTGCCAGCTCCTCGCGGCTCTGTGGACTACACGTCCAAGGCTGTTCGATTTTAAGTTCCATCGCTAGCCGGTGCAAATGACGCTTGTCACAGATGCATTGTATTTCCGACCAGGGCAGCGTGGTTAGTCGAAAGCTCTTGGAGAGTCGATCGTGGTTGCGAGCAACAACGCCGACTACTTCGTCGTCCGTTGGGAATAAAACCCAGCCCTGCAGCCCATGCTTCTGTGCCAGTTCCACCAAAAACTCGACTAGTGCGTAGTCACTTTCCGCACTACAACGCAAGCTGCGTTCAGCGTAACGAGAGAGCCCCGCCAACTTTTGATCATCCTTCTCCAGCACCCAGGCTGGAATTCCGCGGCGCCCCAAACTTCGGAGAATACCCAAACCTCGGTAATCGGCACCCGTGACCAAAGCTCCAGCACGGTCCTCGGTGCCCGGTAATGAATGTAACAAGGGGGAACCGAACTTAGCAATGCTCGAATTACTTGTGCTCACAAAGTTGCCTACAAATAATCAATTACGAGACGCTTTTGACTTCGATGCCGCAACAATGCGCTCCAACACCGCCCGCGCCGTAAACTCTGCCCCCGCGACGAATCGCATGAGCGGACCGAAACTCCAAGCCGCCGGCGCACCGACGAAATGCAGCCCGCGAACTGATGACTCAAATCCTGATGCAAGTTGAGGATAGCCGTCGTTGTGATGGATCAACGCCAGAAGCTCCCGGCTTAAAAACCCATAGCGTGAGATGTCCACCCGGTAGCCCGTTCCGAGGAGAACATGATCGACGATGCGTTCACTCCCGTCGTCAATTTTTAGTTTCAACCCTTTATCATGAGGAACGGCCGAAACAACAAAGCGCCCGATCTCGATTCGAATCTGATTCACTCGGGATTTCAGCCAAGCAGACCCTGCAGCTCTTACTGATCGCGCTCCTAAGGCAACCTGCAAGCCCCGAGGCAGCCGCCGGAACCAACCCGGCCTGGCAACAAGGTGGCTCACTAGCGCTGGCCCGACATCCGGTGGCGCGTATAACAAGGGTTCAATCGGCCATTTGTGCAGTAAAGGTCGCTGATGCAGCCACCGCAGGACAGGCGCGCGAACCATCAGTTCGACGCTCGCTCCCGCCTCACACAGCAGCGCTGCGGATTCAAGCGCGCTCTGTCCCCCACCAACCACCACAAGCTGTTTTCCCTCAAACCGGCTGAGATCCCGATGCTCGGACGAATGCGAAGCCAGCGAACCGGGTAAGTCATGAAAGCGAGCCGGACGCCAGGCAAAGGAGCCAATCCCGCAAGCGACGATTATGTGTCGCGCGCCGAGCGTAGCGCCGTCGTCCAGCGTGAGTTGAAACCCTCTTGCACTTTTTTCAACGAGCCTGACTTGCCGCTTATCCACGTCCGGCACGGCGCAATGCTGAAACCAATGACCATAATCGATGAAGCGATTCAGCGGAATGGGCGCATCAAAGTGGCTTCCGTTCTTCGCGCGATAAGCGTCCAGTGTTAACGAGCGTTCCTGATCTGACAAATGAGATCCCGCCCACGGAGAACGAAGCAGCATACCGACAGGCATTTGCCGTTCCCAGAACGACATCGGCTCACCGAAAACGCTCGTTTCCAAACCTCGAACACTCCGCAGATGTGCCGCCACAGACAACCCATACGGCCCAGCTCCGACGATCGCAACATCAGTTAGTACCATCGATTCACGTTCTTTTCTAAGTCACAATACTTCAGCTGGGAACGCAGGGCAGGTTCGTAAGATTCGAACGATCCGGCAACCTCGGAGGCAAGTTTGATGCCGCTCCGAGTCCCGTCGTCACTGAATTTTCAGGTGGGACAAAAGAAAACTTTTGCATAAACATACGCGATCCCTTCGCCAATGACCTCTCGCACTCCTTCGCTGGTCCGCCACCAATGCCCCGGATCGTAGTCTCGATCTTCAACCGAAATCACCCCTACCTTCACCTGCTTCCCCAAGGCCTTCTGGAAAAGCAGCCTCGACCTCCGTGCATGTGGACCGAGAGTCATAATATCAATAGATCTGACCGAGACGCCGTTTTCTTGGAACCACTGCTTGACGGCCAGCGCGGCGTTATAGGTCCTGTCCTTTCGTTCTACCCAGCAAGGGATCGGTTGGACGGAATCGTTGGTCATCCCAAGTCTCCTAAGCCTGCTGGCACCGTAATCGGCAACCGTGCGTTTTGTTGTCGCGCTCAACCCGTCGCCCGTGATGCCTCCGCTCGTGAAAACCCTTCGATATTCACCGCCTTTGAACAAAACAACAGCCTGCTCCAAGGCGTATCCCGGAATCCAGCCTTCTACCACGAGTACTTCCCCGTGCATGCGGTTCGTGACGGCCAGAAATGGATACGCGAATCGCATCGAAGTCAGCGCCAGACCCACACAAGCCGACCAGACGAGCAGTTTACCGCGAAGTGAGAGAGTCCAGCATTCCTTCCGTATTAGGATGCTGCCGAGCGCCATCCGCTTGCCGAGCGTCCCTCGACTCGCGACTTTTTGCGTCCCGGCCTCGAGCAAGTGATCCGACACCGCGCCCGTTCGTGGATCATTCGCCTGCATTGACATCTCCGCACTGCTCTCAGTCCTCCCACAGGACTATTAGAACTTTGAGACTGGATTGATTTTCAAATTGTCTGCTTCTCCGGAATGAAGAGATACCTCCTTCAAGTTCTCGCACGCGTGTTCCTTGTACCACGCCAATGTTTTTGACATACCTGCACGAATGTCTTCGGTCGGCTGGTAGCCCAACAAGTTCGTTGCCCGGGCAATATCGGCTTGAGAGTGCCTCACATCACCAACACGAGATTCCTTGTACTCAGGTTTGTAGTCAACCAAATAGGGACGATCTGCCGCCAGAAGCTCTCTGATCAGGTGAAACAATTGGTTCAACGTTGTTCGTTCGTTGACAGCCACATTGTACACTTGATTTGTCGCAGCGCGATCTGTGGTCAGGGCGGCGAGAACGTTGGCTTGCACAACATTCCTCACAAAGCAAAAATCCCGGCTCGTCTCGCCGTCGCCATAGATTGCGATGGGCTCTCTGCGCAGCATTTCTAGTATCCATTTGGGAATAACCGCAGCATACGGTCCTTCGGGATCCTGCCGAGGACCGAAAACATTGAAGTAGCGCAAGCCGATTGACTCGATGCCATAACAGCGCGCAAAAGTCTCCGCAGTGAGCTCATTCATCAACTTGGTTAGCGCGTACGGAGAGAGCGGGCTGCCGATATTTTGCTCGCGCTTCGGGAGGTCCGGGCTATCGCCATAAACCGAACTGCTGGAGGCGTAAACAAACCGACGGGCGTTGCATTCCCGGACTGCCAGCAGCATGTTTAGAAAGCCAGTGACATTTACATCATAGGATGTCACCGGGTCTTTGATTGACCGCGGCACAGAACCCAAGGCGGCCTGATGCAGGACAAAATCAACCCCTTCGCAAGCATGCCGGCATGCGGCTACCTCTCGGATGTCACCTTCGATGAAAGCAAATTGACGCCACTGGTTTGGTTGGACGAACCTTTCGACTTGTTCCAGGTTCCGCAGGTGGCCGGTGCTAAAATTGTCAATGCCTTTGACGATTTGGCCGTGCTTCAACAGCGTCTCTAACAAATTGGAACCGATAAAGCCAGCGACGCCCGTTATTAGCCAGCGTTTCGGAGCCGCGTGCAATTCCTCCAGCAATTCTTCGTAACGAATCATGCTACAATTCAGACCTCGAAGGGGCTAAAAACGACTCCACGAAACACAGCCGAACCACCTACCCGCAGCGATTATTCGGAGTTGCCGATTTACGATCCACGTCCGAGCGCTCCGCGTCGGAGGCTCAAGCCTGATAGCCGCCGCAAGTTTAGCACAGATGCCCACAATCCAGAAGCCTTGACTAGCAATTCGGGAACGCCAGCGTCATCCGGCAGCGGGATGCGCCTTAGGCGGAAAAGATCCGTGGCGGAGTCATTGAAGCCAGCATCGAGCGTCAGGCCGCAAGTGTAGCCGGCGTTGCGCAGCAGGCCGATTTCCCGGTCTGAATAATCGCCGTTTGGATAAGCGAGCGCGCAAATTGTCAGTCCATAACGGTCTTCCAGATGTTTCTTTGATTCAAAGACTTCGCTTCGCGCGCGCTCATCAGAGCAAGCCGGAAGTACCGGATGAAACACAGTATGCGACTGGAAATCAACCAAGCTTTTCATCTCCGCAATCTCAATCCAGGAAAGCGCCTCCCGCGTTTCATATTCTTTGGTGTCGGCATGTCCCCGCTCCAGTAGCACCTGCGCCCTTTGTTCGTCCGGAATTGCCTTCAGTGCGCGAGCCTCGTCCGGATCCTTCGCGTGCGACCACCAGTAATGCGCCTGCGTCCCTACAATTCCACTGCACAGAAAAATCGTGACGGGAACAGGGTGCTTTTCGAGCAAGGGCTTCAGTTCGTAGTTGGCCTTATGCCCGTCGTCGAAAGTGATGATGATCGACTTTGGCGGAGGTGATGGCGCCGACTTGTTCTTCCTCCAAGCCAAATAAGCCGAGAGCGGAATGATGTTATAACGCGCGTTCAGCGCCTGGAAGTGGCGCTCGGCAACCGCTGCCGGCATCGCGTGATAAACTACGATCGTGATCTTGTTGCGTTGAACGATTTCGCGAAGAACGAATGGTAAGCCAGAAAACCGCAATAGAGCGAAAACTGCCGACCTAAGCAATCTTTTCCAGCGTGTTGAAAGGCCATGATACCGCCACATTTCCAGGATCTATTGCACACCTGGCGAACCGCTCTGATTCCGCGCGCCTGCCGCGCGAGCACAACTTTTCTCACGCCTCGAACTTCGCTCCTTTATGGCGCGACGATACACTTGAACAATCGCCAAGGTCGTTCGCTCCAGGCTGTAACGTCGCATCGCAGCGTGGCCGTCGAATGCAAATCCAGGACCGCCGTGCAGCACGGTCTCCAGGCCGTCCGCAAGAGCTTCTGCGGTCGGCGCGCAAATTTGAAACCCGTCGATGCCTTGGCCGATCTCTCTCACATCTCCCACGTCGGCGGACACGACGGGCAAGTTGCACGCCAGCGCTTCCTTCACTGAGGTCGGAGATCCTTCCGAGTCGGAACAGAGAATCATGGCGTCGGCCGCGCTGTAGTACCAAGGCATCTCGCCATTCGGAACTTGCGAAACCGTCAACAATTCGACGTTCAGACCGCCCGCTACCAACCGATTGACGGCGTCGGTGGCCAAGTCAAATCGTTTGACTGTCCGGCTAGGACTAAACGGGAACAAGACGTACTTTTTGTCCAGAGGCAATCCCAGCCGCTTTCTCGCTTCAGCGCGCCCTTTCGGTTGAAACACGCTTAAATCTACACCGCAAGGAATGACTTCACCCGAAGCTCTTGCCGCAATCTGTTTGCTCACGGCAACAGACGCGTCAGCAAACCGGCATGCCAAGCGGCTAATTAGGCGTTGGGCACCCCCCAACAGAACATCGCTACCGTGAAGAGTTATAACGAGCGGGGTATTGAATCGAAAAACCGCGGCCATTCCAGCCAGTCCATAATGAGCATGTACGACGTCGTACTTCGTACTGCGAGTCCGCTGCCGGACTTGAATCGCAGCTTTGAAATACTCCAGCTTGGAACGATACCCTCGAAAGTGCAGGACATCCACTTCGTGTTTCAAGCGCCGGAGCTGCTCGACCTGCTGCATCACAAAAGCGCCGTAGCCCTCGTGTCCGAGGTGCGGGTACATTGCGGTCACCACTAAAATCCTAAGGCACATAGGACTCGTTTAACCTGCTCACACTCGAATAGCTCTGAGTTCCAGACGAAGACCCTCGATTGTCCACCGGCCCCACCATTTATGCGCGTCGATCAATCCGGAACAATGCCGAACCAGTGCGTTAGCGCAGGATAATCGTACTTGACGGGTGTAAGGCCCGGCCGCGCATGGTCGAGGTCAATTATGTAAACCTGATGCTCGTCGTAGATGACGTTTCGTGGATCACAGGTTCCGTGCTGCCATCCCAATTCATGAAGCCGGCCGTAACTTAATTTTATCGCCTGCTTGAGCTTCGACGCGTCCTCGGAGGCACTTAGACGAAAGCGCAGGAAGGCCTCGACAATGCGTGGATCGGTGCCCATCGCTTCAAAGTTGAGAAACTCCTCCAGGTTCAGATTGGCTTCGCCAAAGCGTTGAAGCACCCATTCCAACACCCGCTGACCCGGAATATATGACAGGACAAGTTCTTTCTGCGAGGGCCGGAAGCAGATCAGTTTTGGGATTATGGACAGCCGCTTGGAGATATAGCGCAGGCTCAGGTATTCGCGAAACATCCACCCGACGAAACCAGGTTTATAGATTTTCACAATCTGTTTTTCGCCCGTGGGGAGTTCTACCAGATGAACGACCGCTTTCTCCCCATTGGTCCAAGAACAGAGTTTTTTCATAACGTCATGCTTCGGCGACGTAGATGATCCGATCCTTCCACTCTTTGTATTTCGCGTTGTGATCCCAGTCGCCCAGGCAGCGCGCGCGGGAAAAGCCCGCCCGGGTCAGCTCCGTATTGAAGTGTTGGAAGTCTATCTGCTGGCGTTCGGAAGGATCATCATATTCGTAGGGCATCTCGATCACGCATCTACCCTGCTCCGCTGTAAGCGCCCGTAAGACCTTCAGATTCCGCCGCAGCGCCGCCAAATCGTCCGCGAACTGGTCCTCGACTAACACCTTCCAAGCATCCTTTTTCGAGAACGAATGATGTAAAACCGAGAGGCATAGCACGTAGTCAAATGTTTCACGCACTCTGGGGCTTGGAAAAATGTCAATTCGGTAAGTGATACTGATTCCTTCTTCGAGAGCCATGAAGCGTGCACGAAGCAGGCGCCCCAAAGCGCTGTCCACCCCCAAGACCGGTCGTGCCCCATTCCTGGCGCAAAGTTGGCAGAAGAATCCATCCGCACACCCAATGTCGAGAACCGATTTGCCGGAGAGGCTCGAGGGCATCTGCATCGCTTTCCACTTATTGAGGCTGAATCCCTGGCGATCGCCAAGCTCCGCTTCGTCAAAAACCTGGTAGTAGGAATGGCGTCGAAGGAATCGGGTTCGCACCATTGCGGGTACGCACCTGGCCGCTCGAAGCAGTAAATTACCGGCGAAACAATAGAGTGGACTGGGCAACTTGTAGTCACCAGAACGAGTGTAATTCATAATCGCTTTGTGTTTGAACAGTCGATCCGCTTCCTCATTGTCCAATCTAGCTTGTGGAGTAAAAAGTTGTTTCCGCGTGAACTGCCTCGACCACCCTGGTTCGCAACTCGGTGAACGTTAACAGCACGGTTCGATCTCAGGAGGGCTTTCCAGGAACTTTCATAAGGGTCAGCACGCGCGAGGAGTACCCCGTCAACAGAACCATCGCCCGTTTCACCATGGAGAGGTCCAGAATTCGAACGAGCATCAGCCCCCAGGCCAACCCCACACCTCCCAGAATGGATGGAACACCCAGGGCAACCGCCTTCGCCGTGAATCCGCTCGCCGGAATCGCCTGGGAAAGCCACGTCCCCGCAAGAACAAATAGGGCCATCACGAACGACGCCAGACAGATCTTGGCAAGCGAGTTCCGCAGTCGGCCTAGACCGAGCCGACCGGTGCGGCGGCGCAGCAACTCCACCAAGACTAGCGAGGCGATCAAATAGGAGAGTGACCGGCCAATCGGTAAAGCATAGATCCCGAGAATTCCGACCAGAAGAAGGCTGATAACCACATAAAGCAGCGCCTGAGCGACCGAACCCAGCAAAGGGGTCCTGGTATCGTGGCGGGCAAAGAAAGGCAGCTCAAAGAGCCCCAACAAACGGCACAAAAAGATGTATGGAATCAGCAGCAGCAGCACGTTTGAAACGAGCGCTGTGTCGGCTGCCGAGAAACTCATTCTTTCGTACAGGAACGCAATGAAAGGCCGGTGCAACATCGCCAGCCAAACCGACACGGGCAGCGTCACCAGCAGCAACAGAAAGAGACCGTGCCGGACGTCTTCCTTCGCCCCATCGTGATCACCCTTGGAGATGCTGTTTGAAACGGTTGGCATGGCTGCCAGGACAATGCTGCCCGCCAGTAATCCGCCGAAACTTTCGACGATTCTGGTGGCCATTCGTAATGCACTCACTTTACCTGCCCCGAGCGTCGATCCTAATGCATTACTAACGAACTCCACTCCGATGGCGCACGCTTGGCCTACCACCGGGTAAATCATCAAGCGGTAGGTGCGCAGAAGGTCCGGATGGACGAACCGAAAGACTGGCTTGAATCGGTAGCCCCTTCTTCTCAAGGCGGCGTAAAAACTCCACAGCTGGCACAGCGCACCGGCCAAGCCTCCCAGAACCAAGGTCATGACTCCTAAGTGTCGTGCGGCCACAGCAACAAAAAAGATTTTAAAAATGTTCTCGATGAACTTCATTGCACCCGGCAAGGCAAATACACCCAAACTGTTCAAGATTGCCCGCATCACCATGATAGGCAGGTATAATGGAAGCACCAAAAACATGAAGACGCTGAGCTTCGTGGACAACGCGACCAAACCCGGGTCAGAACCCAGGGCCTGTGCCCGGATCAAGAGAGGCGAGAGGAGTGCTCCCAAAACCGAAAGGACGGCGACCCAGAGCGTCCCACCGGCCATCATCAGGTTGACGAAATCCCAGGCCTCAGCTTCCCCAACATTCTCCCGCCTACTGATGAATATGGGCTGCACGACTCTGGTGGCCTGCAGTGTCATGATCGTAATGAGCAGTGTGGGAATCGTGATCGCGATAAAGTAGGCATCCGTTTGGGACCCAAGGCCGAACAGGCCCATCGTCAGAGCATCCAGCAGTACGCTCGTGATGATCCCGAACGAGGACGAAACCACGGTTGAAAGCGCATGACGGCCAATCTTGGAGGTGCTGGAGCCCATCTCAATGTGTTCGATCAGTTCCGTGGGATCGGAGGCTCGGCATTCGTGTGGTTGACCCGCGATCGCGGAGCTACCTGCCATTTCCAACAGTTTGTCATTGTCATCGGCCCGCACCTGCAAGCGGCTAGCTATACCACACGTAAATCGGAACAAATTACCACTTCCCAGAACGCCCCATTCTGGCGCAACTTTGGTGCCCTAGAAACGTTGACGCTGCACATTGGGTTTCGAGGAAACCGCCGGCCGATCGAGAGTCCAGCTCCCCATGTCTCAAAACTATCGCGATCCTCTGTAGAGACGAACCAAGTCGCGATCACTGAGCGTGTGCTCACTCTTCCTCCCCATGAAATAAAACCCCGATGCCGCGTCAAAAGACGCCGGTTTGTGGGCAAGGTAGTAATCGAAGTATTTGAGCCAGCATAAGCCCACTTGGCACAGAGCTCGGATTGCCCCCCGCACAAGTTTTGACTCAGCAAAGCTAAGCATGAAGAACTGCAATGACCAAGCCAGCGCCATGCCTGGCCCACACACTACGCCGCTTTCGATCTCTTCAAAGTTCCGAAAAAGCCGACGCACCCCTAAATGCGTCAGCCTCGTGAAGTCGTAGGGAGCATCCACCACTTGTTGCATGAACGAGGTTTCCGCATAGACCAACCCTTGCTTCTTCAAGACTCGGTGAATCTCCCCAACGCACCTAGCTGGCTCGGTCACACAATGTAGAACGGCCTGCACCACAACTGCGTCAAACGTTTCACCCGCAAATGGAATGTCGTGTGCATCACTGATCAGTTGTGTCCGCGGCCCAAATGACACATCGGTTTCGACGAGCTCGACACGGGATTCTCTCAGGAGAGCTTCCGTCCCTTCGCCCAAAATACTTCCCCCGATAATTAGGACTCGGGGATTTGACGGCTGACATAGAAGCAACCTGGCAAGTTCCTGATAATTGAGTCTGCCCTTGATATTCCTGCCTAACCTTGGGAGCAACCGCTTGATCGACACTTTGATCGGATTGCTCGTCAAGTCGAAAGTTGTCTGGCGATGAGAGACAAAGTCGTCGATTGAAAACAGGCTGGAATTATCGTTTATGAGCACAGGCACACCATCAACCGTTGGGAATTGGGAGTTGCACGTTGGATTGGTGCATGAGAATCGAGCATCTGTCTTCGTGAGCTTGCTCTTGCAGGCCGGACAAGAAAGGAGCGCTTGAGCAGAGTCGGAAAGTTTTAAGGGCTGTATCATAGTGCACCGGACGCGGCCAGCGGCCGGCCAATGTTCCTAAAACGGCTCCAGATCAATTCTATCGCGCGTTCATAATGCTGAGCGGCGTTTGGCACAGTAAAGATGGTTCCGATTTGAGCCGCTGTTTTCGGCTCTCGTGAGGACGTTCCTTGTCGAAGGAGGGACACGGTCCATCCGCTACGCGATCCCTTGCCGCATCACCGGGTTGGCGTCAGTGGACAGGGATCGAAGCCCGGTTTGCAGTCGCAAGAGAACGTTCCAAAGCAAGCCGTTGGATGCTTGCATGAATTACCAGCCCTGTTTCCTCATCGATGACCAGTTCCGGCACGCTGCCGACACGCGTTGCAATAACAGGTTTCGCCAGGGCCATGTACTCAAGGATCACCATCGGCAAAGCCTCTGTCCGCGAGCACAGCACGGCAATGTCGAATACTTGGATAAGGTCGGCAATGTCATCCCGACGTCCAAGAAAAAAAACACTGGATTCGACTCCGAGCGCGCGGGAGAGATTCTTGAGACTCTCGCCTTCAGGGCCATCGCCCACGATGAGAAATTGGGTTGCAGGCAAGTCCTTAAGGACGGCCTTTGCTGCCTGGAGGAAGATGTCTAGTCCTTTGAGATGCACTAGCCTCCCGACGATGCCAACGACCGGGCCCATGGGATCCAAGCCCAGGGACCGGCGCTGTTCCTCACGTCCTACGCGGGGCTGAAAGTGGGCGAGATCGATCCCATTATGGATCACCCGAACGAGCGATTCCGGCATGCGTTCATTTCGAACGAGATGCTCTCTTTGCATTTCCGCAACCGCGACGATGGCATCCGCTCTGGTCATCAGCATGCGAGTGACTCGCGACTTTGGAGTTTCCCCGCCAAAAAAGGTGTTGTGCACGACTGAAATAATCGGGATGTGATGCCACTTGCTTGCAAGCAATCCCCAAAACATGGTCAACGGCTGATTGATGAGATAGATGAGTCCGATCTGCTCACGAACTATAATCCTCCCGAGCCTCCAAAGGGCTCGCACGTCGTAGGCAAAGCTGATCAACCGCTGATAAAAACGAAAGCCATCCCTGATAAACCACTCGCCGACTGGACCGGGTTCGTAAAGCGTACACAATACGGGGCGATAGCGTTCGCGGTCCAAACGGTGAACGAGGTCGTATGTAACCCGCTCAGCCCCCCCAAGGAAAAAGATCGAGTCGAGGAACAGGATATTGGTGGCACGATTTCCGATTAGTGCGCAATCCTCAACTGCGCCTCCAGTTGGCCGTCTCACGGAAGGATTTGCCATACCGCAAATCAACACGTTGCACACGTCACCGATCCATGGAGAGTTCACATTGTCGCGTGTCGCATGGCACGTTCACAACGAGTGTTCCCGACTTGTCACAGTAGCGGAACTCTTCCTCAGTCAAAATCTTAGTCGTGCGGTCATCGCAGAGTTTGAGCTCAAGCGGCCTTTTCTGACACTGCACACGGAGGGTTAGTTCGGTCAATCCGTACTTGTCGCGGTCATATGTTGACCGGAAGTGCATAATTAACCTGTCGCCGTCCCACTTGTTTTCCACGGTCGTGGTCCGCCGTGCTTCACAATAGGCTGTGAGACCCTGCATCGTGGCGACCCAGAGCTCTCCACCCTTTCGCAACCGCGCCATATGCCCTAGTATCTCGTGAAAGATCGTTTGGAACCGTTCCGTTGGATCCGAGGGGTGAAACCAAAGATGGTAACATAGGCGTCGCTTCGCTGCTTCCTCAAGTAAGATGAGGGCTTTTGCAGACTGATCAAAGTATTTAGACTGTCGAAGGCCCATCGTCTCGTAGATCTTGTAAACACCTGAGCTGTCCCGCTCTGGATAGGCCAGTGCGAGTTTCGTATCTCTGTGCCGAACCGCCACGACGCCAAGCGTCGATAATACTGTAAGGTACTGATGCCCCATGACGTTGAAGGGATAAACCAATGTTCGCAGTTGAATTCCAAATTCCTCCATGGCCTTCTGCGATTCTCGGATTTCTGCCATCACCAGTTCCTCGTTGGAGCACTCAGGAGAAAACTCAATGTGGCTGAAAGTATGGCAACCTATCTCGTGAGGAGATCTAGACTTCTGGATGGAGCGAATTAAGTCGGGGCAGTACCAAGCCGGATGGGTGCATAGGCTCCCCGCCGGATCGTGCTGATACCAATCACCTTGCCAGCGACGGTTCAAATGGGGACGAGGCATCGTGGGATGAGCCACACCGTCTCCCTTGACTCCACACGACTCGAGAAAAAGGTGACCAACTGTTGCGAAAGTAATGGGGATGCCCAAGTCCTCGAGCAGTTCCAAAATCAAAGGTATGTTCCTGCGTTCCATCAAGCCCATCTCCTCAGCCCGCTCGATTCCCCATTCACGCCAGGCCCAAGCGAGTTCGAAGTCAGCAGAAATGCTCGCTGCTGCCCGGGCATCATTCAGATAAGGACTTATCTCGACCGCCCCATACTTGACGCAGGCAGGCGACGGCCCGGCACCGAGCCGTCCCGCGCAATTTAGCGCCATTCTGAGGAGCTTTGTATTTCTAGCAAGCATACTCCATGACAGTGATTCTGGCCTGGACTGCTACACGCACATGCTCAACCTCGGAAGTGGACAAGCATGACCACATGATCGCGGACGAGCCTGGCTGTCAGCCGAGGAGCCGCCTGGCTGGCCTTTGCAAATATCCAATTCTTAGCATACTGCCAGCCATTTATCTGCGAACGACAACTTGAATGAGTGAGAAAGTAGTCGAAAATATTCGTACACTTCTGGAAAATGATCTCTCCACCACACTCTTCGATCGCCTTGCGGTAAGTTCGCACGCTATAGCAGTTAACGTGACCTACGGACTCGAACGCATGTCGCTGCAGAGCACCTCGTCGCAACGTGTTCATAAGCCGAAAATGAAGTGTATCCTCAAGTGGAATTTTGATGATTGCATAGTCGCGGATGCGGCGAATCTCCTTCATGGCCTTGCGGTGGTCAAATTCCTTTTCCCTAAACGCCGTCTTTTCGATGGAGCCTTGTTGAGCACACGTCAAATCTGGATTGTTAGCTTTCTGAACCTCCAGCATTTGAGTACTGTATTCAAGAGCGCACTTGGCCACTGATCGACCATGTTTGTGTGTCAGGTAGTCTCCAATCATTCGCAACAAAAGCCCCGCTCCTCCACCTACATCAAGCACTTTCAATTGAGGTGCGTCGCGCAGTGCAACAACGCGATCCAAGAACGGGTAGATGATCTTTGCTTTCCAGGCGGAATCCTCGCTGTGCAGTGTAGGATTGTTGCGGAGATAAGCGCCTGATAGGTAAAGCTGCTCAATGTCTGATTTGTTGTACTCCATGAAGCTCGTTTGAACAATAATGTCAGTCCTTTGTGCAAGCCGTGGCTTGCGCCATCTCAATACTGCTGGGCGGCTGCGCGAAGCTGGGCACACGTCCGTACCCGTTATTTGCAACCGGTATAAGGTTCGCATAGACAATCCCTGTCAGCCAAAAGACCAAATCGTTGAGATAATTGTAAAATCCCCAATCGGAAAACTGCATGCCCACTAACGCTCCTGCTAGGATGGCGAATTGCGTGAACGCCAGGCTGCTCGCCAGATTGCCGGTTATTTGCGGGTTTCGGAGACGACGGTAACACGCTCTGACAAACATAGAATATACCAAGCAATACGGAATCGTACCCACGATTCCGGTCTCGCACATGAGTCCGAGGATAGTGTTGTGCTGACCCTCCTGTTGCCCGCGCAGCTCGATCCCGGGAAGCTCGGCGAAGTAATCATCGGAGTATTTCAGGAAATTCCCATAGCCAAAGCCAAACAGAGGCCGTTCAGCGAACATACGCCAGCTTGCGTAATAGATATTGAGGCGGTCATCGACTTGCTCAGGCCGCCGCTTGAAGAGAGACGTTTCATAAGCAGAGAATTTAGAAGCCATGCCAGAAACATACACAGTCAATAGAAGAAGTACCAACAAGCGGCTGGGCTTCTTCAATGGGTTTGGAAAAACTGTCATCGGCAAAAGCGATGCCGCAAACTGGAGCCACACCTCTCGTGTGTAAGTAAAGTACCCAGCCATCACGATTGGAAAAAACGCTGCCCAAGTCAGCCAGGTTTTCCGGACATTGAAGTGGTGCCAAAGGATCCACACGCCAATCACAATCAAAACTCCTCCCATTAGCGCCGAATTCACGAAAGGTCCGCGGACACGGTCAAAGTGGATCCCAACATTCGGGTCGAGGATGTATTTTGGAAAAATCAAGCTCTCCAGATGGTAATGCTCGCAAATTCCGGTGAAGCTCAGATATGAACCGACCATGAGGAGAACTATCCACAACATCCTCAGCGAACGCTGGTCGTAATCCAGCCTGCGGGAAATCATAAAGAGAGTTGCCGGCACGATACTGAAGTTGAAAAGTTTGCTGAGGTATCGGTTTCGGGGAACAAACGCTCCTCCGCCAAGAAAGCAGGATACCAGGAGGATGAAGAAGAAGGAGATCATCAACTTCTCCTCCATGATCCAACCCGCTCCCTTGCCCGATTGTCGGTATTGTCTAAGAAATTCGAGAACAAGGAGGGCATAAACTAGGCGGTCCGGACCAATGTTAATGCCCAGGTGAACGGCACCATAGTTGGTTTTGTCGTTGAAAAAGAGGCTCACCCCCAACCAAAGGCCAAAGAGAAAGATAATCCTTCGGTTATTCACGGAGAAGAAATCACTGCGAATGCTCATTCATGCCGGAGGGATCTCCCGCCTAGCTCGAGCCATCTAGCACATCGTGCGACTCACAGTTCTTTGCAAGCAGCCGCGCGTCACCGCATCGGACGGTCACCGTAGCGCGCGTCCCTGCCGTTTGCGGCAGGGACCCTCCGACGTATCAATACGGTAAAGGCATCACTCTGACACTCACCGATTATTGTATGATAACCAGATTTTTCGGCGCAGCGGGCACAGCCTGAAGTGCTCCCAAGTCCCAAGCAAAAGCGGGACGCAAGTTTTGCCGTAGGTCTGTGTTGAAAAGACTACTCGGGACACCCAATCTCAGCGCCGGAGAATTAGTCTGGAGGTCAAAGTTAAAATGGGCGGCATCAACAAATTGAGGCGGTGAACTCAAGCCATTACTATCAAATCCCAGAGCACGCCACTGCGCCCACGTCCGGCCCGAATTGTTCACACTCCAGGAATTACCTGACACTCTGTAGTACAGATTGTAGTCGCAGGCAGAGAGAGTGACAGTGCCAGACAGATTGATATCATAATTCGCGTTGCCTCCGATGATGTTGTTCTTCAACGCTGCAATCGTAATGCTTCTACCGTTGGAAGCCTCGATGTCTATTCCGCTCATAGAATTACCCCAGATGGTGTTGTTCCAGATTTGAATCCCACTGACGTCTGCGCCAATCGTTGAAGTTCCGGCGGTCATTTTTATCCCGGCCTGCATGTTCGCGTAAATAAGATTGTTGTAGATTAAACACGAATGGACCGCCTTACCCGTGCCTGCACCATCTCCGTCAGAATTCACAAAGATGCCACACCCCCAGCCACCCCCCACCTCGGTTTGGCAATTGTGGATAATATTTCCATAGACTTGGCAGTTATCGGCCCCGATCACGACTCCGCAATTTGCTCCCCCCAATCCCGATGCAGTCCTGAGGTGCCTGTTATATCGGATGATTGCTCCGGTGCAGGGAGGCTTGATGTCCATTTCCCCTTGGCCGCCCAAGCCACAGTTCACGAACAGGTTTGATTCGAGGATGATTCCGCCAACGTGGCCGGTGAGGTCATCGAAGGGGCACATGTAGATGGCCTCGCCGATCGTGTTGGAGAACGTGCAGCCGCTTACCAATATGTTCGAGCAGCCGGTGCTCAAATAGTCGCCGGCGACTCCATGCGAGTTGATCGGTGAGTCTCCCACGCAGTTGTACACGGCAATTTCGTAAACATTCGTCGTCGGAAGCTGGACCCCCATGACGATGCAGGACCAGAGCGGGTGGTAGATGTAGAGCCCTTTGCCTGTGAAGTACCGCATGCCTCCGGGCAGGGCGAAATTGGCGCCGCCGTCCAATCTGGCCCGCCCATTACCAGTCTCAGCGTTCCAGACGGCCGTGCCCGTCGCGTTTGTGTTCCAAAACTCGTCGCCAATGACATAAAATCGATGAGACGCGGTGCCACTAGCACCCGGGGTAAAGGCTTGATTTGGCGGACTCCAAGAGGCGCGACTTGACATGTAGAGCCTAACGTCAGCCGAGTTAAGATTGTTGCTGATGACAGTCCAGTCGATATGACTGAGTAGCTGCCATGGATTGCTTGCGCTTCCGTTTCCGTTTGCCGCCCTAGACGAGTCCACGTAAAACGAAACGCCAGCCGCGGAAGATTCGTTGAGAAACGCCAACGATCCGAAGATCGCACTAATCAAAGCCGCTTTCTTGAAACACAACATAATAACCTCAATTTCCAATTCGCTTCCGATCCGCGCTCGCAATCAACCCAAGGTGCCTGTCCAGCTTGCGTGCTGCCGTGGCTGCCGAATTCTCGAACCGGCTGCCGCGCCAGTTCTTAGGTTCAGAACGCGACCGATCCTGGTTGGCGTCCAGTGTCTGGCGGCTTGGATACCCATAATTTTTAACCGCATTCTTTTAACATTCCTCCGCCAGTTTTAGCAGCGCCCGTGCCAAGCGGTGCCGCGCTGCACTTGGCGGGCAGTATCTGTGTAAAACCAAGCGGGCAGCGTTGACAGGGGACTCTCGAGGGACTTCGTTCTGGAGCGAGCATTGCAAATTGCAAGGCATGTCACAGCAGTACGCACGCGAAAGCTCTGCGCAGGCGGTGCGCTTCAGGACAGCAGTGTCTCATAGGCGCGCAGCAGCTCTTTCCTCACTACCGGCCATTGCAGGTCCTGTTCAACGCGCTTCCGACCAAATTCACCGGTCGTTTTGCGGAGCATCGGCTGATCCATCAGCGAGGCGATCGCCTCGGCGAATTTTCGTTCGTCATTAGGTTTCACGTAAATCGCCGCGTCTTGAGCCGAGAAGCGTGTTTCCTTCAGATCGTAGGCAACAATGGGCTTTGCGTAAGCCATGTACTCCATGATTTTGATCCAGGTGGATACATCATTCAATGGGCTGGACGGGTCGGGGTCCACGCAAATGTCGGCCGCGGCCAAATTGCTGAATAAAGCTTCGTCGGGGATATACCCGGTAAATTCGGCAAACTCTTCCAAGCACAGTTCGGCCGCGAGCGCGCGGAGATCGGCCAGCGAATCGCCGCTGCCCATGATGACGCAATAAAAGTCCTTCCTGCCAAGCTCGAAGGCCAAGTGCCGCAAAGACCTCAGGAGGTAATCGACGCCGTCTTGCGGGTTCATGGTGCCGATGTAGCATAAAATGCATTTGTCCATTTGTCGAAGACGCTTGCTTGGGGAATGGATGGTCATCCGCCGAAAATCCGGTCCGTTCCTGACTACGAAAGCCTTTTCCGGTTTGACCCCGCCTCGCTGAATTTGGATCTGTTTGTAAGATTCATTCGTCGCGATCGTTACGTTTGCCAGCTTGAGGCTGCATTTCTCCATGAGTCGAAGTGCGCGGGTAAGTAGGTTATCATTCGCTCCGTATCGCGATTGATAGAGCTCGGGAGAAAGATCATGGTGGTCGAAGATGAATTTCTTGCCGAATGGCTTGTACAAAGCGGCCACCAGAAACAATGTATCCGGCGGGTTGTGCGCGTGAATCACGTCAAAGCCGCGCTTGAACGCGACGTACAGGCTCATGCAGAAGCAGGCCAGGGTGAAGTAAAGGTATTCGCCAAGATAGCCGACGACGGAGGCGATCTTAAGATAGCCTCGCTGGAGCAAAGTTGGCTTCCGGCAGGGCGTCTTTTTGAAAAGAGACAGCCTGGCGAGGCGATACACTTGGATCCCTTGCACAACCTCGGCGAAGGGTTCGCCCTTTTTACGGAGACAAATCACGGTGATACAATAGCCGGCCGCAGAAAGGGTTTCGCATTCATTTCTGACGCGGGGATCGTCAGGAAACTGGTTTTCCACGAACATTAGAATTCTGACAGAAGATTTCCTCATAATCACTCTTCGTGTGGAGCTACCAACAGATTCCTTCATAGTTGGCCGGTGTTTTGGACAGTGCGGGGAATAAGCGAGCAAGATCGATCACGATTTTATTCCCGTCCAGATCTGCTAATCCGTCGTGAAACTGGACGTCGTTTTTCGTAACCACAACGACGTCAGAGTTTTCGATGACTTGCCGCACCGAGGTCGCCATCAAAGAGGAGAAATGCGGGATAGTTTGTTCGATAAACCGCTTGTTGGCGCCAAGTAATTTCGCAAGAGCGACCTCGGCGTCGTAGATCGAGACGCTGTATCCCTTTCCGATCAAGGTTTCGATGAGCGAAACGGTAGGGCTTTCCCGGAGGTCATCCGTGCCTACTTTGAAACTGAGTCCCAGGACGCCTACTCTGGTCTTGCCGGTCCTCCGGATCAAAGAATAAGCGCGATTTATTTGCGCCTGATTGCTAGCCAGGAGAGAGCTGAGCGCGGGCAGGTCGATTTCCAACTGCCTGGCTTTGTATAGAATTGCACGCAAGTCTTTGGGCAGGCAAGATCCTCCGAAAGCAAATCCAGGTTTCAGGTAGTAGGGCGACAGGTTTAATTTCCTGTCCTTGCACACAATCTCCATCACGGTGTGGCTATCGATGTTGAACTCCTTGCACAGGTTGCCGATTTCGTTGGCGAAGCAAATCTTGAGGGCGTGAAACGCGTTGCAGCTGTACTTGATCATTTCCGCAACCCTGATAGAGGTCATCTCTATTGGTGCTTCGAGTTTTGTGTATAATCGGGCCACAGTATCCGCGCTCCGCCGGTCCGCCGCCCCAATAATGGTGAACGGAGGATTGTAAAAGTCCCGCACCGCGCTAGTCTCTCGCATGAATTCGGGATTCATGCAGACGCCAAAATCCGGCCCGGCTCTCTTCGCGGACCTTTTTTCGAGCAACGGCACAATCAGTTGTTCCACTGTGCCCGGCAGAACTGTGCTGCGGATATTGACGACATGATAGGAATCCGTTTCCCTGAGGAGATCACCAATGTGGCCGATCACGCGGAGCACATGTTCCAAGTTCAAGCTCCCATTTTCGTTGCTGGGCGTGCCTACACAAACCAGGCAGATGTCACCCAACGCGGCGCTCTCCCGCGCAGCGCCGAGTTTTCCAGCGCGGACAACGTCCTTGATCAGCTCCTCAAGTCCCGGTTCAATAATCGGGCTGCGAGACTGATTAATCAGGTCGATCTTAACTGAATCCACATCCACACCTGTGACGTCGTGCCCTTGGTTCGCAAGACAAGCCGCGGTCACACTTCCTACGTAACCTAATCCAAAAACGATCACTTTCATTGCAGGCCTCCTTATTGTTCCTACTGAAGGCTACTTATGCGTTCTTGCATACAGAACGGAGCCAGCGGCGGTCGTAGCAGTACGGAAGAACTGAGCAATTTGACGAGGCAAGACGTTCCAGTACAAGTCCTTATGCTGATCCTTGACATATACCAGGAACTGCCTGTACAGAGCGAGGTCGTACTCGTATGCCGGGATATTCGTCGCAGCGAAATTCATGTAATCCGGGTGCGTATCCAGATGCGCCATTCCACGACAATGCGCGATCCAATCTAACTTTCGTTTCCAAACGTCGATGGTTTTCTCTCGCAGGATTACGAACAGATTGAAATCCTGCACCAACGTGTAAGGGATTTCAACGTAACCGCGCGTGTCAGAAGCAGCGACCAGGAAGGGAAAGATCGTATGGACGCCATCAGGCTGCGGCTCGAATGGATCGGTGTCGAAAGTAGAGGCATCATAGAGTATATTCAGATCGTGCAGCCAATCGAGCTTATGGTGCATAAATGCGGACCGGAATCCGACCGCATTCCACTTCGCCAGGTAATAATTAATTCGTTCCGCGTTCGCTTTAAACACGCTCCTGGACTGGTATAACTTGCCATCATGCTTCAGATCGTGCACGCCTACTTCAAAGCCGTTGGCGGTCAACTGTTCGCGCAACTCGTCTGGCGTGGCATAACCGCCTTCCGGAATGAAATTGAAGCAGGAGCGGAAGCCCAAGTTCACTTCGAGCTCCATGAGGCGCCGGCAACGGTCGAGCCCTTTTTTCCCTTCCACATCATGTGTCAGGACAAAAGCGAAACGCTTGCCATCGGGCCAGCCAAGCCACCCCGAGGGCGGTCGCTCGCTTCCCTCTTTTATTGGCCAGTCACATGCGTAAGCGACGCGCCTGCGGCTGGCACGCCACCGGCGAAAAGCGATGCGCAACGCCAATGGCACGAAGGGTTTGATGTGATAATAGGCGGTTTTCAGCGGTACCCTGTTGAACGATACGGCAGATTATGTATCACTAAGCACCGGAATCAAGGCGGGCGATCCATTGCAGGTTGGCGACGATGGCGTCCTTCGCACTGCCTGAACTTCGAGCGAGGTAAACTGCAAGGAAAGCTACCTGCCCAAATCCGGCTGGTGGCCAGGGTTCTGGTTCGGAAGGACCCGTGATGGGTCTGTGGGCAAGATCCGATGGTGAACCACAACTAAATCTCGATCAGGCGCGCCAACCCAGCAGAGCAACGAGACCCTTCATGTTTTTCCGCGCCTCTGTGTCGTGCCAGTGCAGGCAGTGATCTGCGAAGGCAGACTCCGTCCCCGTCAATTCGCATTGCAAGCGTTTAACGTGCCTTTCTTCCGACCACGCAGGGGCAAGACATCGGGGCCTTCGCTCCCGTCGGTTTCTTGTTCCATCCACAGACCCTGATTCTACTGGGCGTATGGCTTCAAAATCATTTGCTTGTCGTGAGTCTCGGGCTGCGAAACACAACTAGAGCACTCTGAAATGTTGGCCTGCTTTCACCAAAATTCACCACCGCCAGAATGGTCTCGGCAGGGGCCTGTTGCCTCATGAGACACCCCCCGAGAGTTTGGTCCTGCGTCAAAGCGCATGCCTCCTTTACCTACGCGCCGCGAGCCGGTCAGACTCACGCTCTTGAGGCAGCCACATAGTTTTTCCATGAAGAACGACATTATTTTCGGCGCTGCGAGTGACTTTTCGGCACGGTGCAAACCTCTACAGCTCCTGATGGAGCCATGGTGGAACGTAGGCCCGGTTCTTGTTTAGTATGGCGATCACGTTCGCATTTGATTCGGAGAGCAATGAAGTTGCCCGTTTAACCACCTCGCGGTCTGTCTGCTCCGATTCGACCACCAGAAAGACCAGATCCATAAAGCCCGCGAGCCGGGCAGTCACGCTGGTCTGGCTTATGGGAGGCATATCAAAGATAATGTAATCATAATCGCTGGCTTTCATTTTTGGCACGAGATGGGTGAATCGGCTGGGCAGGACGCGAGGCAGCTTGTCAGTCACCTCATTCACCGAAGTGAGGTAAAGGTGTTCCTGAACGAGCGCCGCGGCCCTTTTTTCATTTTCCAGGACGTCGGGCAATGGGCAACCCGGCCGGCCCTTGTGGAACGGGTGTACCGCGCCGCGTTCGAGACCCATATCGACCAGTAGCACGTTGCCATCCCCGGTATCGGAGAGCGCGGCGGCCAGGCCGGCGGCGATAGTTGTAACCCCGGAGCCTTGCGCGCAACTCGCTACCGCCACCAGCTTGGGCTTATGGGTCATGCTCTTGCTTTCGAAGTAAGCAATCAAGCGGTCTCGGAGCGCTTCGTAGAAGGTGTGCAAGCCATGGCGAGCGTCCCAGGGTGCAACGTCCGCTTTGCCATTTTTGACGGCGGTATCGGTCGTCCGGGCTGTTGGTCCACGGATTTGGGCTGCTGGCCGAAGGGCGCCATTCCTGCCAAATTTCGGAAACCACCAGCGTCTGTTCCAGGAGGTGTCTGGAATCGAAAGGAACAAAGGAAGGCGCAATTTTGTCTCCACTTCGATGGGTCGCTTGATGGACTGATCGAGGAAAAGTTCGATGAGAAAGGCCCAGCCGATGCCACCAAAGACGCCTCCCGCCAACAACTTAGCTACTAATTTGATCAACGGGGAGTAGTCCCTGACTGGGGGCGAGGGGGATTGCACGACATTGATGTTCGAAATCTTTTCGGCTCCGAGCGCCCCGTTGATGCGGGCCTGCTCCAGGCTCGCCGCGTAGTACCGGTAGTTGGCTTCCTCCAGTTCCTTTTTGCGCTGCAATTCGGTGATGGCAGATTCGGCTTCGTCCATGCCGGTGATTTCAGTCCGGATCCTTTCCAACTGCGAACTTAGCACCTTCATCCTGGCCTCGAGGGCCTTGATGCGGGAGGTTTCGGCGCCTAAATCAGCAGGCAAACCATTCGTTCCGGAAGCGGCGGATTCGAGGCTGGCGAGCTTCGGACTTTCCTGTTCCATCTTCCGCTTGAGCTTCTCCGTCTCAGCGATTTGGTCGCCGATTCGCTTTACCGAAGGATTCTCCTTGGTGTAGTGCATCAGCATTTCTTTTTCCTTCGTCCGATAGAAATCTAACCGCGAACAAAGGCCCTTGTACTCATTCACCTTCTCCAACGCAGCGCCAAATTCGGCCGCGGCCGCCTCGGACTTCGCAGGCAAAAGTTTTTCCAATTCCTTCACGGCGGCTTTCCGTTCCTCGAGTTCGGCTTCCGCGGCAAACAGTTCCGCGCTTGTCTTTGCAATCTGTTCGGTGTGGGCTTTCTTGGTGTCTTCCAAGGAGATGATCCCCGCCCTGGCCTTTAACTTCCTCAGTTCCGCCTCGGTTTGGGCGAGCCGGGAATGCATTTGGTCCGTTTGTTGCAAGAGAAAGTCGTCAAGCAATCCAGCCGTCTGATGGATTTCACCATGCCGCTGGCGGTAACTGTTGATCAATTGCGTGAGAACGGGCTGGACAATTTCGGCATTGGGGTGCTGGAAAGCGATCGTAATAATGTTGGCCTTTTTGGGCACGTCGGTGATCAGGTTCTTTTCGATGAGAGCGGCAGCCTGATCGCGCTGGTTGCCTTTGCCTGGTTTTGGCACTATTCTTTCGAGGCCGACGCGGTCCGCGGCCTGCGCGGCCAGGTCGAAGCTGCGCAAGATTTCCATCTCCGTATTGATGATGTTCTCCCCCCGCGCATCCGGCGACGTGATTTGGGAGTCTTTAGCGACTGGACTGGCCGATTTATTGTCCAGAACGTAGCGGATCAGCAACTTGGCTTCCGACTTGTAGCAGGGAGGCTTCAGCAACAGGAGAGCCACAGAAGCTAAAACTCCCGCGGCCGAGCAGAGAAGAATTTTCCATTTGTGCCGAAACAAGACGTAGTAGATGTCACCCACGTTCATCCCCGAAGGTTGAGGGTCTCGGTCCTTCGCAGGTGTGCTGATTAGGTCTTTCATTGCCGGTTCGGAAAATCCGCGCTCGCTATCGCATTCGTGTTTACCCTGCACATCGGTATCCATTCACGCCAACTTGAACCTCTAGGAGAGATGTCGGTACAAGAACGCGCCGAATCGACGGGCCAGCAGGACCGGCATCCAACGAAAAACCGCGTTAAACGAACCGGAGGCTCTATCCCGGTCGGTGACAAACCTGGCTTTCCGAAAATCATATTTAAAGTATTCGATCTTTTTCTCGACGGTCCCAAATCCAAGCTTAAAGCGACGCAAGCCGTCATTCATAATCGAGGTCCTCCCGAAATGCAAGGAGGAGCCGCCTTGACGCGCATACCATTTCGCAGCCTCCCACATCATCAAGTTGTTCCCGCGCAAGTGCTGAAAAGCCATATCGGAAGCCCCGTACTTATAGATGGCCTTGGCGCCCAAATGGAAGAAAACGGCGGCGGCGATCGGGATTTGTCGATATTTTGCCACCGTCACGACGCCCATTTGTTTGGACAAGATGTGTTCGTAGATGTTCAGAAAAAACGCCCAGGATTGGGGTGGAACCCCGTGTTTTTTGCGAGTTTGACAATGCAGCGAGTAGAAAGTGCGCAACGCCTCCAGTGTGGGAGAGATTTCGACCTGAACCCCGGCATTTTCCGCCTTTCGGATCGCCCGGCGGACGCCGCTCTCAAAGCGATCGAACAAGGTCTGCTCGGAGGCGGGCAATTCCAAAGTGTGGCCAAAAAAAGTGAGGGAGGCGGGAATGCCGGAGGCAAGGTTTGCGCCGCCGCGGCATTCCAGATAGTTCCAATTCCTGGACTTTCCATATTCGATGACTTTATTCAGCACATTTTCGTAACTAACCGTGGC
>WNGL01002215.1_pt1 | contig 33767 bp, 32 predicted proteins | sample 5400591 | NCBI WGS metagenome assembly WNGL01 (sample SAMN13153377, study PRJNA577476) | soil metagenome | isolation source: 80 cm soil or saprolite under Garry oak tree replicate 1 | place: USA:California | collected 2016-06-15
AACAGTATCCTCGGCTCTTCGCTCACTGGGCATGGAACACCTTTCCCGTATAGCCAGGATGATAAGAGCCGTGTAACGGGAGACTGTTACGCACGGTTCTGTGGGAGCCCAGGGCTGAGATGCCCTGGGCGACCCGACCGCGAGACGGAGGTAGACCGCGGCGGCCGGGTGCTGCGTGTGCGTGAGGCGGGTGACCCCGACGGCACCGCGGTCCTGTACTTCCACGGCACCCCGGGCTCCCGGCTGGACCTCAGCTTCGGCGAGGACATCGCGGCGGCGCACGGTACCCGGCTCATCACCTTCGACCGGCCCGGGTACGGCGGTTCCACCGCCGCTCCGTTCGGGCTCGCGTCGCTCGCCGCCGACGCGCACGCGGTCGCCGACGCGCTCGGCGTGGCCCGGTTCGCGACGCTCGGCATGTCCGGCGGGGGACCGGGAGCGCTGGCCGCCGCCACGATTCCCGGCGACCGCGTCATCCGTGCCGGGGTCGCCTCGGGTGCCGGGCCGTTCCAGCAGGTTCCCGGCGCGCTCGAAAGCCTGGACGACAACGATCGGGACGCGGTCGCGCTGCTGGCCACCGACCCGGCGGCCGCGGCGGCCGGGTTCGCCGCCGGGTTCGAGCCGCTGGCCGAGCTGGCCGCGGCGGCCGACGGCCCGGGCGCGGCGGCCGCCTTCGCGGGCCTGCTCTCTCCCCGCGACAGCGAGCTGATCCAGGATCCGCGCCTGGCCTCGGCGCTGAACGGCACGATGCGCGAGGCACTCCGGCCGGGAACCAGCGGTGGTGGCTGGGACAACGTCTCCTGGCTCGGGCCATGGGATGTCGACCTGCGCGCGATCCGCTGCCCGGTCCTGCTGTGGTACGGCAGCGATGACCGTTTCGCGCCGCTCGCGCACGGGGTGTGGCTGTCGGAGAACGTGCCCGGCGCGCGCCTCGTGGTGCGCGACGGTGAAGGCCACTTCGGGATCTACGAGCACCTCGGCGAGATGCTCGCCGCGCTGACCGAGCCGGTCGGCTAGGGCTCCAGGGGCGTCACACGAGCCTCGCCGGGCCACGGAGCCGTTCGCAGCATAGTCACATGAGCCCCGTTTGGCGCACCCTTCCCTCTCGTCCCGAGTGTGTCTTCGGCTCGGTGATCCCAAGGATCACCACAGTCGTCACTTAGTTCCTATTCCGGATGACACCTGGGCACGGTAACTTAGGCGGGCTCCAATGTGAGCGAAGCCGGGCCATCCGGCCCCGGCGGGACGCACTCGGTATGCGTGCGGGATCCAACGGGCAACGCCCCAGCGAAGAGGAGAAGAACAGACCCATGGCAGCCACGCTTCAGGAGATCCTGCTCGCGCCGGCGACCCGGCCGCAGGTGATCGCGGACTGCAACGCGCTGATCGAGCACGAGGTCTCCGAGAAGTCAGGGATTTCCGGGACCGTCCGGAAAATGGTGGGGACCCTGCTTCCGGGGATGGCGGACAACCTTCAGCCGTTCTGGGCCGACTTCAACGCATCGGGCGGTGCCGACTTCGGCGACTACCTGACCAAGCGCGGCGACGAGGTGGCCGAGGCCATGCTCGCGGTGACCGATGCCCGCGCGGCGGCCTCCGGGCGGCCCGTGATCGTCAGGGCGTACAAGTCCGTCCGCGGCGGTGCGGGCAAGCACATCCAGGCCGCCCTGCCGCAGGTCGGCGACCTGGTACTGAAGTACGCGTACTGAGCGGCGGCCGCTGTGGCGCGGTAGGGCCTCGGTGCCGGAGCCGCGTCAGCGCGTGCCGGCGGATGCGATCCGGTAGGCGTCGTTGATCGTCTGGGTGACCGTGCCGCGCGCCGCGTCGGTGGCACGCACCCGCAAGCTCGGCATGGCCCCGGCCAGCGCGTCCTATCCGCCGGCCCCGGCCAGGACCTCGTCACCGATGGCGGCCCGGACCCGCAGCCGTGCCTGGTGCAGCCGGCTCTTGAAGGCGGCCTGGCCGACACCGGCGATCTCGGCGGCCTCCTGGGTGGAGAGCCCTTCGACGTCGCGCAGCACGATCGCGGTGCGCAGCGGCGGCGGCAGGCCGGCCAGCGCCTGGCCGAGGGCCCGGCGCAGCTCGCTGTTCTCCGCCTGCCGGGACGGGTCCTGCGCAGGCGCGCCGGGCAGATCCAGTTCGCGCGCGCCGAGGGACACGCCGGCCGGCTGGCGGGACCGCTTCTCCAGCACGCGGTTGGCCTCGTTGACGGCGATCCGGTAGAGCCAGGTGAAGTAGCTGGACTGGCCCCGGAACCGGGTGATCCCTCGCCAGGCCCGCAGCATCACCTCCTGGGCCACGTCCTCGGCCTCGGCGCGGTCACCCAGCAACCGGAGCAGCAACATGAACACGCGGTCGGCGTAGGCGCCGGAGAGCCGCTCGAACGCGGCCACGTCCCCGGCCTGGGCGCGGGCGACCAGGCTCGCCTCGGTCTCCGCGGCACCCGGCCCGCCCGCGGCACCCGGCCCGCCCGCGGGATCGGGGGAGCGCGGGCCGCCCGGCATCACGGGCCCGCCCGGTGGCGTCACGCGTTCTGGGACGAGGCCGCGCCGCCGGCCCCGGCCAGCCGGACCCGGTCGAAGATCGTCGCGGGCGCGCGGGTGCCCGTCAGCCCGTCCAGGCCCTGGACCGCGTGCACCAGGGCGCGCATCGCCCGGATGCCGCGGCCGCAGTCCGCGCAGCCGCGCGCGTGGCGATCGAGACGGCGGCGCGCGCGGGGGCGCAGTTCCCCCTCGACGTAGTGCGACAGATGCCGCTGCGACCACTGGTGGTCATCGGTCCGGCCGGGCATGCCCATCACGTCTCCCCTCCCGGCTCAGGGTAGTGGGCCTGCCCCGAGCCGGTCCGGCTGCGGCGTCAGCCGCGCGCCTGCGGGGCCTCCGGCTGGCCGGCGCCCTGCTCTTGGCCCGCGGGCTCGAACGCCAGCGAGCAGGAGTTGATGCAGTACCGGTCGCCGGTCCGGGTGGGCCCGTCGTTGAAGACATGGCCCAGGTGCCCGCCGCAGCGCCGGCAGACGACCTCGGTGCGCCGCATGAACAGGCTGTTGTCCGGCCGCAGCTCGACCGCCTCCGCGACCGCGGGCTGGTCGAAGCTTGGCCACCCGGTGCCCGAGTCGAACTTGGCGTCGGAGCCGAACAGCTTGGCCCCGCAGGCTGCGCACCGGTAGAACCCGTCGGCGTGGTTGTGGACGTACTCACCGGTGAACGGCCGCTCGGTGTGCGCCTCGCGCAGCACGGCATACTGCAACGGGGTCAGGTCCTGGCGCCACTGCTCGTCCGGCTTGGTGATCTCGCGAGCGACGGCTGCCTCGGTGCTGGCACGAGCCTTACGCATGGGTCTGGTTCCTTTCCTTCTGATCCATCACCCGGTTAGACCCGCGCCGCGGCGAAACGGTTTTTCCCGGTGGCGGCCTCGGTCAGGGTACGCGCGGTGGCCACGGCGCTGGCGATCGCGTCGTCCGGGGACAGGCCGCACAGGTCGGTGAGGGTGAACAGGGCCTCGGCGCTGACCACCACGGCGAGGTCCCGCTTGAGCTGGTCCAGCCCGGCGGTGCCGGCCGGCACCGGGCGAAGCGCCTCGTCGATCAGCCCGAACCGGTACCCCGGCCGCAGCGCGGCCCGCCCGGGCCGGGTGATCGTGGCGGCGATCATGGCGCGCACCGCGCCCTGGTAGGCGAGCACGTGGCGGAGCAGCGCCTGCGTGGCGCAGGCGACGCGCTCGGCGGGATCGCTGGATCCGGCGACCGGCTCGAGCACGGCCTCCGGGCTGGGCCACACCCCGGCCAGCGCGTCGCGCAGCAGTGACGGGAGGTCGGGGAAGTACCGGTAGGCGGTGGCCTCGGAGACCAGTGCCAGCTTCGCGACCGCGGGCATCGTCACCTCTCCGCCAGCGCGGATGAGCTCGCGGGTCGCCGCCACGATGGCCCGGCGGGTGCGCTCCCTCTGGTTCACCCGGCCGGTCCCGGCCTCGCCTTTCATCCGCCCATCGTCGCGCCCGGCTCACCGTAAGTCAACTTGGCTCTCATTATGAGAGTCAACTTGCACAACGGCGCCGGGCACCCTACAGTCTGACGAGAGTCAACTCTCACGATGAGATTTTAGATTCAAAACGAAGGAGCCTCGGATGACTGACATCTCGGTGGTCGGCCCGGACGGCGGTGAGCAGATGCTGACCGGCCCGGTGCGGATGCGGATCCTGGAGGACGGGAGCACCACCGGGCACCGGCTCGGCATCGGGGAGATCACCGTCGCCCCGCACACCGAGGGCCCGCCGCAGCACCGGCACGGCCGCCACGATGAGGGGTTCTACGTCGTCTCCGGCACCGCCAGGTTCACCGTCGGGGACCGGGCCTACGACGCCGGCCCGGGCACCCTGGTGATGGTCCCCCCGGGAGCCCCGCACACCTTCGCCAACCCGGGCGACGAGCCGGTGGTGCTGCTGAACACGTTCACGCCGGATCTCTACGTCCAGTATTTCCGCGACCTGCGGGACATGATCGCGGCCGGGCAGCCGCTGACCGGTGCCGCGGTCACCGCCGTCATGGGCCGTTACGACACCGTGCCCGCGACCGACTTCGCCTCCTAGGAGCAACATTGACCACGCGCACGCTCAGCCTCACCCCGCCCGGCGCCGGCCCGCTCGACGTCACCATCGACGACCGCGGCGAAGGCCGCCCCGTCCTGCTGCTGCACGGCGGCGGCGGGCCACAGACGGTCGCGGGATTCGCGGAGCTGCTGGCCACCCAGGGGCCGGCCCGGGTCGTCACGCCCGCCCACCCCGGCTTCGGTGGCACCCCGCGCCCGGACGCGCTGGCCAGCATGGCCGGGCTCGCCGCGCTCTACCGCGAGCTGCTCGACCGGCTCGGCCTGCATGGCGTCACCGTGATCGGCAACTCCATCGGCGGGTGGATCGCCGCCGAGCTGGGCCTGCTCGGCAGCCCGCGGATCGGCGGGATCGTGCTGGTGGACGCGGTCGGCATCGAGGTCGAGGGGCACCCGGTCACCGACATCTTCTCGCTGAGCATGGACGAGCTGGCGCGGCTGTCCTACCACGACCCGGCCGCGTTCCGGATCGACCCGGACACGATGACCGAGGCGCAGCGCGCCGGGATGGCCGCCAACCGCGCCGCCCTGGCGGTGTACGGCGGGCCGCGGATGGCCGACCCCGCGCTGCGCGGCCGCCTCGCCGCGATCTCCGTTCCCGTGCTGGTGCTCTGGGGTGAATCCGACCAGATCGTCGATCCCGGCTACGGCCGCGCGTTCGCCGCCGCCATTCCCGGTGCCCGGTTCGAGTTGCTGCCCGGCACCGGCCATCTCCCGCAGCTCGAGACCCCGGTCCAGCTCATGCGCGCGGTACTGGACTTCGCCGAGGCGCCCGCCGCCCGCTAGCGCACCGGAAGCCCGGCTTCCCCGCGGGCCGGAACCCGCAAGCCCCGGGACCCGCGTGCCACGGAACCCGGGACCCCGGTGCGCCGAGAATGAACGCGGCGCCGGGCGCGTTGGGACCGTCATGCAGACCTGGGAAGCCATCACCTCCCGCCGCAACGTGCGGTCGTTCACCGGCCGCCCGGTCCCGGCGGCGGACCTGGATCAGATACTCGAGGCCGGCCGCCGGGCGCCGTCCTCACAAAACTGGCAGCCGTGGGACTTCATCCTGGTCACCGACCGGGAGCAGCTCCGCGACCTGGCCAGGGCAGGGCCCGGCGCCGGTCACGTGGCCGGCGCGGCGGCCGCCATCGTGGTGATCGGCCCGGCGGGCGACAACCCGTTCCGGCGGGCCCAGTTCGACCTGGGCCAGGCGGTGATGGCCATCACCCTGGCAGCCGCCGACCTCGGCATCGGCAGCAGCCACGCGGGCGTCCCCGACCTCGCGCTCGCCCGCGGGCTGCTCGGCTTTCCCGCCGACCGGGACTGGGCCTTCCTGGTCTCGCTCGGCTACCCGGCGGGCCGGCCGCTGGCACCCATCCGCAACCCCGACCGGCGGCCGTTCGGCGAGGTCGTCCACCGCGGCCGCTGGTAGGCCCGCCCGGCCCCGGTTTACCGTTCCTCCTGCCGGCTGCCCGGCGGGGCAGGCGCCGCGGCGCCCGGCCCGGGCGCGAGGGCGGCGGCCAGCGAGGCGAGCGCGGCGTCGGCCGCGACCCGCAGCGCCTCGGTGTCGCGGGCGGCACGGCACAGCACGAAGGCGCCCTCCAGCAGGGCCAGCATCTCGACCGCCAGGCGCCGGGCGGCACCGGCGGGCACGCCGCCAGCCTCCAGCCGGCGGGCGCCGTCGTTCGCCCACATCTCGAACACCTCCGCGCATGCCTGCCGGAGGACCTCGCTGTGGCTGGATACCTCCAGGGCGATGGTCGCGATCGGGCAGGCATCGGCGTAACCGGTGGCCACCAGGTACTCGGCCGCCCCGTCGAAGAAGGCGCGCACGCCGCCGGCCAGGTCCGGGCTGGAATCCAGGGCCGCGGCGAGCAGCTTGGCGTACTCGGCTCCCGACCAGCGGATGGTCTCGGCCCCCAGTTGCTCCTTGCCGCCAGGAAAGAAGTGATAGACCGACCCGAACGGTGCGCTGGCGGCCGTGACGATCTCCTTCATCCCGGTGGCCTCGTAGCCCTGCCGGCGCATGAGCGTGGCGCTGGCATCGATGATTCGCTGCCTGGTCCCGGTCATCGCGGTCCCCTTCCGGCCCCTTGACGGCGCCACGGGTCCGTCCTTACTCTCGCTAGAGCGATCAATCTAGCACCGGAGGGCTCGATGTTGCGATCCTGGCTGGCCCGCAGAATGGTCACCCGCAGCCTGGCCGCGCTGAACCGGGGGGACATCCGCCCGGCGCTGCGGATGGAGGCGCCCGGCGTGCACTTCCGCTTCCCTGGCTCGAGTTCCTGGGCGATCGACGCGGTCGGCCGCGAGCACGTGGCGGCCTGGCTGAGCCGGATGGCCGCGACCGGCCTGCAGCATCAGGCGGAAGACGTGGTGGCCGTCGGGCCGCCGTGGCGGATGACCCTCGTCATGCGCGGCACCGACCGCTGCGACGGGCCAGACGGCACCGCCGTTTACGACAACAGGTACGTGATCTGGGCCACCGCGAAGTGGGGCCGCATCGCCGACTACGAGGTGTACGAGGACACCGAGAAGGCGAACGCGTTCGACGCCTACCTCGCCCGCGCCGCCGCCACAGCACAATCCTGATGCCGTGATTGTGACAACCACGGCATAAGAGCACTTCTTACGCACACGCGCCCCGCGCACGCTCCTGTATCAGCCGATGTGGCGATGCACGTTGGTGGCCTTGGACGGGCCGGGCTCGGCGGTGGCGATCCACGGGCCGGGAATCGACGGGTCGATGATGCCCTCCTCCAGCCAGGTGTAGCGGCCGGCGAGCACGTTCCGGGCCAGCGCCGAGTCCGTGGCGTCGGTGTTGTGCCAGAGCTGGGTGAACAGCTCCTCCGCCCGCTGCCGTGCCTGGGCGCAGAACACCTTGGCCAGCTCGAACGCCACCGGGCCACGCTCGGTGCCGCTGGTCGCGTCGAACTGCGCCCGGGAGCAGGCGGCGCTGATCGCGAACAGTTCCGCGCCGATGTCCACGATCCGGCCGAGGAAGCCCTGCCTGCGCTCCAGCTTGCCCTGCCAGCGCGCCATCCCGTAGAACGTGGCCCTGGCCAGCTTGCGGCTGGCCCGTTCCACGTACCGCAGGTACTCCGCCAGCGGGCCGAACTCGCTGTAGGCCCGGGGCCGCTGCCCCTCGCCGGTCATCAGCGTGGGCAGCCACTTGGCGTAGAACCCGCCCGCCTTGGCCGCGGCGCGGGCGCGCTGGCCGGTCGCCACCCCGGGCTCGATGAGATCGCCGGCCGCCGACAGGTGCGCGTCCACCGCCTCGCGAGCGATGAACAGCCGCATGATCTCCGAAGAGCCCTCGAAGATCCGGTTGATCCGCATGTCCCGCATCATCTGCTCGGCGGGCACGCCCCGCTCACCGCGCGCGGCCAGGGAATCGGCGGTCTCGTAGCCGCGGCCGCCGCGGATCTGCACCAGCTCGTCCACGATCCGCGAGCCCATCTCCGAGCAGTACAGCTTGGCCAGCGCGGCCTCGATGCGGATGTCGTTGCGCTTGTCGTCGGCGAGCTGGCTGGACAGCTCGACCACCGCCTCCAGCCCGTAAGTGGTCGCGGCGATGAACGAGATCTTCGTGGCCACCGCCTCGTGCTCGCCGACCGGGCGGCCCCACTGGACCCGTTCCCGCGACCATTCCCTGGAGATCTTCAGCGCGACCTTCCCGGCCGCGACGCAGCTCGCCGGCAGCGACAGCCGGCCGGTGTTCAGCGTGGTCAGGGCGATCTTGAGGCCCTGGCCCTCCTTGCCGATCAGGCTCGTGGCCGGGACCACCACCTCGTGGAACCTGGTCAGCCCGTTCTCCAGGCCGCGCAGCCCCATGAACGCGTTCCGCCGCTCGACGGTGATGCCGGGCGCGTTGCCCTCCACCACGAACGCGCTGATCCCGCCGCGGTGCCCGTCGCTCTGTTCTTCCCGCCCCCGCGCTCCGCGCCCGCCCCCGCTCTGCGGCACCCGGGCCATCACCACAAGCAGGTCGGCGATCACCCCGTTCGTGGTCCACAGCTTCACGCCGTTCAGCACGTACTGTGAGCCGTCCTCCGACGGCGTCGCCGTGGTGCTCAGCCGGGCCGGGTCCGAGCCCACGTCCGGCTCGGTGAGCAGGAAGGCGCTGATCTCGCCGCGCGCGCACCGGGGCAGGTAGTGCTGCTTCTGCTCGTCGGTGCCGAATAGCGCCAGCGGCTGCGGCACGCCGATCGACTGATGCGCCGACAGCAGCGCCGCGAGGACCGGCGAGGCGGAGCCGGCGATGATCAGGGCCCGGTTGTAGTACAGGTTGGTCAGCCCGAGGCCCCCGTACTCCGGCGCGATTTTCATGCCGAACGCCCCGAGGGCGGCAAGCCCCTTGACCACCTCATCCGGGATCCGGGCATCCCGCTCAATGAGGGCGCCGTCCACCTGGGTCTCGCAGAACTCCCGCATCCGCGCGCAGAACTCCTCGCCGCGGCGCGCCGCCTCCTCGTCGGGCCGGGGGTGCGGGTGGATCAGGTCCAGCCGGAAGTCCCCCAGGTACAACTGCTTGCCGAAGCTCGGCTTCTGCCACCCGGACTCCCGGGCTTCCTCCGCCACCTGGCGTGCCTCGCGCTCGCCGACATTCCGGGTGGATCCTGTCTGCTGGGTACTCATCATCCGATCCCGTTCTTGAGGTGGCTCATCCCCAGATACTGCCCGGGCCTACCCAGCGGTAACACAACCTGCGCCCCGCTGTCCAGCCCCGGCCCGCGGTCCGGCGGGCCGGGAGGACAGCCCCGGGGCTCATCCCGCTCAGCCGGGCACCGTCAGGCAGGCCCCCTCGGCGTCGCGCGGCCCGGCGGTCTCGTCGTCGAACCAGACGCCGCCCTCGGCGAGGTAGCGGAAGCGCACGGTGGCACCCGCGGGGACGTTGACCACGGCGCTGCGGGCACCGTTTCCCCGCCTGCGGAGCGGGTGCGCGTACGGATCCCAGCCGTTGAAGTCACCCACCACGGACACGGCCCCCGCGGGTTCCGTGGCCGGCAGCTCGAACGTGACGCGCACGGTGCCCCCGCGGGTAGGCTTCGCCATCTTGATCACTTTGTCCGCTCCCTCCCGGCGCTTCCCCCTGCGCCGCCAATCTGGTGTTTCCCCTGGTAAGGGCCCTGGTAATCAGGATGAGGGCGGGCTGTGCCGTGGCCGTGTCCGGCGTGCTACATCCGTGTGAACGCAAGCCGGACGCCGGGCCGGGCCCGTGCCGGGAACCGGGGCCGGGCCTTATCGGGGATCGCGGCGGGCATGGTGAGCGGCCGGCCCCGCCGCTGCGTATTGCATCGTGCGGGGCCGGCCGCTGGGGTGGGTCAGGATGTGCGGGCCGGCTTGGGCGCCGCGCCGTCGGCGCTGGCCTGTACCGGCTCGGCGGCCGCCGGCTCGTCCTCGTCGGCCTCGGTCGTGGTGCCGGGCTTGATGCGCTTGGCCAGCGCGGCCGCGATCGCGGCGGCCGCCGCGAGCACGGCCGAGACCCCGGCCACCTTGCGCCAGCGGGCGCGCGGCGCGGCCTTGTCCGGCTCCAGCCGCCGCGCGGTGGAGGTCAGTGCCGCGGCGACCTTGGGGGCGACGCTGCCCTGCAGCACCTGCCCGGTGTGCTCCACCTGCGGCGCGGCCCAGGTCCGGGCCTTCCGCAGGCCCCTGGCCGCGGCGTCTTTGGTGTCACTGGCGAGCGGCTTCACCTGTGCGGCGACCGGCTTCGCGTCCTGCGCCGCCCGGCGGGCGCGCTGCCAGATCCGGCTGGTGGCCGCTGTGGTGGCGTTGCGGTCTCTCTTCGTGCGGGACATGGAAACCTCCGCGGGGGTGTATGTACGGTCCCTCCCTGCCCGCGAACGGTGTCCTCAATCATCGGCGGCGGCGCCGAGGCGGCGGGCGACTTCACCCAGGCCGTCGGCCATGGCCGCGAGCTGCTCCCCGGTAAGCACGTCGATGAGCAGTTCCCGCACCGCCGCCACATGGCCGGGCGCCGCCCGCGCCAGGCGCCGGCGCCCCGCGCCGGTCAGCGCCGCCACGACGCCGCGCACATCGCCGGGGGAGGCGCCGCGGCGCACCAGCCCGGCCTTCTCCAGCTGGGTGATCTGGTAGGTCAGGCCGCTCTTGGAGGTGTACAGCGCGCCCGCCAGGTCGGACATGCGCAGCTCACCGCCCGGGGCGGCGGCGAGCCGGACGAGGATCTCGTACTGCGGGTGCGACAGCCCGGCGTCCTGCTTGAGCCGCTGGTCCAGGCCCCGGTCCAGCAGCGCCCCAGCGGCCAGGAACGCCTGCCAGGCCCGCATCTCCTCCGCGCTCAGCCATCTCGGCTCGGCCATGCGCCCAATGGTAGGGACCTGGGCGGCCGCCAGGGGGCGCGCCGGGGTGGCGGCGTGGTGCAGGATTTGGCCATGCTGATCGTTCACGTGCATGTCCGGGTCCGGCCGGGACGGACCGCGGATTTCCTGGCCGCGACGCTGGTCAACGCCCGGGCCTCGCTCGGTGAGCCCGGTGTGCTGCGGTTCGACGTGATCCAGGACGACGACGACCCCAGCCACGTGGTGCTGGTGGAGATCTACCGCGACGCGGAAGCGGCGGCGGCGCACAAACAGGAACCGCACTACGCGACCTGGCGGGACACCGTGGCCGAGATGATGGCCGAGCCACGGGCGTCCGCCAGGTTCTCGGCGGTCTTCCCGGCCGGCACCGGCGACTGGGCGGTCGGCGCCGGGCCCGGTTAGGCGGTTGCTCGTGAGTCATCCTCTCTCGACACCGGCACTGTCACGCCGCAGCCGCCGGGCCGAACGCCGCATAAGGCGCCCCAGGCGCCGTTGCGGTGTCCCGGCGGCGAGGACACGCCTCCCGAAGCCAGCGAAGCGCCCGCGAGGGAGGCCATGAAAACGGCGGCGTTCGAGTTCGCCACCGCCGGCCGGGTCCTCTTCGGCGCCGGCCGGTCGGCCGAACTGCCCGCGCTGCTGGCCGGATATGGATCGCGGGTCCTGGTCTGCACCGGTGCGAGCCCGGACCGGCACGCGGGCCTGCTGGCCGGGCTCGGCCTGCCGGCCGCGGTGTTCCCGGTGACCGGGGAGCCCACGGTGGACCTGGCCAGGGCGGCGGCCGGGGCGGCCCGCGAGCACGGCGCGGACGTGGTCGCCGCGATCGGCGGCGGCAGCGTCATCGACACCGCCAAGGCGGCCGCCATGCTGCTCGGGAACGGCGGCGACCCGCTGGACTACCTGGAGGTCATCGGCGGCGGCCGGCCGATCACCCGTGCCTCGGTGCCGTGCGTCGCGGTGCCCACCACCGCGGGGACCGGCGCCGAGGTCACCGCGAACGCGGTGCTGGCCTCGCCGGAGCACAACCTCAAGGCCAGCCTGCGCGGCGCGGCGATGCTGCCCCGGGCCGCGCTCGTCGACCCGCTGCTCACCGTGTCCTGCCCGCCTGCGGTCACCGCGGCCAGCGGCATGGACGCGCTCACCCAGTGCCTGGAGCCATTCGTCACCCCGCTGGCCAGCCCGCTGACCGACGCCCTGGCCCGGGAGGGGATCCGCCGCGCGGCCGCGGGGCTGCGCCGTGCCTATGCCGACGGGGCCGACCTCGACGCCCGGGCCGACATGGCGGTGGCCAGCGTGGCCGGCGGGATGGCCCTGGCCAACGCGAAGCTGGGCGCGGTGCACGGGCTGGCCGGGGTGCTCGGCGGCAGTATCGCCGTGCCGCACGGGGTGGCCTGCGCCGCGCTGGTGGCCCCGGTCATCGAGGCGAACGTGGCGGCGCTGCGGGCCGGGGCCCCGGGCCATCCCGCCCTGGCCCGGTACGCCGAGGTGGCTGCCCTGCTAACCGGCGGCCCCGGCGCGGCCATCGAGGACGGCCTCGCCTGGGTGCGGCACACGCTCGCGCTGCTGCACATCCCCGGCCTGGGCGCGTTCGGCCTGGTGCCCGGGCAGTTCGACGCCATCGCCGAGGCGGCGCTGCGGTCGAGCAGCATGCGGGGCAACCCGGCCGCGCTCACCGCCGGCGACCTGACCGGGGTCCTCGCCCGTGCCGCATAAGCCCGCGGGCGCGGCGCGGGCGCGCAGGGCGCGGCGTGGGCCCGCGGGGCCCGGTTCGGCGGCCGGGCTTTACGGGCCCGGGCCGGTGGCCGGCCGCTGCCCGGGCGGCGGGAGCAGGTACAGCGCGAGGTCGCCGTAGGTGCGCTCGTGGCGGGAGAACAGCAGGCGGCCGGGCCGGACCAGGCTCCGCGCCTGCGCATAGGTCAGATAGGAGTAGCCCTGGCCGATCTCCGTCCACGGGATGACCACGTACCGGACCTGGTGGCGGGCGCGCTCGGTGGCGGTGGCCCACGGCCCGACCCGGTAGTGGTCGGCGAGCGCCCAGAACGTGGTGCCCGCGGTCAGCGGCGGGCTGTCGTCCACCGAGGCGATCACCGTCCCGGCCGGGACATGGGCCGCCAGGTACTGGCGCAGCCGCTGGACCCCGTTGTCCGGCCGGACCAGCCACACCACGCAGGTCGTGAGGTTGACGCAGGCCAGCACCGCCACCACGGCGGTGAGCGCCCCGGCCCACGCCTTCGCCCGGGCCGGGCCCGCGGCGCCGCGGGGCCCGCGCAGCCAGAGCGCGGCGGCCACCGGCAGGATCAGCAGGCTCGGGACGAACAGCAGGTACAGCTCGTTCTCCTCCAGCGTGCCCAGCGTCACCGCGTACCCGAGCGCCGCGGCCCCGGCGAGGTAGAACAGCGCGAGCAGCCGGGGCAACTGGCCGCGGCGCAGCAGCACGAGCACCGCGGGGACGGCCACCAGCAGTAGCAGGTACGAGGTGCCGAAGAACCGGGTCTCCGCGCTGAGCCGGCCCGCCAGGGACGGCGCGCCCCCGCTGTTGAACCCGGTGATCTGCGTCATCCCGAGCATCCGGCGGACCCCGGCGGTCTTGGAGAACCACCACGTGCTCCACTCGCCGCCCAGCGCGGCGACGGCCACGTAGGCGGCGTAGACGGCGGTGGCGACGCCGGTCGCGAGCAGGCTCAGCGACCGGCGCGGGCCCCACCCCAGCACGGCCGCGGCCAGCAGCGGCAGCACGGCCAGCAGCGCCCCCTCGTCCTTGGTCAGCCAGGCCGCGCCGAACAGCAGCCCGGCGCCGGCCGCGCGGGCCCGGGCGTGCCGGGGCGGCGGGCTCCCTGGCTGCGGGCTCCGGGGCTGCGGGCTCCCGGGCTGTGGGCTCCGGGGCCGCGGGCCGCGGCACAGCGGGGCCAGCACCAGGTACCCCAGCAGCACCCACAGCAGCATCGCCGTCTCGAGCAGCACGCGGTCGTTCTGCCGGATGCAGAACGGGTCCAGGGCGAACAGCAGGCCGCTGACCAGGCCTGCCCGCAGCGATCCGGCCCGGGCCGCGAGCAGCACGAGCACCGCGGCGGTGGCCCCGGCCAGCAGCGCGTTCAGGGCGCGCACCTGGTCGATCCGGGTGATGATGTCGGCCGGCCAGCCGACCAGGTGGATCCAGCCCGCCTCCAGGTAGAAGAAGGCCGGGCCGTGCAGGAAGAACGGGCCCTGCAGCCGGGGGAACCCGCCGTGGGTGACGCTGTGGCCCAGGTCGGCGTAGATGACCTCGTCGCCGAACAGGTCGAAGGACCGGGGGATCAGCGCCATCCGGACGACCACGGTGAGCAGGCCGAGCACGGTGGCGGCCCAGCCCAGGGCCCGCCCGCCCGAGCGGTCCGGCCGCACCCGCGGGACCGGGTCGACGGTGCTGGCGGCGGTCATCCGCTTGCTCCGCCCAGCGGCGCGCCGGACGGTGCCTGCGGCCGGAAGTAGAACACCTCGGGGACCAGCGGGATGCGCCCGCCGGGGAACAGCGCCCCGGTCTGGGTCCGGTAGGCGCGGACCAGTTCCACCTTGGCCTCGAGCGACAGCGGCCAGCGGGCCTCGACCAGGCCATTGCGCTTGATGAACGCGCGGTCGGCCGGGTGGTGCTGGTTGTGCGGGAAGTCGCTGTAGTAGGCGATGTCCGCGCCGCTGCGCTCGGCGGCGGTGCGCACCAGCACGTGGTCCACGTGCTGGCCGACCCCCAGCGGGGCCAGCACCAGGGCGGGCCCGGCGGCGGCCAGCCGCTGGATCAGGCTGGCCGCGGCGCGCAGCGTGCCCGCGTCGGCGGGCGCGATCCGCCCGGAGGTGATGTTGAGCCGGTAGATCGGGTAGATGTGCTCGAACTCCGGCAGCAGGCGCGCCCGCCACGACCTGGCCCGCGGCCCCGGCTGACGGCGGAACGGCGCGTCCACCAGGCCGGCGTGCACGCAGGTGATGCCCAGCGGCTGCAGCGCGGCCCGGTCCTCCTCGCGGCGCTGCCGGTACAGCGCGGGCGCGTCCTTGGCCCCGACCTGGTGCAGGTACCGGCGCGCGGACAGGGTGTACGGCGGCGGGCCGGCCTCGGTGAACAGCGTCGCCACGGTGACCGGGATCGTCTGGCAGGCGTGGATCATCATGGCGCCGCAGGACAGCGCCGCGTCGTCGAGGTGCGGGGAGAGCACGACAAGCGGCCCGCCGCGCGCCAGGATCGCCGCCAGTGGGTTGGCGTTCATGGTGTGCCCTCCCGCGCCAGGCGGGCGCCCTCGGGGGGTTCCGGGCCGTGGGGTCTGGGGGCTTGCCCCCAGGGGGGTGGAGTGCTCCCCCGGGCCAGCACTGCCCGGCGAGCCGAGAAGCTGCCGCACGAGCGTGAGATAGCGGTCCGCCATGGCGTCCCGCCCGAACTGGCGGGCAGCGTTGCGCGCGGCGCGGCCCAGGCCGGCCCGCCGTCCCTGGTCCGCGGCCAGCCCGCGCAGCGCGACGGCCAGGGCACCGGCGTCGAACGGCGGCACGCACACGTCCCCCCTCATCCAGTCCAGGGTCGGCAGGCCGAAGTGCACCACGGGCTTGCCGTAGGCCATGCCCTCCAGCGCGGCGATGCCGAACGCCTCAGAGCGTGACGGCAGCACCAGCACGGCGCTGCGCCGCAAGAGGGCGTCCTTGCGCTCGCCGCTGACGTGGCCGACCCAGTGGACGCCGGGGCCGGCCGTCTTGAGCAGCGCGATGAGCCGCTGCTCCTCGCGCGGGGTGCCCGCGCCGGCGATGACCAGCGGCAGTTCCGGCCGGCCGTCCGCGTAGGCGGCCAGCAATAGGTCTAGACCCTTTTCCCAGACCTGGACGCGGCCAAGGAACAGGATGTGCTCGCCGGTGCCGAACTGCCGCTCGTCCAGCCACGGCAGGTTCACGCTGTTGGGGATGACCCGGACGGCGGCCGCCGGGTTGCACCGGCTAACGGCCTGCCCGTCGGCCGGGTTGAGCACCACCACGTCGTGATAGCACCGCAGGCCGAGCCGTTCGATCAGGAAGAACGGGAGCTTGTACCGGCGCGACATCTCCCGGCCGGACAGGTTTTGTGCGAAACCTACAACTGGCTTCGTGGTGAACAGCGGCACGAAGCTCGTGGAGAACGGCGGGGTGAAGCTCTCGATCCATAGGTCGTGCGGGATCCGCCGGGCGGCGAACGGCAGCATGGCGTGGAACAGGAGCTGGGCGGCCCGCGGCCCGGCCCAGGTGACCGGGAGGTACCGGTAGCGGACCCCGGCGTGCTGCTCCGTCCCGCGGTGCCGCCCCGCCGTGACCACCATGACCTGGAAGTCGTCCTCCAGCCAGCCGGCCAGCAGCTCCACGACCGCGCTGCCGCCGCCGGCGTAGTTCGGGTTGCCCGGGCTGTCGAAGCTCGAGATCACCACGCGCTGGCGGCTCATCGGGTTAGCATCCGGCGGCGTTGCTTGGCCGCTACCAGGGCCACCCGCAGTGCCGCCGCCCGGGACGCGGCCAGGTGCTGCCCGCGCAGGTGCATGTGGTAGGCGTGCTCCGCGCCGGCCCGCAGCGACAGCGGCAGCGGGAGCTGCACCGGCAGCCCGAGCGGGGCCCCGCCGTCGAGCCGGTCAATGGCCGAGCGCGCGGCCGCGATCGCCGCGTCGTAGCCGGTCCGCCATCCTTCGCTGGCGGCCTCTTCGCGGCCGGCCTCGATCAGGTCCGGTCGCAGCAGGTCCCGCACGGCGAACAGCTCGGACAGGTCCAGGGCCAGGTTCTGGAACATGGCGTGCGCCAGCCAGATCCGCAGCTCGTCGACCGGCGCCGGGCTCAGGCAGCCGTGGCCGTTGCCGCTGGCCCGGCCGAGCAACTGGTCGGTGGGCACCACCGGGACGCCGAACCAGGACACGCCGGTGTGCAGGTGCAGCGCCGGCCCGACCGGCGGGAACAGCAGGGCCTTGGTGGTGCGCTCCAGCCAGTAGGTGGAGCTGTGCACGTACCAGCCGGCCAGCGCGGTGAACGTACCGTGCCAGTGCCGTTCCTCCACGACCAGGTCGAAGTCGTTGCGCACGCAGTCGTCGGGCAGGTCCCCCTTGACCAGCACGGCGGGGATGTCCGCCGCGCCGAGCCGGCCGGTCACCTGGGCGAGGTTGCGGGCGAACAGCCCCCGGGCGGTGCGGACCTCGGCCAGCACGTGCGAGAGCTGGTCCGGGTAGGCGCTCGCGAGCCGGCCCTCGACGTGGTTGCGCCGGGCCAGCGCGAGCGCGCCGCGCAGCTCCGGCTTGGTGGCCGCCGGCGCACTGCCGCGCCACACGGCGTCGGTCAGCAGCGACGCCTCTGAGTGCCCCTTGACCTTCATGGTTTCCCTCCCGCGACCAGGCGCCACCGTGGCCGGTCCCGTTTGTTCCGGCGGCCCGGGGTGGCGCAGGAAGCGCACGCCGGCGAACAGGCCGGCCGCGGTTGCGGCGGCCAGCCACGGCACCGGGTAGCGGCGCAGCACGACCAGCACCGCGGCGGTAAGCACCGGGCCAGCCAGCGGGAACCTGGCCAGCAGTCCATGACCGAGCCGCCGGCTGAACCGGTAGCCCAGCAGCCCGAGCGCGGCCGTGGCGCCGAGCACCGAGCCGACGGCCAGCCCGGTGATCCCGCCGGCCGCCCATCCGGACAGCAGCGCCACGACGTAGCCGGCCAGCCCGGCGAGCAGCCACCACGCGCAGCTGTAGTCGGACACCGCCTGGAAGAACGTGGCCAGCATGTTGATGCCGCCGACGGCCAGGCCCGCCACGGCGGTGAACTTGAGCAGGGTGGCCATCGCGCCGTACTGCGCGGGGAACACCGCCGCCAGCACCGGCGCGGGCGTCGTCGCCAGGATCGTGGCCAGCGGCAGCGCCACCACCGCGTACATGCGCACCGCTCGGGCGGTCAGCGCGCCGCCCCCGGCGCTGCGGGTCAGCACCGGGAAGAACGCCGTGGAGACCGCGCCTGCCACGAACAGTGGCGCCCGGGACAGCGCGGCGCTGACCTGGTAGCTCGCCGCGAGGGCGCGGCTTTCTGGCAGCGCGGCGACGAATACCACGTCGATGGCGGCGAACAGGGAGACCAGCCCCTGCACCGCGGCGATGCCGAGGGCACGGTGCCACAGGTCGCGGCTGGCCAGCGCGGCCAGCCACGGCCGGGTGGACCCGCGCGGCACCCGGGGCCACCAGGCCAGCAGCAGCAGCCCGCCGATGCCGAACCCGGCCAGCGCCCCGGTGTCGCCCATCCCGGCCGCGGTCACCAGCAGCAGCCCGGCCGCGTTCTTCAGCACGTTCTCCCCGACGTACAGGGCGGACAGCGCGCGCATCCGCTCCTGTCCCTGGAACCAGCCGGTGGTCGTGGTGCCAAGGAAGATGACGAAGGCGCTGACGGCCAGGGCCAGCGCGGCCGGGGTGCTGGCGAACTGCACCGCGATGACCCAGACGACCACGCCCGCGAACAGCCCGCTGCCGGTGCTGGCGAGCATGGTGAACCGGGTGGCGGCGAACCGCTCCGCGTCGGAGCCGGCCCTGGCCAGCGCCTGGGCCAGGACCCAGGGCACCGACACGGTGGCCACCGTGGTGGCCCACAGCAGCAGCCCCTGGCCGGCCGCGAACGTCGAGTACTCCGCCACGTTCAGCAGGTGGGTGAGCACCAGCGCGTACATGTAGTTGAGGATCCCGACGACCAGGAACGCCACGGTGACCCACCGTGCGCCGCGCATCGCGGCGGACTCGTCCCGGTGGTCGACCAGGGTCACTCCAGGCCGCCCTCACCGCTGGCGCACAGCACCTGGACGGTGGAGGCCAGGTACAGCTTGGCCGGGGGCACCGGCACCCGTTCCAGCGCCCTGGCGGCGGTCATCTCGTCGCAGCCGGTGAACAGCACCCTGATGCCGTCCTCGTCGCGCCGCAGCACGTCGGTCACCCGGAGCCCCCGCCGCACCGGCCCTTCCACCTCGTCGGCGTCCTCGGGCGGCCACCACGCGACCGTGGACAGGTCGCTGAACCGGCGCCGGGTACCGGTGCCCAGCCGGGCCCGGCCGATCTCTGACAGCAGCACCCCGGCCATCCGTTCCGCGCTGGCGTCCCAGCTGAACCTGCCCGCCCACCGCCGCGCCTCCGCCGCCATCGCCTCGCGCCGGGCCGGCTCGGACAGCTCGGCGAGCACGTTGGCCAGCGGGATCGCCAGGTCACGGTCGGCCGGGACGAGCCATCCGGTGCGCCCGTCGCGCACCGAATCGCGCAGCCCGGGGACGTCGTAGGCGACCGCGGGCGTGCCCAGCGAGGCGGCTTCCATGACGGTCAGCCCCCAGCCCTCGGCCATCGACGGCGCCACGGTCAGCCAGGCCCGGCTGAGCAGGTCGGCCTTGACCTGCTCGGGCACCCGGCCGGGCAGGCTCAGGTGCGGTTCCAGGCCGAGCCGCCGTGCCTCGGCCTGGAGCCCCGCGCGGGCCGGGCCGTCGCCCGCGATGTACACCCGCAGGTCCGGCCAGCGCTGCAGCAGCGGTGGCAGCGCCTCCACCAGCAGGTGCAGCCGCTTGTGCGGGACGAGCCTGGTCACCACGGCGATCTCGGGCGTCTCCGAGCGCGCCACGGTGCTCGGCGGCATGGCCCGGACCCCGTTCGGCACGATGTGGATCGGCCCGGTGATGCCGAGCTGGTGGCGCATCTCGGCCCGGGTGGACGGGGAGACCGCCACGAACGGCGTGCGCCGGTACACCTGTGCGGAGACCCTGCCTTCCAGCAGCCGCCCCAGCCGGTTCATCGGCCAGCGGAAGTACATGTCGAACTGGCTCTGGTGCACGTGGTGCACCACGCAGACCACGACGGTGCGGGCCGGGGCGAACAGCGGGGAGAAGAACGGGATGCCGTTCTGGAAGTCGACCACCGCGTCGTAGTACCGGCCGTGCTTGCGCAGGTACCGGGCCGCGGCCGGGTACACGCCGAACCGGCCGCCCTCCCGGGCCACCAGGTACTCGCGCGCCCAGTCGAACGGCGCGGCGCCCGGGTATTTCCCGGTGAACAGGGTCACCTCCGCGCCGGCCGCGGCGAACCGCCTGGCGATCTCCTCGGTGTACGCCTCGGCCCCGCCGGCCTCCGGGTTGCCCAGGTCGCGCCAGTTCAGGAACAGCAGCCGGTGCCCGGCGATCTGCTCGAGCCCGCGCATAAGGACGTGCTCCTGCGGGCCAGCCGGAACACGTCGGCGACGGCCTTGATGCCGTCACGCAGGCCGTTCAGCGTGGAGCCTTCCTGATCGGACCAGACGACCGGGATCTCCACGATGTTCACGTCCAGGGCGAGGACCGCCTGGAGCAGCTCCACGTCGAAGGCGAACCCGGTGACCCGCAGGTCGCGGATGGCCGCGCGGGCCGTCACGGCGGTGAAGAACTTGCAGCCGCACTGGCTGTCCTCGATGCCGGGCAGGATCCGCTGCGCAAGGAAACGGAACACCGCGCCGCCGAGGATCCTGCTGCCGGGCTGTGGCTCGGCGAGCGTGGCGCCGCCGATGTGCCGGGACCCGATGACCGCGTGGTAGCCGCCGTTGAGCAGCGGCACGATGAAGTCGAGGGTCTCGATCGGGGTGGCCAGGTCCGCGTCCATGTAGCCGACGAACCGGGCGCTGGAGGTGAGCACCCCGCGCCGCACCGCGGCGCCCTTGCCCCGCTCCGCGCAGCCGACCAGGTGGATCGGCACGCGCCCGGAGCCGAGCCGCTTGACCAGGTTCACCGTGCGGTCCACGCTGCCGTTGTCGATCACCGCGAGCGCCGACGAGTACCGCTGCTGCTCCAGGTACCTGATCATCCGGAACAGCGCGTGCGGCAGCCGGCGGGCCTCGTTCTTGGCCGGGATGAGGATCTCGACATCGCACGGCGGGCGCATCAGCGCGGCCGGAATCCCCGGCTCGGTACGGGGTGCCCCGGCGGTGCCCGGCACGGGCCCGTGCGGCTGGGCCTGCGTAGTGGTGACGGATCCCATGGGCGCCTCCCCGCGATTTCAGCGGCCGGGGCGCGGGCATATGGGGACTATCGATCCATATCCAGCTACCCTCTGTAACCTCTGATATACCGATAGTGCTCAACTGGCGAATGTTTACACATGGGCCACAAACCCCGGCTTGCTCGGATCGGCGGCGGGTGCCCGCTCAATATCCTGGCCGGATGCACAAGATCTCCGGGATACGGGAACCGGCGGCAGCGTTCGGCCTGCTATCGGACCGCGACGACGCGGCCGAGCGCAGGGCCGCGAACCGTGCCGTGGGCGTCAGCGCGATCGGCCTGGCCGCGACCGGGCTGGTGGAACTCGCCCTGGCGGTGCTCACCGGCTCGGTGGGGCTGCTCGGCGACGCGATCCACAACCTGTCCGACGTATCGACCAGCGCCCTGGTGTTCCTGGGTTTCCGGTTGTCCCGGCGCCCGCCCACCGACCGCTACCCCTACGGCCTGGAGCGGGCCGAGGACCTCGCCGGCGCCGGGATCGCGGTGGTCATCTGGGCCAGCGCGGCGTTCGCGGGTTACGAGAGCATCCACAAGCTCGTCAGCCACGGCCACACCGCGCACGTCACGGCCGGCATGGTCGGCGCCGTCCTGGGCATCGTCGGCAACCAGGTGGTGGCCCGCTACAAGCTCATCGTCGGCCGCCGGATCCACTCGGCCACGCTCCTCGCGGACGCGCGGCACTCCTGGCTCGACGCGCTGTCCTCGGCCGGGGCGCTCGCCGGGCTGATCGCGGTCGCGCTCGGCCAGCCGTGGGGTGACCCCGTCGCCGGGCTGGCCGTCACGGTGTTCATCTGCCATGTCGGCGCCGAGGTCACCGGCGACGTGGTGCACCGGCTGGCGGACGGCGTGGATCCGGCCGACCTGACGGCGGCCGAGGCCGCGGCCGGTTCGGTGCCCGGCGTCGTCCACGCCCACGCCCGGGCCCGCTGGACCGGCCGGACGCTGCGGGTCGAGATCGAGGGGTGGGTGGACCCGGACCTGACCATCCGCGACGCCGACGCGCTCGGCTCCCGGGTCGCCGCTGCGGTCTCCGGCGAGCTGCCCCGGGCCGGCAGCCTCACCTGGGTCGCCCGGGCGGCACCCCAATGACCCGGGTGCCCGCCTGGCGGCCAGCTCAGCGGGCAGGTGGCCAGCTCAGGGGCCCGGCGCCCAGCGCAGCACGAACCGGTCGAGCGTGTAGCCGAACGCGTTGACCGTCGGCTGGATGAAGTTGTCCCTGATGGTCCGCAGCGCCTGGCTCTCGGCCGACCTGACCAGCGCGCCGGTGACCTGCGGCACGTGGGTGGCCTTGTAGAAGGCGATGTACTGGGCCTGCGAGTAGAGCACCGACTCGTCGAACTGTGGGCGCAGCGCCAGGCCGCAACCGAGCCCGGGATAGGTCCAGCTGTGTTGCGAATCGATCGGCCGCGACGGGATGTTGTCGATCGTCACGTCGTGGGCCGACGGCGGCAGCTGCGGCTGCGGCAGCACCATGCTGATCGCCACGTGGCCGGGCTTGCCGTGGGCGGGCCGGCTGAGCACCTGGAGCAGGTAGTGCCCCGCCGAGGGCGCCCACCAGGACGGGCCGGGATTGAGGTTCACGGTCGCGGCCGCGTGCCCCACCGCGTAGAACGTGCTGGCGTACCAGCACGGCCAGGGACCGATGCTCTTGGAGACCTTGTGGGTGAAGTAGAAGTCGAAGCTCGCCCGGCCGAGGGCCGGCTTGGAGATCCCCTCGATCTTCTGCAGCACCCACGGCCCAAGATTGGTGTTCGTCGTGGTGCCCGCGCTGATCGTCTGCCACGGCCACTCGAACTTGACGTGCGGCAGGTGCACGTTCAGGCCGACCAGGTGCAGCGCCGCCGATAGCGCCATCAGCACCACGGACGCGATCGCGCGGCGGAAGATCAGGCCGATCACGAGCAGCACGGCACTCCAGGTGACGAGCCTCGGGATGCGGCGCCGGCGCCGCGGCGGGCCGCCCCATGGCCCGCCCGGCGCGGGCGGCTCGACGTCCGCGCCGGGCGGGGGCCAGGGCGGCAGCGGGGCGGTGTGCCCGAGCCGGCCGGGGCCCTGGGCCGCGCGGTAGGGGCCGGTGTCCACGGCACTCGCGGCCGCCCCGGGGCCCGGGTACCCGGATCCGTACCAGGCCGCCGAGCGCCGTCCCGGCCGGTCGGCGGTGAGCATGCCGAGCACGAAGATCAGCAACCGAACCACGTGATCCACCTTCTCCTTCTGGCCGGGTTCGGCCGCTATGCGAGCGCCTGGTAGTTGAGGCCCAGCACGACGGGGACGGCGCCGAACGGGTGGCCGAACTTGCGCCCCGGCCTGTCCGGTGCGTTCGGCTCGTCGATGTTCGGCCAGCGCATGTGGGTGTGGTCGGCGGTGAGGCCCGCGACCGAGTAGGGGAAGTCCATCGCGGAGGTGTTGTGCTGCTTGAGCAGGCTGCCCCAGCGGTACGCGGCGAACACGTTGGCCAGGTCGCGGACCGAGAGTTCGTGGCTGGTGGCGATGTCGAGCTGGTACACTGACCAGGCAAGTTCGACGAGATCGTAGGCACACCGCAGCAGGGCCGCCGACCTGGTCCGGTAGCAGGTGCCGTCCTCGTTGAGGGAGCCCAGCTTCTCGCCGTAGACCGGCGAATAGCCGTGCCGTGCCTTGCACTGCATCCAGTCGCAGGCCGCCAGGATCTCCCACCGGAGCCCGGTCTGGCTGGCCACGTCCAAGTAGAGCTGCTCGGCACGGGTCAGCCGCGACTTGGCCGAGGTGAGGAACGCTTCGCGGACCGCTGGCGGCATGCGCACGTGATACACGCTCAGCGTGGCACCGCCGGCGCGACCGTCGGCAGCGCGACCGTTGCCGTCCCGAGTGCCCGCCGCCGACATGGGGCGCACCAGGGCCGTCGTGTTGGCCGTCGCCGGGGTGCTGGCTGCCGGAGCCCCGCTGGCTGCAGGCGCTGCGTTGGCCGTGGGTGCGGGCCTGGCTGTCCGGTCGGTGGCGTGAGCCGCGCTGGCCGTGGGCGCGTCGGCCGCATGCGTGGCGGCTGCCGGTGTGGCGGCTGCGGGTGTGGCGGCTGCGGGTGTGGCGTCGGCTGCGGACGGGCTCCCGGCCGCATGCGTGGTGCCAGCCGCCGGTGCCGTGCTGGCCGCCGCCCCGGGGCTAGCGGTGCGGCCTGGCGCGGCGGTCCGCGCGGTGCTGCCGGCGGCTGCCGGGCCCGTCATATCGACGGGGTTGGCTGCCGTCGTAGCGCTGTGTGTCGGTGCCGGGCTGGTGGCGGTCGTCGCGGCGGCGGGGGTAGTCGTGCTGGCGGGGGGCGTCGCGGCGGCCGGGGGAGTCGTGCTGGCCTCGGGAGCCACCCTGGCGCCAGGCATATCGTTACGGCCAGGCGCTGTGCTGGTGCCGGGGATGGTGCTCGTGGCGGCGGCCGTGCTCTCGACGGGTGAAGGGCCGGCCTTGGGCGCTGTGCTGGTGCCGGGGATGGTGCTCGCCGCCGGGGCCGTGCCCTGGACGGGCATGGGGTCGGCCTTATGCGCGATGCTGCCGGTGGCAGCCGGGCGGTCCGCTGGAGCCGGGCCGGCGGTGGGCCCGTTGCCAGTCCTGGCTGACGGGCGGGCCGATCGCCCGGGGGCGCTCGCCCCAGGTCCGGGCTGGGTGGTGGTGTACGTCGCGCCGCCCAGCCCGGGCACGGCCGCGCCGCCGGTCGGGGCCGTGCTCGCCGATGCCGTCGCCGCGTCCGAGGGCGGCGCCACCGCATTGCCCGACGCGGTACCGGGGTCGCTCGGCGCGCCGGCCGGACCGGCAACCGTGGCAACCGAGTCGCCGGTAGCCGCCCCGGAGCTGCCCGCTACCCCGGAGCCGCCCGCCATCCCGGCGGCCTGCGCCGACCCGCCCGCCGTGCCGTGCTGGGTGCCGGGAATACTGCTTCCCCCGGACGGCGCAGGAGCCGCGATGCCGGCAGCCGATGGCGCGGGTTTGGCCGCCGTCGCTGGGCTCGCGGCGAAGGAGCGGTGCGCGGTGGCAAGGCTGCGGTGCGGGACGCCCGGGATCGCCGTGCCACCGGAAGCGCCGGCTGCCGCAGTGTTCGCCCTCGTGGAACCGGTGGTGTCGGCGCCGCAGGTGCGTGCGCCGGCCGCAGGTAGCCCACCGTCCGGCGTGGCTGCACCCGGCGCGGGCGCGGTGTGGCGGCATGTGGGAGGCCCGGGATCGCCGCGCCACCTGACGCGTCCGCCTGGGCATGACCAGTGCCCGGGTTCGGCGGGGCTGGCTGCACCGGATCGCCGAGCCCCGCGTACTCGTGGCCGGGGACCCCACCCGCTGCGCCGGCCGGGTCGCTGCCGCCGTGCTGCGCGCCTGCCGGGTCGGCCGGGCCTACAGGCCCGGCCGGGTGGGCCGCGTCAGGCCGGGGTGCGTTAGCCGGGGCGTGCGCCGCGTCCGCCCCCGAGGGCGAGCTTGCCAGGTGCCTCGGGGCCGGCTGGTACTCGGAGTGCCCGGCATGAGCGGTGTCCGGCGAGTGTTGCACGCCCTGCATGTGCCCCAGTGCGGGCGGGCGCGCTGGGTGCGGAAGGTGGCCGGGCCGCGCTGAACGGCCCGGGAACGGCGCCGGCGCGGAGTTCGCCGCCGGATCGGGGTGCGCCGGGTCCGCATGGTCGGCCGCAAGCCCGGGATCCTGGGTGTGCGTCGCGGCCGCGATGCCGGGCTGGCTCGCGTCCGCCGGGGTGTGCCCGGGTGCCGCACGGTGGCCGGGCTGTGCCACATGGCCGGGAACGGCCGTGTGGCCAGGTGCCGGGGTCTGCGTGGGGACCGGGGTGTGGCGGGGTGCCGGGGTTTGCGTGGGGACCGGGGTGTGGCCGGGGATCGGGGTCTGCGTGGGAACAGGGGCGTGGCCGGGGCCCGGCGTCTGCCCGGGGCGGGGGATCGGCGGCGCGGGGGAGTGCGCGGGATGCGGTACCCGGCCTGGGTGGTGCGGGCGGCCACGGCGCGCCGGGTGGCTGGCGCGGTGATGCGATCCTTGCGGCTGGTGCGCCGCCGGTCCGGGGTTCCCGGCGGGCCCGGTCTGGGCGTGGCCGGGATGCGCCGCCCCGCCGGCACCGGCCCCGGTGCCAGCGGCGGTAGCGCCGTTTCGGGCCGCCTCGTCAAATCGGTAGAGGTGGTACTGCTTCATCAGCTCGACGAGCTTCGCGCCGTACCCCGGGTCCGTGGCATAGACGCCGGTCAGCGCTGCCGCGAAGGCGTTCGGGTCGTGCCGGTCGGACATGGCGGCCGCGTAGGCGCCACCGCGCGCCAGGAGCTTGGCATGGGATTCGATGCTCTCGGCGATGCTGTGATAGACGCGGAACGATGCCGAGATGTTCACGACCTGGCCGTTGATGACCTCCTGAGTCGGCAGTTCGTGGGTCCCGCCGGGGCCGGTTCCCTTGATCCCGAACAGGTTGTGGTCGCTGGTCGCCAGGACACTCTGGCCCCAGCCGGATTCGTCGATGGCCTGCGCGATGGTGACCGATGCCGGCACCCCGTACCTGCGCTGGGTTGCCATCGCGCCCTGCGCGACTTCCCTGATGAACGCGTGCTGCGCGGCCGTGCTCGGCATGGCAGGCGCCTCGGGTACCACGTCGTGCCGGTGGTAGGGCGCGAGGGTGCCGGAGTCGCCCGGATGATGGTGCGCCTTCTTGAACAGCCCGGGGATGGCTGCCTCGCCGGGCTTGGTGTGCTTGGTGATGGCGGGTCGCAGCCCGGTGGCAGGCACGTCCGCCTTCCCGCGCTTGCCGCTCCCGGCGTGATCTGCGTGCTTGCCGGAGCGCTGCGCGGGCCGGTGAACACGACTGGCCAGCATGCGTGCGAGATGCCGGTGCGGTCGCTGGTGCTGTGGTTCCGCGACGACTCGCGCGGTCTGCTCTGCCGGCGACGGCCCGGCGTCGGATCCTTGCGTAGCCTCCGGCCGGGCGCCTTGTGCCGGCAGCGCACGCGACTGCGGCGCGTACCGCGATCGCGGCACGGTCCGCGGGGCCGGGATCGCCCGCGGCGACAGCGCCGGCTGCCGTGCTTCGGCCGCAGCGCCATGGCCGGCCGCAGCGCCATGGCCGGCCGCAGCGCCATGGCCCGTCTCGGCGCCATGGCCGGTCACAGCTCCGTGACCGGTCGCGGTCCGATGGCGGGCTGCCGCCGTGCCGCCTTTCTCGGCGATGTGGCGGGTCGTGGTTCCGTGCCCGGCACCGGCGCCGTGGCCGGTCGCGGCACCGCCACCAGCGGGGGCCTGCCCGGACGAGGGCACGGGATCCGCCACGCCCGGCAGGTCTCCCGGCTGGCCGGTCGCCAGGCCGGCCTGGCTGCCGGGTATGGCCGAGCCACCGTCCTGGCCGGGCGCCGCCTCGGGTGCCCGCACGCCCACGCCGTTGTCGACGAACCCGGCGACGCCCTGATCGGGGAGCGGGCCGGAGTACTCGTGAGCGTTCACCGACAGGTTCGGCGACGAGTCGCCGCCGATCGTGTGCAGCACTCCGCCGTGGTACTTGGTCACGACCTCCACGTGGCCATGGAAGAGCACCCAGTCGCCCGGCTTGGGGGCGTAGCCGTCCCCGAGCGGGCGCCACCGGCCATGGGCATGCGCGTCCTGCAGTACCGAGACCACGCCGGGCGACGCCGGGTTGGGATCTACCCGCCCGTCCACCCACGCATGGACGGGCCAGGGGTAGGACGTGCCGCCGGTCACCCAACTCTCCTGGCCGGCGAGCTGCGCCCCGAGCTCCAGGGTGAGGCTGGCGAACGCCGCGCACGACGGGCCGTGATCGGCGCCGTCGGCGCTGGCATGGCTCCAGATCATCGCCTCCATCTCGGCCGGACTCCGGGTCTCGGCCAGGCGCAGGAAATGCTTGGCGTAGTGCACGATCGCCGCTCGGAGCATGCCGTCGCCGCCCGGCGTCACCACATCCGCCCGCTCGAAGGCGACCAACCTGGCCGGCAGGCTGGCTGGTGACGTCAGGTCGGCCGGCGCGTTCGGCACCACGGAGAGCCCCGTCACGACACCGGTCGCGCCGACCGTGACCAGTGCGGTCGCCTGCCAGGTTGGCCTTGCCGCGGGGGGCAACTACTACACCTCCATGCCGGTGCCGGGGATTGCTGCGATGCAGCGGGGTGAGCGGGTGACTAGCCGAATGACTTCTGCGATTGGAGGGATCTGAGGATGGCCCGCACTCGCGGATCGCCGGGGTTCTTCGCGTTCTGGAAGAGCACCGCGGCATCTTGGGCGGCGCGCGGCGGCGCGCCCACCACCCACTTCTGGAAGACGTCCGCCACCAGGTAGCCCTGGCCGGCCGAGCTGCTGATCGGCTTGGCGCACAGGTCCGGGAAGCCGTTCCGCGAGGTCACCTTGCCGGAACCGGTGTACCGCTGACAGTTCGCCGAGACGCTCTCCAGGCCGGGCTGGACAACGGGCTTTCCGTTGGCGGCGGTCAGCGTCGCTCCGCCGATGATGTTGTTGATGGCCCTGGCGGCGACGGCGAGGCTGTCGATGGGGTTGCCCGGGTCGTAGGGGTGGTGCAGGTTCAGCGACCACGCCACCTCGCCGCCCTGAGCCGGCGTGATCGGCTCCAGGCCCTGCCGCCCGGTCTTGATCGACGCGTAGTTGGGGTTGTTGCCACTCGTCAGCAGGGAGAAGACCCAGAGGATCTGCCGCGTGCCCCTGGCACAGGCGAAGTTCACCTGGCTGGGCTCGGACACCACATCGGGGTTCTGGCACGCCTTGGCTATCTCACGCTGGACCTTGGCTACGCTGGCCGGCCAGCTCGGCCCCGAACCCGACGTCGCCAAGACGAACGCGGTGACCAGGGCGGCGATGGCGGCCGCTGCGACGGCGGCCAGGATGATGCCGCGGGCGCGGTGCCGCCGCTTGGCTCCGGGCCGGCCATGGCTGGCAAGGTCGGCCGTGCGCTGCTCGGGGGACGGTGCAGGGCCGGAGGGTCCATCGCCCGGAGCCCGGCCGTCGCCGTGGCCGTTGGCCGGTGTGCCGTCGCCTCCGTCGAACTCCCCGCCCTCGGGTGGCCAGCGGAACGGCTCCTGAAACCCGTCTCCCGCCTCCTGCGGATCGAACGAGGACTGCTCCATCTCGTACTCGAGCGACTCATGCGCGTCCCACAACTGGCGTTCGAACTCGGCGGCCTTGCGCTTCAGCTCGGCGAGATGCTCGCTTCCCAGGCGCAGGATGTGGTCGGAGTAGGTGCTCACTGTCTCACCTCAGGCGTATGTCCGGAGCCAGGCGGTTCCGCCCTCCTGGCGATCGCGGTCTGACCGGAGCCACGCCGCGGTCGGCCGCCGACGCGGCCGTTGCCGGTGCCCTGCTGCCGGGCGGAGCCGCTGCCCCGCCCGCGCCCCTGATTCGCCGGGCACCCCGCACCAGCCATGGATTGACGGTGGGGGCGGTCATGCCGGAGGATCCGGGCCACGGGGGGCGTCACCGGCCCCGGCCATGGCGTCGCATGGCATGCGGGGACGATCAGCCGGGTAACGGCCGACCGAATCCGGGTGGCGGGCGTGGCCTGAACCATGCCTGTTATTAGAACACATGTGCGACCAGCATGGGAAGCTGGATCATGATACGAACACCAGTTCGAAACGCCTCTCCACCGTACGTGATGGGTCGGACAAATCTGGCTTGGGCTGGTGTCTGTGGATTGTGCCGGCAGGGGGTCGGGGCGGTGGGCCGGCTGCCAGAGTTGCCGTAGCTGTCCAGGCGCGTTTGGGACGTGCGACCAGGGTCGGCGTTGCGCCTGGTGGTTGGGGGGTGGGGAGGCGAGGGGTGGGTGCCGGGCTGGTGGGGGTCGAGAGGTGGGCGTGGTTCGGGGGGGGGGGGAGCTAGGGGGTGACGGCGCGGAGGAACACGACTCTGGGGCGGTAGGGGGGCATGGGGGTGGCGATGGACTGTTCGGCTTGGGTCGCGAACCGGGCGGTTCGGTGCGGGCCCAGGGCGTCCAGCCAGGGGGCGAAGATGGGGTGGCCCAGGCGGTAGCGGACGAGCTGGGCGGGATCGGTGATGCCAACGTCGATCTGGCGTTCTTCGGCGTGGACGTGTGTCAGCATGGCGGCGCGGGCGGCCGCGGCCATGGCGGGGGCGGTGCCGAGGATCGGGACCGTGGCGGTCTTCATCTCGCGGTACCAGGCGGGCACCTGCCAGCCGGCGGCCAGGGCGGCAGCGTCGATCTGCTCGCGGGCCGCGCTCTGGCTGTGGTTGCCGAACACGGCGGCCAGGATCGCACCGCCCGGCCGGGTCACCCGGGCCAGCTCGGCGAGGCCGGCGACGGGGTCGGTGAGGTGGTTCAGCACGAAGGCGGCGATGCTGTCGTGCACGGCGCCCGCGCGCAGCGGCAGGGCGCGGATGTCGGCGACCGCGCAGGGCGGCCGGGCCGGAGCGTGCCACGACAGCATGGCGAGCGACAGGTCCATGGCGAGGACCCGGGCCCGGCGCTGCCGCAGCGCGGTGCTCGCGGCGCCGGTTCCCGCCCCGGCGTCGAGCACGATCCGGCCGGTCAGCGGGTGCGGGCTGGTCGCCACCAGCGCGGCCGCGATGGGCCGGTACACGAGTTCGGCGCCGGACGCCCAGCGTGGCCCGGACAGCGCGTAGTGGTCCTCGGGCACCTGCTCACCTGCCGGTGGCGATCCCGCACCGCGCGGCGGCTCCGGCGACCTGATGCTCCCACCAGTCCAGCTCGGCGGAGTCACCGAGTGCCTTCTCCCAGCCGAACGTGGCCATGATGCCGATCACGCACAGGTCGAGCTGCGCCTGCCACCACGGGTCCGTGGCGACGCCGGACGCGTCCAGGGCGGTCCGGAAGCGTTCGATCGCCGCCTCCTTCGTCTCGGGAAGCCTGGCCCGGTTGAGCGCGAGATACCAGCACAGGTCCCAGCAGGCCGGCCCGGAGCCCGGGTAGGCCCAGTCGAGCAGGATCGTCCGCCCGTCCGGATGGCTGCCCAGGTTGCCCAATTTCCAGTCGCCATGCAGGAACGTGTGCGGTGTCTGGCCAAGCGGGCCGGTCAACACCTCCGGCCGCGCATGCGCCAGCCGGGCGATGTTCCACAGCAAAGGCGATCGCCCCGGTAGCCGACGCCAGCCCTCGGCCGCCGCGGCGATCGGCCCGGGCACGTCGGGCGTGGCCAGTTCCGGGGCGATGTTGCCGGGCGCGAAGAACCGCAGCCGCTGCGCCATCGTGGTCAGGCCGATGTCGTCCTGCCAGCCCCAGAACGCCGCGGCAAGCTCGGCCAGGTGCCGGATGAAGCCCGCGTGCTGCGCCGGTCGCACCTGGTCGTCGCCGGGCGGCACCAGGCACGCGCCGACGTCGCGCATCAGCATGCTCAGCACGGCGTCGTCGCCGGTGCCGGTGACCTCCATCGCCACCACGGTGTGGTCGATGCAGCTTGGCGCCTTGTCCATGATTCCGGCCCGCCACACCAGGTACGGGCGGTGCACGTGGTCACCGGTAACCCGCATGATCCAGTCGGTGGCGGGGCTGAGCCGCTTGAGGAAATACGCCTGCCCGTCGGCCGCCACGCGCTGGTAGTCGGCGCCGGCCCGCGCGTCGGCGGGCCGCACCGCTTCGCATGACGTGGCGCGGGCGAGCACCGCCGCGACGGGCCCGCTGGTCACGGCCGTTACCCGTGTCGGCCCAGGATGGCCAGGAACCGCTGCTGCGCGGTCGCGCCGGCCGGGACCGGCAGCTCGCTGCCGAGGACACCCGCGCCACGGAACGCGTCCAGTTGCGGCTCGATGACCTCGCGGCATGCCTCCATCAGGGCGGGATCCAGGCTCGGGTCCTGCCCGGTGGCCATGGCCAGGTCCCAGCCGTGGACGAAGACGTCGACGAACCGGTGCCCGGCGTAGACCGAACCGGGCACCGGGCCGTAGGACACCGCGCACGGTGCGTCCAGGGCCCCCGGCCTGCGGAACACCGCCGCCGCGGCGTCCGCAGACGCCGTGTAGGCCGCGGCCGGGTCCGCGCCGAGCACGTCGCCGTCGAGGCGGTCCCCGACGCCCTCGATGGTCTCTCCGGCGCCCAGTTCGGCCGCCCAGAGATTGCCAGCGACGAGATGGTTGAGCAGTGCCCGCACGTCCCAGCCCGCGCAGGGGGTGTCCCCCTGCCAGCGGTCGGGTGCGATGCCGGCGACGACGCGGCCGGTGTGGTCCAGAGCTTGTGCGTGGAGTTCGGCGATGTCAGACATGATGCCCCCCGCTCGTAGGCGGTCCTTGAGGTATTCTACCTACTGGTAGGTCAGATACTGACCTACCAGTAGGTCAGAAGTCAAGGTGTTGAAGGGCGTGTCTATGACGGCCACGACTGGGCGCGGTGCCGCGAGCGCGACAGGAGCCGTGGGCCGGCGAGGGGTTGCCGGCGGTGGGGGCCGCACGGCGCGCGGGCCGGCCCTGGCGTCCACGGCGTCGCGGGTCCTGGACACCGCGGAGCGGCTGGTCCAGGTCCGCGGGTTCAATGGGTTCAGCTACGCGGACATCGCCGCGGAACTGCAGATCACCAAGGCTTCGCTGCACTACCACTTCGCCACCAAGGCCGACCTGGGCGAAGCCCTCATTACCCGCTACGCGGCCCGGTTCCTCCAGGCGCTCGCCGAGGTCGACGCCGACGGCGCGGCCGGCCCGGCCAAGCTCGCCGCGTACGCCAAGCTCTACGCCGACGTGCTGAGCGAACAGAAAATGTGCCTGTGCGGCATGCTCGCGGCCGAGTACCCGACGCTGCCCGCGCCGATGCAGTCCGCGGTTCTTGGGTTCTTCGATGCGAACGAGGCCTGGCTGGAGACGGTCCTGGAGCAGGGCAGGGCGGACGGCAGCCTGGAGTTCACCGGGTCGGCCAGGGACACCGCCCGCATGATCGTCAGCGGGCTGGAAGGCGCCATGCTGGTGACCCGGCCCTATGGCGACGCCGGCCGGTTCCAGCACGCGGCGGCCAGCCTGCTGGCCAGCCTGACCGCCGCGGCCGACGGCGCCCCGGCCGATAGATAGCACGTCGGCCGGCCGCCCGGCCCGCGCGGGCGATGAGTCCGGGGCGCCGGCTTCGTTCTACTGTCTATGAGCATGGCTGAGACTGAGAAGGCGGCAGACCTGGGCCCGGCGGCGCGCCGGCTCGCGGACCTGCTGACCCAAATCCCCGACGACGCGCTGGGCCGGCCCACCCCGTGCCCGGCCTACGCGCTCGGCGACCTGATCCAGCACGTCGGCGGCCTGGCCCTGGCCTTCAACGCCGCCGGGCGCAAGGAACGCAGCGCCTACACCGAGATGACGGGGGCCGGCGACGCGTCCCGGCTCGGCGCCGACTGGCGCGAACGGATCCCGCGCGACCTCACGACGCTGGCCAAGACCTGGGCGGAACCGGAAGCCTGGACCGGGATGAGCCGGATCGCCGGCGACGACAGCCCGGCCGGTGTGATCGGCCTGGTGCTGGCCGACGAACTGGCCGTGCATGGCTGGGACGTGGCCCGCGCGTCGGGGCAGGCCTATGCCTGTGAGCCCGACATCCTCGAGGCCGCGCTCAAGTTCCTGCAGATGTTCGCCAGCCCGGACGCGCCCGCCGGCCCGGAGGTCCCGTTCGGCCCGGCGAGATTCCTGCTGGACGAGGCACCGCTGCTGGATCGCGTGGTGGCGCTGGCGGGCCGCGACCCCGGGTGGTCCGCGGCCTGACGGCCCGCACGGCAACGGCCCGCACGGCAACGGCCCGGCAGCACACGAAAGGGCGCGGCGGGCACCTGGCCCGCCGCGCCCCGCCGTGGCGCTAAACATCCTTAATTGCGGGGGTTACAGAAGGGTGTGAGGTCCAGGCCGGTGCTGGCGAGGAAGCCGCCGAGCAGGCCGGGCCGGTACTGCATCCGCCTGAGCCGGGTCTTGATCAGGGCGGTGAGCTGGGGAAGGTT
>WNGL01004517.1_pt1 | contig 33756 bp, 25 predicted proteins | sample 5400591 | NCBI WGS metagenome assembly WNGL01 (sample SAMN13153377, study PRJNA577476) | soil metagenome | isolation source: 80 cm soil or saprolite under Garry oak tree replicate 1 | place: USA:California | collected 2016-06-15
GGCGGATGAGCGCGCCGTCGTTGGTGAAGACGTCCACGAAGCCATGGCCCTGCCCGGCGACATCGTCGTGCAGGGCGGCGTCCTGCTTGGCGTAGGTCACGTAGAGCTTGCCGGCGAGTTCCTGGATGTTGAAGGGCGCGTAACCGGCCGGGATGCCGGGATCGGTGAACAACCCGCCCGGCAGCTCGGCCGGCTGGAAGTTGCTGTCATAGACCTCGACTCGCCCTGACCGGAAGTTGGTGGCGTAGAGGTAGGTGTTGCCGTCGGATGCCTGGGCGATGGCCAGGCCCTTGTAAACGGCGTTGGCGCCGTTGTTGATGGGCGTTTCGGTCACCGTTGACGGCCCACTCCCGGTAGCGCCGACGCCGGGGTTCCATGCGTCGATCGCGCCGTTCTCCGAGGCGAAGATGAACAGCGCCGAGCCCGAGTGGCCGGCGGGGTCGTGGACGAAGAAGCCTGCGCGGTCGGGGTTGAACACCTGACCGGTGGGAGCGCCCGCGGTGACGTTCACCACCAGGACCTAGGCCACCGAGTTGGGGGTGGCCCCGGCGAACAGGGTCGTCTTGTCTGAGCCGTTGTCAGACACCCACAGCGGCGAGCCTGGCGCCTGGTCGGTCCCAGGACTGGCGGCCAGGCCCCACGCGTTGAGCAGGTCCGGGTCGGTCAGCGGGGCGACGCCCGGGATGTCCGATACCAGGTTGACCTGGCGGAATCGTGCCGCTCCCGCGCCAGCAGGGGAGGCGCCTGCGGCCATAGTGACCAGCGCCGTGGCGGTGGCCACCGCCACGGCAGCCGGCCACAGCCGGCGCCGACGCCGGTCAGGCCCCGGTGAGAGGGAGCGTGGTCGACGGAACGTGAATCGAGTCATTGGTTCCTCCGTTCCAGGTGCGCCCAGGCTCTTCTGGCACCCGGACACACTTACCAACAGAGTTCACGTACCGCAGTCCACATCGGTTCAGTCCCTAATGTGAACAACGGTACGTCAGCCAGGGGCCTGCCCGTCGCGAGACGCACCTCCCGGTCAGGGTCGGGGCGTTCCTCCCTGCTGCTCGAGCGCGCGCGTCACGATGGTCAGGTCCTGCTCGCCGAGACCCTGATCAACGGCCTGCTGCCATTCGTCAGCCAGGCAGGCGAGGACGGCGAACCGGTCGTCGCCGGCCGCTTGGAGGGCGAGGTGCACGTCCTTGAGCGCGAGCGAGAGCGCGAATTGGGCCGAGAACTCGCCGCGGGCGATCCGTTGCAGCTTGGCTGCCTGCCAGCTGGACACGAGCGGGCCGCCGCCAAGCGCGTCCACCACCTTCTCGGTCTCAAGGCCCAGCCGGCGAGCAAGAGCCACGGACGCGGCAACCGCTTCGGCCGCGAACGCCAGCCAGGTGTTGTTCACCAGCTTCAGACGCGATCCAGCCCCGGCCTCGCCGACCCAGATCGTGCGCTGGCCGAGCGCGTCGAAGAGCGGAGCGACACGCGCGCGCGCCCCGTCGGGTCCTGACGCGAAGATCGTCAGCTGGCCGCGTTCTGCCGGATCCTTGCTTCCCGACACCGGCGCGTCGAGGAGCGTCACGTCAGGACGCTCAACACCGGCCATGGCCGCGACGCGGTCGATCCCCGCCACGCCGATGGTGCTCATCTGGACCCAGATCGCGCCCGGAGCCAGCGCAGCGAGCATGCCCTGGTCCCGGGCGATCGAAATGACGGCATCGGCGTCGGTCACCATCGTGAGGACGATCGCGGCTCGCCGCGCCGCGCCAGCGGCGGTCCCGGCGACCTCCGCGCCGAGCTCAGCCAGGTCCCGGGTCGCCTCCATCCTGCGGTTCCAGACGATCGTCGGGATGCCAGCGCGCAAAGCACTGGCCGCCATCCCGTGGCCCATAGCTCCAATGCCGAGCACCGCAACGGGCTCATGCGCCTGTGCCATCGGTCTCCCCCTTCCGGGTGATTGCTAGGTGACAGGTCCTACCAGCATCGCGCCTGCCGTGCAGTACTCGGCGCCGGAACACTGCTGGCCATGACCTGCGGCAGCCGGCGAGTGACATCACGTAGGTTTGGCTAACATGGCGAGCGCGAAACGTCCCCGCAAGTCCAGCCCCGATCCGGGCCCGACGGTGTTCGTCCTGTTCGGGGCAACCGGCGACCTGGCCAAGCGCATGGTGCTGCCGGCGTTCTACCGGCTCGCTATCGAGGGGTTGCTGCCCAGGCAGTGGTTGCTGGTGGGCAACGGCCGCGGTGACGTGGCGCATGAGGAGTTCCGCGCCCATGTTCACGACGTGCTCACCGAGTTCGGCCCGCACCCGCAGCAGGGAGCATGGGAATCGTTCGCGCAACGCGTGCTCTTCGCCGGCGGGGGCTTCAACACTGACGATCCCGGCAGCATGCTGGACGTACTGGCCAAGGCGCGCACCTCTCTCGGCGGCGGCCCGCAGCTGGTCCATTACCTCGCGGTGCCGCCGGTCGCCTTCGCCGGGCTGACGAAGGCTCTGGGCGAGCACGGGCTGGCCAGGGGCGCCCGCGTCGTCTACGAGAAGCCGTTCGGCACATCACAGCGGGTTTTCCGCGTCCTGGACCGCGTCGTCCGCTCGGTGCTTGACGAGCAGCAGATCTACCGGATCGATCATTTTCTGGGTAAGGAGGCGACGCAGGACCTGCACCTGCTGCGCTTCGCCAACGGGTTGTTCGCCGCGATGTGGGGGCGCGAGTACGTCGAGTCTGTGCAGATCGACGTGCCCGAGAAGCTGGGCATCACGGACCGGGCGGAGTTCTACGACGCCACCGGCGCGGTGCTGGACATGCTGGTCACGCACCTGTTCCAGGTGGCCGCCGAGGTCGCCATGGAGCCGCCGGCCAGTCTCGGCGCCGTCGATCTGCAGGCCGCGCGCGAGAAGGTGATCAAGTCCTTCCGCCCGCTCGACCCGAGCGAGGTGGTGCTCGGCCAGTTCGCCGGCTATCGCGATGTGCCCGGAGTGGCAGCCCGGTCCAACCGGGACACCTTCGTCGCGGCCCGCCTCTGGATAGACAACGCCCGCTGGCGCGGCGTGCCGTTCTACCTGCGCACGGGCAAGCGGCTGGCCGCCACGAAGCAGCGGGTCAGCCTGATCTTGCGCGAGCCGGCCGGGCCGCTCGTCGGGCAGCTGCCACGCGAGGCGAACGTCCTGTCGTTCTCGCTCGCGGGCGACGGCGAAATCGACCTGTCGCTAGTGGCGAAAACGCCCGGCCCGGCGCTGGACGTCGACACCGCGCACGCCTCGATCCCGTTGTCCGGCCTGGACCGCGCGGATCCCTTGCCGCCCTATGTCCGGCTGATCCATGACGTGCTCATCGGCGATCGTTCTCTGTTCACCCGCCCCGACGGGCTGGCCGCGGCGTGGAAGGCGGCGGACCCGCTGCTGTCGAACCCGCCCCGGATTGCCCCATACCCACCCGGATCATGGGGACCGGCCCGGGCACGCAAGCTCATCGAGCCCGGCCGCTGGCTGCTGGGCCAGTAGCAGCCAGGCGGCAGGCGTGAACGGCGTGTCCTCGCGCGGCACCTCACGGGCGCACGAAACAGGCCCTGCATGCGTTCACGACTTAGCTCGAAGGACGAATACCAGTCCCTGACCGCCACGATCACTTACCCAGACGGTCGGACGCTCCGCGCGGTGATGCCTGCGATAACGGCTGTGGCGAGAATCCTGGATCGCTTGCCGACCTCATGAGGTGGGGATTGTCCGGGGGCCGGTGGCTCTGGCTCGCAGCGCTTCGAGAGCAACCGCCTTTCCGGTCGTGGCGAGCCCGTAGCGGGAGTCGTTCCAGTCGGCGCCGGCCGACAGAACCGCGAGGGCGCGGCACAGGTTGATCGTGTCGCTGATGGCCCAGCCGACTTCGTGATCCGTCGGCGGCTCACCGGTCCGGGTCTCCCGGAACCCTTCCTCGGCCGCCGCCTCACCGACGACTGCCTTGATCTCGTCAACCGGCATCGAGTCAGTGTCGAGGAGCAGGGCGAGGACGAGTTCGCCCGCGAAGACGCTGAAGTCGCTGCCGCCGAGCAGCCCGCTGGCGGCAGCACGCCATAGCCGGTCTGGGTCGGAGAGAAGGCGCCTGCCATTGGCGGTCAGGGCAAGTTGGCGGCCTGTGCGTCTGGCCAGTCTGAGCCGCTGGGCGAGGTGGCGCAGCTGGTGCAGGTCGAATAGGTCATCCTCAGTTCGCGGCTGGCCGGGGAAGTCCCAGCCGAAGCGGTCCGCGGCCGCCTGGACGAACCTCCGGTTGAGATTGCCGGTCTGGGTGAGGGCGATCCCGCCGTCCAGCTCCTCAAGCAGCCAGCGCAACTGCGGCACTGGGTCAGCGGCTGCCACCGGCGGCAACTCCGCGGGGTGGAGCAGCCGGTTGGCGATAGAGGCGAGGATCTTGCGGCGCGTTTCGCTGCGGCGACTGACCCAGTTCTCGGCGCGCTCGGTGAGGATCAGCTGGCCCAGAGTCTGGCCGATCAGCTCGGCCCTCGGGGTGTTGAGGTGGGTTCGCACCAGCTCCTGCCGGCGGGCCTTCCAGCCCCTGGCGCCTGGGACCAGGTCGCCGCTCGCGACGGCGAGCTCCAGAAAGTCGGCAGTCGAGGACAGCGCGGACGCCTCCTGAACGCCCATCATCGTGCCCCACTCGAACTCAGGCAGGTCACCCGGCTGGATGCCCGAGGCGGCGCTGGCTCGCCGGAAGGCGGACTTGCCGTCATCGGTGCTGGCCGCATAGGCGCCAAGGATCGCCCGGGTCGTTTCCGACCGGCAGATCGCGGCGTAACTGGGCAACCCTAGTAGATCAAGTGCCCGCGCAAGCGCGACGGTGACTGCGAGCTGGCCGTCGAGGTCGATCATCCATTTCATCGGCAGGCCGTACCAGAGGAAGGTCTGGATGCGTTCCTGGGTGATCAATGCCAGGCCCTGCCCGCCGGTAATCCATTCGACTGCTGCCTCGGCGTCGCGGGCTGCGCCGGGGTCTTCGCGCGCTAGTTCCGCCAGCGCGGCGGCGATTTCCGGGTTCTCGTCGTCAGCCATGGCCCGGTCAGTCTCCCCGCTCCGGCCGCCGGGCTGCGACGGCGGCCTGCAGGTTCAGGAACCCGTGCACCGCTCGCCAGAGGTGATCTTGGGGATACTGGCCCAGGCCCTTGTGCACGGACCGCCAGTCCCTGTCCCAGTAGCGCTCGTCCACATCCCTCAGGTGCGCAAGTGCCGCGTCGAGCTCGACCTGGAGTTGATTCAGCTCATCCTCAGCCGTCGGCACGAGCCGGGGCAGGCCGTCGAAGCGACGCTGCTCCAGGCAATCCAGGACGTGCTCGTCCGGGCCGGCCGGCGACCAGAACCGCACCGGCCCGCGGATCAGGTGGTTCCACACCGGCCAGGCGGCGGGACGCCAGAACCACTCGACCGGGGCCTTCTCCAGATCGAGCAGGTCGGCGATCCCCGCGCTGTGCGGCGGCAGGGCCAGCCAGGTGACATCTTGTGCAGGACATTCGAGGACGAAGGCAACCTGCACTACTGGCAGGTCAGCCGCCCCGTCGAGCACATCACCGAATACGTACCCGCCGGCCAGCACCGGCTGATCCCAGAGCCGGCTGGCCCGGTCACAGCTCTCGGCGATCGTGCGCAGGCGGCGGACCGCGGTCGCATAACGCATGCGCCTATCCTCGCCCATCCCTGACAGCACGGGAGACCGATAACGCGCATGGCGAGGTGCCCGTGAGCCTCAGTATGAAATGGCCAGTAGCGCCCGGCTCGGCGCTATCCCGGCCAACTCGAGGCTCGCCGGCGGGTGTGGCCGCGTTCCGTAATCGGTCATCGGCGTACGGCAGAGGCTCGGTATGTGCGCGTTCCGCCGCCACACGAACCGGCGATTCTCCGGCACCAGAAGGGGTGTTCGGTCGCGCTTCGGACTTGAGCATCGTGACGCTTGCAGGTTGAGCTGGCACAGATCAGATCCAGGCGAATGCCGTCCTTTCGGGCAGGTTCCAGGGCGGCCCGAGCGTAGCGACATCACTTAGTGTAGCGTATCCAACACTTGTAGTAGCATCCCCTTCGATCACAGGACCGGTCGCGGGGGCCACCGGTATGCAGCGCCGGCCGCCTTGGGACAAAACGGGGGTTAACAATGAGCACGCCGACGATCGATCAGCTTCGCGAGCAGGTCAGGGCGCCGATTCTCACTGCCGGCGATCCCGGCTACGACGAGGCCCGGGCCGTGCACAACGGCATGTTCGACCGCCATCCCAGGGTCATTGTCAGGGCGGAGCAGGTCGCCGACGTGATCGGAACGGTCAACTTCGCCCGCGACGCGGGGCTGGACCTGTCCATCAGGGGTGGCGGCCACAGCGCGCCGGGGTTTGGGACCAACGATGACGGAGTCGTGGTCGATCTATCGTTGATGCGCCAGGTCCACGTCGACCCGCGGGCGCGCACGGCGCGCGCTGGCGCTGGCGCCACGTGGGGCGACTTCAACTACGCCACCCACGCCTACGGCCTGGCCACTACGGGCGGGATCGTCTCCACGACCGGGATCGCCGGTCTCACCCTTGGCGGCGGGATCGGCTACCTGTCCCGCGGCTACGGCCTAACCATCGACAACCTGCTCTCCGCCGAGGTCATCACCGCCGACGGCCGGGTAAGGTCGGCGAGCAAAGACGAAAACCCGGACCTCTTCTGGGCGTTGCGTGGGGGCGGCGGCAACTTCGGCGTGGTCACCTCCTTCGAGTTCCAGCTGCACCCGGTGAACGACGTCTATGTCGGGCTGTTCTTCTACGAGCTGGAAGCGGCCGGCGACCTGCTGCGTTTCTTCCGGGAGTTCATCAAGGACGCCCCCGAGGCCTACGGGGCCTTCCCCGCGTTCCAGATCGCCCCCCCGTTGGAGTTCATCCCGTCCAACCGGCACGGCGACACGTTCTGCGCCGCAATCGTCCACTGGGCTGGGCCGCTCGATCAGGGCGAGAATGCCATGAAGCCGTTCCGCGAGCTGGCGCCAGTCGTGGCAGAGATGGTCGGGCCGATGCCTTATCCCGCCCTCAACGCCGCCTTCGATCCGATCTTCCCGAAGGGGATCCGCAGCTACTGGAAGGGCAACTTCGTCACGGAGCTGACCGACGACGCCATCGAGGAGCACCTCATCCACGGCCCAAAGGTCCCCGAAGTCAGCGCCACCATGCATCTGTACCCGATCAACGGAGCCTGCCACCGGGTGAGCGCCGACGAGACGGCCTTCGCTTACCGCAACGCCACCTTCGCCACCGTGATCGTGTGCGCTTGGCAGGACCCAGCCCTTGACGCTGAACGCATCCGCTGGGTGCGGGATTACTACCAAGCCATCGCCCCGCACTCTGAGACTGCTGGCTATGTGAACTTCATGGCCGATGACGACGCGCAAAGGGTGCAAGACAACTACGGCGGCAACTACAAGAGGCTGGCCGAGATCAAGCGCGTCTACGACCCGGAGAACCTCTTCCACATGAACCAGAACATCCCGCCGTCCAGCTGAGGTGCTACGACGCGCAGCGTGAGCATGCGGGCGGCGAGGTCGGCACTGGAGATCGTGGATCCGCGTGGCAGGTTGCGGTTGATCGTGGCGCGGAGGTACCGGGGGGCTTCGCTTGCCCGCTGGACGGGTGGATGATCGTCCTGCCCAGGTGGCTCGCGTGGATCTCGTCCTCGGCGCCTGCCGGCCACGGAGCAGCGCTTGCGTGCGCAGACGCCTTTAGTTCACTACCCAGAGCTGGTCAAGCAGGACGCCGAACGCCGGGGTTCTCTGATAGTTGCCGACCTGTCCAGACACCAGGTCGATGCCGAGCGGGTTGACGAGCGGAATCCATGGCGCGTAATGCATGATCTCTCTGTCGATGTGCTGCCAGGCGCGGTTGGCCGCGGCAGCGTTGATCGTCTGTAGCGCAGTCGCGCGGGCCATCTCGCACAGACATGGCGGAGACCAGTGATGGCATCACGGCTGACCCCGCATGGTGGTGCTGGCACGCCCTGGCGTTGTGGTGCAGGCTGTCCTGCCTGGAGCAGGCAGCGGGCGGACAATGGGCAGCATGGCGGAAATGGCTTCCGCCCGGGTGCGAGACCAGCTGGCGGTGCGGCAGTGAGCAGAGCGCTGTACTGGTGGCGAGTTACGGCGCGCCGGTCCTGGCGGCAGGCGCTGCTGCTGGCGCTACTCGGCGGCCTGCTCGGCTCGGTGGCCCTCGGCGCCGTTGCAGCGGCGCGGCGCACCTCGACGGCCTATGACCGCTATCTCACGTCGATCAGGGCCAGCGACGCGTTCGTGAACGTACCGGGCAGGCTGCCCGCCGAGCCCGTGCGGCGGCCGATCAGGCTCATCTCGCGGCTGCCCGGCATCCTGTCCAGTGCCACCTACCTCGGCCTGAACGCCAGGCCAGTCATCCGTGGCCGCGTCGACATGTCCGCCAGCGGCCCCCTACTCAACGGCAGCCTGGACGGTGAGTACTTCCGGCAGGACCGGATGACGGTGCTGGCCGGGCGTCTCCCGCCGCAGTCGGCCACCACCGCGATCGTGCTGACATCCGGCGTGGCCCGCGCCTTCGGTGTCGGAGTGGGCGGGCGGGTTACCTACGCATTCCAGCGTTTCGGCCTCCGCGGGCCCACCGGGCCGGTAGTCCGCAAGGCGTACCGGGTGGCGGCGATCGTGGAGCTGCCGCCGGTGCTGGTGGATTCTACGGATCACGCGGAATTCGGCATCCTGCCACCCGGCGCGACCCGCCAGGCCCTGCCGTATTACGGCTACGCGTGGGTCGCGGTGCGGCTAGCCGGCGGCACCGCCGGGATCCCCGCGCTGCAGCAGGAACTGGCCAAGCTGGCCGACCGCATGGCCCAGCGAGAGCGCCGTATCACCGGCAACAATGGCGCCGGCCTGTCGTTCTCCATCCAGCGCTACGACACCGTCCGTGCTCAGGTACGGCAGTCGATCCGGCCGCAGGTGACCGCCCTGGCCATCTTCGGCGGGATCGCCGCCCTGGCCATGCTGGTGCTGGTCGGCCAGGGACTCACCCAGCTGATCAGCAGGTCCGCGCCGGACACCGAGGTGCTGCGGATGCTCGGCGCGACCCGGGCACAGGCCGCCACGGCGGCCGCTCTGCCGGGGCTGCTGGCCGTGGCCGGCGGCAGCGTTCTGGCCGCAGCGGGAGCGGTGGCCCTGTCCCCGCTGGCGCCGGTCGGGCCGGTGCGCAATTTCGACCCAGTCCGGGGGCTGCAGGCAGACAGCCTGGTGCTCGTCGGCGGCGTGGCCATCGCCGCCATCGTCCTGCTGATCCTGCTGGCGCTGCTGACCGCGCGGTCGGTCCGGCAACGCCCGGCCGGGGCGGCGGGCGGGCATCCGTCGGCCATCGCCATCGCAGCTGCCCGGGCCGGCCTCCCGCCCGCCGCGGTTATCGGCAGCCGCAACGCGCTTGAGCCGGGAACAGGAGCCCGCGCGGCGCCGGTCCGGTCCGCGATCGTAGGCTCCATTGCCGCGGTTACCTCGGTGATCACCGCCGTGATCTTCGGCACCAGCCTGACTGGGCTGGTCTCCCACCCGGCCCGGTACGGCTGGAACTGGGATATCGCCATCCAGGCCGAGGGCGGTTTCAGTGCCTTCATCCCCGGCCGGATGAACCAGCTGATCAGAGGCCAGCATGCGGTGGCCGGCTGGTCCGAGCTGGCTTTCGGCCAGCTGCCCATCGACCGGCGCATCTTTCCTGTGATGGGCATCCGGCGCCATCTTGACCCGGTCCAGCCGCTCACCATCAGCGGCCATCCACTGAGCGCCGGCAACCAGATCGAGCTCGGGGAGACGACGCTGCGGGACCTCGGCAAGAAAATCGGCGACACCGTCCGGCTGGGTGCTGGGAAGGACGCGCGCACCCTGACCATCACCGGGACCGTGGCGCTGCCCTCCTTCGGCCTGTCCACCGGGGATCATGTATCGCTCGGCCGCGGGGCGATGCTCCCGGAGGACACCCTGCTGGCGGTGGAAGGCCTTAAGGGCCGGCTGAACCGCGCCAACTCCCAGGCGCTTTCGCTGCCCAGTGCCGTGGCCATCGACCTAGTTCCCGGCGCCGCCGCGGCACAGCGCGCCCAGGTGATCCACCAGATCGTGTCACACAATCCCGACGGCCTGCCCGGGGGAACATATGAGCTGCACAACGCGGTCGCCTCGTCGGTCAGTAACGCCGCGCGGATGGGTAATCAGCCGCTGGCGCTCGCGATCGGCCTAGCCGCCGCGGCCGTGCTGTCGCTGGCGCTGACCGTGCTGAGCTCGGTCCGGCGGCGGCGCCAGGAACTCGCGCTGCTGAAGGCCCTGGGCATGACCCGGGGCCAGGTCTGGGCGGTCATCGCCTGGCAGACGACGCTTGTACTCGTGATCGCCATCGCCGCCGGGCTGCCGCTAGGCATCGCCGCCGGGCGCTGGGCCTGGCACGCTTTCGCCGGCTCGATCGGCGCGGTCCCGGTCATCGAGATCCCGCTGCTGGCGCTCATCCTCGGCCTGGTCGCGCTCGTCGTGGCCGGCAACCTGCTCACCGCCGTCCCCGCCGCCATCGCCGCGCGCACCCGGCCAGCCGCATCCCTGCGAGCCCCGTAGCCCCGCGCCGTGGCCGCGGCCGATCGGCGCGGCGCCGCTTCCCAGCGCCCAATAGCCGCCGAAGCCAACCCCAGCCGCCCGACCGCCCCTCCGATCCGTCGTGCTCACCGCCGGGCGGCTGCCAGCCGCCCCGACTGAGGTAGTGCTCGCGCCAGCGACCGCAGGCCAGTTGGACGCGGACGTCGGGTCCACCGTGCGGCTCGCCGGCGGCGCTCCATTTCGACCGTGAGATCCCTGCATAGACGGTAATCTGCGGCCGCAGCGACGAGTCCGGAGCAGCACGGGCGACAGTTGCGCAAGTCAGCCACGCTGCCGCCCTTTCCCGCGGCAGACCTGGGCTGTCTTGCGTTCAACGTGGAGACGGCTGGCAGGAATGTCCGATCCTGAACGTAGGCTCCGGCCAGCTAGTGACTAACGGTCGAGGGGGCCAGATGACCAGTGAGCCGGATGGGGGAGCTTCGCGAGCCGGAGACATCCCTGCCCCTGCGGCCTGGCCGGCGGCGGCATCGCCTGGCCGGACGGGCGGCGATGCGCTCGGCCTGGTCGTGGGAACGGTGCCCGCGACGCCGCTGCAGTTCTCGGTGGGCCTGGCGGCAGGGCAGTACGCGCAGCTTGATGATGTCGTGGTCACCCACCGCGAGTTGCCGGGCCAGCCCGGCGTGCAGATCTCCGGCGTGGTGACGAATGTTGAGGCGATGCACGAAGGCGCCCGGTTCTCCTCGGACGTGTTCTTGATCGAGCAAGGTGCGCTTCCCGCGGAGGTCTGCGAGGTCGCCGAGGTATCCGTGACCAGGGTCGAACCGGAGGTATACGTTCCGCCGCTGCCTGGCTCGCCGGTGACGCGAGCAGTCGGCGGGCAGCGCGATTCGGCGCTGTTCGTCATGCTCGACGAGCTGAACAAGTACGCGCCGCGCGAGGGCGACAGCCCGATCAAGCAGATCCTGCTCGATGTCGCCGAACGCGGCCGGTCGCGGGGGGTCATCCTGATCGGGGCGCAGCAGACCGCCAGCGAGGTCGAGCGCCGCATCCTGTCCAACTGCGCGATCCGGGTGGCCGGCCGGCTTGACGCCGCGGAAGCCGAACGCCCCGAGTACGGTTACCTGCCGCCGGCTCAGCGGCAGCGCGCCACTCTGGCCAAGCCGGGCACGATGTTCATCGCCCAGCCCGATATCCCGGTGCCGCTGGCGGTGGACTTCCCGTTCCCGGCATGGGCGACCCGCCCCAGCGAGAAAGGCAAATGGGCAGGCCAGGACACCGGCCCGGCAAGGCCAGCTGACCCGTTCGCCGCGATTCCCGGCGCTGACGACGACCCGCCGCCGTTTTAGGCCCCTCGCCCGCCCGGTTTCAGAGAGGAACTCCGAGTGAAGATCCTGCATACCGGTGACTGGCACGTCGGGAAGGTCCTCAAGGGCCGGGACCGGCACGACGAGCATGTGGCCGTGCTCCGCAGCATCGCGGCGACCGCCCGCGACGAGGATGTGGACATGGTGCTGGTCGCCGGGGATCTCTTCGATACCGCGGCACCCACCGCCAAGGCGCAGGGGCTGGTAATGCGGAGCTTGCTGGCCCTGCGCGAGGACGACCGGCAGGTCGTGGTGATCGCCGGGAATCACGACAACCAGGCCCTGCTTGATGCGGTATACCGGCCAGTGCTTGGTGAGCTGGGACTGCATGTGCTTGGCGCCCCGAAGCGGCCCGATTCTGGCGGCCTGATCAGCGTGCGCGCGCGCGACGGCCAGATAGTCAAGGTCGCGGCGCTGCCGTTCCTTTCGCACCGGTACGCGGTTCGCGCTGCCGAGGTTCTGCTGCATGAGACTGCCGAGCACGCCTTCGACTATTCCCGCGGCGTCGCGGACATCGTGCGGCTGCTCACCGAGGGGTTCACTGCCGACGACGTGCACGTCGTGATGGCGCACGGGACGCTGCTTGGCGGGCGGCGCGGGGGTGGCGAGCGTGACGTGCAGACCACACTGGATTACGAGATTCCGGCCAGCATGTTCCCGGCCACGGCGCACTATGTCGCGCTCGGCCACCTGCACCGTCAGCAGGAGATTCCCGGGCCCTGCCCGATCTTCTACGCAGGCTCGCCGCTGGCGGTCGACTTCGGTGAGGAGGAGAACGAGCCGGTGGTGCTGATCGTCGACGCCGCCCCTGGCATCCGCGCGGACGCCAGGCCGGTGCCGGTCAGCGGGGGGCGCCGGCTGCGGACGCTGCGCGGCACGCTGGATCAGGTGATCGCCGAGGGCGAGCAGGCAGGCGACGCCTACCTGCGGGTCGTGCTGGCCGAGCCGGGCCGCGCCGGGCTCGGCGACCTGGTCAGGGAGACGCTGCCGAACGCTCTTGAGGTGGTGCTCGATGACGCGCACCGCCCGCGGCCGGGCAGCCGGGGCGGTGAGCAGCCAAGCCGGGCCGGCCGCAGCCCGCTGCAGCTGTTCGGCGACTACCTCGGCGAGCAGAACATAGCCGACCCGAGGATACCGGCCATGTTCGCCGAACTGCTCGACGAACTCATCGCCGCACCTGATGACTCCGCGGGCCTTGCCTCCGCCGCCGGGGAGGCGTGATGCGACCCTTGCGGCTGCTGCTTGACGGCTTCGGTTCCTACCGCAAGCTGGCCGAAGCTGACTTCTCCGACGTCGATTTCTTCGCGCTGACCGGGCCCACTGGATCCGGGAAGAGCACGCTCATAGACGGCCTGTGCTTCGCGCTGTACGGCACCGTCCCCCGGTGGGGCAAGGAGAACGTGATCGCCGACGCGCTCGCCCCGGCGGCCAACGCATGCCGGGTTTGCCTGGTCTTCGAGGCGGCCGGACGACGTTACGCCGCGGTACGGGCGCTGACCCGCGACAAGAAAGGTCAGGTGCACACGAAGGAGGCCCGGCTGGAGCTGCTCGATCCTGCTATCCCGCCCGGCGCGCCCATCGCCGACCTGCTCGCGGCAAGCGTCGAGCAAGTCACCGAAGGCCCGGATCGCGTCACATCCCGGGTGCAGGACATCCTCGGCCTCAGCTACCGGCACTTCACGCAGTCGGTGCTGCTGCCCCAGGGCCAGTTCTCGGACTTCCTGCAGGCAACATCCGGGGATCGGCAGAAGCTTCTGGTGGAACTGCTGGCGTTCGGCGTCTACAAGGAGGTCGGGGAGCGCGCGCGCGACCGCGCCAAGCTCGCTGCCGAGCGCATGCGGAACGCACAGCGCGAGCGTGCGGAACTGGCTGGCGCGACCGGGCAGGCCGAAGCCCTGGCCGCTGCCCGGGTCAAGGCGCTGGTCGGCCTGACCGGCGCGGTGGACGTCGAACTTGCCGCCCTGGCCGGACTCCGCGAGCAGGCGAACGAAGCGGCGCAGCTAGCCCGCGCGGCCCGTGCGGAAGCGAAACTGCTTGCAGCCCTCCGGGCCCCGGGGAAGGTTACCGGCCTAGCCGCGCGGATTGCCCAGACGGACGGGCTCGTCGCCGAACACAGGAAGCAGCGGGATGACGCCGAGAAAGCCGTAGCGGAAGCCGAACGCGCCCGCGGGGCGCTGCCCGACAAGACCCGGATCGAAACGCTCCGCAAATCCCATCAGGAACGCCGGGAGCTGACGTCCCAGCTGAATCAACAGGAGCGGGAGCTTCAGGCGAAGCAGGCGGCGGAGGACACCCTGGCGGAAGAACTTCGGGCAGCGGAACGGGAACGCGAGCGGGCTCAGGATGCGCTGGCGCTGGCTGGGCAGGCGCACAACGCTGTTGCACTCGCCGGGGACCTGCGGGTTGGTGACGAGTGCCCGGTCTGCCGCCAGCCAGTCGTTTCCCTCCCGCAGCACCTCGTCCCTGCCGACCTGCAGAAAGCACGAGCGTCAGCCGAGAGCGCCGAAGCGGAACACAACCGCGCGCTTGGCGTGCATTCCCGGGCAGCCAGGGCGACAGCCGCTGCGCACGGCACAGTGACCGGTACCGGGCAGCAGCTAGCCAGATATTCCACTGCGCTGGCCGAGGCGCCAAGCGAAGTCGGCGTGACCCGGTCGCTTGAGGCGATCATCGAGGCCGACGAGAGGCTCCGGCAGGCACGTAACAGCGCGGCAACACGGCGCGCAGAGTTGTCCGCAGCAGAGCGAAATCGCTCCGCGCTGACTGACGAGGAACAAAAGGCATGGGGTGAGCTCCGTAGCTCCCGGGATTCCCTGGTCTTGCTCGGCGCCCCTGCGGTCGACGGCACGGATCTGGCCGCAGCATGGGAAACGCTGAGCGCATGGGCCAGGGCTCAGCTCGGTGCACGCAGCAAGCGCCAGCCGGAACTAGACCTAACCGCGTCGGCCCTTCAGCAGCGCATCACCGACCAGGCCGCCGCGCTCGGCAAGCTGCTGGCCGAGCATGGCATCACCGACGTGACCGACCCTGCACGCGCCCCGGCCGCCGTGGCCGGGCACCGGGTACGAGCCGAGAACGAGCTGAACGCGGTGCGCCGGGACCGCAGGAAGGCAGCGAAACTGGACGCGGCGATCCAGGCCCGTCGCGCGGAGGAACAGGTCGCGACCAGGCTCGGCCAGCTGCTGCGGGCAACCTCGTTCGAGCGCTGGCTGTGCAGCGAGGCGCTCGACTCCCTCGTGCAGGAGGCCTCCGAGACGCTCATGGAGCTGTCCGGCGGCCAGTATCAGCTCGACCGGGACGACCGGAACGACCTGGTCGTCATCGACTACGAGGACGCCGCGGCCCGCCGGCCCGTGCACACCCTCTCCGGCGGTGAGACATTCCAGGCATCGCTGGCGCTTGCGCTCGCCCTCTCGCGCCAGGTGGTGGGACTGTCCGCCGGGATGCGCGACCTGAACTCCATGTTCCTGGACGAGGGATTCGGCACGCTCGATGAGGACAGCATGGAAACCGTTGCCACCACGCTGGAACGGCTCGCCGCGGACTCCGACCGCATGGTCGGCATCATCACTCACGTCGCCGCCCTGGCCGAACGCGTCCCGGTACGCTTCGTGGTCAGCCACACCGGCGCCGGGTCAGCGCTGCGCAAGGAGCGCGCATGACCGCGATGACCGGCCCGGCTGCTGTCGCGTTCACCGTCGATCCCTGGGATCCCGGGTACGGGCTGGCGTTCAGTGCGGACACCGGCGGCGGCGCGCTGGAGGAGTCGACTGCGGAACTTGACCTGAACCTGGAAATGCCCGCCGCCCGGTGGCACCCGGTGGACCCGGACCCGGTGCCCCGGCTGCCCAGCACGGTGCTGTTCGGTGATGGTGTGCGCCGCATCGACGCACAGATCTGGGTACACGGCAGCAGCCCGCAACCCGGCCCAGGGATAGCCGCATCATTCGCGGCCGTGCTTGTGTGCTGTGACGGCGCGGCGCGCATTGCCGGCCTGAGCGTCCGGCGGGGCATGTTCACCGCCGCTGCCGAGGCGACCGATATCATCACCCGGCACGCTCGCTACCCCGCCCGGCTGGCAAGCGGCGGAGGGCTCGACCAGCTCTCGCTCGCGCTCAGCACCAGTTCGGGGACGATCTGCTCGTCGTTGACGGGCCGCTGCGGGGACGTACCCAGCTCGACCGCACAGTCGGGTACATCAAGACTCACCACGCGTCGTACCTGCCAGCCGAGCAGGCCGCTGCCGTTGCCGCCCTGGCGCCAGGGCAGCGCACCCCGGCATTCACGATGGGCACCTCATGGCGGCGTAACTCCTGGTATCTCCAGCTGCCCGGAACAGCGGGCGTGCCCTGGTCCGGCATCGTCCGGCTCGAATGCTCAGCAGACCTGCCCCGAGCGGAGGTAGTCCGGCTTGCCGACCTGACCGCTCGGCTACTACCCCCGTTGGCCAGCGTCCCGCACAAGGACCCACGCGCCCCGCAAAACCTCGTGCCCATCGGCGGACTCGGACGCGAACTACGGCACCGGCTCGGTGATCAGCAACTTCTCTACCGCTCACTCCGCGCTGCGGCAGCGTGGCGGCACGCCGTCTGCGGGAAGCCGACCTGAATCCAGAGCCCGCCGCCGGGCAGCGCGTCCGCCTGCAGCCAGGCGCCATGCGCCGCGGCGATCGCGCCGACGATCGAGAGCCCGAGCCCGGGCCCGGGCCCGTCGCGGCTGCCGGTGCGGTCGGCGCCGCTGCGCTGGAACGGCTGGAAGAGCCGGCCAACCTCAGCTGTACCAGCCGCTCGGCGAGCCGCGCGTCGCCGAGGGCGGGCGCCGGCCCGAGCCCGGTCGCGACGGTCAGCCCGCGGAGTTCCGCCCCGGGCCTGCCCGCCAGCACCGCCTGGTCAGTGATCGCCGTCAGGTCTATCGGCTCGCGCCGGTCCAGGCCCCGCTGGCTGCGGGCCAGCGTGAGCAGCGCCTCGATCAGCCGTTCCTGCTGCTGGCCGGCCGCGAGCACCTGTTCGCAGACGGCCTGCAGCGCGGCGATCGAGGGCTGCGGGTCGGCCAGCGCGACCTCGATCACCGTCCGCTGCCGGGCCAGCGGGGTGCGCAGCTCGTGCGAGGCGTTGGCGACGAACTGGCGCTGGGCACCGAACGCCGCCTCCAGCCGCGCCAGCAGCCCGTCGAAGGTGTCGCCGAGTTCCTTGAGCTCGTGCTCGGGGCCGGGCAGCGCGAGCCGCGCATGCAGGCTGCTGGCGGAGATGGACCTGGCGGCGGCCGTGATCGTGCGGAGCGGGCCAAGCACCCGCCCGGCGACCAGCCAGCCGAGCCCGACCGACACCACGGTCATAGCCGCTAGCGCGATCCCGGACTCGGTGAGCAGCGAGCTAAGTTCGGCGGCGCGCTGCCGGTCCGCTAGCTGGCTGGCTTCGAGGCAATTCGGCGGCGGCACCGGCGGCGTGACCGAGCCTGGCTGCCGGGCGAAGAAGCAGACGCTGGTGCTGCCTTGCGCCGTTCCGGAAAGTTGCGCGGGGCCGCCGTAGGCACTGGCGACGACCGGCAACCGGTGTGAGACCAGGGCATAGGTGATGGCCAGCAACCCGGCGCCGGACAGCAGGAACAGCCCGCCATAGAGCAGCGTGAGCCGTAGCCGGACGGTGCGGCGCGGCAGCCGGAGCCAGCGGCGCGGCACCCGAAGCCAGCGGCGCGGCACCCGGCGCACCCGGCGCACCCGGCGCATCGGGCGCACCCGCCGTACCCGGCGCACCCGGCGCACCCGCCGCACCCGCCGCACCCGGCGCATCGGGGGCGGCGGGGGCAGCGCGCGATCCGGCATCGCTGTCATGCGCTGATCTGGTAACCAGCCCTGGCGACGGTCTCGATCACGGGCGGATCGCCGAGCTTGCGGCGCAGCCGGCTGATCGTGACCTTCACCGAGCTGGTGAACGGGTCGGCCATCTCATCCCACGCCCTTTCCAGCAGTTCCTCGGCCGATACCACCCGGCCCTGGGCGGCCAGCAGTAGCTCCAGCGTGCCGAACTCCTTCGGGCCGAGGTCGAGCGGCCGGCCGCCGCGGCTTGCGGCCCGCTGGGCCGGGTCGACCCGCAGGTCGCCGTGCTGCAGAACCGGGGGCAGCGCGGGCTGCGCGCGCCGGAACAGCGCCCGGATCCGGGCGACCAGCTCGGCGAATGCGAACGGCTTCGGCAGGTAGTCGTCCGCGCCGAGGCCAAGGCCGTCCACCCGGTCCTCGATCGTGGCCGCCGCCGTCAGCATGAGCACCCGGCTTCGGCGGCCCTGCTTGATCACCTGAGCGCACACCTCGTCACCGTGCATCCCGGGCAGGTCCCGGTCCAGGACGACCACGTCGTAGCCATAGACCAAAGCCCGCTCCAGCCCGGCGTCCCCGTCGAAGGCGAGATCTACCGCCATCCGCTCGCGCCGCAAGCCGACGGCGAGTGCCTCGGCGAGCTCGCAGTCGTCTTCGATCACCAGAACCCGCATGCGACCGTCTCCCCTTTGCCGGGACGCCGCCAGGATCCAGCAGATCGGCTGCTCGCCACGGCCCGGCGGTCACCGGTGTAACCGGCGTGCAACCACCGGCCGCGTAGACCTGGCACCAAGCACGCGCGGGCCCGGCGGGCCGTGCGGATAAGCCAGATCGCAATCAGGAGCGCAGACCATGTTCTTCATCACCTACCTGCGGCGGGAATTGCGCCGCCGGATGCGGCAGGCCGTCTTCATCGCACTGGGCTTGGCGCTGGGGATCGGCCTTGTCGTCACCGTGACCGCCGCTTCGGCGGGCGTGCGGAAGGCCCAGTCAGACGTGCTGAGCTCGCTGTACGGGGTCGGCACCGATGTCACCATCACCGGGAAGGCACCTTCGCCGCGGTCGCCAGGCAGCGGCCCGCCCAAGGGCGGGCAGACTTTCCAGGTCGGCCCGGGCGGCGCGCAAGTCTGCAAGAACGGCAAGTGCCACAATGCGGCGGGCACGACGACCGACAACCTGGTCAGCGGAAGCTACGGCCCGATCAGCCAGTCGAAGGTGGCCGCAGTCGCCGGGCTGAAGGACGTCAAGGCCGCCGCCGGAGGACTCGCCCTCACCGACAACCGGATGACGCTCCCGAAGAACTTCGGCAAGCCGGGCAGCTCTCTCCCGACGCCGAGCTCGTTCAACGTGGACGGAGTGGACACCTCCCATCTGTCGCTGGGCCCGCTGAGCGCCGGAACAATCACGTCCGGCCGCTCACTCAAGGGTTCCGACGCGCACTCGGACATAGCCGTGGTGGACTCCGGCTACGCGAAGTCCCAGAAGCTGAAGGTCGGCTCGACGGTCACGATCGCCAAGAAGAAGTTCGCGGTCGTCGGGATCGTCGCTCAGCCACAGGGCGGTAACCCGCCGGACATGTACATCCCGCTGGCCCGGGCCGAGGCGCTCGGAACCGCCGGCCCAAGCGGGAGCCTGAAGAACAAGGTGAACGCGATCTACGTGACCGCGGCCAGCGCCGCCGACATCCCGGCCGTGCAGAAGGAGATCAAGCGCCTCCTCCCGCACGACACGGTGACCACCGCGGCCAGCCTGGCCAGCCAGGTGACCGGGTCGCTGGCCAGCACAGCCAAGCTGGCGGACGACCTGGGCCGGTGGCTGTCCATCCTGGTGCTGATCGCGGCGTTCGCCGGGGCCAGCCTGCTGACGATGGCCGCGGTGGCGCGCCGCGCTGGGGAGTTCGGCACGCTCAAGGCGCTCGGCTGGCGGTCCAGGCGGATCATCGCTCAGGTGCTGGGCGAGTCGGTGACCATCGGTCTCATCGGCGGCGCGGCCGGCGTCGGCCTCGGCTTCGCCGGCGCGGCCATTATCTCCGCGATCGCGCCGAGCCTGTCCGCCACCATCGCGAACCCGACCGGTGAGCACATCAGCTCCATCGGAGTCAGCTCCGGCGCAACCGGGCCGCAGAATTACTCGCCAACCGTCACCCACACGGTTGCCGTGCCGATGTCCGCGGTGGTCAGCGGGAGCGCGATCGTGCTCGCCGTGCTGCTCGCGATCGCCGGCGGGCTGCTCGCTGGATCCTTCGGCAGCTGGCGGATCGCCCGGCTCAGGCCCGCGGACGCGCTGGCCCGGGTGGCATGAGCATGACCGGCACGAACCCGATGGGAGAGGAACTCATGTACCAGCTGACCGGCGTGACCAAGCTCTTCGTCAAGGGCCGCCGCACCGTTACCGCGGTCCGGGATCTCAACCTGGTGATCCCTGGCGGCGAGTGGCTCGCGGTGCAGGGCCGCACCGGGCACGGCAAGTCCACGCTGCTCAACCTGCTCGGCGGGCTGGACCGGCCCAGCTCTGGGACCATCGACTTCGACGGGAAGGACCTGGCAAAGCTCCGCGAAGCCCAGGTGACCAGGCTGCGGGCGGAATCGATCGGGTTCATCTTCCAGACCTTCAGCCTGGTGCCCACGCTGTCGGCCGCGGAGAACGTCGAGGCCGCGCTGTGCCCGCTCGGGGTCAGGGCCGCGGAACGCCGCCGCCGGGTCGGCGCCGCGCTGGAATCTGTCGGGCTTGGCAACCGTGCCAGGCACCTGCCCGGCGAGATGTCCGGCGGGCAGCAGCAGCGGGTGGCGATCGCCCGGGCCCTGGTAAAGGAACCGACGGTACTACTGGCCGACGAGCCCACCGGCAACCTCGACGAGGAATCTCGCGACGAGATCATCAACTTGCTGGAAAAGCTCTGGCGGGAACGCGGGCTCACCCTGATCCTGGTCAGCCACGACACCACGATCGCCGGACGCGCCCAGCGAGTCGGCGTGATGAGCAACGGCCAGCTCTCGATCAGCCAGGACATCCGGCCTCGCACCGCCACCGAATCGATGACCGACTGAGCGCCGGGAACAGTGCGGTCAGGGTCGGCCATTAGCCCGGCGGGGCCCGCGATATCTTTCCTCCGGGTTATGGTGCGGCCCAGCGAATGGTAAATCGATCCAGCGTATAGCCGAACGCATTTACCGTCGGCTGAACGAAGTTGTCTCGAATCGTCTGTGCTGCCTCGGTCTCGGCGGTGCTCATCAGCGGGCGGGTTACCTGCGGGACATGATTAGATTTATAGAAGGCGATATGCTGGGCCTCGGAATACAGCACTGCGGCTGCAAACTGAGGCCGGATGAGCGCGCCGCAGCCGAATCCGGGGTAAGTCCAGCTGTGCTGCGTGTCTATCGGTCTTGACGGGATGTTGTCGATAGTAATGTCGTGCACAGACTGCGGGAGCTGCGGTCGCGGAAGCACCATCGTGACCATGACGCGACCGGGCTTGCCGTCCGCCGGACGGCTGAGGACCTGCAACCGGTAGTGGCCCGAGCCCGGTGCCCACCAGGCAGGTCCTGGATTGAGGTCGACGGTGGCGGACGCGTGGCCGACGGCGTAGAAGGTGCTGGCGTACCAGCAGGGCCATGGGCCGATGTTCTTGGAAACCTTGCGGGTGAAGAAGAAGTTGAAATTCGCCTTGCCGAGAGCTGGCTTGGAGATTCCCTCAATTTTCTGCAGCACCCACGGGCCCAGATCGGTGTTGGTTGTGGTACCCGCGCTGATCGTTTGCCATGGCCAGGCGAACCTGATACTCGGCAGATGGATGTTGACGCCCACAAGGTGCAGGGCCGCGGACAGGGCGATCAGTACCACCGACGCAATCGCCCGGCGAAATATCAGGCCCACCGCAACCAGGACGGCGGCCGGTTTGACCCAGCGCAAGATCCGGCGGCGGTGCGGGCTGGGATCGTGACCCATCCCGTCCGGACCCTGCGGGCTGGCGCGGCCGGCCGCGCCGGGCTGCCATGGTGGCAGCGATCCGGGCTGCCATGGTGGCAGCGATCCGGGCTGACTTGGCCAGGCGGCGCCATTGGCAGGTTCGTGCGAGTCCGCGTACGGCGCGCCTGGTTCTCTCCGGCCGCGGGATTCCTCAGTTCGGTGCCAGGCGGCGTCCCGCTGCCCAGGCCTGCTCGCGGTGAGCATGCCCAGCAGGAAGACCAAGAAACGAACCACGCAATCCACCTCTTTCTACACTCGGCCCGGGGTGACCGGGCGGTGGTCGGGTGACTAGGCGGTGGCTGAATGACTGGACGGTGGACGGGTGACTAGGCGGTGGCCGGGTAATGCAGGCCAAGCACGATGGGCACGGCCCCAAAGGGCATGCGGAATCGACTGCCTGGCTTATCCGGCGTATTCGGCTCGGCTATGTTAGGCCAGCGCATGTTAATGTGCTGGACGGTTAGGCCCGCCACGGAGTACGGGAATTCCATGGCCGATGTGTGGTGCAGCCTGAGCAGTCCGCCCCAACGGAACGCCGCAAACACGTTGGCCAGATCTCGAACGGAGAGATATCCCCGCGCGGCTAGGTCAATCCGGTAAACTGCCCAAGCTAGCGCTACCAGGTCGTCGGCGCACTGCTCCAGGGCGGCTGATTTCGTCCGGTAGGTCGTGCCATCCGGATTTACCGCGCCAAGCTTCTCACCGTGCACCGGTGAGTAGCGTGGCTGAGCCGCGCACTGCATCCAGTCGCAAGCAGCCAGTAGCTCCCAGCGGATACCGCTGTAGCTGGCGACATCCCGGTACAGCGGCTCCGCGCGCAGCAGCGGCACCCTGGCCATCGTCATGAAGGAATTCCGCACGGATGCGGGGACACTGTCCTGATACTGCCGCCTACGTGCGCGGGCATTGCGAGATACGGCCTGCCGCGGCTGGTAGCTGACTGGCGCTAGCACTGGCCTGGCAGAGACGGTCTCGGCTGACGGCATCGTCTGTGCAGCAGAGCGGGCTGCTGAAGTGGGCCGGTAAGCAGCGGACTGCCTGGCCGGTCCAGGTGTTGCGCTGGACGAGGGTGCGGCCGGCGACGTACTTGCGGCTGACGCGCGGTCAGCATGTGCCGGCCCGGCGGCGGTAGTGCCAGCCGCCGTTGCCGCCGGGGAAGTGTCGCCTCGCGCAATGGTGTCGTAGCGGTACAGGTCATACCGCCGCATGAGGCCGATGAGCTTCGCGCCATAGCTGGGATCTGTCGCATATACGCCGGTGAGGGCAGCCGCGAATGCGTTCGGATCGTGACGGTCAGCAGCCATAGGCCGCCTGTAGTACCCGCTGGTTGCCAGCAGCTTGCCGTGATCGTCGATGCTCTCGGCGATATTGTGGTACACGCGAAACGGGGCTGTGCGCGTCACCGACCTGCCATTGTCGTATTCCTGGGTCGGCTGCACATCGCTGCCAGCAGGGCCGGTGCCCTTGATGCCGAACAGGTTGTGGTCCCTCGTGGCCAGGTTGCTTCGACCCCAGCCAGATTCATCGATCGCTTGGGCAATCGTCACCGCTGCGGGGACGCCATACCGTCGTTGCGCGGCAACCGCTCCCGGTGCGACCTGGCCGATGAATGCCTGCTGGGCGGTCGTATCATGCAGCGGCGTCGCAGCGGGTGACGGATGATGCCGGTGGTAGGGAACTGCCGATGGTGCTTTCCGACCAGCAGGCCGGTGGTGCGTCCCCATCGACAGCCCGGGAATGGCCGCGGTGCCCGGCGTCGCCCCATGACGCCTATCTGCGGGCCCGGACAAGCCTGATCCCGGCAAACCTGAACCCGACAAGCCTGCCCTAGAGAAGCCTGCCCCAGAGAAGCCTGTGCCCGGCACGTCTGCGCTGACCGCCTGGCCGGCACCGGCGCGGTCCGGCGACTTGCGGCCAGCTGAGGTACTTCCCTGGCGCTGCCGTGACTGGCGGCGCGCCTGTTTCGCCGGGCTTGCCGCACCGCCGGATCGCTGCGGCCTGGCCGACTTCGGAGGCTTCGCCGCAGGTACGCCAGGGATAGCCGCCAGCCCCTGGTCAGCCTGGTCTTGCGCCTGCTCTTGCGCCTGGTCTTGCGCCTGGTCTAGCGCCCGGTGGCCGCCTGACCCGTGCGCACGGCCAGGCGGCGTCTTGCTCGCGGCGCCGGCCGGCTCGTTCGCGGTGCCGGCCAACTCGCCGTTGTTGACGAACCCGGCGACACCCTGGGCGCCAAGCGGATCATGATATTCGTGCGCGTTGACGGAGAAATTTGGCAGCGAATTACCGCCCACGGTGTGCAAGACTCCGCCGACATACTTCCTGATCACCTCGACGTGGCCGTTGAACAGCACCCAGTCTCCAGGCTGTGGCGCGTAACCGTCGCCAAGCGGGTGCCAGCGATGATGTGCCTCCGCATCCTGGCGGAGCGAGATTACGCCGGGCGACGCCGGATTCGGGTCAACCCGGACATCGGCCCACTTATGCAGCGGCCACGGGTAGGAGGTGCCGCCTGTGACCCAGCTTTGCTGGCCAACTACCTGGGCAGCCATCTCCAGTGTCAAACTGGCAAACGCTGCGCACGATGCGCCATGGTCGACACCATCTATGCTGTCGTTTTGCCAGATGATTGCCTCCATGTCGGCCGGAGTCCGGTCCTTGGCCATGCGGAGGTAGTAATCGGCCACGTTGACGATGGCTGAACGCAGCATCGCATCATTCGCGGGCGCTTGGTGGGCTGATTGCTTTAGCGCCAGCAGGCGAACCGGCAGGCCGGTCGGCGATGCCAGGTCGGCCGCAGCTCTCGGGACGAAGGAGAACCCTGTTATCGCTCCGCCCGCGCTGAGGCTTACGAGCGCAGTCACCTGCTGCCATCGTGGCCGGCTAGCGGGACGCATATGCTCACCTCGTTCCTGATTGCCCCGCGGACTGTGCTCAGGAGCAGAATTGCAGCTGAGCGCTTAGGCTATGGCTGCGCCAGCGACTCTCGATTTAGCCGATGCCTAAGGATGGCCTGAACCCGCGGGTCGCCAGGGTTTCTCGCGTTCTCAAACAGCACGACGGCCTCCTGCGCCGCCTCGGGCGCTGCACCGACAACCCACTTCTGGTAGATATCGGCCACGAGGGCAGCCTGCCCGGCTGGGCTAGTCACCGGCTTGGCGCAGCGACCCGGAAAGCCCGCGTGCGAAGTCACTGCTGCCGATCCGGTATACCGGACGCAGTTCGCGGAGTGGCTTTCAAGCCCGGGCTGGACGATCGGCTTGCCGTTAGCCCGGGTCAGGGTTGCCCCGCCGATAATGTTGTTGATGGCCCGGGCTGCTACCTCGAGGCTGTCGATCGGATTAGCCGGGTTGTATGGATGATGCAGGTTCAAGGACCAGGCCACCTGGCCGCCTTGCGCCGGTGTAATCGGTTCCAGGCCCATTCGGCCAGTCCGCGCATCAGCGAAGTCCGGGTTATTGGCGCTCGTCATGAGGGCAAAGACCCAGAGGATCTGGCGTGTGGCCCTGGCGCAGGCAAAGTTGACCTGACCGGGCTCAGATTTCACGTCCGGATTTTTGCAAGCTTTGGCAGCTTCACTTTGCACTGTTGCAACGCTGGCCGGCCATGACGCTCCACCGCTGGGATAAAGCATCACTCCGATGGTGACGAGCACTGCGACGACGATCGATCCGGCCGCGAGTTTGCGCCCGCGCGAAAGCCGCGGGTAATGGCCGCCGCGCCGGCCGTGGCTGACGAGTGTCTCGGTGCGCCCCCCAGCCGAGTGCACATGACCGGCCGAATTCGAGCCGTCATAGCCATCAAAGCCGTCAGAGCCCGCATAGCCGCCTGCCGGCTCGGCTGCCGCATACGGCTCGGGTATTCTGCCAGCATCCTGGTCGAGGCTCATCTCCGCGAGCGGGCGGCGATAGGATTCCCGCATCGGGCCGGGCGTAGCTTCCCAGCTACCGGCCGATTCGGCAAGCTCATAGTCAAGCGACACGCGCGCGTCGAGGAGTTGACGCTCGAGTTCCGCAGTCTTGTTCTGCAAGTCAGCGAGGCGCTGGCTCCGCTGGCGGAGATTGTGTTCGAAGTGCGTTTTCATTCTTCACCTCTAGCGTGCGGCCTGTGCTAGGCATATCCAGTTTTAATGACCGGTATGAAACCTGCCTGCGAGGCAACTGATCTACGGGTAGCTTTGGGCAACGTGCGGGGGGAAGCAGCCGGCGGTAGCCCCGGCGCTACGGCCCGCTGTCAGCTATCCCTGCGGCCGGTACGGCCTCCGGCGGACTCATCTGGCAGCCCGCTCCCGTAATGATCTTCGCTGAGTCAGCCTTGCCGTCTGCCGTGCCTGCGCCAATGGCTGGCCGAGTTCGTGGCTCGCACCGGCCGGAATGGCGGCAGGCACCTTGCGGCCAGGACGGATGCCTGCGTGAGGAGGCATCTGACCAGGCCCCGAAGGCGCAGGTGACCTGAGACATGCCCACAATTAGAACACATGTACGGACCTGATGTGAAGAGAGGTCCATTAGAACACGCGTTCGCTCGAAGGTGAACTGACTTACCGAGCGGAGCGCTACGACTGCATCATGTGACCTTCGGGTGACCCTTTCAGACCCTAGCCTGCCAGGTCAGCGGGTGTGGCGCGGGATGGCCGACGGCGGCTCATCTCGCGCGATTGGCAGCCAGCCCTGCGCTGGGTTAGCTGGCCGGGGGTCCCTCGAAGGCCGTAACCAGCTTGTCGTGCAGGCCGGGGTCTGCCAGCACCAGGACGTCGTCGCCAGGCTGCAGCCTGGTCTTGGCTCCGATGGGCACGAGCTGGCCGTCTCGCACTACGAAGCTGACCCAGGCGTCGCCGGGCAGGCCGGCCAGGTTGTCGATGGTGCGGCCGTCGGCGGGCGAGCCGGCCCTGATCGTGAGGCGGTGCACGCCGGCCGGCTCGTCTCGCAGGCGTACCCCGAGCGCCCACGGCTCCGGCTCAATCGCGCGCATCTCGACGCGGAGCAGTCGGGTGACGGCGGGCACCAGGCTGCCCTGCACGACCACGGAGAAAACGACGACCACGGCGACGATGCCGTAGAGACGGTCGGCCTCCGGCACCCGGGCGGTGAGCAGGAAGCTGCCGAGCAGGATCGGCACGGCCCCCTTGAGCCCAGCGAACAGCACGAAGTTCCGTTCGTTGCTCTTCAGCCTGGCGGGGACGAGGCACAGCCCGACCAGGACGGGCCGGATGACGAACGCGAGCGCCGCGCCGAGAATGACTCCGGGCAACCACACGTCGGACCTGGCGATTACGTCAAGGTCAATGGTGAGGCCAAGGACGACGAACGCTACGATCTCGGCCAGGCTGGCGAGCGCGGCGTGGAATCGCTCGATCTCCCGCTTGTAGGGCGCGCGCGCGTCGCCGAGCACGATCCCGGCTGCGAAGACCGCGAGGAAGCCAGACCCGTGCGCCAGCGTGGCAATGCCGTAAAGCAACAGTGCGCAGGTCAGCGTCCGCAGCGGATACAGGCCCTCGCTGGGCAATGGCACCCGTCGCATGAACCAGAGCAGGGCGAGGCCGGCCGCGGCGCCGACTGCCGCGCCGATGGCCATCTGTCCGAGGAACTCGCCGCCGACCTGGCCGAGTGCGCCCGCGCTGAGACCGCCTGCGGTGATGAGGCTGGCCATGAGCGCGATCCCGACCGGGTCGTTCGCGCCGGACTCCCCTTCCAAGATGGTGTCGCTACGGCCGGCGATCTCCCGCTGGCCGAGCACAGAGAACACCACCGCCGGGTCGGTCGGGGCTACCGCCGTAGCCAGCAGCAGAGATACATACCAGGCCAGGCCGAACGCGAAATGGACAAGCACGCCGCCGGCCGCCAGGGTCAGGAACGTGCCGGCCACGCCGACGATGGCGATCGGGCCCGCCGCAGACCGGAACCTGGACCAGCCGATGTGCATGCCGCCGTCGAACAGGATGACCACCAGGGCCACTGTTACCACGCGTGTTACCGCGGCTTGTGGTGGCGCGTGCAGGGCGGGGATGACCTTGACCGCGATGGCCGCGCCGACTAGGACCAGGGCTGGCGACGGCAGCTTGACCCGTTCGGTCAGCCGGCTCGACAGCACGGCGACCAGGCCCACCGCGGCGGTCAGGAGCACTATCAGCGCAAACGGCGCGGTGTCTGTCACAGTGGTGCTCCTCCCGGCCGGGCATGGCTGGAACATTCCCCGACCAGGCTTCCCGGGGTGCACCACCGCCAACTCTAGCGTCGCCCCTGCTCGGGGCCGGGCGAGCCCGGCGGGTAGCGCGCGGCCCGGATCCGATCGGTTATCCTCCTTTGCGCGATCGGGCGGATGAGGAGCGGGTGCCAGTGTCCAAGGCCAACAGAGGCAGGCAGCAGGCCAGGGCAAGGGTCGCCCAGATGCGGGCCGCCGAGGCACGTCGCAAGCGGCGCCGCAACTGGCTGGTCGGCATGGCAGCGGCGGTCGTGCTGATCGCCGCGGCGGTGGGCATCGGCCTGGCGGTCAGCGGCGGCCAAGGTGCAGCGACCGACGGAAGGCCGCAGCTCAAGCTGGCATCACTCAGCTCGCTTGGCAAACTCAAGCCGGTTTCAGGCACTGTCAGGCCGGGGCCCGAAAGCGGGGTCCCGATTCCCGCTGCCGCGCCACTGGCAGGCACAGCCAGTGCGGCAGCCGGTAAGCGCCTCGACGGCATCGGCTGCCAAACCACTGAGCAGACCGTCTTCCACATCCACGCGCACCTGACCATCTTCGTGCACGGATCGCCGCGCCAGATCCCGGCCGGCATCGGGATCACAGGCGCCCAGGCTCAGAGCACCCCGCAGGGCGCGTTCATCTCTTCCGGCACCTGCTTCTACTGGCTGCACACCCACGCCGCCGACGGAATCATCCACATCGAGTCCCCGGTGCACCGGACCTACGCCCTGGGTGACCTCTTCGACGAGTGGGGCCAGCCGCTCGGCCCGGACCGGGTCGGCCCGGCCACCGGGCCGGTTATCGCCATCTACGACGGCCAGCGGTATGAGGCAAACCCGCGTGACATCCCGCTGAACGCGCACGCCCAGATCCAGCTGGAGGTCGGCAGGCCGCTGGTCGCCCCGGTAACGATCACATTCCCGAACGGCCTTTAGCGGTCCGCCCCGCCCGCCGCAGGCCGGGAGCCTCCGTGCGCAGAGATACCGTGCGACCGGCCGGCCGGAGCGGCGCTCCGCACGCCCGCTATTGACATCTCCCGCTTGAACCACATCCTTCATACGCTGCTCACCCGCCAGCGAATTAACCGGACTCCGCAGCAGCGTGTTTCGGTCGCCGGAATCAGCGCAGCTTACCGACCGGTTGACAGTTCATAGCCAGCGGTGTGAATACTGAATCCACGCGTGCAATTTGCATGTGAGCCGAGTGATCCCGGTGCCAGGACGATGCCCGTGTGAAAAGCGATAGCGGGAATTGGACTGACCGGCGGAATATGGAGGCGCGGTGGCGGACGAAGTCCCTCCGGTAACTGGTGATTTCGCGGCTGGCGCGCAGGTAGCTGGCTACCGGCTGGCTGAGCATATCGGCTGGGGCGGCATGGCGGTCGTTTACCGCGCGCACGATATCCGGCTTGACCGGTGGGTCGCACTGAAGATCCTGGCGCCGGAGATTGCCCGCGACGAGTCGTTCCGGCAGCGGTTCATCGGCGAGTCCAGGGCGGCGGCCGCGGTTGACCATCCGCACATCATCCCGGTCTTTGAGGCCGGGGAGGCCGGCGGAGTGCTGTTCATCGCGATGCGCTACGTCGGCGGGGGAGACGTCGGCACCCTAGTTCGCCGGCGCGGCCCGCTGGAAGCGGCGCGGGTGGCAGCCATCATCGCGCAGGTCGCATCGGCGCTGGACGCGGCCCACGCCGCTGGCCTGGTACACCGGGACGTCAAGCCGGCCAACATGCTGCTCGGCGCGGCCTCGGCGGACAGCGCTAGCCCTGATCACGTCTACCTCTCTGACTTCGGGCTCAGCAGGCAAGCCCTTTCCGCTGCCGGTCCGACGCTCGCTGGCCAGTTCGTCGGCACGCTCGACTACATGGCGCCCGAGCAGATCAAGCACCGGCCGGTCGACGGGCGGGCCGATCTCTACGCGCTGGCTTGCGCTGCCTACGAGATGCTGGCCGGCGAGCCCCCGTTCCGGCGGGCAGAGGATGTCGGGCTGATGTGGGCGCAGCTTGCCGAGCCGCCGCCGTTGCTGACCTCGCTCCGCCCGGACCTGCCGTCGGCGGTCGACGAGGTGCTGGCCCGGGCGATGGCCAAGTCGCCAACTGATCGCTATCAAGGCTGCCTCGACTTCGCTGCGTCCCTGGTGCAGGCATGCGGGCTCGAATGGAGCGTCACCGGGCAACTGCTGGCTGGTCGGCAGGCAGTTGCGACCGGGCAGGCCGCGCCGCCGGCGGCGGCTAGCCCGGCCGTATTCGCCGAACGCGGGCGTGACCTGGCCGCGACCCGCCACCATCCGGCCGAGCGAGCATGGTCCGCGGCTCCGCTGCCGGCTTCGGCCGGGTCGGCCTTGGGGGCCACGCCAATGACCGGCCGCGGCGGGCCTGCCGCTGCGGAAACCGGACTAGCCGGGGTGGGACTGGCCGAGCGCACGCCGGGCGCCCTCGGTCGGTACGAACGAGGGCCGGGCGAGCTGGGGCCGGGCGGACCGGGGCCGGGCGGACGAGGGCCGGGCGAGCTGGGGCCGGGCGACGACCTGGCTCCTGGCGAGCTGGCACCGTACCCGGCTGCGCGGCGCCGGCGGTCGCCGGTCATCGCGGCGGCCGCCCTGGTCGTCATGCTCGCCATCACCGGCGCGACCTTGTTAGTGCTGCGTGGCGGCGCGGCCTCCGATTCCGGGCACGCCGGTAACGCGTTACCGTCCGGCGGGACAAGCCCGGCCAGCGCAGGTAACCTGGGCAGCGCAAATGGCCCGGGCAGCGCAACTGACCCGGGCAGCGCACCTAGCCCGGGCAGATCAAATAGCCCGGGCAGCGCACCTAGCCCGGGCAGATCAAATAGCCCGGGCAGCGCAACTGACCCGGGCGGCACCAGTAATCCGAGCAGGCCGAGCAGCCAGAGCACTCCTGCCAGCCCCGGCAGGCCGGCCAGCCACGCGCGTCCGGCCGGGCCTGCCGCCACGGTCAGGGCGTACATCGCCGCGATCAACGGGCACCACTATCGCCGGGCTTGGCATATCGGCGGGCGGAACAGTTCTTCCAGCTACGCGGCCTTCGCGCAAGGATTCAGCAGCACGGCCAAAGACACCCTGATCATCCTGTCGGTCAACGGCAACGTCGTGACCGCCCGGCTGGTCGCCGTGCAAACCGACGGCAGCGTCAAGACCTACCAGGGTACGTACGCCGTCGAGGACGGCGTCATTACCAAGTCGGAGGTCGCCAGGATCGGCTGAGTTCAGCGGTTCCCGGCATCAGATCGCCGCGCCGCGGGCGGCCGGCAAAGGACAGGCCAGGATTTACGCGGCCCGCGTTGCGGGCGACCGGCCACCAGGCATCCGTAAATAAATCATCGTGCAGCACCTCAGCGCAAGGCCCAGGGCCGTGCTGGCATGAGCACGAGCCGCCGGCCGTCGAGCCGGTATCCGCGATGGCCAGCTAGCCTTGGTATCCGCGTTTGCCCGTTGCCCGAAACTGTCCCCGCTGCCGCCGGAGTGTCACGCCACCATGTCCTCGCCGCGCAGTCCGCTCCTCGATCTGCTCGGCCGGTACCGAGGTGAGGGCGAGGCCGAGGCCGCCGATGTCGCCCGGCTGCGCGGGCTGGCGGAGACGGCGGGCGACCCGTGGCTGCGCTCAACTCTGCTGCACGTGACCGCGTCGGCGCTGGTCGTGCACCCGGGCAGCGGCCGGATGCTGCTGCGCTGGCATCAGCGGCAGCAGGCATGGCTGCAGGTCGGCGGGCATGCCGATCCGGGAGAGAGCGATCCGCTTGCCGTCGCACTGCGGGAGGCCGGCGAGGAGACCGGGCTATCTGACCTGGCGCCGTGGCCGGACGCGCGGGTCCGGCAGGTGGTGATCGTGCCCGTTCCCGCTGGCGGCCTGGAGCCCGCGCACGAGCATGCCGACGTGCGGTTCGTGCTGGCTACCGAGAACCCGGGCGCGGCGCGGGCGGAAAGCCCGGGCGCGCCGCTGCGCTGGCTGACGCCGCGCGAGGCGCACGAGGCGACGTCCGAGGTCAATCTCCGGGAGTTGCTGGCCCGGGTGCAGCGGCTGCTCGCGGACTGATCCGTCGTTGCCGCGGCGGTGGCCCGGGACGCCCGGGCAGATTGACGGGACATCATCCGGCGGCGACGCATTCGCCGTGGCGGCGCTGCCGTCCGACAATGGGCTCGTGATCGAGGTAGCACCCGGCCGGTTCGAAGAAATGGTCATCATGGCGCTGGACGACTTGCCTGATGATCTCGGCAAGCTGATGCGCAACGTGGCGGTCACCGTCGAGCATGACGCGGGTCCTCCCGGGCTGCTCGGGCTCTACCAGGGAGTGCCGCTGACGAGCCGCACTACGTACTATGCGGGCGTGCTTCCGGACCGGATCACCATCTACCGCCGAGCGATCTGCGCGGTCTGCCGCACCGAGGCAGAGGTCGCCGACCAGGTGCGCCGTACCGTCGTGCACGAGGTCGCCCATCATTTCGGCATCGACGACGACCGGCTCAGCGAACTCGGCTGGTAAGACCTCAGCGGCCCGCCTGGGTGACTCCGGCCGCTAGCCGCGGCTGAGCCGCCGCCGGCGGCTGACTCGGGGCTGCTGGCCGCGGCTGAGCCACCGCCGGCGGCTAACTCGGCGCTGCGCCACCTGGTTTCCGGTGCCATCAGCCCGAGCCAGGCCGCCAGCCCGAGTACGCCCGCGGCCAGCACGAACGCGGCGCCGTAGGAGGCCGTGTCAACGAGGAAGCCGGCCGCCACGGGGCCGGTGACCGTGCCGATGTCGCCGGCCATCTGGAAGGACGCGACAACCGTCCCGCCGTTGCCGCCGATGATGTCGCCGATGATCGCCGCGGGCGCCACGTCGAGCAGGCCGGAGCCCAGGCCGAAGGTGGCCAGGGCGGCCAGGTATCCGCCGAGCCCGGGCAGCAGCGCCAGCATGATCATCCCGCTGGCCGATATCAGGCAGCCAGCCAGGATGACCGGCCGCCGGCCGAGTGTGTCGGCCGCCCGCCCAGCGGGCAGCAACGTCGCGGCGTTCACGGCGGCGACAACGACGAACCCGATGCCCGTCCAGACCGCCGACCGGTGCAGGACATCGCGGACGAAGAGCGGGACGATGGCGCTGCGCACGCCGATTGCGGCGAAGCTGTCCGCGAGGTTCGCGGACGCCGCGGCGCGGTAGGCCCGGCTGCGCAGCGCGCGGGCTACCTCAGCGAACCGCGGCGTCGTCCCCCGATTCCTGGTGCGAGCCCGGGTAGGTGCGTCACGCAGCGCGGCAGCGGCGATGACCGCGGGAACGATCAGCATGCCGCCGTAGATGAAAAACGGCGCCCGCAGGGACCAAGCGGCGATCAGCCCGCCGATCGCCGGGCCACTGATCCCGCCGATCAGGAACCCGCCGGAATACAGGCCGCTGGCGCGGCCCCGCTGCTCGCCGGGAACGCTGCCAAGCAGCAGAGTCTGGGCGCTGACGCTGAACATCGCCGAGCCAAGCCCGCCCACCCCGCGCAGCGCGATGAGCTGCGTGAACGACTCAGAGAATCCGGCAAGAACGCTGCTCACCGCGACGATGCCGATGCCGGCCGACATCACCCGGTACTCGCCGAACCGGTCTACCAGGCGGCCAGAAGGCAGCGCCCCGGCCACGCGCAGCAAGGCGAACGCGCTGATCACGCTCGCCGCGGTGGCGGTGCTCACGCCGAAGTGACGGGCGAACGCCGGGATGCCCGGGGCCACGATCCCGAACCCGAGCGCGACCGTGAACGAGACCCAGGTGAGGATTGCCACCTCGCGCGGCAGGTCACGGAACGGTCCGCGATGGGCGAGGGACACGAAGGGCAGTCTGCCAGCCATGCCCGCGAGCCTTGCGGCTCGTCCCCTGGCTCAGGGCAGCACCGGCCTGGCCGAGG
>WNGL01001481.1_pt1 | contig 33750 bp, 24 predicted proteins | sample 5400591 | NCBI WGS metagenome assembly WNGL01 (sample SAMN13153377, study PRJNA577476) | soil metagenome | isolation source: 80 cm soil or saprolite under Garry oak tree replicate 1 | place: USA:California | collected 2016-06-15
GCACACCTGGAACGTATGGCGGGCCGGTTCAAGCGACGCTTAGAAGCGTATGCGAAGAAGAACAAGATTCCGTTTCTGTATTGCGAAGCGGGAGAACGCAAGCATGAAAAGGCGGAGCCCTATATTCCCCAGGACCCGCAATTCGAGGGGGTATTCTTGATCCTGGTGGGACGCGCGCCGGCGCCGGTGTGGGAAGTTGAACGCAACAGCAAGAACCAGATCAGCAATTTGTATCGGAAGAAGAAATGGCCCTACGTTAATCATTACCACATTCACCTGATGGATCCCGAGTGGGGTCATGTCACGATTCGGATATGTGGCTATCCCCCCTTTGGAGCACAGGTGATCGCCAACGGTCACGAATGGGTCGAACGCCAGGCTCGTAAACGAAGCTTGCCCATCGCAAAGGAGGGCAACTGTTTTACGGGTGGGAGCGATTTCCAGGCCTTGAATCAGATCGCAAAGACCTTGCGTGCAGCGCACGCTGTAGGGCGGCTGACCAAGGTTTGTGACCGTTGGCTCTATTCGGCGTGTTTGTGCTTTGCGCTCGACTCCGAGGAACAGAAGCGCACGAAATTCCAGTATCAGTACTCGTTTTATCAACTGGAAAACAGCCGACATGTTGCGCGCAACATGTCGGCAGTTATGTGCCCGCGAGCGTTATGTGCCCGAAGCGACTCGGAGGCAAGCGTTGCTTGGACCCTTGGCTTCGGGAGGCCACATAACGAAGTGACCCATTCCGCATCCGGCGAGAGGATCGTGCCGAGCGCCAATAGGCGCAAGGAGGTTCTCTATGCTGGAACGTTACTTCGTCCGATCGCAGACCGTTGATCGGATCCGATCGTCGTGGATTGGTTCTGCCATTGAGCAGCATCTGGATTGGCTCGCGGAGCAGGGATACGCGACACGGCGTTTGGCTCAGCGGGTGCCGATTCTTGTTCGCTTCGGCACGTTCGCGCAAACCCAAGGAGCTCAGAGTTATGGTGATCTCCCTGTCCATATCGACTCCTTCGTCGCGTCCTGGCTCAACCGGCCCTACCGTCGACAGGGTGTGACGCCACCGCACCGCTCACGGGCAATGCGTAGTCAGATTGAAGCCATGTTGCGCGGCGTGATTCCAGGTGTTGTGGGCCACACGCGTCGACGCGTATGCAACGAGCCGTTCGCCGATCGCGCCCCTGGTTTCCTTACTTATCTCCATGAGGAGCGGGGCCTGCGCGAAGGCACGCTCGGCGTGTACGGCAATCACCTCCGGCAGCTTGATGCCTATATGATCCAACGAGGCATCAAGGATTTGCCGGGTCTGTCACCCGATGTCGTGAGTGGATTTCTCACGGAGCGGGCGCAGGGTCTTCAGCCATCCTACGTGCGGATTCGCTCTACGGTGCTGCGCGTGTTTCTGCGTTACCTGCACCGTGAAGGTGTTGTGGCCCGCGATTTCAGCACGATCGTTGAAGCCGCGCCCGTCTACCGACTCGCGAAGATCCCGCGAGCGATCACCGCGGATGAGGTGCAGCAGATGCTGAATGCCATCGATCGCGAGACGGGGATTGGTCGACGGGATTATGCCATCCTGTTGCTTCTCGTCACGTATGGGCTGCGAGCTCGAGAGGTCGCCGCGCTCACCCTGGACAACATCGATTGGCGCCACGATCGTTTGAGGATTCCCGAGCGCAAGGCAGGGCACTCGACCGCCTATCCTCTCTCACCTTTCGTGGGCGCGGCGATTATCGACTACCTGAAGAATGGTCGGCCCAGGACCCTCTCACGTTACGTGTTTCTGCACGTGACCTACCCTCGCGGACCGATCACGCATGTGGCGGTCGCGGACCGCGCGGCTCATTATCTGCACAAAGCCGGCATCGCCGTTCCGCGTGCCGGCTCGCACACGCTGCGCCACACCTGCGTGCAGCGGCTTGTTGATGCCGGATGGCCCTTGAAGCAGATTGGCGATTATGTTGGACATGGCGATCCACGCTCGACTGAGATCTATAGCAAGGTCGCGTTGGATATGCTGCGCGAGGTCGCTTGTGGCGATGGCGAGGAGATCGTATGAAGTCGCAGTGGACTGGATTCCGCAGTTCCCTTGGGCCTGGAATCGAGGCCTTCCTCGCGCAGCGGCGAGCACTCGGCTATCGTCTCCGAACTGAAGAGATGGCCCTCCGCCTTCTGGACCGTTTTCTACTGAAAGAGAGCATCGCCTCGCTGGATGCCATCACCCCGATGGTCATCGATGCGTTCCTGGCTTCTCGGCCTCGACATCAGCCACAGAGCTACAACCACCTGCTCGGAACGGTCTCCCGCGTATTCGACTGGCTCGCCGTGCGGGATCTTGCACCTCCGTCACCTGTACGCGCAACACGCCGACGAGCGACACGATCACGTCTCCCGGTCTTGTTGGATGCGGACGCTGCCCGGAGGTTACTGCAGGCCGCGGGCAACTTGCCGGACGTGGATTCCACACCACTTCGTCCGCAGGTCTACCGGACTATCTTTGCGTTGCTCTATGGCTTGGGGATGCGCGTCGGGGAAGTCGCCAGACTGCGCGTCGGCGATATCGACCGGGCGCGCCAGTTGCTGGTGGTGCGCCAAGCAAAATTCGGTAAGAGTCGACTGGTACCCTTCGGCCCACGGATGGGCCGGCTGATCGTTGGCTATCTCGATCTGCTGGATCATCAGCGCGGCCCACTCTCGCCGTCGACGCCCCTGTTTTCGTTCCGCAAGGCCGAGCCGATCCATCCCGCCACGATCAGTCACACCTTTCAAAAACTGATCCCTCAACTTGGCCTCGCCATTCCCGATGGCGCCGCGCGACCGTGTGTGCATTGCCTGCGCCATTCCTTTGCGGTGGGGACACTGCTTCGTTGGTACCGCAGTGGAGTCGATCCCGGTTCACGGTTGTTTCAACTCTCGACTTTCCTCGGTCACGTCAATCCAGCCTCGACCGCTGTGTATCTGACCGTCACTACCGACCTGTTGTCGGAGGCGAATCAACGGTTCGAACGCTGGGCCGCCCCGCTGATCCAGGAGGTGCTGTCATGACAACGCCTTCTCTGGGCGCCCTTCTTCACGCATTCCTCAGCGACGAACTGCCGCTCCGTAAAGGTTTGCGACCGGCCTCGGTTAAGGCGCATCGCGATGCTCTACGGCTCTTTCTTGTCTTCATCGCCGCCGACGTGCCTTGTCGTCTCAGTCAAATTGCACTCGATGCGCTGACGCTCGATCGTGTTCGGCGCTTTCTTCAGTACCTGGAAGAAACCCGTCACAATCACCGCCGTACGCGCAACCACCGGCTCACGGTTCTACATGCGTTTTTTGACTTCCTCGCCCGCCGTGTTCCGGAGTGTTTGGCGGTGGCTCAGCAGGTGGCCGGGATTCCTTTCAAACGCGTCCCGCCACCGGAGACACGATTTCTCGACAGGGATACGATTACTCAGCTCTTCGCGCAACTGCCCAAGAACGGACGCTTTGCTCTCCGCGATCGCGCGATCTTGCTCTTCTTGTACAACACCGCGGCGCGGGTTCAAGAAGTCGCCGATCTCCACGTTGCTGACATCCAGTTTGGGGAAAAGCCTTACGTGCGCTTGCACGGGAAGGGCGACAAGTGGCGTGCCTGTCCTCTCTGGAAGCAGACATCGGAGTTACTCCAACAACTACTCAACACTATGCCCGCCCCTTCATCCACGCAGGCCGTCTTCACGTCCAACGGCCGACGGGGCCTCACGCGCTTCGGCATCTACAAAATCGTCCGACGCCATACGGCTCAGCTTCACGCTTCGGAAGTGGGCCCTTCGAGACGCCACATCAGCCCTCATCTTTTTCGACATACCGGAGCCGTCCACCTACTCGAATCCGGTGTTGATCCCAACGTGATCCGGGGTTGGCTTGGTCATGTCAGCTTGGAAACCACGAACCGCTACGCGGAGATCACGATCCGAGCCAAGGAAGCGGCCCTTAAACTTTGCGAACCGCCCCCATCGGTCTCTGCAGCGCATCCAAGAACGCCGCCGTGGCGAGACGACCAAACGCTTCTCGCTTGGCTGTCCTCGCTTTGATCCAAAAAATTATGTGCCCTGATGCGCGCGGTCCTCCATGCTAAACGTCGTCGCCAGTGCGGAACGCCACATATCGCCCATGGGCACATAACAGCCGCAATCTGCTATTCAAGCGCGGAACAACGCTCGACGAGGTGTATCAAAAGTTGTTGGACCGGACACGCCGTGCGCTGGACGTGAAAACCCTCACGACCATCTTTGGCCGGAAGAATCGTCCGCACAACCAGACCAAGCGGGGATCGGTATGCCGGCTGGAAAAAGGGATCGAAAGACCTGCTTATGATCTGACGGTGTTCAAGATCCACTTCGGGAAACTGACCCTGAAGATCTATGACAAAGGCGATCGGGTCTTGCGGGTGGAGATCGTGGCACACAACGTGAAAGACCTCCGGTGTGGAGCCCTGCTCGACAAGTTGCCGCGGTTACTGCAAACCATGGAGCAGTATCTGAACAATTTTCTCAATATCGTCCGAGCGGCTCATGTTTCGTTTTTGGATGAGGGAACCTTCGATACTCTGGCGGCGCCGACCCTGCGGGGAACCCAACGCCGGGCAGGAATCGATCTGAACAAAGCCCGGATGCGACAGGTCGTGGCCGCAGTCGTCGCTTTGGCTCCCAAGCCCGCCGGCTTCAGTGTTTCCGATCTGGCGCGGAAAGTATCGGAAATCGCCGGACCAGAACTGCCAGCCTACAGCTCCAGACATGCCGCTTACGATCTGTCAAAAATCCGTGGCAAAGGTCTGGTGGAACGCATCGGCAAGTCCCGTCGTTACTCCACCACTCCCGACGGTGTTGCAACGTTGACCGCCTATTCCATTCTCCGCGATCAAGTCATTAAGCCTCTAATCGCAGGAGTCATTCGTCGGCAAGGGCGACCTCCCAAGTTCATCCATCCTCTCGATCAGCACTATCAGAACCTGCGTGTGGAACTCTACAAAACATTCGACACCTTGGGGCTTGCGCTCGCATGAGCCGTTCGCTTGCAAACGACAACAGCTAACCCCGATTACCTCTTGGTGCCTTCGTGTTTTTGTGCCTTTTGTGCCTTGTGTGCCATACAATGTCCGTCATGACCAAAGCCGTGGTTCGAGTCCTTTTGGCTGTCCTTTTTGCCGGTGTCCGCCTGTACGGCGCGCCCGAGACGCACGTCATCATCATGCACACCAATGACATCTACGGCCGTCTTCTGCCCGGCCCGGATTCCCCCGGAAGCGCCCGGCTGGCTACGGTGGTGCGCGAGGTGAAACCGGACCTGATGCTCGACGCCGGCAACATGTTTTCCGGAACGCTAATTTCCGACGCGTTTCAAGGCGAGCCCGTCGTGGAAGTCATGAATACAATCGGTTACGATGCGGCCGCGATTGGAAGCAATGAATTCAATTTCGGGATAGATGCCCTGCGGTCTCTGACCGAGCGCGCAAACTTCCCGTTTCTTTCCGCGAACACGACGTCGCCAATCGAGGATATCCACGAGGCCGCCATCTTCAATGCCCAGGGCATTCGAATCGGAGTGATTGGCCTGACCACGGAAGAAATCACCCGGAGCGGGCATCCGAGGGATATCAAATACGTTGATGTCGTGGACGTTGTTCAAAGCCTGGAAAGCAGGCTGGCGCACCTCCGCGACCGCGTGGATTTGATCATTCTTTTGGCCTACCTCACTCGAGGCGAAGAGGAGCGCATTGCACGTGCCTTTCCCGAGATTCGACTTATCATTTCGGCCCGTGACGAAGCGGAATTACCGGCTCGAATTGGGCAGACCACGATCGTTGGAGCCGGAAAGTTCGGAAAGTACGTGGGCAGGCTGGAGCTCTCATTCAATGACGGTGCGCTGAAGTCTATTGAAAGCCGCCTGATTCCCCTCGAGAACGTCAGGCCCGAGCCCACTATCGTCCGCCTCCTTGAGCCTTACGAGACCACGCTGAATGAGAAGCTGAAAACCGTTTTGGGTGAAGCTGCAGGCGATTTATCACGCTCGACTGCGGAGGAGTCTCACGTCGGCAATCTTGTCGCGGACGCGGTGCGCGCGCGAACCGGCACGCAGATCTCGCTGATTAATGCCGCAAATGCGCGGACCGGAATCCCAAAGGGACCGATCACGAGCCGCACGTTGTTTGAGGTCTTTCCGTCGGAAAACACCCTGGTCACGATGAAACTTAGTGGAGCGCAGATCAAGAGAATCCTCGGACGAACGGTGATGAGCGTCAGCGGCGTACGTGTGAAGCTTCAGGAAAGCAAGCCGGAAGGGAAGCGGCTCCTGTCCGCACGCCTCGACGATGGCAGCCAGCTCCGCGATAAGGAACTCTACACGGTGACGACTAACGATTTCCTGCTCATGGGTGGCGACGGCTTCATCGAATTCGCTGATGGCATCAGCGTGGAGGATACCGGTATTTCGATGCGGGACGCCGTCGCAGATCACATTGCGCGACTGGGCACCATCGCTCCCCGACTCGACGGCAGAATCCAGGTTTCTCGATGACGTATCCGACCCGGTTCAATCTTCCCCTGACGGTCTGGAATCTTGGTGCGGCCGAAGCACTTTACCAACCCATCCTGGGACAGCAGTTCATTACCGGCCAGCTTTGGCTCACCGATAAGCGAGTCGCCGCAGCGTGCAATGCCGTTCCGAAGCTGCCCGGCGCCGGCAGCGCTGGGAGATAGCCGCCTTCCGTCAAATAAGAATCTCAGATCGTCAATACGCAATTGCGGATCGGACCCAATCTGGCCGGGTCAATGGTAGAGTGGCGCCATGGCCTCAGTGGACGCGCTGATCGATAAGTTATCGCAATTACCTCCGGCAAGCGTGGCGGACGCCGGAGAGCAACTGCTGGAGGTGCTGTCCGCTGGCGAACTGGGTCGCGATGAATTTCTAAACGACCCGTTCGCTCTGATCGGCCCTCCTTATTTCGCGTCGCGATATTTGGCGCAGGTGACACTGCGCGCGCTGAAATGTGAGTACGAGGCACTCGATGAAGTTTCGGCGTGTCTCAATGCGCTTGTCGAAAGAAATCCGCCAATTCTTGAACCGAAGCGGGAGAGTTTAGCCGGCCGCGTCGTCTTGCCGGAAGCGAAGGTTCTGGACCTGCGATATCCGGTAAAGAGCGAAGGCGAGATATGGGAGTCCTCCATCGAGGCTCTCGTCACCTCCGGACCGCTGCGCGATCAGGAAATCCGTATCCGCATGCGATCGGATCAGAATCGAACCGCATGCTTTCTCGTCCGGCACCTTTGGATCCATTCAACGATAGCGGCCTATAACCTCGTCCCAGCGGGCGAGGGTGAGTTTCGAGCGTGTCCGGAGACGTTTCTGGTCATCGAACCCATGCGGCTGATCAATGCTACGTCCATCGCGCGCAGTCTGCATTGCACCAAGCCACAGATTGACCAGATCCGCCGTGGCAAAGGCGACGTCACGGTCCAGACGCTCAAAGGCCATCTTGTGCACGCGCTGTTCGACCGTATGCTGGAAGGCGCGGCCGATCTGGAGGCTGCATACCGCGAAGTGCTTCCGGGATTTCTGGTTTCACTTGCTTCGGTGACTGACGAATTCTTTAACGAAGACGCATTCCGAGCGGACGTGTTGCGGCACATCGGCGCCCTAAAGGAATTCATCGTTCGGAATCCTCAACTGCTCGAGCATACGCAGCTTGAGCTGAAGCGATACTCGGCGACGATCGGCATTCAAGGCCGAATCGATGCTCTGTTCCGGGACGGAAACCGGCTCGACATTCTCGAGCTCAAGACAGGTTCGCGGATCCGTCCTGAGGACCACGCCCAGCTTTTCATCTATAGATTGCTGCTGTCGGATCTGATCCGGCGCTGGCAGCGGACCGACGCCCAGGACGTTGAGATTACGAGCCGGCTGCTGTCATCAGTTGACGGATCGTTCGCGCCGCTCCGCGTAACGACGGATTTCTACCAGGTGCTCGACGCGCGGAACAAACTGATCGTGATGCAGTATGTCCTGGGCCGGGATCGCGCTCACATCGCTCCGCGCTATGAGGGTTTCAACCAGGAGATCTGCGGGGGTTGTCCGTCCTGGACGAGAACGCGCTGCAAGGAGGCGTCGGACGTTTTTGGAGATCGCCCGGGCAGTCTGGAAACGGCGGAACTGGAATACTTCCGGCGGTTCACACGGTTGGTCCAGCGCGAGCGATGGCACTCGGACCAGGAACTGGCGGATCTACTGGATGACAGCCGGTTGCAATTTCGGGTGAAAAATTTTCGGGCGATTTGCGGGGCGAGGATTGTGCCGGAATCGCAACCTTTTACGTTTGAATTCGAGGAGAACACGTCGGATCTCGAGCGGGGTGACGGCGTGTTGATCCATGCAGGGCGGATTTCGAGCACTGCAACGTATCACGGGTATGTTCAAGAGACGGACACGCACCGAATTCGGGTTGCCATTCCGCTGAAGAATGTGGATGCGCGCGTTTTCGAAGGGCAGGACTGGATCGTGGACCGGTTTCCCCGCGACATGACGGCAGAGGCGAGCCACACGGCGCTGTACGATTTTCTAGTCGCGCCGATGGATGGGAAGAAGAGGGTGATTCTGGGAACATCCGGCGACCCTCACCCGGCGCTTCGCGCCACCCTCTCCCAGGGGGAGAGGGATCTTGATTCAGGCGCCCTCTCCCCCCTGGAGAGGATTGTGGATGCCCGGGCAGAAGAGGGGATGAACCGGGATCTCGATTCAGGCACCCTCTCCCCCCGGGAGAGGGTGGCCGAAGGCCGGGTGAGGGTCACCGGACTCAACTCCAGCCAACAAGAAGCCATTGACCGAGCGGTGAACTGCGAGGTCTTTCACCTGATCTGGGGTCCGCCGGGCACCGGAAAGACGAAGGTCATTCCCGAAATCGTGCACCGCATCGGCGGTCCGGTCCTGCTGGGCGCTTTCACCAATACCGCCGTGGATAAGATGCTCGTCGCGCTGCTCGAGCATGATCCAGCCGTCCGCTTCCTTCGCGTTGGGCGCGCATGTGATTCTCCCGAGGTTGTTGCCAAGCTCTCGAACGATCCCGCTGAGTGCTTCACCGAAGACCTCGCCATGAAATACGGAACCGTTCGGGCCGTCAAAGACGCGCTTCAACACGCGCGAATCGTCGCGGCCACTGCGCATCGTGCCTGCACGATCCCATATCTGCGGACCCGGGGTTTCGAAATGGCCGTAGTGGATGAGGCTGGCCAGCTTACCGAGCCGCTCACGCTCGGCCTGATACTGCGCGCGCGCCGCTTCGTTCTCATTGGTGACGACCGTCAACTTCCACCCGTCGTTCGCACCGGGCGTCTCGCGCACTCCATGTTTGAGCGGCTCAAAAAGGACGGCCAGTCCATCACGCTGCTCGACACTCAATACCGGATGCACCCCCAGATTATGGACGTCTCCAATCGTCTGTTCTATGAGGGACGACTTCGAGCCGGGATCAGCGAGCTTGAGCGTACGCCTCCGGACGGCCTGCCTGTTGTATTCATACCCGTCGAGAGCCAACGCGACGGGCGGTCGAATCGCGACGAGGCAGAAATTGTTGTCGAGATCATTCGATCATTTATTCGCGATTCAGGTGTTCGTCCCGAATCGATCGGAGTTGTTTCGCCGTTTCGAGCACAAGTCGTCCTCCTGCGTCAAATGCTGGGCAGTACCGGCGTGACTGTCGACACCGTAGAGAGATTTCAGGGTGGCGAACGCGATGTCATGATTCTGTCGTTCGTGCGTTCTCGTGGAACCGGTTTCGTGTTCGACGACCGGCGTTTGAATGTCGCCATCACCCGTGCCCGCCGGAAGCTCGTCCTGGTGGCTCATCCGCAGTTGTTCCAGAAATCCAGATACGCATGGATCTGCACGTTTACCGAAACTCTCAAGACCGCTGGCACGACCTGAGGTCCGCAGCACGCGAACTGGGATCGATCCTCGCGATCAATGCGGTGACTTTTCAAGAGCTGGTGGAGCGCGTTACTCCCGATGTGAAAGCCGCTTCCCCGGGGCAGTGCCTGGTGCTGATTCAGGAGGCGATTAATCGAACTGCCAATTTTGCGGACGAGGACCCTCACCCGGCGCTTCGCGCCACCCTCTCCCAGGGGGAGAGGGATCTCGATTCAGGCGCCCTCCCTGGGTCTACGTGGAATTGTTCGCGACCATCGACCTTCCAGGGGGAGAGGGATCTCGATTCAGGCGCCCTCTCCCTCCAGGAGAGGGTGGCCGAAGGCCGGGTGAGGGTCTCGGTCCCCAAAATTCCGGGCCTGACCCGGTATGCGTACGATGCCATTACTGAGCTGAAGGGCGCGCGGGTTCGCCCGTTCGATCTCCGAGGGGCTGGCGCGGCGCTGCTTGGGGACGTATTTGAAAAGTACGATGAGGGGCTTCGCGAGAGCGGACTTGTTGACCCTCAGGATCACCGTCTGCTCGCAGCATCAAGAGTTATTGAAAGGGCGGTGCCGTGGCTCCAGAAATTTAGCCGCGTCGTTCTCCATGCTTTGTATGATCTGACGGAAGCCGAGTTCCACTTCGTGCGATCTCTTATCGAGGCCCTGCCGGACGGTGGAGTGGTCGTGCTCTTTAACACAACGGCGAACGTCAAACCCACTCAGTTCGCGGAGTGGACGTGGCAGCGATTCGTTCGGGACGAATCCCTTGCCGACAAAACTTTCCCCGAATTCTGCCGTTCCTCGGGCAAGAGCCGGCATGTGCTGGAGAGGCTCTTCAATTTCCAAACCGGTGAGCCTCTTCCACTCGACGATTCGTTGCGGATCGTCGAAGCGGCCGGCCGCTATAAGGAAATCGAAAGGATCAGCGGAGATATTTCGGATTTACTCGTATCCGGCGCGAGTCCCAACGAAATTGCAGTGGTTGTTCGTCACATTGAGAGCTACGGCGAGATGCTCGAGGACGTCCTTTCCCGTTATGGCATTCCGCACAGTTTTGAAACCGGCATACCCCTGTTACGAATTCCGTTTATCAAATACTGGCTTGCGCTTCTCGATCTCGTGACCAGCGAACGATCGCGTGAAGCGCTGGCACGCGTGATGTCGAGCGCCTATTATGAGCCGCGGCTGTCGCCTCGCGCGGACGTGGAGAGAGCCCTGGCGGCCCTCGGTTATATCGATCGCCATCATCTTTCGGCATCGGCTCTGGCACGGCGCAGGGGCTCGCCGTTGAGCGCGGAGCTGGAACGCTTCGAATTGTGGATGGATGAGATGGAAGGCTCGACGGATACCGTCGCTGGTTTTCTGTCTCGGCTTCAGACGAGGGCCACCCTCCCTGACCGCGATCGCCAGGCCTGGCGCTCACTTGTGGACGAACTCGAAGGCGTGAGCGTGCTCCCTCTGGGAGAGGGTGGCCGAGGGCCGTGTGAGGGTCTCCCGTTTGCCAAGTTCCGAAAAATCGCTTCCGATATCGCCGGCCTCTACACGATCGATCGCTCAAACGCGACGCCCCTCCCTCCCGGCCTTCCCCGCGTCCGCATTATGACCCCACGCACGCTGGGTTATCGCGGTTACAAGTGGATTTTCGCGCCCGGCCTTGCCGATGGCGAGTTTCCAGCGCGCTCTTCCTCGAATCCGTTGCTTCCGGATGACACCATCGACGCGATCAATTTACGGATCCGGCCGAGGCGGATGATGACCTCGCGGGATCGGAATAGGCGTGAGCCTTTGTACCTTTTTATGATTCTTGATTCGGCGGCCGAGCGCGTGACCTTGACGTATCCCGGAAGCACGATGGAAGGAGAAACGATCCATCCATCGGTCTATATTGGGGAGATTGCGAGACATTATGCGGAGTCGCCCATATTGAGGCCCTCACCCGGCCCTTCGGGCCTCCGTCTCCCCAGGGAAAAGGGAGAGTGGCTAAGTCGGGTCGCGGATGAGTGGCGCGGTGGCTCATTGGCGGACGATCGCGCGCGCGAGTTTCTCGGAGACGACATTGCCGCCCGGGCGGACCTGGAGAGAAAGGGTTTCTCTCGCGCTCAAGTTGGGAGGGCTGTGCCGTCGCTGGATGGCGTATGGCATCCGAACCAGTTGAACTCGCTCAGCTCGTGTCCATTTGTGTTCTTAGCCAGGCACCGGTTGAAGCTGCGCGCATGCGAAGCACCTGATTTTGAAGTGCCGGCTTCCGAAATCGGGATACTCGCGCACAGCATCCTCCGCGACTTTTACAATCAGCCGGTTCCTGCGTCGATCGCGGAAGCGCGAACGCGGATGAATGAAGTCATTATGAGATGCTTGTCCGCGGTGGACGTCGATGGGCAGGGTCCGTACTCCGTTTTCGATCCTTCGCTTTGGAAGATCCGGCGGCGGCAGCTTGTTTCCGTTTTGAATGAATACGTCAATTTCGCCGTTCGTGACGCGCGGGATGGTTTTCAAACTCAGCCTGAGTACTTGGACTCTCCGTTACCTCCGGCCAAACTCGGTGAGGTGCGGCTTGCCGGGAAACCGGATCACGTCGCGGTACATCGTGTAGGCGGGCGAATCCATGCGATTCGCATTGATGACTTCAAGTACTCGGCAGCGTCTGGCTCCACGGCGAGGCAGTTGAAGCAGTCGTTTCAGATTCCGGTCTACGCATATCTGGCGGTTGAGGCGCTCGGCGCCGAGCCTGGCGTGCGTATTGACGGCCGGTACCTGCTGTTGCGCTCACCGGGCAATCCCGTCGTTTCAAGTTCAATCGACGAAATGGTCCTTGATGAAGTGCGGGCGCGGATCGACGGTCTGCTACAGAAGGTGCACGACGGCCGGCTGCAGCCTGATCCGGCGGATAAGCAAGATTGTGTGGACTGCGAATACCGTCGATTGTGCCGGTTTTACGGCGGCTAAGAACTTCGCCAATGCACAAAGATGAGTTTTGACAAGAACACCGTCGTTTTGGCCAGTGCCGGTACGGGGAAAACCCGGAAGCTCGTCGAAGTGTATCTCGAGCTGCTCGAAGCAGGCGCGGATCCTCTTCGCATTGTGGCCATGACGTTTACAGAGAAAGCGGCGGCCGAGATGCGCGATCGGATCCGCACCTCGCTTTACGCAAAGCAGAACCGATGGATGAAGACCATTGCGCTTCTTCCCGCCGCTCCGATTTCCACCATCCACGGTTTCTGCGGCATCCTGCTTCGTGAGCACGGACTCGAGCTCGGTATTGATCCTTCATTCTCGATTCTCGATGAACAGCGGAGTCTGGATCTCGCGCGCGAGGCGGCACGCGAGACGATCCGTCAGGAAATCCGATCTGGCAATGAGCAGATCGAACGGCTGTTTGGCGATTTCGGTCTAGACCATCTGGTCGAGACAATGGTTTCTGCCGGCTATTGGCTTAACAGCCTCGGCTTCGACGTCCAATGGTTGGAGGCGCGCGCCGAAGATCAACGCCGCACGGCCGCTGCCATCGAACAGGATCTCGCGGACCAGATACAAAAATATGGCGGCGATTTCGAGAAGATCGGCGAGATGGCCGATGAGCTGGACGCCAGGAAAGCGAGGCATCCTCTCCGCAAGCGGGATGATCCCGGCGCTTTGCTCGCGAGAATCGGTCAAATTGCCGGCGTTGCGGATGCCCAACACCTGTCCCGGCTCATTGGACTTTCCGCCGAACGGTTTCGTTCGAAGAAAAGGACTCTCAATGCGATGGATTTCGACGATCTCCTGATCGGCACTCGCGACCTGCTCAAGCACCACAGCGCAATTCGACAGCGCTACAAGACTCACTTTCAGGCCCTACTCATCGACGAATTCCAGGACACAGACGAGGTGCAAGCCGAGATCATCTCGCTGCTTGCCGAAGATTTGGAGACGGCCGGCCGCTTTGCTCCACGGAAGTTGATGATCGTCGGCGATCCTAAACAATCGATCTACCGTTTCCGGCGCGCGCGCGTGACGGTCTTTTTTCGGATGGTTCAACGGATCCTGGCTGAAGGCGGCGTGATCGAGCACCTTCAGGACAATTACCGCTCTGCGCCGCCGATCGCGGAGTTTGCGAATCGGCTGTCGCAAAGGATGATGGACGGCCGCGGGAAGGCCGATATCCGGAATGAGACCGTCGATCTCTCCTATCGAATTGGCTTCAAAGAAGCGGATCTTCTCAAACCGAAATCGGATTCCTCATACCTGGGCATCACCTATATCGCCGCCGAATCCGGTGCGAGAGCGCTACAGGGTCGCGAGATGGAGGCCGAAGCCGTCGCACGTTTATTGAAACAATGGAAGTCGTCGGAAACGATACGCTCGTGGAAGGAAGTCGCCGTGCTCTTGCGGGCGATGACCAATGTGGAAATCTATCTGAGCGCGCTGGAATCGCACGACATTCCGGTGTACGTCGTGCAAGGAGCGGCATTCTATCAGAAGTCTGAAGTGTCGGATCTGATCGCCTTCCTGGAGCTGGTTCTCCACCCGGAGGATGACCTGCTACGCGCGACGGTCCTTACCTCTTCGCTTGTGGGGGTGACTTTCAACGAGCTCGTTGCCGCGCCCTACACGGGCGCGCGCGGGCATGAAGCCCGCGGCTACGAGCAGATCCTGGCGTATTGGGTCGGAAGAAGGGATACGGCCACTGCAGCTGAGATCCTTCAGGATGTGATTCGGAAAACCAACTTTGATGTCGTCATGATGGCCCAGAGAAACGGCCGTCAACGCGTGGCCAACATCGGAAAGTTGATCGAAATCACGCGCGAGCTTGCGCGGCAGGGCACCACGGCGCTGGACGACGTCGTTCGTTATCTGCACGAGCGCGCTCACGACGCGAGCGTCCGCGAGCCGGAAGCGCAGACTCTTGGCCAGGAAGACGAGGTGGTGCGCGTCCTTACGGTGCACCAGGCCAAAGGGCTCGAATTCGACATCGTGATCATTCCGGATCTGGCAGCCAGGACCGGCCGAGGTGCTAACGGCCGAACTTTTTTCAGTGATCGATGGGGGATTCTCGCTGGCGCCGCCTATGGTCTGCACCGAAAGCCGCTGCCGCACGCATTGATTCTCGAAGCGAGGGAATTGGAAGACGATCAGCAATACGAAGAAGAAAAACGGCTGCTTTATGTGGCCGTCACTCGCGCTCGCAAAATGCTAGTGCTGGGCGAGGGCTTTTCGCGGCAGAGCGGTCCGTGGTTGCAATGGGTGTCCCAGGTTTTCGAAAACGCGCAGCCGGATGCGATCGAAAAGGCGCGCGAAGGCAGGGCACAGACGGTAAAGTTCAAAGGTTTCTCGGTGAAGCTGGTTCCTGCATCTCAACTGAATGTTCCCGAGCAACTGGAATTCAGCACAGGCTCGATTTTGATTGGCGAGCCGGAGATTCCCCTGGTCCGAACGCCCCGCGTGATTTCGAGTATCGAAATGACGCCCTCCGATCTGTTATCGCTCGACGGATGCTTTCGATATTTTCAGTGGACGCGCCTGCTCGGAATGTCCGAGCCGGGAAGGGAACCGACAGGCGACACGCAAAAGATGCGCCTTGGATCGGTCGCCCACAAAATGCTGGAGAGCGGCGTTGCGCCCACGTTCGCCGCACTGGCCTCGGCGGGGCTTGAGGACCTGGGCCTGGTGTTCGAATCTTCCGACTGGCGGGATTTGGCGTCAGCATCCCCCGAACGCGAGATGCCATTTATCATGCACCTCCGCGTCGATGAAAGAGATTGTTGGATCCGCGGCCGGATGGACGCCGTCGTTCCAGGCGATGTGCCGCGAGTTGTCGACTATAAGTACGCGACATGGCGTGAAGGCGTCGTAGCGAATTATGAGATCCAGATGACGGCGTACTGCCTTGCATTGATGAAGGCCTTTGGGACGCGAAGCGCAGTCGGCGAGCTTTGGTATTTGAAATCGCCGATGAAGATCGTTCGGCGTGAATACACCTTTGCCGAAGCGGAAGAGCGTCTGCGCACCCTAATGTCAAACTATCGGATGGCAATTGAAAAGAATGATTGGCCAGCCGCCGAGCGTGCATACTGTGACCGCGTCGAGTGCGGATTCCGGGCGCGATGCTGGCCTTTGTGAGAAAAATGGGGACGTAGCCCTATGTCCCCATTTTTTCATTTTTGGAAACTCCAAAAAATGGGGACATAGGGCTACGTCCCCATTTTTCATTCCATGTCCAGCTTGCTCACATCTCTGCTGTTCGCAGTGTTGGTTGTGACAACCCCCTTTACGTTTATCCTCAACATCATGCTGCAGCTCCCCAAGCCTTTGGCGCTTTCCCATCGTCGATGGCCGGTCATAATGGACTACGCTTTGATCGGCGCGATTACTGCCTACATTACTGTTTTCATTCGAAGCGCGTACTTTGTTCGTGGCTCCAATCCTTCGGCCGTGATGATGCAATTCGTGATAGCCGGCCTCGCCTATATTTTCGGGTTGGTTTTGATTCTGAGGCAATTCTGCGGAGTGTATCCGGAATATATCGTGACAACAGGGAGAACCGGGCTTTCGATCCGCAAGACCGTTTATCGCAACATCACGGACGTGGAGGAAGTCTCGCGCCAGGGCCGTGAAGCGCGTCTGCGCGTGATTACCACGTACGGTTCGGCAATTCCATTCACGCTTCCCACCCGGTCCGTTTCGATCTTCTATGAAAAGCTGAAGCCACAACCATAGTTGGTCGCAGGGCAATTCGTGGTGACGAAGATTTGGTTTTCCCCCAAATGTCGGTGTGTACGGCACCTTTTTATAGCTATTATCTAACTGAATGGAACACATCATCCGCCAATACAAGCTTGAGCAGGGTGCGCTCGAAGTTCAGTACATTGAGGAGTGTTTCACAGAGTTCAAGGGAAAGAAGACCGCCGAAGAGATCATCGGCCGTTTGAAAGACCGCGAGCATCTGATCCTTTTGTCGATGGCGCCATCGGGCGACGATGATGGCGTTCTGATCCCGGTTGCTTACAAAATCGGTCATGAACTGAGAGCGCAAGAAACGAACCTTAAGCTTTCCGATCTCGTGGGCCAGGTGCGCGACGTTGTCGAGTTCGAGAACAGAAAGATCTTTTATAGCTGGATTGGAGGAACGCGCACGGAGTGGCGCGGCCAGGGGCGCTATCGTGCGCTGACGGAACAGCAGGAAGAGTGGGCGCACGCGCACGGGTACCACGAACTGGTCGTCAAAACGAAGAACAGGTTCTATGGAATGCGCGCGACCCTGGACCACCTCAATTTCGATGTCATCAAATTCCAGAGACACCTGAGAGACAACCGCGAATCGAAAGTCTATCTGAGCAAGAAGATTGCGGCCGAAGTTCTGGGGCAGCATCAGACAAGCCGGTCTGTAGTGGAAGCGGCGTAGGGCAGCGCCGGCTCACAGAGAGTTCTCCGCGAGGATGAATTGCTTCACCGGGTGGCCTTCGATGAGATGTTCTTGAATAATGCGCTCGAGCACTTCCGGCGTGACGGAGTGGTACCACGTTCCATCGGGATAGACGACCGCAATGGGACCCTGTTGGCAAATGCGCAGGCAATTTGCTTTCGTGCGGTAAACGGCGTTGTCCGCTTTTGTCAATCCGAGTTCTTCGAGCCGCTTCTTCAAGTACTCCCACGATGCCAGGCCTTCTTCCTTTGGCGCGCATACGGGTTTCGTTTGATCCGCGCACAAGAAAATGTGCCGCCGCACATTTCGAATCTTGAGTTGTTCGACAAGCTTTGCCAGCCGCTCGGCCGAATCGGGTGTCAGTTGCATGCCGTCTAATCCTTTGCTTTAGTCTGGTCCGCAACTGCCTGCGCGGCGCGTTCCACAGCCGCCGGGTCGCCGAGATAAAAATTCCGAATGGGCGTTAGATCATCGTGAAGCTCGTAGACCAGGGCGATGCCTGTCGGAATATTCAGGCCCACGATTTTCTCGTCCGAGATCTTATCCAAATGCTTGACCAATGCCCGCAGGCTGTTTCCATGGGATGCGATCAGGACGCGCCGGCCGGTTCGAATAGCCGGAGCGATCGTTTGGTTCCAGTAGGGCAGGACCCGATCGACGGTATTCTTAAGGCACTCCGTTAAAGGGATCTCGTTTGGAGAGAGTTCTCTGTAACGAGGATCGTGATACGGCGCGCGTGGATCGTCAGGAGCGAGCGCTGGAGGCTGGATGTCGTAACTGCGGCGCCATAGTTTCACCTGCTCCTCACCGTGGCGCTCGACTGTCTCGCGTTTGTTCAGGCCCTGGAGGGCGCCATAGTGTCGTTCGTTAAGACGCCATGACTTGAAGACGGGGAGCCACATCAAATCCATTTCGTCCAGCGCAAGCCACAACGTTCGAATAGCCCGCTTCAGGACCGATGTATATGCGACGTCGAAAACGTACCCATCACGGAGCATCTGGCTTCCGGCCGCTCGGGCTTCATTGATGCCTTTGGGGCTCAGATCGACATCGGTCCAACCGGTGAACCGATTTTCCTTATTCCAAATGCTTTCGCCGTGCCGCAGTAGAACCAGTATTTTCACACCAGATCTCCCGGCTCAGGTTAACTCAGGCTTGCTGGGATGCGCTGAAAAAAGTTCTTCGGCCACGAATTGCGCGAATTACAGCAATAGGCCATGCGTGTAATTCGCGCAATTCGCGGCTAAATTCTTCTCTTCATTACGGCGCTTTCGCTATTCCTTCTCGTTCGCCGTCGAAACTATAGCTTGACGTTGGGGAATCGAGCGGAGCGCTGGAAAGCCCCTGCGCGGTGCTGCGTAGTGTGGCCCGGATATTTTCTACGCCAAGGGTATTATTCTGGATCATCCGAGCGACGATACCGGCCACGTGCGGCGAAGCCATGCTCGTACCGGACAGGCGGATCGTGCCGCCGCCGAGTCTGGTGGAAAGAATGCCGACGGAGGAGATGAAGCAAGTCTTAGTGATGTTTTCCTGATCTTCACCGGGTCCGGAGATCGTCACACCCTGGCGACCAACGGTGCTTTCGAGCACTTGGTACGCGCCGTCGGTGGTGAAGTACGACGCAGTGTCAGCTTTGATCACACCGGAGAACCGTCTACACGCATTGGTCCCGTCAGCAGCAGTTGTGGCGGCCACGGCCAAGACTTCGGGATAGGACGCAGGGACCATGTCTTTGACTTCCTTTGAAGCGCTGTTTCCGGCCGCGACAACCACCGTAATACCGGCGTCGTACAGGTTCCTTACTGCCGTGCGGAGTGTAGGATTGTCATTCACGGATCCATCTCGCCCGAGACTCATATTGACGACGCGAATTGGTGGCGTAGCTATGGCGGCATGCGCTAAAACGAATTCGAGACCTGCGATGATATCCGAGTCAAATCCACTTCCTGTTGAGTCGAGCACCTTCACACAATACAGTGTTGCTGCCGGCGCAACACCAACCACATCTATCGAGTTGTCAAGTGCCGCGACGATCCCGGAGACGTGAGTTCCATGGCCGTTGTCGTCCTGGCAAGACGTTCCGTATATGTTGAACCTGAGCGAAGAGGGCGTAAGGTCCGCATTGGCCAAATCAATGCCCGTGTCCACGATGGCAACACCGACATCTTTTCCATTGGATGCGCTCGTGGGCACTCCAACGCGTTTGACTCCTTGGGGAATGACTTGACCCGTGCTTGTGGTCCCGGATGTCGAACCCTTTCGGTTGATGCGGATACTAGTGGTGGCGCCTTGAATGGCGTGAACGTCGCGATCGGGAACGATATTCAAAACCGACGGCTCACGCCCTAGCGCTGCCAGCACGTTTGGAGTCGCGGCTGTAATAGCCACGGCATCCACGGTCGAGTAATTGAACCGCAATTTCCCTCCGGCGCGCTGGACAGCGTTGGCTCTTTCACCCTGTGGCGTTCCCTGGCGGAACGTCACAATATGTTTGCTGTCATCCCGTCCGGGCGCCTGGGCCTGGGCAACCGCTGAAAAGGCCAAAATGGCCATGAGTGCAAAACGAATCATTTACAAAGCCTCCCTGCTCTCAAGATGGACAATCCTTGAAGGTAGAACCTGGACATGCCCCTGTCTACGGGAAATCGGGTAGGATCGCCGCGCAGACAATAACCCTTTATCGGACCATGGAATAGACCTGATCTGACCCGTATCCGTCCTAAAAGCGCATCATGGAGCATTTACGATTCGTGCATGCGGCGGACCTTCATCTGGATAGTCCGTTTCGAGGCCCTGCTGACGCGAGGCTAGCGCTGAAGGACCGGTTGCAATCGGCAACGCTTGGGGCGTTGGAAAGAGTAGTTGGGCACACGATTGGGGCCAAAGCGGATTTCCTGATTATTGCCGGGGACCTTTATGACTCGAAAGATCGGAGCCTGCGGGCGCTCGTGGCGTTTCGAAAGCAGATGGAACGGTTGGCCGATCGGAATATTCCGGTCTTCATCGTCCACGGAAATCATGATCCGCTCAACGGTTGGGGAAGCAGCTTTCAGCTTCCCGCCAACGTTAGGACTTTTGGGAGCCGGACCGACACGGAACCTTTCCTAAGGTTTGGGCGTGAAGTTGCGCAAATAGTGGGCGTTAGTTACACCCGTGAGCGCGTGACGGACAATCTGGCGTCGTCTTTCACGGCGGCTCCCGATGCGCCGTATTCGATTGCTGTCTTGCACGCCAACATTGGGCATCAGGCCGGCCACGCCGATTATGCGCCCGCCACAGTCGACGATCTGGTTACCGCGGGATTCAACTACTGGGCCCTGGGGCACGTGCACACGCGGTCGATACTTGCAAAAGAACCAGCCATGGTTGTTTATCCCGGAAACACGCAGGGACGCAATCCGCGGGAAAGCGGTCCGCGGGGCTGCTATCAGGTCGACGTGGACACACACGGGCGGGCGCATCTTGAGTTTGTGGATACGAGCGTCGTGCGATGGGCTCATATCGAGCTGTCCATTCGCGATTGTGCCGGTATGGATCAACTCGTCGATTCGATGCTCCGCGAGGCACGAAATGCGTCGGCCGGGTTTGATGGTCCCACGGTTGTCCGCTGCACGATTCGAGGAAACGGTGTCCTGCACCGTGACCTTCAGCGCGATGAAATGAACGAAGAATTGTGCGAGGTACTGCAGTCGGTCGTTGTGGCCGAATCGGTGCGCATCGCAACAGGGCCGGAATTGGACCTGGAATCGCTCGCACGCACGGAGACCATGGTGAGCGAATTTCTCAAGGTCGCGGAACGCGCGCTTGAAGAGCCGGAATTGCGCCAAAGGCTGGCCGACAGCCTTACGGCTTTGTTCCGTCGCCGAGATATGCCGGCGCTCGATGATGGGCGCCTGCGTGAGTGGATCGCCAGGGCATCGGCCTTGGGCGTGGATCTATTACTGGACTCGTAGCTGTAGCGGCGCTCTATGAGCGCCGCAATCTTTGGGCTGGGACACTGTCGGCGGTCATAGACCGCCGCTACAGAAGAGCAATCATGAAAATTGAAAACATGCATATTGATGGCTTTGGGGTCTGGTACGACAAGACGTGGGGGCCGCTCGAGCCGGGCTTAAATGTCTTTCACGGCCCGAACGAGACCGGCAAGAGCACTCTCATGGTGTTCATTCGCTCCATGTTGTTCGGGTTCGAAAAACGCGGAAGCACGCGGCGGTACGAGCCATTGAAAGGGGGAGTGCATGGTGGGTGGCTGGACTTGATCGTTGGCGATACCCGGCTTCGGGTCGAGCGCAAGCCCGGACGGCATGTGCGCGGCACAGTCACCGTTTATGCGGGGGACGCGGCAAGCGACGAGACGGCGTTGGAACGGCTCCTCAGCGGCACCACGAAGACGCTTTACCACAATGTTTTTGCCTTTGGCCTCGAAGAGCTCGAGCAGTTCCACACGCTTCAGGAAAATGAGATTGCCACGCACATCTCCGGCGCCGGTCTTGGCATCGGCGCTTCGCGGTGGGCCAGCGTCCAAAAGGACCTTGAAGACCGGCAGGGGGCTCTGTTTCTCCCGCGCGGTCAGAACAGCACAATCAATGTCGCGTTTAAGGAGCTTGAAGCCGTTCGCGACGATCTAGAACGGACCGAACATCAGCCCCAGGACTATCTGGCAGCTCATGAAGCCCGTATACGGTTGGCCGTGGAGCTTTCGCTTCTCGAGGACTCGGTTGCGGAAGTCAGTCGAAGGATCGAGCACTACGCCAAACGCGTGAAGGCACGGCCGCATCTGGAGCGGCGAGGCAATATTGAGACCAAGCTGCGGGAGCTGCACGCCGTCGATCGGTTCCCGGAGGGTGGGGTTGAACGCCTCAATCTCTTATTGAGCCAACACCGCGTGCTTACAGAAGAGCGTAAGAAAAATGAAAGTGAAGCCGAAGCCCTCCGTCTGAGGCGTCTGCAAATGCGCGTGGATCCGCAGGAGTGGGAGCGCCGCGCTCAAGTTCTGGAGTCTCTCCGGAATCTGCTACCTCAGATCGATGCCACCAGGCGTGTATACACAGCCGGAATTGCACGGCGCGACGCCATAGGCCAGGAAAGAAACACCCTGCTTCGATCGTTGGCCGTTACGACGCCGCCATCACGGCTAGCCTTCTTTCTATTCGTCGGCCTGCTCTGGTTTGGCCTTACCGGGCTTGCTTTCGCCGGTCATGAAGACGTTGCCGCGCTTTTGGGTACGGTCTCGATCGCCGCGGTGTTCTGGTACCGGAAACGCACGCAACGGACGGCGGCTCTCGAAGAGCAAATTGCTGCATGCTCGGCGCGGCTCAAAGCGTGTGAAAGCGAGCTTCGGACAACCGAAAGTGAAGCTCGCCAGATCGAATCCGAGAGTCGAATGCTCACGGGCCGGGCCGAAGTCACTCCGGACGACATTGACCAGCGCGCGGCCGAACTCACTCGACTGTCGAAATTGAGTGACGAGGCTCGAAGCCTGGATGACGCTTTGGCGCGCGGGGAAACCGATCTTCAACGAATTCTGCATCAGATCGAGGACTCGGAAAAAAACATCGCGGCCCTGTTAAGTGAGGCTTCCGCCGCCAATGAGCAGGAGTTTCTCGAATACGCCGAGGTCTACAAACAGCGCCAGCAACTCCAACATGAGCTTGAAAAGATTCCGGCGGATGTACCTGAGTCGGGGATGTTGTTTGATGTGCGGGCCGATGAAGAGGCCAAATTCGAGACCGCTCAACGTGAGCTGGCCGAACTTGAACAGCGCCTCGTCCAGGTCCGGCACGAAACCGGCCGCGTGGAAGAGCGGATTACGATGATGGAGAAAAGTGAAGAGCGTTCGCGCGCCCTCTCCCGGCAGGAAACGATTTTGGCGCGAATCGACGAAGCGGCCGAGCAGTGGGCCGTGTTGACTCTATGCCGCGCCATGCTCGATGAGACGCGAAGAATCTACGAGACCGAGCGCCAACCTGAAGTGCTCCGCCAGGCCTCGTCCTTCTTCAGTGTCATGACCGAAGGCCGGTATACTCGAGTGATCGCTCCGCTCGATGGCGGCGAAATCCAGGTGGAACGTCCCGACGGCGCCCGGTTCTCTCCTCAGTTGCTCAGCCGCGGCACAACCGAACAGCTTTATCTTTCGATGCGCCTCGCCCTGGTGCGCGAATACGCCAATCATGTCGACCCATTGCCTGTGGTCTTCGATGACATCTTCGTCAACTTCGACCCCGACCGCAGCCGCACCTCCTTTAAAGCCATCCGCGATCTCTGCACTACTCATCAAGTGATGCTCTTCACTTGCCATCCGCACCTGGTCCGTCAGGTCGAGGAAATTGTTCCCGAGGCCAAGGTGTTTGCGTTGTGACCTTGAACTGAACCGCTGCGTTGAAGAAGTAATTGTGCCTTCAACGGGCGTGTTTCCACTACAATTTAGGCCGGAAAAAATTTCGGATTGCAGATTGCCGATTTAGGGAACCGGCCATTCGAGCAGTTCCTCAAAATCCGAAATTCGCAATCCGAATCCGAAATCCCAAGTCGATCCCGACCTTATTTATGGAAACCAGAAACATCCACGACCTCGTCCGTTTTTCGGATGACAAGATGCAGAAGATACCATTGTTCGACTCGACGACGTACTTCTGCGATCTCTATTGCCTGAAACCTGGGCAAGATCAGCGGATTCACGCTCATGCGGAATCGGACAAGATCTACTTTGTTCTTCGAGGCAGAGGATCGTTCCACATTGCAGGCGAAGAGAAGGAACTTGCTTCGGGCCAGGCCGTCATCGCAAGGCCAGGCCAGGAACATGGCGTGAGGAATGGCGCAGCCGAGGATTTGGTAATACTCGTCTTTATGACACCGCGTCCGTAACGGGAAGGAGAGGGACAATGGGGCGAAACGCGCAACTGATTCGGCAGTGGGCCATTCTCAAGCAGATTGAAACCACGCGCTGGACCACGATATTGGATTTGGCCGAGCACCATGTGGTCTCTACGAAGACCATCCGCCGCGATCTTGCGGCGCTCATGGAGGCCGGCTTCCCGCTCTATGACGAGCGTTACGACGGAAAAGTGTACTGGCGCCTGAACGACGAATACAAAGGGCTTCCGTTGGCCAGCCTTTCGCTTTCGGAGGCTGCTGCGCTTTATTTCAGTAAGAAGCTTGTCATCAATCTCGCCGCCCCTCCGTTTTCGAGCGACATGGCTTCAGCCTTTAAAAAGATTGAAAGCGCACTTCCGGCGAAGAACATCCAGTTTCTCGACAGTCTCGACTCGATGATCAGCGTCCGGGCAGACGCACCGAAAGAACTGGAGCAGCACAAGCAGACGATTCGAGTTTTGATGGAAGCGATCGGTGAGGAAGTGCGCGTCAAGATGCAGTATTTCTCGGTCCACAGCCAGCAGAAGAAAACGTACATCATTGATCCGTATCGATTGATGTACTTTCGCGGTGGAATCTACCTGTTCGCATTCGTCGAGGAGTACCAGCAGATTCGGACCTTCGCTGTGGAACGTATTGAGACCATCGAGAAACTTCGAGATTCTTTCGAAAAGCCACCCGACTTTTCCGTGGAGAGCTACCTGGAGTCTGCATTCGGCCTCGTGAAGGAAGAACCGTTCGACGTCAAGATCATCTTTAGTAAGGAAATTGCCGAGTATGTGAGGTCGCGGGTTTGGCATCCGTCGCAGCAAGTCCGGGAGATCGGCGACGGGCGGATCCGCATGAAGATGCACGTCGGCGGCGAGTTCGAACTGGGTTCGTGGATCCTCAGCTTTGGGTCTTCGGCCGTCGTCGTCTCGCCGGATCGGCTTCGCCGCCGGGTCGAAGCCGAATTGGCCCGTGCGCTCGACAACTATCGGGTCGAGGTCACCGTCGCTCCAACACGAAAGGCCAAGAAGATCGAATCAAGGAAGGCGGCTGCCGCGGCGGTACGGCGAAGTTGAAATTTTTCTTATGTCCTTACTCAAATCTCTGCTCAACTCCAAGCGCTTCCTCCTGAACGTGGAAATGTGTCCGCCACGGATGGATCTGCCCCTGGAACAGAGTATCGAGGCGTGGATCGACAGCAATTATTTGATGCGGAAAGTGACGTCGCTGGGGCGGTTCGTCTTCATGACGGACGGCGCGATCGGCCGGCGCGAGGAGCCGAACCTTCGTCACGTGACGATCAATCTCGGGTCGGAAGCGGAACGCTCGCGGATCATTCCGATCCTGACGACGAAACACTCGCTCCAATACTGCCTGGAATTCGCCAAGCGATCCTACCTGCTTGGGTTTACGTCCCTTGTCGTTCTAGGCGGTGACAAGAGCGACGATACGCCGCGCTGCGTGGAGCATGCCTATGAATTGCGGCGGCTGATCCGGCAGGCGGTCCCGGGAATGACTCTGGGGGGCTGGGCCAGCCCGCATGGCGGCCGCAGACAGGTCGAATTCCTGCTTCATCCGGAATATTCGGCGGATTTCTATATGGCGCAGATCGTTTCACATTACCAGAGCCAATCCATCGATGAATTCCTGAATGAAACCGTGCGTTTGGGCGTCAAGATCCCCGGAATTTTCGGCGTCTTCTATTATCGGAGCGCTAATGCCAACACACTCGCCCTCCTATCGAAGTTCTTTCCAGTCCCGCTCGAGGGGCTAAAAAAAGATTTTGAGGTCAACCAAAGCCCCGACGAAATCTGTGCGTTGAGTGTTCACGCGCTATTCCAGCGGGGTCTCAAAAACGTGTACATCAGCAATCTTCCGACGGCGACCGGAGCCGAAAGGCTCAACCGTATGGAGGCCCGGGTCCAGGAAATGCTTGTGGTATCGTAGGGGACAGACCGATTTCGGATTTCGGATTTCGGGAACCTCCTTAGGTTCGCGTCTTTTAAATCCGCAATCCGAAATCCGCAATCCGAAATCCCGTTTCATCCATGTGGTACGAGAACATCCTAGAAGTAATCGGCAACACTCCGATGGTTCGGTTGAACCGCGTGGCGCGGGGCTTGCGCGCGACGCTTTTGGCGAAGCTCGAATACCTGAATCCGGGCGGGAGCGTGAAGGATCGTATCGGCATCACGATGCTCGAAGCGGCCGAGAACGCAGGCAAGATCAAGCCGGGCGGTACAGTCATTGAAGGGACTTCAGGCAACACCGGCATGGGCCTGGCGCTTGCGGCGACGATCAAGGGGTACCAATGCATCTTCACGATGCCGGACAAGATGAGCCAGGAGAAGATCGACTCGCTCCGGGCCCTGGGCGCGGAGGTCATCGTTACTCCGACTGAGGTTGACCATCATGATCCTCGCAGTTACCACTCCGTGGCTCTTCGTTTGAGCCGCGAGATTCCAAACAGCATTTACCCGAACCAGTACGAGAATCCCGCCAATACCCAGGCGCACTACGACACCACCGGCCCCGAGATCTGGCAGCAAACCGACGGCAAGGTGACGCACGTGGTGATCGGTGTCGGCACAGGCGGCACAATCACAGGCATTGCCCGCTTTCTGAAGGAGAAGAACCCAGGCATCCGTGTCATTGGCGTCGATCCGCAAGGTTCCATTTTTGCGGAGATGTTCAGAACCGGCGTCAAACCACAGATCCACCCTTACAAGGTTGAGGGCATCGGCCAGACCGAACTGCCGGGCAACGTGGACTTTTCTGTTATCGACGAGATTCACGCCGTTTCCGACAAGGATGCGTTCCTGCGGACAAGGCTGCTCGCGCGATTCGAAGGAATCTTTGCCGGAGGATCATCCGGCGCAGTGCTGCACGTCGCATTAAAGTGCGCGGAGAAACTGACCGAGAACGATATCGTCGTCATCCTCGTTGCGGATTCGGGAACCCGGTACCTCAGCAAGATTTACAACGACAACTGGATGCGGGAAAACCAATTTCTCGAGCCGCGCATTAGCTTGACCGTCGGCCAGGTCTTGCACGACAAGGTGCGGCGGACCGGACAACTCGTTGCGATCCCGCTCGGAGTTACGGTTGAAGAAGCCGTGAACCTCATGCGGGAACACGATATCTCCCAGGTTCCGATCATCGAAGGGGGTGAGGTGGTCGGCAGCATGAGCGAGACGGGAATACTCAACATTCTGGTTTCGGATCCGGTTGCCAAACGCAAGCCCGTCGCGGAGTACATGGAGAAGCCCTTCCCAGTCATCTCCGAAGGTGCATCTCTCACCGAACTGGCCCAGTCCATGGATAAGCAGACGCCTGCGATTTTGGTCAAACAGCCTTCTGGCTTCGACATCATCACGAAGTCGGACCTGATCTTTTTCCTTACACGGCAAAAGATATAAACACGGATTGCACGTCCTGAATTTCATGCGATGATTGTCGGCTTATGCCTGCAGAACCAAGCCCACTGTGCTTTCCAAATTGGAGTCTCATTCCGTTCATAACGATGTTGTTGTCCATTGCGATACTTCCCATGACCGTTTCGAACTGGTGGGACAGCAACAGGAACAAGACGATATTGAGCGTCATCGTGTCTTTGCCGGTGCTCGCCGTCGTCATGCCGTGCGACCCCAACCTACTGATGCACTCGCTCCTCGACTACGTCTCGTTTCTGACATTGCTTGGAGCCCTCTTCGTCATTTCCGGCGGGATCTATGTGAAAGGGGAGTTTGCGGGGACGCCCCTGGTGAATACGATTTTCCTGGCAGTGGGAGCGTTGCTAGCCAATATCATCGGCACGACAGGCGCTTCCATGCTGCTGATCCGGCCGTACATGCGCGCGAATCAGGCGAGGCAACGCAAGTCCCACCTGATCATTTTTTTCATATTCATGGTCGGCAACATCGGTGGACTGCTCACGCCTCTGGGCGATCCACCGCTATTCCTGGGATTCCTTCGTGGCGTGCCGTTCCACTGGACTCTTACTCTGATTCCACAGTGGGCACTTGCAGTAACTATTCTTCTGGTCGTCTTCAACATTTTCGATCAGTACGTTTTTGTCAAGGAAGACGTCGAAACGCCGGGCGCGCTTGCCGAAGACGTCCAGCCGCATCGGCGAATTCATGTTCAGGGCGGCATCAATGTTTTTTATCTGATGGGAGTTATGGGCGCAGCGATTCTGAGTGGATACTTTGGTTGGCCGAGGGGGATTCAGGAAAGCATCATGCTGACGATGGCCGTGTTCTCGTGGTACACGACCCCGCGTGCGGTTCACCATGCGAACCATTTCCACTTCCATCCGATCGCGGAGGTTGCCGCGCTGTTTCTGGGCATTTTCATTACGATGATTCCGGCTCTGGAGATTCTGCACGCCAGAGCCGTGTCGCTGGATTTGAAAGATCCGTGGCAGTTTTTCTGGATGTCCGGCGCCCTGTCGAGCTTTCTCGACAACGCTCCGACATACCTGACGTTCACCGCCATGGCCTCGGGTCTGGTCGGTGGCCGCGTCGACGATTTGAGCGCGCTATTGCGCTCTGGAGCCGGCGAGGCTTTGCTCGCTGCGGTTTCCTGCGGCTCGGTTTTCATGGGTGCAAATACCTACATTGGTAACGGTCCGAACTTCATGGTGAAGAGCATCGCCGAGCGTTCCGGCATCAAGATGCCGTCATTCGGCGGCTACATGTTGTATTCGGGGCTGATCCTGATCCCGTTGTTCCTCGTAATAACCTTTGTGTTTTTCTAGCCGCGAATTGGCGCGTAATTCGCGCAATTCGCGGCTCTTCTCTTTTGCCGGTATGCTATATTGTCGGCATTGATGAATGACGGCCCGATTTGCGAATCCACAGACCATCTGTTTGTTCCGATACTTGAAGTTTCGATTCCCTTGCTACGTTGCATTCGCTGCAACGTGTTTGCTTACCAAGAAACGGTGAAGCAGCTTGCGCGGAACCGCAGTTATCGCATCGATGACGACGAACCACGAATACCCGCGGTCATTCCTTACTGGCGACGCATCTGGGTAGGACTGAGAAGACGCAAATTCCACTTCATCGGAACGCGTGAACAGTGAGGCGTTCCTCAAAAATGATCTGTGGTGACCTTGGCCACACGTTCCCACGCGCTGGTTTGCCAGTTGTCGGCTGCCGCGCTTTCGACTTCCCATGCCGGTAACGGCATCAGCAGGTGTTCGGAAAGCGCATTGACATAGGGCTCGTACATTCGTCGCAGGACGTTCAGTTTCTCTGCAGCGGCAGCGCCACCATGAAGGGAAATGCCCCGCGATGCCAGGTTACGCCGCACGCGATCCAGTTCCGTCGCCGGCAACCGATCGGGGACCGGTGGATGCGGAACCGTGTTGAACACGTGGGCGAGATCCGCAACGGCATGCCGAGCCATGGCAAACGTGAGTTGCGCCTGCCTCGCCGGCGTCCCGTCAACTCCGACCACGACAAGCGAACTCGCATCAAGAATTGTCGTCAAGGCGGAAAGCCAGGATTGATTGCTGTGCTGCGAGCGGTAGTACGCAAGTACAGGATACGACAAGTGAGTCTCGAGCAGTTCAGCCGCCCATCGTTCCCACTCGCGAAGAAATGCCCCGAGTTCCTCGAATTGTTCGCCATCAAAGTGACGCCGCAACAGTTCTGCCGCCGTCGACGGCGATCCGGCACGCGCATCTAAAAGCGAGATATTGAGCTCGCGTCGAGAGAATGCCTGGTACAAGACCGGAAGATATCCGATGACGATCGCAAGAAATCCAAGGCCCATGCCGGCCTCGACGATGGTCAGTCCTCTACCAAGCCGGGCCTGCGGGACGACATCGCCAAGGCCCAACGTGAAGAAGGTCGAGCCGCTGAAATAGAGATATGAAAAAAATGTGGTCTCACCATCGGGCGATTTCATCATCGTTCTGATGGACGAGTGGAGGAACGCGAAGCCGAGTATCAGTCCACACGCCCAGATGCCCAACAGCAATAGCAAAGATACCGGCCCGTAGAAACTGAGGAACAACTCTCGACGGTTACCGGCCGTCATTTGTCTTCCGAGGGCCCGCCAGGGTTTCCAGGTGGAGCGATAGAAGAAACGCGTGAGCCGAAATTTGCGCGTGACTCGGCGAGGGAGGATGATTACCTCAAACGCATCCCACAGTACGATGAGGATCAGGCCGATGCTGGCGGCAGCCGCAAGGAGATTCATCCCAAGATTCAGTGCACGATCATTTCATGGACGAAGCACCAACGCCAGTCCTCGCCGGGTTGGAAGGATTGGATGATCGGATGCCGTGTCTGATGAAAGTGCTTGGTGGCGTGCTTATTTTTCGATGAATCGCAGCAGCCGATGTGTCCGCACGAGAGGCAGAATCGAAGGTGTACCCATGAATCACCCATCTCTAAGCATTCCTTGCAACCGGAGCCACTAGGTTTGACGCTTCGGATTTCTTTCACGTGATCGCATTTTTCCGTCTTCATGTTGCTCCTTTTCATCAGCATATACCGTTTGTGGTACAAATGGTCCGTATGAATCCGTTTGCCGCTATTGCCGTAGAAGAACGATACGCGGAATTTCATAAGAGATATCCGGCACTCAATCTCATTGGAAACACACGCATGGTGGAGATCCTGTGCTTTAAGGAAGAGTTCCCCGAAGTCGAGATCTACGCAAAGGCGGAATTCACGAATCCGGGTGGGAGCCTGAAGGATCGTCCGGTGCGGAGAATGCTTTTAGAGGCTCTGATCCGGGGCAAAGTCGGGAAAGGCCAGGTGGTACTGGACTCGAGTTCGGGCAACGCTGGAATTGCCTATGCCATGCTGGGCGCCATGATGAATCTGCCTGTACAGATTGTTGTGCCGGGGAATGCGAGCAAGGAACGCAAACTCCGGATCAAGGCGCATGGCGCGACGCTCGTCCAGACCGATCCCTTGGAAGGCTATGACGAGGCCCTTCGTGAAGGGCATCGGATTGCAGATCGCGATCCGGATCGGTACTTCCACTGTGATCAATACGCCAACGAGCACAACTGGCTCTCGCATTACGAAACGACGGCGCCGGAGATCCTGGCGCAGACAGAAGGGAAAATCACTCACTTTGTCGCCGGCGTCGGCACGGGCGGGACAATCACAGGTGTGGGACGCCGCTTGAAGAAGGATGTTCCAGGCGTAGAAATCGTTCAGATCTTACCCGAGGATTTTCCCGGCATCGAAGGTCTCAAGCCTCTGGAAAATCCAGACGATATTATTCCTAAAATCCTCGATATGTCCGTGGTGGATCAGAAGGTCCGGGTCTCCAGTATGGATGCGGCCCGCATGTGCGCCGTTCTCGCCCGCTACGGTATTTTTGCCGGACAGTCTTCCGGCGCCTACCTGCACGGCGTTTACGAAACGGCCAAGCGCATTCGGAAAGGCGTCATCGTGACGCTCCTCAATGACATTGGCGAAAGATACATGAGCACGGGTCTGTGGGAGCATTAGCCGCGAATTGCGCGAATAAGAATTTCTGGGGCCCATTCGCGTCATTCGCGCAATTGGCGGCTAAGAAGCTTTTATCTCATCTCAGGGCACTGAAATTGCCCGTCACCACGAAGCCGGACCAATAGTAAGGATGCGATCGTTCCGGGTGCGCCTCGAGGAAGTCGAGTTGAGCGCGGCGCAAGGCTTGCGCCACGGGCATTTGGGCGGATGCGAATGCGCGATGGAAGCGGATCATCAGATCTGCCGTGCTGGATCCCTCCACTGGCCAAAGTGAGCCCACCACGGATCCGGCGCCGCCGATCAGGAAAGCCGATGTCAGGCCGCGCATGCCCACTCCGTCCCGGGAATTGCCGACCGAGGAATCACACGACGACAAAACCACGATTGCGTTGCTCCAGAGGCGCTGCCGCGAAATATCGACCGCGGTCACCCTGTTTGGTCCGTTGCGATTTCCGTCGAGCAGGATCGAGGACCGCAGGGGATCGACCGCGTCCGTCACCGAATGCCCCGCGTAGTGGAACACGGGCGCGGTATTCATCGCCGCCAGGAAATTTGTTTTTTCAACGCTATGGCCGGCCACGGTCATGGCTTTCGGGTAAAAGTCCTTCAGTGCGTTAAGCTCCCTGATCTCCGTTGAATCATCATTCTGCGAACCGAAACTGACGATCGCATCGCGCTGCGGCCGGCCTCCATTGGTTGCCAAAAGATGGGTCAGGGTGGGACTGACGATGATCGTGAAATCTTGGATCAGATACTCCCGCCGTCCGGGACGCCGTAGCGCGGGGAATGGCAATCCGTGAAGCGCCCGATCCGGAATGATAGCGATCGTCCGAGCCGGGTCGAGCATGTCCGTAACCGGCTCCACGAGCACTCTCCCGAGGTCCTGGAGCAGCGTATCGGCGTTCTGACCGTTGCGGAGTTTCTGCAATGTCTGCTGAACTTCGCCTTCGAGCACGGATCGACTGACCGGGACAGAAAAAAGTCTGAAAACGTTGTCGGAAACGAGCCAGATCAGCAGGTGGTCTTTCAACAGCGCATATTCAATGATCTGCGTATCGTGGGGTACGAGCTTTTGGACTCTCGATCGATTCAGAGCCTGCCCGCGTATCCGCTCGATGTCCGGATTAAATTGACCCAGGAATTCAAGAAACAGTTTTGCCCGATACTTCTGGAGGTACGTCCACGCTGCATCCGGTGAGCCGTGCTTGTATTCGAACTCGATCGCAGAATCGTAGAGCTCGCGCCTCTCGTCATCAAATTTCACTCTTAACTTTTCGGACTGGAGATATTGATCATCGTTTTCGACGATCTCGATCGCTTTGGCGAAAGTTCGCGCAGCCTCATCAATTCGGCCGCCTTCGGCATAGGCCTTACCCAGCAACATCAACGATTGAGAGCGCAGGTGTGTTGCTTGAAAGAATTGTTCGGAGTAGATGTCCAAATTCCTTTCAAGCAGTAATTCGGCTTCTTTGTATCTTTTTCGATTTAGGTAGATACCTGCTTTGACCATGCCCAGGAACATTTCATCCCTCGCCCTTTCGGGACCGGCTGGAGCCCTCCCGAGAACCTCCTCAGCCATTTTGAGATACTGTTCTGCAAGCACTGGCTCGGACACCGCTTCGTAAAGCTGTGCGAGTGAAAAAGCGGCCGTGGCTTCGAGGCCGGGATGACCTGTCTTTCGGCTTTGGTCCACCGATTGTTTCTCAAAGAGGACGGCTTTCCCGGGTATCCCCTGGCGGTACAGGATACAGCCGATAAGCCAGTCGAGAGAGGACATGCGTACGATGTCCGTCTCGTCGGTCAATTGAAGGGATTCCAAGGCGAGCTTTAGGGCTTCATCCTGATCGCCCGCGCCGTAACGATACCCGGCAAGATAATACAGAGGGCGTACCCGGTCGTAAGACGCCCCCATCTCAATAAACATATGGTCAGCGTCGGCAAGCAGCTTCATCAGTTCGCCGTAACTTGAGGTCAGCCTCAGCGTCGAACCATAGATGGACAGGGCCTTCGCCTTTAACCACTTAAACTCGTGCTCCTGCGAGAAGGAAATCAGCTGTTCCAGGGAGTCACGAGCGGCGCCAAA